>Ga0070714_100000188_pt1 | contig 49788 bp, 53 predicted proteins | sample LARL83metaG_FD_65450 | JGI IMG/M metagenome (GOLD analysis project Ga0070714, IMG submission 65450) | Corn, switchgrass and miscanthus rhizosphere microbial communities from Kellogg Biological Station, Michigan, USA - LAR L8-3 metaG | ecosystem: Host-associated > Plants > Roots > Rhizosphere ... | reverse complement strand
TTGAGGGGTACAAATGAAAACACTCCCGAGGCCACCTCCCCCTCAAAAGGCGCGCCAGCGTTATCGTGCGAGAACAGGCATTATAACCACAGAAAGAACGAAATGAATAGTCTTTCTGCGGTGCATAATTATTAGAAACATTTGGTCTTGGACAAAAAAACGTTCACCCTGACCGAGCCTTCGGTCTGTTGTATGCCTCTCCTGCTTGATTCCAAAGACCAAGTGCTTTTCACGTTCATCAAATTGCCCGGGAACTATAATCGTGAAGTGGCACGAGGTTGGGAAAGCAAATCCGTCGAAGAGCAGCAGGCTGAAGCCAGAGAAAAGAAAGCTCGTAAGGGCACGCCGCTGAGCGCTGCCGAGGCCGCCCGCCAGCGAGAAAAAGAAAACCTTCATCTCTCGCGCCAGCAGGTGCTGCAACAGATGAAAAATACGCAGAACCCGCGGCACCGCGAGTTGCTACAGGATGCCCTCGCCGCTCTGGATGAAAAGCTGAGCCAACTGAAGGTTTAGGCGACCAGACTCGAAGCAGTTTAAGGTCTGGGGTCCGACGCGACTTCCCTCACGTATAATGATTTTTTTATGACAGCCTACGTTTACGTCTCTCTCAAGAAGACCGTTCTCGACCCGCAAGGCAAGACCATCCAAAGCGCGCTCAAGAAAATGGGCTACAAGGGCCTGGAGAGCGTTCGCCAAGGAAAATATTTCGAGCTTACGCTTGACGGCGGACTGTCGCGAGAAGAAGCGCAGAGCGAAGTCGAGCGGATCGCGCGCGAAGTGTTGACCAACCCCGTGATTGAAGAGTTCCGTTTCTCCTTGGCGGAATAAAGCAGCACAAATCCTTCGAGGTTTCCCATGTGTGGCATTGTCGGCTATGTCGGTAAGAAGAGTGTCGTGCCCATCATCATTGAGGGGTTGCGGCGTCTTGAGTATCGCGGCTATGACTCGGCTGGAATCGCGGTCGCGGGCGACGGAGACGGATTACAGATCCGGCGCGCCGAAGGCAAGCTGCAAAATCTCGAGGAAGTGATCCGCCAAAAACCGCTCCACGGCAGCTATGGCATCGGACACACGCGCTGGGCCACGCATGGGCGGCCGACCGAGGAAAATGCTCATCCCCACCGCGACTGCACCGGCAAGATCGTGGTGGTGCATAACGGGATTGTCGAAAACTATCTCAGCCTGAAGAAGAAGCTGATCGAAGAAGGCCACAAGTTCACGACCGAGACGGATACTGAGATCATTGCCCATTTGATCGAGAAGTATTCCGCAAGCCCAGGAAACGGCCGACGACCACTGCTCGAAGAGGCGGTCCGCCAGGCAGTAAAACAGCTCACCGGCGTTTTCGCGCTGGCCGTGATCTCGACCGACGAGCCCAACAAGATTGTCGCTGCACGGAATGGCCCTCCGGCAGTCATCGGCCTGGGCAACGACGAATATTTTGTTGCCTCCGATGTACCCGCCATCCTCTACCACACGCGAGACATTTTCTTTCTAGCCGATGGCGACATGGCGGTCGTTACCTCCGACGGAGTGCACCTTTCGGATTTCGACGGAAAGCCCATTCGTCGCCAGGTGCAACACGTAACCTGGGATCCAATCATGGCGGAAAAAGGCGGCTTCAAGCATTTCATGCTCAAAGAAATTTATGAGCAGCCGCGCGCCGTGCGAGACACAACTCTGGGACGAGTTTCGCAGGATACTGGCCACATTTTTCTCGAGGAGATGGCAATCACCGAGGCGGAGTTCCGCTCCGCCTCCAAGATCAACATCATCGCCTGCGGCACCAGTTGGCATGCCGGGCAAGCAGGCAAGTTCATGATCGAGACGCTGGCGCGTGTGCCCGTGGAAGTCGACTATGCCAGCGAATGGCGCTATCGCAATCCGATTGTCGATCCTGACACGATCACGCTCGTGATTTCACAATCCGGAGAAACCGCCGACACGATCGCCGCCCAGCGCGAGGCCAAAGCCAAAGGGTCGAAGACGCTCGCCATCTGCAACGTCGTGGGATCGATGATCACGCGCGAGGCGTCGGGCACTATCTATACGCACGCCGGGCCCGAAATCGGCGTGGCTTCGACCAAGGCATTTACTGGGCAACTCACCGCGCTCTATATCTTCGCAATGTATCTCGCACAGGTTCGCGGCGTGATGTCTGCCGAACAGGCGCGCGCGGCGATGCTGGAACTGACGCGTGTCCCCGGGAAGCTTGAAAATATTCTTACGCACGATGAAGCGTGCGACGAGTTAGCCAAACGCTACCAGAAGGTGCACGACTTTCTTTTCCTGGGACGCGGCATTCACTATCCGATCGCTCTCGAAGGCGCTCTAAAGTTGAAGGAAATTTCTTACATCCACGCCGAAGGATATCCCGCCGGCGAAATGAAGCATGGCCCGAACGCCTTGATCGACGAGAACCTGCCGGTCGTGATCATTGCCACTCGCGACGTAAACAATCCCGGCTCGGTGCTGCGTTACGAGAAGACGATGTCGAACCTGAAAGAAGTGAAGGCGCGCTCAGGAGTCGTAATCGCGCTGGCCACCGAAGGCGACGAAGAGATCAAAGAAGCTGCGGATCATGTTCTGTACATCCCTGCCGCGCCCGAAGAGTTGTCGCCGATTCTCGAGATCGTCCCGCTGCAGTTGCTGGCCTATCACATCGCCGTGCGGCGTGGGTGCGACGTGGATCAACCGAGGAACTTGGCGAAGTCGGTCACCGTCGAATAGGCGGCCTTGCTGTACCTCGAACGACGTCCCCTTCTCACCCGCCTTGCGGCTGCGGCCGGAGACACCTGGTTCGACACCGTCACCGGCGAATCCGGGGCAGTGTACACGATCTCGCCATCGAACAGCGTCATCAGGCACTTCAGATCCTTGATCTGGTCCGAAGGAACAGCGTAGAGGTCCTGGTCCCAGATTGCGATGTCTGCTTTCTTCCCCACTTCGAGCGCGCCAATTTTATTTTCAAGGAACATCTGCCGCGAACCCCACGCCGTATAGCTGCGGAGCGCAGTGTGAATGTCGATGGCTTCTGCCATTCCAAAAGGGTGCAGACCATAAGTTCCTTTTGCCGTCTGGCGCATGATCGAGGCCCATAGGCCATAACGTGCCGCAAGTGGAGTGACAAAATAATCGGACCCACCCGACCACAGAAGGCCTCGTGACTGAAGCGTCTTAAACGGCTCCAGCCTCTCGCCGCGCTTTGGACCGTAGTTGCCTGCGTAAATGTCGCCAATCCACCAGAGAAATTCAGGCTGCATCTCGGGATATCCTGCGTCGTATTTCTTCTGCAGGTCGGCCATCCCATCGATCGCATGCGCGGTCGGCAGGTTGGCGTGGATGATGCTATGGCGCAAACCCGGCTTCGGTTGCTCCTGCTCAACCAGAGCGTAGGTGTCGACGACCCAGTCCATAGCGCGATCTCCCACGGCATGAGTGCCAACTGGGACACCGTTTTGGTGGAAGAGTCGAACCATCTCTCGATAGATCGTCGGGTCAGTTAACGGGTAGCCTCGATTAGCCGCGCCCGAACTAGTGACGTCGGGCGTCGAAGCATTGCGCATCCAGTCGTCATAAACCCACCCGGTACGGGCTCCGCCGGACCCGTCCATATAAATCTTGGCCCCACACGAGAGCAGGCGGTCGTCGCCGAGAGTAGCGGGCAGGCGAGGAACCGCGTTGAACTCTGCAAGGGCTTTCCGAGCCGAGTCCATCGTCGAACCTGCATGCCAGAGGACGCAGATGCGCTCTTTCAATTCACCTTTGTCGAGCAGTGATTTATATGCGTCCCAGTGCATCTGAGAGATGTCCGCATCTTTTACCGCAGTCATGCCTTCGCTGTGCAGAACTTGCTGGAGGTAGAGCATCCCCTGTCGCAACCGCTCCAAAGTAGTCGCAGGAATGAGGTGAGCAACGAACTCCATGGCGGAACGTTCTTTGAGCACGCCCGTAGGAGTTCCGTGCGCATCGCGATCAATGGTCCCAGCCGGAGGATCGACTGTCGCCGCTGTGATGTGGGCGAGCTTTAGGGCGAGCGAGTTGGCAACGCCGTAGTGGCCGGTCGTGTGAACCAGCCAAACGGGATTGTCCGGCGACACAGCGTCGAGATCGGCGGCGGTCACGTAGCGGCGTTCGGCGAGCTTACCTTCGTCCCAACCTGAGCCGGACACCCATTCGCCAGGCTTCAGCTTGGACACTTTATCCTTTACGCGGGCCACAATTTCAGCCACCGACGTTGCGTCGGAGAGTTTGACGCCGAAAAGTTCATCGACTCCTCCGTCGGCAATATGAGCGTGCGTGTCGATGAGTCCGGGTGTCGCCGTGCGCCCGTGAAGATCGATGACGCGGGCGCCAGAATCCTTGCCTGCGAATTCCAGGACTTCGGCGTCGGTGCCGACCTTCACGATGATGCCGCGACGTATGGCGACGGCTTGCGCGACCGAATCTTTGGCATCGACCGTGAGAATGTGGCCGTGAATCAAAACGAGGTCGGCAGAATTGTGCGCTGCAACGATGTGGGTTAAGAACAGAATAGAAAGACAAGCACTCAGCACGCCGAATTTGCGATATAGAAACATTGGTTTCTCCGAGACCGTGCGGTTATCAACCTGCTGATTGCTGAAGCGTGGCCCGCAGTCGCCACAAAGTTGCGGAAAGCGACGCGAGACCGATCCCCCACACCGCAAAAGCAGTATTCACCACCCAACGCGGTGCGGCGCCGACACGGCGCAGCAGGAACGGCAGAAAATTCCACGTGGTGATGTGAACGTGATCCCACGCATCCTGGTTCATCGCCTCAGTGTTCAGGCCCCATGCATCCATCTTCCCGAGGGCAAAAGCGATGATGTTCTTGACGCGCAGCGCGATCACGAACGTGGGATGGCCGAGAGTCTCCATCTGATAAATTTCGAGGGGAAGCCAGAAGGCCAGCGAGACGATTTGCACGAAGAGGCTGGCGGCGATCAGGACTATGCCTACGCGCCAAGCCATCTTGCTTAAATTCTCGCGGTACCGCAGGAGCAGCGGCACCGCGATTATCGCGGCCTGGTCTACTGCTGTCGAAACGTAGCGATCTCCCCATGCGTGATCGCCCGCCCAGTATGTATAGCGCGCATAAAGACAGATGTAGCCGATCAGCAATAGAAGAGACGTCACGGCATAGGCACGGAGTTCTGTCCCCAAACGTTTCCACAACACCAAAAGAAGTAAAAGCGCAAGAACGAGCAGCGGATCGAAGAGAAAGATTGACTTCTCGGGCTTGAAGAGTGCGCCCAGCACTCCGACATGAAATGGCGTGCTCCAGGGAAAGTTGGCAGGAAGCGTTGGATCCTGCAAGCGCTGCTCTCGCGCAAAAATAGGGATGTACGTCTGCGTCCAGGAACCAAACCGGTAGAAGCTGTACCAGCGCTCGATCACCGCGAAGCAAAAGTAAATCGGCGCCGCAACTTTGCAGTAATTAAGAAGACGCTGCAACATGTCGCGAACGCTCGCTTGTTCGAACCACAACACGGCCAGTACGAATACGCCGGCCGCGATCAGATCGAGCGCCGTCGTCACACGGGTCAACAGGTTGAGTCCGAGAGCGAAAGAACCGACAAGCAATGATCGCATGCTGTCCGTCCGCAGCCAGTCGTACTGAAACGAAAATCCGACCAGCGTGAGCAGCATGATGTAGTTGTTCTCCTGCATGTTCTGTGTATAGTGCAGGTGCGTGGTACAGAACAGCAGTGCCAGAACGCCCGCCACCGCCTCTTTCACGCTGAAGCGCAATTGCACGAGCAATCGGAAAGCAATCAGAGTGGTCAGCACGTTGATCAGAATGCTTGTGCTGTAGGTAACAACGATGCTGCGCACGGCAGGGTCATCCTGATATCCCGAAAAAACGTGCCATTGCGCGATCCATGTGCCGACGAGATCGGTAGGCAGCATGAGCAACGACTGCCCGATGCCGTACCAACTGAAGATCTTCCCGCCGCGCCCGCGCAGTCCAAACTCCGGATACTCGTCGTCCGCGACCTGAGGCTGCGAAGTCCAGAGCCAGTGCGTCGTCTGCAATCGGTAGGTAGTATCGGCCGTTCCGAGTTCCCCCGATTGCACGACGAAGGTGAGCAATCCCGCCGCAAGGCAGAGAAGAAACAGAGGGTCCCGCAACCAGCGGGCCAAGGATGAGGTCATCGATATGGATGGTAATACAGATGCGGCGTCAGGCGTCCGGCGTCAGCCTTTGCCTCAAACTCGACAAAGGGAAAATAGGTCTGAGGTCTGAGGTCTGAGGTCTGAGGTCTGACCTCCGATGCCTGCCGCCCAACGCCCGCCGCTTGGTTTATTCTGTAGCGGGAAATTTTCATGCCTAAGTGTTTATCCTGCGGTTCCGAATTGTCCGCCAGCGTCCGCTTCTGCTCTTCGTGTGGCGTGCCGGTGGGAAATACTGACGACATGGCGACGCTCGACTTTGCCACCGCCACCTCGCCGTTTCCTCCGCGACCACCTTCGAGTTCTACGTCACGCCCGCCGAGTTCAGCGGAATTTCTGCTCAACGAAGGACGCTTTCTTCCCGGCCGGCTCTTGTTAGGGCGCTATCGCATCATCGCGCTGCTCGGGAAAGGCGGAATGGGCGAAGTCTACCGCGCTGACGATCTCACGCTCGGCCAGGCGGTCGCCCTAAAATTTCTGCCGGACGAAGCGGCGCGCGACGAAGGCTTGCTCGAGCGCTTTCGCAATGAAGTTCGCATCGCCCGCCGCGTTTCGCATCCCAATGTCTGCCGCGTCTACGATGTCGGCGACGTCGACGGCCAAACGTTCTTCACCATGGAATACGTCGACGGCGAAGACCTCGCTTCCCTTCTCCGCCGTATCGGACGCCTCCCGCAGGACAAGGCTCTCGATATTGCCCGCCAACTCTGCGCCGGGCTCGCCGCGGCGCATGCCAAGGGCGTGCTTCATCGCGATTTGAAACCTGCCAACATCATGCTCGACGGCCGCGGACAAGTTGTGATCACCGATTTCGGACTCGCGGGCGTCGCCGATGACATTCGTGGCAACGAGATACGCAGCGGCACCCCGGCTTACATGGCGCCCGAACAACTCGCCGGCAAGGAGGTCAGCCCGCGCAGCGATATTTATTCGCTCGGCCTAGTCCTCTATGAAGTCTTTACCGGCAAGCGAGCCTTCGCCGAGAAGCCTGCCGAGATACTGCGAGGTCACGCCGATCGAACTGCGAGTCGGCCGTCGTCGGTGGTGAAAGACATCGATCCAATCGTGGAGAAGGTAATTCTCCGCTGCCTCGAGGCCGAACCCACGGCGCGTCCGGCCACGGCTCTGGCGGTAGCTGGCGCGATGCCCGGCGGCGATCCTCTGGCAGCTGCTCTGGCCGCGGGAGAGACACCCTCTCCTCAATTAGTCGCCGCCTCGGGAGAAAAAGCTGGTCTCCGCCCAGCGACTGCAGTCGCGTGTCTGGCTGCCATCCTAATCGGGCTGACCGCGGCCTATTACTTGATCGTCAGCTACAGCGCATTTGAGAAGATGCACCTCGAGCAGACGCCCGAAGTGCTGGCACAGAAGGCTCGAGAAATCGTCGCTCGGCTCGGTTACAGGGAGAAACCCGCCGACACCGGATACGGCTTCAACTTCGACAACGATTTCACCGATTACGTCGAGAAGAATCAAAAGACACCGCAGTGGGATGCCGTGATGACCGGACAGCCGGCTCCCCTCAAGTTTTGGTACCGGCAGAGCCCGAAGTATATGGGAGCGAGCGGATTCTACGACCTCCAATTCACGCCCGGAATTCTTCAGGAGGCAGATCCGCCCACGATCATCTCGGGAATGATCAACCTGGAACTGGACCCCAAGGGGCGCTTAGTTCGACTCCAAGCGATGCCGCCCCAGAAAGAGGATCCGCCCACGACGGTAGCTCAGCCGGACTGGACGCCGCTGTTCGCTGCCGCAGAAATTGATTCCGCTACGCTGAAGCCCACCCCACCACAGTGGATCTCACTCGCCGCCGCCGATACCAGGGCAGCGTGGGTCGGCACTTGGCCGGGCACAACCTTTCCCTTACGCGTGGAAGCCGCCGCCTGGCATGGCAAGCCCGTGTACTTCGCGCTAATTGGCGATTGGACGAAGCCTTGGCGCATGGTCACGCCGGACTCCGAAGCGCAGCGAAGGAATAATCTGAGTTCGGTCATTTTCCTGGTTCTGCTCAGCTTCATGCTCGTTGGGGGAGCGTTGCTGGCGCGGCGGAACTATCGGCAAGGCCGCGCCGACCGGGAAGGTGCCCTTCGGCTCGCCACCGTTATCTTCGGGTTAGAAGTCCTGCTGTGGCTTTGCCGCTCCCACTTTGTCCCCAGCTTCGAAACCTTTGCGGACATGCTGCTCTGTGTTGCGGCGGGACTGCTCACCGGCGGCATCACGTGGATGCTCTACCTCGCCCTTGAACCTTGGATCCGCAGACGCTGGCCACACGCGATCATCTCCTGGAGCCGCCTGCTTGCGGGCCAATTCCGAGACCCGCTCGTCGGCCGCGACCTTCTCTTCGGGGTCGCCTTCGGAGTCGCATGGTTGGTGATTATCGAGCTGGGTAACATCCCGCTCGCCCGCGTGGGTGCGGCCCCGCAGGTCGGTGCAACAACTTATCTCCTGGGCGGACGTCAGGCACTGGGCCAGTGGCTATCCCAAATTCCTGTGTCTATCACGGCCACGCTCGAGTTCTTTTTTCTGCTCCTGGGTTTGAAAGTCGCCTTGCGTAAAGATTGGCTAGCCGCCCCCGTTTTTGTGGCGCTCTTTGTCGGCATCAAGTCTCTCCAAAGTTCTCACATTCTGCTGGACATGCCGGTCATCATTGCGATCTACGCAATCCTCGTCCTAGTCGTATTCCGCTTCGGATTGGTTCCCTTGGTCGTTGGAGCCTTTACGGTGGATATGCTGGCGAACGTGCCGCTCACCACCGACTTCTCGCTGTGGTACACAAGTTCCGCACTTCTTGCTTTGCTAAGCGTAGTGGTGCTCGCAGGCTGGGGCTTCTATCACTCGCTTGGCGGAGAACGCGTTTGGAAGGTGGAGATGGAGTAGCCGGATCTTCCCATCTTATGGATCGATTCGCTCAACGCTTGGCCAATTCGGCGCAGCTGGGAGACCGCACCCGACGGCGCTCGGGTTGTCTCGGCTGCGTTCCCCAACTGATCGCGATTCTTGCCCTCGCGGCGGTGGGCTTTGTCCTCATCACCGCAGTGTTTGCGCCGTGGGGCTTTTACATGGGTGGTAAGTTCCACATCATGCCGACGTGGCAGGGATGGGGCACGCTCCAAGCCAAGAGCGGCAAGTATCTAGTCTACGTTTACTTCTTCCCGCGTCCTTCGGGCAGCCGCATTATGCCGGGCCCTACAGTCGGAGGCACGGCTTACCTATGTTCGCCTCGGGGTGAGCGCTTCTACATGAAGCTCCGTGGCGGAATGCGGAGGGGAATCGGCCTTTCCACTGATGGCGAGCATATAGCTCTTTATATGAACAACCACTCCTCGTTCTATTCGAACTTTACCAGCGACTACCGCCCGTCGCTCGAATTGCGCGGCCAGTGGAGCGATCCCAATATCGTTATGGACGATCACGGCAGCATCTCCCGCGCCTTCGATCTCGACGGGACGGTTTATCGTGGGCACGGCGGAAGCCGCCCGTATCCCGGAGACGTCACTCCGGTCACTCTGACGCCAGGGTCGTACTCCGATTTCCAGGCGGCTTGTAAGGCACCCCGCTAGGGCACGGCCCTTGTCCAAAACCCTCGCATCCTCTTCCATCCACGCAGCATCTAAACCTTGACAGCAATTCACTCAAGTCTTAGCATGGTGCTGGACGCAATCATATTGACATTGATTTTAAAGCACTTATCAAGTCCAGGAGGAGTATTTTATGGGAAAAATAATCGGAATTGACTTGGGGACCACCAATTCCTGCGTCGCAGTCATGGAAGGTGGCGAGCCCAAAGTCATCGCTAATGAAGAAGGAGGGCGCACTACGCCCTCGGTCGTCGGCTTTACCAAAACCGGCGAACGGCTGGTCGGGCAGGTCGCCAAGCGGCAGGCCATCACCAACCCGGAGAACACGGTTTACTCGATCAAGCGGTTCATGGGTCGCCGCTACAACGAAGTCACCGAAGAGATCAAGATGGTGCCCTACAAGGTGGTGCAGTCAGGCGACCATGTCGCGGTTCTGGCGCAGGGCAAGGAGTACACGCCTCCGCAGATTTCAGCGCTGATTCTTCAGAAGCTGAAGAAGGCAGCCGAAGACTATCTCGGCGAGAAGGTCACCGAGGCGGTCATCACCGTGCCTGCGTACTTCAACGACGCGCAGCGCCAGGCCACCAAAGACGCCGGACAGATTGCCGGCCTCGAAGTGAAGCGCATCATCAACGAGCCCACGGCGGCCGCGCTCGCCTACGGCCTCGACAAGAGCAAGGACGAGACCATCGCCGTGTATGACTTCGGCGGCGGCACCTTCGACATTTCGATTCTCGAAGTCGGCGAGGGCGTGATTGAAGTCAAAGCCACCAACGGCGATACACACCTCGGCGGCGACAACCTCGACCAGCGCATCGTCGACTGGCTCATTGACGAATTCAAGAAGGACGAAGGCCTCGACCTCCGGGGCAAGGGCAACGAGATGGCTCTGCAGCGTCTACGCGATGCGGCGGAACGCGCCAAGATCGAACTCTCGACCACCATGGAGCACGAAATCAATCTGCCGTTCATCACGGCCGATGCCAGCGGTCCGAAGCACCTGGTGAAGAAACTCACCCGCGCCAAGCTCGAAGGCATGGTCGAAGACATCATTCAGCGCTCGGCCGGACCGTGCAAGCAGTGCATGAAAGATGCCGGTGTCGATGCCAGCAAGATTCAGGAAGTCGTTCTGGTCGGCGGACAGACCCGCATGCCGCGCATTCAGGCGCTGGTCAAGGAACTGTTTGGCAAGGAAGGCCATAAGGGAGTGAATCCCGACGAAGTCGTCGCGATCGGTGCGGCGATTCAGGGTGGCGTGCTCGGCGGCGAAGTAAAAGACCTGCTGCTGCTCGACGTGACTCCGCTCTCGCTTGCGATTGAGACGCTCGGGGGCGTGGCGACGCCAATGATCCCGCGCAACACGACGATTCCGACGAAGAAGACCGAGACCTTCTCGACGGCTGCCGATAGTCAAACTTCGGTTGAAGTCCACGTGCTGCAGGGCGAGCGCCCAATGGCGGCGCAGAACCGAACTCTGGGCAAGTTCCACTTGACCGGAATTCCGCCGGCTCCGCGTGGCGTGCCGCAGATTGAAGTGACGTTCGACATCGATGCCAACGGCATCCTGAACGTGACCGCGAAAGATATGGCCACGCAGAAGGACCAGAAGATCACGATTACGTCGTCTTCCGGCTTGTCGAAGGACGAAGTCGAGCGCATGGCAAAGGAAGCCGACGCGCATGCCGCCGAGGACAAGGCAGCTCGCGATTCGATCGAAGCCAAGAACCAGCTCGACAGCATGGTCTACAACATCGAGAAAATGCTGCGCGAGCAGGGCGACAAGATCTCGGGCTCCGATCGCGGCGATGTCGAAAACGCCGTGGCCGACGCTAAGAAAGCCTTGGAGTCGAACGACAAGGCGCAAATGGACAAGGCACGCGAAACGCTGACTGCGGCATCGCACAAGCTAGCCGAACAGATGTACAAGGCAGCCCAGGCGAACCCGGCAGCAGCGCCGGGTGCAGGTCCCACGCCAAACGCTGGTGGCGATGCCAGCGGCAATGGTCAGGCCAAGAAGAAAGACGAAGGTGTCATTGACGCTGAGTACGTAGACGTCGAAGACAAGAAGTAAAACAGTCAGGCCACGGATCGACACAGATGAACACGGACCAAGCTCTATCCGTGAAAACCCGTGCAATCCGTGGCTGTTTTTTGGGGGAGATCTAAATGGACTTTCAAGTCAATGGGGAAACATATTTCGTGAGCCTCGCTGAGGACGAACGGCGATGGCTTGTTTTTGTCGAGAGCGCCACGGGTACGCGCCATGTCCCGGTTTACGAGGATGCACCCGACACCGAGGATCTCAAAATCGTCATAGAAGATAAGACGAGACGAAAGATTCTGAACTAAACTCGTTCGATCTCAAATTGCGCAATGGCCACTACCACCAAGAAGGACTATTACGAAATTCTCGGCGTGAAGAAGGGTGCTTCGGCGGAGGAAATCCGCAAAGCGTTCCGCAAGCTGGCGCGCAAATATCACCCCGATGTCAATCCAGGGGACAAGTCCGCCGAGGAGAAGTTCAAAGCCCTCTCCGAAGCCAACGATGTTCTGAGTGATCCCAAGAAGCGCAAAATCTACGATCAGGTCGGCTTCTACTCCGACAACATCGACCCGGCGACCGCCGAGGCTTACGCACGCGCGGGCAACAGTGGCGGCGCCGGAGGATTTCCTGGTGGCGTCCCCGGTGGCGCGGGCGGAGCCCAGGGCGTTCCCTTCGATTTCGGCGGATTCGATTTCTCTGACCTGATGGACAACGCCGGTCGCGGACGAAAGACCGGCAGTTCTAGCGGCGGCAGCAGCTTCCGCGACATCTTCTCCGGAATTTTCGGTGGAGGCCGTGGCGGCGTTCAGCAGGAAGAAGGCCCCGAGCCCGGCACCGATCTCGAATATCAAGTCAACGTTCCCTTCTGGACCGCGATCCGCGGCGGCGTGATGAAGCTGAATATTTCGCGCCACGATGTCTGCGATCACTGCCACGGCGATGGATTCCTCGAATCCCCGGGCAAATGCCCCGAATGCAACGGGACCGGACAGATCACCCAGACGGGCGGCCGTATGAAGTTCAACGTGCAGTGTCCGCGCTGCCATGGCACCGGCAAAAATCTTTCGACTTGCCCGACTTGTCACGGCGAAGGCACGGTCACGAAGACCGAACCGCTTGAGGTTCGCATCAAGGCCGGTACCCGCGACGGCCAGCGCATTCGTCTGCCCGGCAAAGGCAACGCCGGACCCCACGGTGGAACGCCGGGCGACCTCTACGCCATCATCCGCACCGGCGAGCATCCCATTTTCCGGCGTGACGGCGACGATATCTACCTGACAGTTCCCGTCAGTTCCACCGAAGCAGCACTCGGCGCCAAGATCGAGGTCCCGACCATCGACGGCCGCGCCCTGCTGAAGATTCCTCCCGGCACGCAATCCGGCCAAAAGCTTCGTCTGCGCGAAAAAGGCGTGCCCTCGGCGACGAAAGAAGGCATTCGTGGCGATGAGATCGTCGAGATCACCGTCACCGTACCCATGCCCCGCGACGAGCGCACCAAAGAACTGCTGCGCGAGTTGGCCAAGCTCAATCCGGAAGACCCTCGGGCGGAGTTGTGGAGCAAAGTCTAGCCGAACCCTGTGCTCCCTGTGGTGAGTCTTTTCCCATTTTGAAATGGAGACCTCGAATTCACCACAGAGGTCACAAAGGAACACAGGGGAAATCTGCTATTCAGTAAGCATGGCAACTTCAGCACGCTCTCTCACCTTGCGCGTGAATGAAATTACAGGCGCAATCGTGAATTCAGCAATGAGGGTCCATTCAGTGCTCGACCCTGGACTTCTCGGAAGCGCCTACCAGTGTTGCCTCGCACACGAACTCAGAAATTGCGGCCTTCAAGTGGCAACAGAAGTCCCCCTGCCGGTGGTCTATCAAGAACAAAAGTTAGAGGTCGGGGATCGAATCGATGTCGCGGTTGAAAACCGAGTGGTAATGGAAGTGAAATCCGGTGATGCCCTTCACCCGATACACGAAGCGCAACTCCTCTCCTACATGCGTCTTAGTGGAATGAACGTAGGCCTCCTAATCAACTTCAACGTCCTTCACCTACGAGATGGAATAAAGCGAATGGTCGACGGCAACGATTGGCTCAAGTGACCCCGCGATACCCTGTGCCCTCTGTGGTGATGCGCGTGTCCCGCCCGTGACTCTCTCGTTCCCTGCAAAGATAGCTGTCGAATTTTGACTCAGTCATCAATATTACTTGACTAAGTCAACTAATTTGAGCGAACATGTTTCGTATGGACACCGCCTCGCGTCCTCTTGCCGCCCCCCATCACGTTGAGGCCATGCGCCGCTTCAACCGCTTCTACACCCGCCAGATCGGCCTGCTCGAGGAAGGCCTGCTCAACAGCCCCTTCTCGCTCACCCAACTGCGAACACTCTACGAACTGGCGCAGACCGAACAAACGACCGCCATTGATCTCCGCAATATCCTCGCGCTGGACGCCGGCTACCTTAGCCGAATCCTGGCCACGTTCCAGAAGGCCGGCCTTATCGAAAAACGAAACTCGCCCGACGACGCCCGCCAGACCCTGCTCCGCCTCACCAAGAAGGGGCACAATGCATTCGAACCGCTGAACGCCCGCTCCGATCAGCAAGTGAGCGCGATTCTCGGCAACCTGCCGCCCACGAAGCAAGACGCGCTGATTCGCGCGATGGCGACAATCGAGTCCACCCTGTCCGCACAGGTCGAACGCCCGGCATCCTACCTCCTGCGGACGCACCGCCCCGGTGACATGGGATGGGTCGTCTACCGGCACGGCCTCCTGTACTGGCAGGAATATCACTACGACGAGCGCTTCGAAGCACTCGTCGCAGGAATCGTGGCCGAGTTTATCGCGAACCTCGATCCCGCCCGCGAACGCTGCTGGATCGCCGAAAAAGACGGCGAAAATGTCGGCTCCGTCTTCCTGGTAAGAAAATCGCCACTGGTGGCCAAACTCCGTCTGCTGCTGGTCGAGCCCTCGGCTCGCGGACTTGGCATCGGCAATAGGCTCGTGGAAGAATGCGTCCGTTTTGCCCGCGAAGCAGGCTACAAAAAAGTTATGTTGTGGACCCAGAGCGAACTTGCCTCCGCTCGCCGCATCTATGAGCACGCCGGCTTCAAACTTGTCGCCGAAGAAAAGCATCAGAGCTGGAGCCGCAAAGATCTCATCGCCGAAACTTGGGAGCTGAAACTCTAAAAGCAAACTCGCCGCTCGCTGGCGCTACCCAGCCCTCGCAACTCGTTACTCTCGTCCCACGTCCCTCGCTTACAAAATTTTGCAAAAAATCCCAAAAAAATCTTGCATCTGTCGAAATTTCCCGTAATCTCACAAATGCGAACTAACTTCGCCGAAATGCCCGGGAAATCGCTGCATCCCGGGAGCCGCGAGAGAGTTTTTCAAGGGAGACGCGGTGGTGAGAGTGAGTCGCTTCAGGAGGAAGACATAGAAATTGGCAACAGCTAGCGCCCCGCGTCGACAACTCGAAAATCCTCAGCAACTCACCGCCGTACCCAACCGGAAAAAATTCGTCCGCCTCACCCTTTGGCCCCTGGTCGCCGCCACCTTCTTTATGGTGTCGGGCGGAACCTATGGCACCGAAGACATTGTGCACGGCGCCGGTTATGGACGCGCGATCCTGATTCTGCTGCTCACCCCGCTGCTCTGGAGCCTGCCTACGGCCTTCATGATCGGCGAGCTCTCGAGCGCTCTGCCCTACGAGGGCGGATACTACGCCTGGGTGCGCCGCGCCATGGGCAACTTCTGGGGATTTCAAGAAGCCTGGCTCTCGCTCGTCGCCTCCATCTTCGACATGGCGATTTATCCCACGCTCTTCGTGGCGTACCTCACCCGCATGTTCCCCTGGTTCCAAGAGGGCAATCGCGGATGGTGGGTTGCGTTCGCGGTGGTCATCGCTTGTGCGCTCCTTAATATTGCCGGCGTGAAGGTGGTCTCTCTCACCTCTCTCTGGCTGTTCCTCGCCCTGTCGGCCCCCTTCATCGCGATTGTGGTGCTCGCACCGTTCAAGACAGGCGCGTTGCTTCACGCGGTTACGAAGCCGACCACCTCCACCGTGGATATTCTCGGCGGTCTGCTCATCTGCATGTGGAACTACATGGGATGGGACAACGCCTCGACCATCGCTACCGAAGTCGAGCGTCCGCAGCGGACTTACCCGCGCGCGATGCTGGTCGCGGTCTGCATTGTGGCGGCGAGCTACGTGCTTCCCTTCGCCGCCATGTGGATGACCGGCCTGAAGCCAACGGCTTGGGAGACCGGCTCGTGGGCCGACATCGCCGGCCTGCTCGGCGGCCCGCTCCTGCGCATTGGCGTCGTTCTCGGCGGCATGATCAGCGCCTTCGGCATGTTCAACGCGCTCGTCATGAGCTATTCGCGCCTGCCTCTCGCGATGGCGCAGGATGGCATGCTTCCCGCCGTCTTCGGCAAGCTGCAGAAGAAGTCGCGCGCCCCGTGGGTCGCCATCATCGCGCTCGCTATGGGATGGGCGATGTGCCTGGGTCTGGGCTTTGCCCGGCTCGTGACCATCGACATTCTCCTCTATGGCGTCAGCCTGCTGCTGGAATTCATGGCCTTGGTAGTGTTGCGCTTCCGCGAGCCAAGCTTGGCGCGTCCGTTCCGCGTGCCCGGCGGCCTGTTCGGAGCCATCGCTATCGGCATTCCTCCCATGCTCCTGCTCGGCTTCGCCGTCGTACGCAGCGACCATGAGCAGATATGGAACATGAGTTCGTTCGCCTTCGGGATGATCCTGATCGCGGCGGGCGTCGTCGCTTACTTCATCAATCACACACTCAAGCCGGCAGGCTGGGCTCCGCGGGAGGAAAAGCCGCAACCAGTGGCCTGATCGATCTCGCGCAAGATTTCGCGCACAAAAAAGAGGACCGGGACCTCCGGTCCTCTTTCACTTTCCGCGACTGTAAGTTATGCCGCTTTCGCCGTATCTCGCAGCATCCTTACCTTGTCATGCGCACGCTGCACACTCTCGGCTTGCCGCCGCACGATCTCGACGGTCCCTGACGGCAAATTGCCGCTGAGCGCCTTCTGATAAGTCTCTTTGGCGTTGTCCTCACCCTTCTCGACCGATTCGAGAATGGTGTGGTCCCCTCCACCGAGCGCAACCTTCGTATCGACCCAGGCGCGGCGCATGCCCGCAGAAGCAGAGCCGGTAACTTTCTTGTCCGGCTTCCCCACCTTCGCGAGTTCGGCTTGCAGTTCCGTCGCAAAACGTCCGCGTTCCATGCTCTGCTCGTTAAAATAGCTCTTCAAATCCGAGCGCTTCACATGCTCGGCGGCGTCTCTGTATCCCTTTTCTCCGTCTCTGCACGTCTCGATGAGGTTTTCAAGCACACTTACGACATTATTTTCGTCCATAATTGGCCTCCGCGCTTTGGATGCGCGTATGCCATCAGGGTTTGGTGCGGACTTCGTTTTCGTAGAATTTTGCGGCATGAGTGATGTAGCAGTTGTGATATAGGAAGAAAAGTAATCGTGCTCTAAAATCAACGCAGGAGATCTATGACCAAACGGAAATCCAAGGGCGCCTACATGATTTCCTCCGTGGCCGAGATGTACGGCATCCATCCGCAGACCCTGCGCCTCTACGAGCGCGAGGGCCTGCTCAAACCTTCCCGCACGGAAGGCAACACGCGCCTCTACACCGACGAAGATTTGCTCCGTCTCGAATTCATTCTGTCTCTCGCGCGCGATCTGGGTGTCAACATCGCCGGCATGGCCATCATCCTGCAAATGCGCGAACGCATGGAAGAAATGCAGCGCCAGATCCAAGAGTTCGTGCAGTACATCCAGAAGGAAGTCCTAACCCGCGCCAACGCCGCCGCCGATCCGTCGAAGGGCGCCATCGTCCCAGTGCGCCGGCCGATGGTCGCACCCACAGTGCAACCAGGCCGAAAAAAGTAGCCCACCCTTTCTCCTAATCCAACGATCTGTCATCCTGAACGAAGTGGCTGCCGAGCGAAGCAGCCACGCAGTTGAAGGATCCCTATCACCGTTCCCTTAAGACGCGCGTCGAGAAATCCCCACGATGCTCATGATCGGCCGAGACGGCCGGCCACTGCCAATTGCCGCCCGTCCCACGTATCATAATGAAGTCCTTCAGCACCCGACCCGCCGAGTGCTGAACGCTGAGTGCTGAATGCTCCCCTTCAAGCTCATCTACAGCGACGCGTACTACCTCCCCATCGGCAACCATGTCTTCCCTGCCGAAAAATATCGCCGCATCCGCGACCGCCTCATCACCACTGGCGTCGCCGACGCGAATGACTTCCTCGAACCTCAGCCCGCAACCGATCAAGACATCCTCCTCGTCCACAAGCCCGAGTACGTACAAAAGCTGAAAACCGGCACGCTCAGCCCGCGCGAAGAAATGGAAATGGAAGTTCCCTACTCGCGCGATCTCGCGGAAGCCTTCTGGCTCGCCGCCGGCGGATCGATCCTCGCCGCGCGCCAGTGCCTGACCGATAAGGTATGCATCAGCATCGGCGGCGGATTTCATCACGCCTTCCCCGATCACGGCGAGGGATTCTGCATGATCCACGACGTAGCCGTCGCCATCCGCCGCCTGCAGCGCGACGACAAAATTCGCACCGCGATGACCCTCGATTGCGACGTGCATCAAGGCAACGGCACCGCCGCCATCTTCGCCGGCACTCGCACCGCCAGCGCGCTGCTGCCATCGTCCTCAGTCTCGACCGTCGAGCAGCCTGCCAACGCCCCTAAAGGAAAAATCCGCGGAGCCCACGCCGGCGACGTCTTCACCATCTCCTTGCACCAGCACAACAACTATCCGCTCTGGAAGCCTCCGTCATCGATTGACGTCGACCTGCCCGATGGTTGCGGCGACGACGACTACCTCGCCTGGCTCGATAACGCCATCAGCTCCGGCCTGCGCCAGTTCGAGCCCGACCTCTTGTGTTACATCGCCGGTGCCGACCCCTACAAAGAAGACCAACTCGGCGGCCTCGCCTTGACGATTGAAGGATTAAAGAAGCGCGACGACCTCGTTTTCCGCGTAGCCCGCGCCCGCAACATTCCTGTGATGGTCACCTACGCCGGCGGCTACGCCCAAAACGTCGAAGACACAGTCACGATTCACAGCAACTCGGTAGTCGCCGCCAAAGAAGTCTTCACATCCACATCCCCCAAAGCAATGTCATCCTGAGCGAAGTGGATTCTGCGCAAAGCGCAGAATCCACGCAGTCGAAGGATCCCTACATTCCTCCGAACGGCAGGCACAGCAGGGTGTTCTCTCTTGACGATCCTCGCTGTTCCCGAGACAACTGAGCACAGTTCCAGCCGCTATACTCACTCCATGAACGTGATTCCCTCACAGATTTCCCACAGCGAACTCTACGGCATCATCCTCAACTCCGTCGCGCCCCGCCCAATCGCGTGGGTCTCGACGCTGAGCGCCTCCGGCCAGCCCAATCTCGCCCCGTTCTCGTTTTTCAACGCCGTCTGCATCGACCCACCACTACTGGCCTTCGCCCCCGGACTACGTCAGCCCAAACAAACGAACTCACCTCACGGCGAACCCAAAGACACGCTCCGCAACGTCCGCGAGACGAAAGAATTCGTAGTCAACATCGTCACCTTTGATCTGCTGCAACCGATGAACGTCACCAGCGGCGAATACGATTCTTCGATCAACGAATTCGAATTGGCCAAGGTCACGCCCGCGCCTTCGCAGTTGGTGCGCCCTGCGCGCGTCGCAGAATCCCCCGTCAGCTTCGAATGCAAGCTTCATCAGATTATCGACTTCTCTCCCGCTCCCACCAGCAGCAGCCTGGTGATCGGCGAGGTTGTTTCCATTCACATCAACGACGCCCACATCAAGAATGGCAAACTCGACCGCAACTCCCTCGACCTCGTCGGACGGATGGGCGGCATTCAATACACCCGCACCACTAACCGCGTCGAACTAGCCCGCCCGAAAGTCGGATGACGCTGGACGGCATAAGAAGCCTGTCATCCTGAGCGAAGCGAAGGATCCCTAACCGCAAGGCGCGAATAGGAGCCAGCAGGGAGTTCTCTGCTCGAATCCTTCCTAACCCCCGCACGAACCTCGCGACCCCGATCGGTTTTCCACAACAATAGGTCGCATGCCTGTGACATCCGCCCTTGCGCACGAGAGCGACTCTGTACGATCATTCCATAGCCAAAGCGTGCAGAACGAGGTCTCGGCAGCGAAGCTAACCCCTTTGTTCCCAAGATTTTGCCCCTAAGTCGCTGAGCCCCAAGATATTGCGGACGATTTTCTCCTAACCCAATGATTCCAATAGACCGAGGGGGAGGGGGGTGGGGGTTACTGAAAGGTAAATTCCTCCCAAAATTGAACTCGCGGTCCCACGACCGCACAGCGAGAAATAATTTCGTGAAAGGTTGTTAGCCGTAAATCGGCTCTACAATTCCGTCCGAGTCGGCAGTTGTTCCAGCCTGATTCCTGAGTGCTGACTGCTGAGTGCTGAGTGCTCTCGCGCGCTGCTAAAATAAACACTCACTCTTATGTTTGAGAATTTACAGGAAAAACTACAACGCGCATTCAAGTCCCTTCGTGGTCAAGCTAAGCTGACCGAGGAGAACATTGACGAAGCGCTCCGCGAAATCCGCCTCGCGCTGCTCGAAGCTGACGTCAACTTCAAGGTCGTCAAACTGCTGATCGACCAGATTCGAGCCAAAGCCGTCGGTCAAGAAGTCATGACCGCGCTCTCGCCAGGCGAACAAGTCATCAAGATTCTGCGCGACGAACTGGTCGAGATTCTTGGCAAAGACACGGCGCGCATGAAGTTCGCTTCTCAACCTCCGACCGTCGTGCTCATGGCTGGACTGCAAGGTTCCGGCAAGACCACAACGTCAGGCAAGCTCGCGAACTGGTTCAAGACTGGAGGACATCGTCCGCTGCTGGTCTCGGTTGACGTCTATCGTCCCGCAGCGCGCGAGCAGTTGAAAGTTGTCGCGCAAGCCGTCAAGAGTCACATCTACGAAGGCACGGTCGGCGAAGCAAACACTGCGACCGTCGAACGCCTGGTGAAAGAAGCGCGCCGTGAAGCCATCGTCTCTGGATGCGATGTGCTCATCGTTGATACCGCAGGACGTTTGCACATTGACGACCAACTCATGGACGAGATGCAGTCGCTGAAAAAGCTGCTGAACCCGTCGGAGATTCTGTTCGTCGCCGACGCCATGACCGGACAAGACGCGGTCAACTCCGCCGATGAATTCCACAAGAAACTAACGCTGACCGGAGTCGTGCTCACCAAAATGGACGGTGACGCGCGCGGCGGCGCAGCGCTTTCGATTCGCCAGGTCACAGGTCAGCCGATCAAGTTCATCGGCGTCGGTGAGAAGTACGATGCGCTCGAGCCGTTCCATCCCGACCGTATCGTGTCGCGCATTCTCGGCATGGGCGACATTCTCTCGCTGATCGAGCGCGCCGAATCGCAGATCGACAAAAAGAAGGCGCAGGAGATGGCGACCAAAGCCCTCACCGGCGACGGTTTTTCGCTCGAAGATTTTCGCGACCAGTTGCGCCAAGTAAAGAAGATGGGATCGATGAAGAGCCTGATGGGAATGCTCCCGTCGATCGGTCCGTTCTCAGGATTGCAAAAAGCCGCCGACAACGTGGACGAGAAACAGATCAACCGCGTCGAGGCCATCATCAACTCGATGACCATGCACGAGCGCAACCATCACGAAGTCATCAACGGCAACCGCCGCAAACGCATCGCCCGCGGTTCCGGAACGACGGTGCAAGAAGTAAACAATCTTCTTCGCCAATATGCGCAGATGAAAAAGATGTTCAAGCAAATGGGCAAGCCCAGCTTCGCGCGAAGGTTGGCAGGCATGAAGCTGCCGGGAATGTGATAGTCGCCAGTTGCGAGCCCCGAGTTGCGAGCACGAACTTCTATGAATTCGCTCATCAAATTTGGGTTCCTCGGGACTCAGGACTAGCGACTCAGGACTTCGAATGAAATGGCGCTCGCTCGATGAATCTGATGCAGGACTCGATACTCGCTCTTTGCGCGAGATTCTTGCTGAGCGCAAAGAACTGATCGCCAAGTACGTACCTGCCGAGACGCAGGCGATTCATGCGCAGGCTGTCGCTGAGCTCAAGCAACGGCGTGTCGCTGCGAACATTCTTCCGGTTGGAGCGAAGGCTCCTTCTTTCGAACTTCAAGACCACGACGGAAAAATCGTTTCTTCGTCTTCCCTGCTCGCCAAAGGACGGCTCGTGATTTGCTTCATCCGCGGACGCTGGTGTCCGTTCTGCGTCGGACAAATGGAAGCGGTGAATCTTGTCCTGCCGCAAATTGAGCAGACTGGAGCGACGTTCGTTGCCATCTCTCCGCAAACCGTGAAGCAATCGTTTTTTATGCACGACCAGCATAAGCTGCGCTTTCCTTTGCTTTCGGATGCGGGCAACAAAGTCGCGCGGCAGTTTGGGCTGACTTACCGCGTGCCTCAACTTCAGGAAGCGGTGTATCGCCGCGCGTTCGTCAATCTTCCCTTGGCCAACGGCGATGGGAGTTGGGAGTTGCCGATTCCAGCGACGTACATTCTTGATCGCGATGGCACGATTCTTTACGCGTCGGCGAATGAGGATTACACGGAACGGCCGGAACCGTCGGAGATTGTCAGCCTAGTCCAAGGCCGAAACTAGAAACCCCTTGTCATCCTGAGCGAAGCGAAGGACCCATGCATTCTCTCGACGCAGGCAAAGTGCATAGGTTCTTCGCTTCGCTCAGAATGACAGAGTCGTTAAAGCATGCGACGATGCATCGACGCGGTACACTAAACACTCATGCACTACATCTATGGCGTCAACTCGGTGACCGAAGCGCTGAAGGCGCGCGGACGGACTTTTGAATGGGTCGGAATGGCCAAGGAGCGCAAGGACATCCGCCTGCAGCGTCTCATCGAAGACTGCCGGCGGCTTAAGGTGCCCGTACGATTTCTGGACCGCACGGAACTCGATCACATGGCCGGAACCGGCGCACATCAAGGCGTGGTTGCGGTTACGTCAGCCAAGCAGTATAACGACCTCCCTGACGTGATTGCCGCCAAGCGCGCGCAATATTCGCTGATTGTGGTGCTCGACGGCGTGGAAGATCCGCACAATCTGGGAGCAATTTTGCGCACGGCCGATGCCGCGGGCGCGAACGGCGTGGTGATTCCCGAGCGCCGCGCCGCTGCCGTGACTGGAACTGTCACCAAAGTTTCGGCCGGAGCGAGCGAGCATATGCCGATCGCGAAAGTGACGAACATCGCGCGATCAATCGAAGACTTGAAAGACGAGAATGTCTGGACCGTTGGGCTCGACGAGCGCAGCAAACAGACGTACGACTCGCTGGATTACAACATGGACTGCGCGCTCGTTCTTGGTGGCGAAGGCAAGGGACTGCACGACCTGGTGAAGCGGAAGTGCGACTTCCTGGTTTCGATTCCGATGCTGGGGAAAGTGCCGTCGCTCAACGTTTCCGTGGCTGCGGCGGTCGTACTTTATGAGATCGTGCGGCAGCGGAGAGTGCGGGAAGGCGCATCCAACCAAAAATGACGTTTCGCTTTGCGCTCCTCGTTTTGCTTTGTGTTTTTGGTTCTTCTGTCGCGAATGCGCTGTCTCTCGACCGTGAAGCATTCAGCTTCACGAACTACGATCTTAACGTTCAGATTGATCCCGACCAGCATCGACTGGGAGTTCGGGGCAGTGTCACGCTGCGCAATGACTCGACCAGTCCACAGAAGATCGCAGTGTTGCAGATTTCTTCGTCGCTTGATTGGCGATCGGTGAAAGCGGCCGATAAGCCTCTGCAGTTCGTGCGGCAGCCTTTCACCTCTGACATTGATCACACAGGCGGATTGTCCGAAGCGATCGTTACGTTGCCGCAGTCAGTTGCTCCTCACGCAACCATCGAATTGGAAATCGCCTACGAAGGTGTGGTCCTGCTTGACGCGACGCGTCTGACGCGCATTGGTGCGCCTGAAGACACGGCGAAGAGCACGGACTGGGACCAGATCGACACCAAGTTCACCGCGGTGCGCGGAGCGGGTTATGTTGCCTGGTACCCGATTGCGACGGAGGTTGCCAATCTCTCTGAGGGCAATAGCTTGTTTGAAGTCTTAAATCGCTGGAAGAATCGGGAAGCGGGGTCGAAGATACATTTGCGACTGGGCCTGGAGTTGGGACTGGAGCCGGACTTGTCACTGCGAGGTTCCGATACGCCGCGACTTCTATTCAACGGTGTGCAATGCATCTTGGTCTGGTCCGAGCACATGCACGCTGAAGCGGATTGCATCCCTCAGACCTTGAGATTGGACACGCCGACGCTTGTAATTGCGAACTACCAAGTAGTTGAGAGGCCCGGAATTGAGGTCCGTTTCCTGCCAGGTCACGATGCTTCGGCGGCGAGCTTTGCTGATGACGCTGAGAAGATGGCGCCTCTTATCAACGATTGGTTTGGACGATCGCGGGAGCGAGCACAGACGGCTGACCTGCCTGATCCCAATGCCGCTCCATTCGAGAGCGGCGCGTTCTTGCTAACTCCATTGCCGAACTCTGATTCCAAGTTGCTAGGTTTGGCCGCGGCCCATCAACTCACTCACGCGGCGTTCGTGTCATTCCGTCCGTGGATCGAAGAAGGGCTCGCGCATTTTGCGCAGGCGCTGTACGTCGAGCAGGAAAAGGGACGCCAGGCCGCGCTCGACTACATGGGAGTGCACCGCGCTGCGCTTGGCCAGATCGAGCAGCCTACTTCCGTGCCCCGCTCCGAGGACGAAGTGAACCGGTCGCTGGTGAACACGACCAGCGAAGAACTTTACCGCAGCAAGGCAATGTATGTCTGGTGGATGTTGCGGGACATCGTGGGCGACGCTGCGCTCAAGAAGGCCCTAGGCGCATACCGTCCCGAGCAGGACAAGGAACCGTCCTACATTCAACGCCTGATCGCGGCGCAGACTCAGCACGATCTGGAGTGGTTCTTCGATGATTGGGTTTATCGCGATCACGGACTCCCCGATTTCAAAGTGGAGTCTGCGTTCTCGCGGCAGACAATGACAAAGACCTTCATGGTTACGGTCACGGTTGACAATCTGGGAACGGCAGGCGCGCAGGTTCCGGTCACTGTGAAGTTTACCGGCGGAGATGTCACCAAGCGGCTTGAGGTTCTCGCGAAGAATAAAGCCGTGATTCGAATCGAAGTGCCCAGCGCTCCGCAGGAGATCGTGCTGAACGACGGCAGCGTGCCCGAGAGCGACATGACGAACAATACATTCAAGGTGCCGCCGGCGTAAAACTGAAATCTGCATGCGGACGCCTAAGATGCCTTTTCTTCAGTGGGGTGGAACATAGACGGGCCTGTTGTCCTGGCGGGAAACAGCAGGTTCCTCCCACTTCGCTTTGCTCAGGGTCGGAATGACAAAGTACTGGGGTGATTTCGGGCTAACGCAGTGCTCACGTCTGTCTCCTTCGTGATAGGTTGATTCGTTCGGGAGGGAATGCTTGGCCTACATCCAGTTTCTCGGCGCTGCAGGAACCGTCACCGGATCGAAGCATCTGATCAACACCGGCGATCACACCGGCAAGAACGGCTTTCAGGCGTTGATCGACTGCGGGCTCTTTCAGGGGCCAAAAGAGTGGCGCGAGCACAACTGGCGCGACACTCCGGTCCCGGCCAAGGAAATCGATGCCGTCATTCTGACTCACGCCCATCTCGACCACTGCGGCTGGATCCCGCGCCTGGTGAAAGAAGGATTCCGCGGGCCGATCTACGCGACGGCTCCGACGATTGATTTATGCGGAATTATTCTTCCCGACTCCGGTCACCTGCAGGAAGAAGACGCGCACTTCTACAACAAGACGAAGAAGTCGAAGCACGATCCGGCGCTGCCGCTTTATACGTTTGAGGAAGCGCAGAAAGCTCTGCAGTATTTCAAACCGGTGCAAGTCGGCCAGATGGTGCATGTCTCGCCAGAGCTGTCGTTCCGTTTTGTGCGGGCCGCGCACATTCTGGGGTCGTGCATGGCCGAGGTCTCGTTAAACTCGAACGGACAGACGCGACAACTTCTGTTCACGGGAGACATTGGCAGGGTGCGCGACCAGAAAGTCGCGCCGGGGAAAGTTGTGCATTCCGGCCCAGCCGAAGGCGAGACTGCCGACCTCGTGGTGATGGAGTCGACCTATGGCAACCGGATGCACCCCAAGGAAGACCCGCTGCCAGAGTTGGCGCGACTCATCACAGCGACGGCGCAGCGCAGCGGCAGCGTGATTGTTCCGGCATTTGCGATTGAGCGCACGCAGAAGTTTGTCTTTATTCTCAAGCATCTGATCGAGTCGGGACAGATTCCTCGTATGCCCGTCTTCTGCGACAGCCCGATGGCGATCAAGGCGGTCGAGATTTTTCTGAAGCACGACGAGGAGTACAGCGCCGAGACGCGAGAGATGATCCGGAAATACGGGTCGCCGCTGGAGTGGCCGGGCTTCACGTTTGCGTCGACGCCGGAAGAGTCGAAGAAGATCAATGCGACGGAAATGCCCGTGGTCATTGTCTCTTCCAGCGGAATGGTCACTGGCGGGCGCATCCTGCATCATTTGGGGCAGCGGCTACCCAACCAGAAAAACCTGGTGCTCTTCATCGGCTTTCAAGCGCCAGGGACGCGCGGATTCGCCATCAAGAGCAAGTCGCCGGAGGTGAAGATCTTTGGCGATATAGTTCCGATTCGCGCACAGATCGCGACGCTTGAGCAGTTCAGCGATCACGCCGATCCGCCGGAACTGCTCGAGTGGTTGCACACGTTTCGCAACCAGCCGGCGACGACGTATCTGGTGCATGGAGAGACTGACGCTTCGGGACAACTGCGCGATTTGATGAAGAAAGAGTTGGGATGGAATGTGCAGGTGGCGCAGTATATGGAGAAAGTGGAGGTGCGGTGACTGTGGCGGGTTCACACTCACTGCAAGGGAAGTGCATAGATCCTTCGCTTCGCTCAGGATGACAGAGTGTGTGGCGATGACGAGGCCGCGGAGATCATGCGGCTGAGGTGAATTCTGCGAGGGCTACCAACTTCATTTCTGCTTTGCCGGAGTCGATGGAATCTTCCGCCAGCTTGATCGCCGCCTCCAGGTGATCTTCCCTGCCCGCTGCCACGAGCGCAGCTGCTGCGTTGAGCACGACCACATCCCGCCGGGGGGATTTTTCGCCGCTCAGGACCGCGCGGATGATGGCGGCATTTTCCGTTGCGTCGCCGCCGGCGATGTCTTCGAGTGTGGCGAGCTTCATGCCGAAATCTTGCGGATCAACTTCATAGGATCGCACGGTGCCGTCGCGAGCTTCCGCGATGCGCGTAACGCCGGTGATGGTGATCTCGTCGAGACCATCGAGGCCGTGAACAACGAGAGCGCGGCGCAGGCCCAGCATGCTGAGGGCTTCCGCAAGTTTCTCGACCAAGTCCAGTGAATACACTCCGACCACCTGGCCGGACGCGCGCGCGGGATTCGTCAGCGGGCCAAGCAGATTGAACATGGTGCGCATACGCAATTCGCGACGCACGCCTTGTACCTGCTTCATGGCGGGATGCAGATTGGGCGCGTATAGAAAACAGATTCCGACTTTGCGCAGGCATTCGGCGGAGCGTTCTGGCGAAAGCTGAATGTTGATGCCGAGGGCTTCGACGACGTCGGCCGATCCGCATTTTGAGCTGATGCTGCGGTTGCCATGCTTGGCCACGCGGACGCCCGCTCCCGCCACCGCGAGCGCGGTTGCCGTGGAAATATTGAACGTGCCGCTGGCGTCGCCCCCGGTGCCGCTTGTGTCCACGAGAGATTCTTCGGCGAGAGCGTCGCGGCCGGTGCCAGTGACGGCGAGCGCGTCGGCGGCGCTTGCGGGTGCGATCGGCAGGGGTGCTGCAGCGGCGCGGATCGCTTCGGCGAAGCCAACAATCTCTTCAACGGTCTCGCCCTTCATGCGCAGGGCGACGAGCAGCGCGGCGATCTGGGCATGGGTACACTTGCCGCTCAGCACCTCGGCCATCACATCGCGAGCTTCAGCGCGATCGAGCGATTGGCCGTGATTGGCGAGGCGATGGAGGGCGTCGAGGATCATGGGCAGGGTGAATTGTACGGCAAGCGCGGTCACAACCGCGATCCGTGCGCATGTCTATTTTGCGGCGGCCAGCGTGTCGATTCTTTTCGAGAAATATTCGCGCCAGTCTTCGGGAAGGGCGGCGGTACTGACAGCCTTATGTAGTAAATCGTGATCGTAGCGGTCGCTGACCAGGAGGCGATTCATTTCCGCGATCGTGACGCCGTCTTTGTTTCGGGTGAGCAATTCGAACGTGTCGCCGACATCGACGGTGCCTTCCTGTTCGACGGACAAATAAAATCCGCTGCGCCCGCTTATCAAAAACCGCTCGATCATGTCGTCACGCCGAAACTTGGCGGCGAGTTTGTAGCAGGGAGTGCGCGGCTGGCGGACCATCACGATGGAAGAGCCGATCTGAAGGCGGTCGCCGATGTGCAGTGCGTCCTCGGAAAGACCTTCGGTCGTGAAGTTTTCTCCGAAGTGGCCGAACGGGAGGTCGGTGCCGGGCAACTCTTGGCGCCAGTAGGGATAGTGCTCCGACGGATAGGCGTAGACGGCCTTGTTGGGACCGCCGTGAACGCTGAGGTCGGCCTGGCGGTCGCCGTCCAGATTCAGCTTGCGTAACGGGATTGGACCCGACACTGGTTTCTTGAAAATTCCGGTATTGATGGTCGTCCCGTTGTAGACCGTGAGCTGCGGACGAGCAACATTCAGGGAGACAAGTTTCAAATCGGAAACCTCGCTGCCTTCGAAGGGCTGAATAAAGTCGGTCGTAGGTTGGATGATGCTCCGAGGAGAAAGTCGCACGAGGGGGTGAGGGTGCATTTCGGGACAAATTTCGGGTTACGGGGCATTAATTGGGGTCAAACGTTTGCCCTAATCTCCGGCGGTTCTATAGAATTAGAAGTTTGCTGCCCGCAGTGCGACGCCGCAATCAGGTCCTTCCGAATTCTTAACGTAGCGAGCTTCCTTATGAAAATTCATGAGTATCAGGGAAAAGCGATCTTGAAGAAGTATGGCGTAAGTGTGCCGCGTGGCTCGATGGCCGCGACTCGCGACGAGGCCGAAGCCGTGGCCCGCGAACTGCTGAGCGCGGGTTCGACGGGCGTGGTGGTCAAGGCACAGATCCACGCCGGAGGCCGCGGCAAGGGCGGCGGCGTGAAGATTGCCAAATCGGTGAACGAGGCCGGCGATCTCGCGGAGAAAATGCTGGGCATGAAGCTGGTCACTCACCAGACCGGGCCTGAGGGACGCATCGTCCGCCGGTTGTTGATCGAAGAGACGCTGCCCATTGAGAAGGAACTCTACCTGGGCATTCTGGTGGACCGCGCCGAGGGCAAGCCAGTGTTTATGGCGTCGGCGGCGGGTGGAATGGAGATTGAGCAGGTCGCGGCAGAGAATCCGGATGCGATTCTGAAGCAGCATATCGATCCGGGCATGGGGTTGGAGGCGTTTCAGGCGCGGAAGATCGCATTCAAGCTGGGGCTGAGCGCGAAGCAGATTAATCCCGCCGTACAGTTCCTGACCAGCCTTTACAAGGCGTTTCTCGATACAGACGCGTCGCTGCTCGAGATCAATCCTTTTATTACGACTACCGATGGGCGGCTGTTCGCGCTTGACGCCAAGCTCAACTTCGACGACAACGCGATGTTCAGGCACGCGGACCTGCGCGAACTCCGAGACATTACGGAAGAAGATCCGCTGGAAGTCGAGGCGTCGAAGTACAGCCTGAACTACATCAAGCTCGACGGCAACGTAGGCTGCATGGTGAATGGGGCCGGGCTGGCGATGGCCACGATGGACATCATCAAGTATGCGGGCGGTATGCCGGCGAACTTCCTCGATGTGGGCGGCGGGGCGAATTCGGAGCAGGTGGCGCACGCGTTTGAGATTCTGCTTAGCGACAAGAACGTGAAGGCGGTGCTGATCAATATATTTGGCGGCATCCTGCGCGTGGATACGCTGGCCACGGGCGTGGTGGAAGCTGCCCGCAAGACGAATATGAAACTGCCGATCGTGTTGCGACTGGAAGGCACGAACGTGGTCGAGGGCAAGAAGATTCTGATGGAGTCGGGGCTCAACTTCGTCGTGACGGACACGATGAAAGATGCCGCCGATAGAGTTGTGGCCGCGGCTCGAGGCACGGCTGGCGTAACAGAATGGCGGTAGAAGTTTTGGTAGAAGCGAGGAATTTAATATGGCAATTTTAGTGGATAAGAATACGCGGGTACTCGTGCAAGGCCTCACGGGGCGCGAAGGCACGTTTCATGCGAAGGCGAGCGCGGCTTACGGTACGCAGATTGTCGGCGGCGTGACGCCGGGCAAAGGGGGGACGACGCACGAGGGCTGGCCGATTTTTAATACGGTGCGCGAGGCTGCCGACAAGACGGGCGCCAACGCCACGGTGATTTTTGTGCCGCCACCGTTCGCAGCGGACGCGATCATGGAAGCGGCCGATGCGGAGATCGATCTGATCGTCTGCATCACCGAGGGCATTCCTACGCTCGACATGGTGAAGGCGTGGGAATTCCTGCAGAACCGGCGCTCGCGTCTGATCGGGCCAAATTGTCCGGGGATCATTTCGCCCGGGAAGTGCAAGATCGGGATCATGCCGGCGTCGATTCACAAAGAGGGACCGATTGGCATCGTCTCGCGCTCGGGCACGTTGACCTACGAAGCGGTGCACCAGTTGACGCAGCGCGGCATTGGACAATCGACCGCGATTGGCATTGGCGGCGACCCGATTATCGGGACTAATTTCATCGACGCGCTCGACCTGTTCAATCGCGATCCGGAGACGGAAGCAGTGATCATGATCGGGGAAATCGGCGGGAATGCCGAAGAGACGGCCGCCGAGTTTGTGAAGTCGCATATGAAGAAGCCGGTTGTGGGATTCATCGCCGGGCAAACTGCGCCTCCGGGACGGCGCATGGGGCATGCGGGAGCGATCATTTCTGGCGGCAAGGGAACGGCTGCGGAAAAGATCAAGGCGCTGGAAGCTTGCGGGATCCGTGTGGCGAAGTCTCCGGCGGCGATTGGGGAGACGCTGGCGGCGGCGATCGGCGTGAGCGTCTAAAACCAGTTGCCTGTCGCCAGTACCCAGTTGCCAGATTCACCGAGGCGGCGTGAGTGTCCGACGCGGAGACTTAGGCCGATTCGTGGTTGCCCAGGACCGAAGACCGAAAACCTAACACCCAAGACCTAAATACCCAAGGACAAACGACCTACTTATGAAAACTCTGCAACGCACATTCACCATCGTCAAACCGGACGCCGTACGGAAGAATGCCGTCGGCGACATCATTGAGCAGTTCGAGAAGAATGGATTCCGCATTCTTGCCATGAAGATGCTGGAAATCTCCAAGCACCAGGCCGAGCAATTTTATGCGGTGCATGCCAGCCGGCCATTTTTCAATACGCTGACCGACTTCATGTCGAGCGGGCCCATCGTGGTTCTGGCACTGGAAAAGGAGAACGCCATCGCCGACCTGCGCACGCTGATGGGCGCGACAAATCCGGCCCAGGCTGCGGAGGGGACGATCCGCAAGAAGTGGGCGACCAACATTGAGCACAACGCGATCCACGGCTCGGATGCGGAAGATACGGCGCGGTTCGAACTGAGCTTCTTTTTCGCGGGATACGAATTGTCGAAATAGGCCGCGGATTATCACGGATAGGACCGCGGCCTAGCCGCGTGAGTCGTTGAGAACCGGGAACTGAGAACTGCCTTATGCCTGTCGTTCAAATCACGATGCTGCAGGGACGCACCGCCGACCAGAAACGGAAGATCGCCAAGAGAATTACTGATGCCCTGGTGGAAGAGGCCGGGGCGCGCCGCGAGGCCATTATAGTGGCTTTCAACGAGGTCTCGAAAGAGAGCTACGCTTCCGGCGGCGAGTTGATGGTCGACAAAACGCCTCCCAAATAGTTACCAGCGTTACTCTTGTCACGAGCTTTTAGCGCTGCGCATGGTTATACTTCGCTCGAAGCGAGGAGAACATCATGAAAACGTGGACAGTGGCCGCTGCTCTGCTTTTTGTGGGTGCATACGGCGTTGCGCAAACTCCGGAATCCGCCCCAGCCGCAAGAAAATCCTGCGACGACCTCAAGGCGGAAATCACAAAGAAACTGGATGCCAAAGGTGTAACTGGCTATTCGCTCGATGCAGTCGACAATGGCAAGGAAGGCGATGGCAAAGTGGTCGGCACCTGCGATGGTGGAACCAAGAGCCTCGTCTACAGCAGGACGGCTGCCGCTCAAGCCAAGACTACGGACGAGAAGAAACCGCAGTAGCTCACAGCTAGCGCGGGCAAGAGTGCCTGCGCCACACAAACTATCCTAGCGGCTCGTACAGATGGCCTTCCACGCGGTCGGCAACCTTGGGAAGGTCTTTCTTCGCTAACTGCAGGAAGTGGGAAGCCGTGCGGTGGGCCTCGAGCGCGGCGTCGTCTTTGTACTGCTCGTAGATGAAGAAGCGGCGCGGTTCGGTCTTGTGCCGGTGCACCTGATATATGGAACAGCCCGGTTCCTTCCGGGACTGTTCGGTCAGTTTCTCAAAGAGTGTGGTAACTTCGGCTTCGTGGCCAACTTTTGCCATCCAGGTAACCGCCAACACCACCATCGTTCGCTCCTTCCGGCACGGCTAGTCAGCCGGGGAGGACATTCTAGGCTTTCTTCGAGGTCGCCTTCAACTCCGACACGAATTTATCCACAAGAATCGTGTGGTTGCGGTCGGGGCCGGTAGAGATCATGCCGACTTTGGCGCCGGATTCCTTTTCCACAAAAGCAAGGTATTCCCGCGCGGCTTTGGGCAGCTTTTTGTATTCGGTGATGCCCTCGGTCGAAGTATTCCAGCCCGGAACCTTCTTGTAGATGCACTCGATTTTGTCGTAGCCGCTGGCCTGTGCGGGCGCGTCAGACGTTTTCTTGCCGTCGATCTTGTAGCCGACGCAGACAGGAATCTCGGCAAGCGTGTCGAGCACGTCGAGTTTAGTAACGACGAGCCAGTTGGTGCCGTTGATCATCCCGGAATAGCGGAGCAGTGGCAGGTCGAGCCACCCGGTACGGCGGGGACGTCCGGTCACAGCACCATATTCGTTGCCGCGCTTGCGCAGGCTGTCACCGACCTCGCCCTTGTCTTCGCTGGGGAATGGTCCTTCGCCAACTCGGGTGCAATAGGCCTTCGTGATGCCGATGACCGAGGTGATGGCATTCGGCGCTACGCCGGTGCCAATCACGGCGCCACCCGAAGTTGCGCTGGAAGACGTCACGAACGGATAGGTTCCGTGATCGATGTCGAGCATAGTTCCCTGCGCGCCTTCGAACAGGATCGACTCCCCGCCTTTCAGCGCCTGATTTAGAAGAACCGCCGTGTCGCACACAAACGGGGCGACTTTCTCCGCCGCCTGCGCATATTCGGTGTACATCTTGTCGGCGTCGAGCGGTTCGGAGTTGAAGAGCGCATGCGCGATCATGTTCTTTTCGCGGACGGCGTTCTCGATGTGCTTCTTTAGCAGTTGGAGGTCAAGGAGATCGGCGACGCGCAGGCCACGACGGCCCATTTTGTCTTCGTAGGCGGGACCGATCCCGCGGGAAGTAGTGCCGATCTTCACGCGTCCAGGCGCATTCTCGGCGGCCAGTTCGATCATGCGGTGGTAGGGCAGGATCACGTGTGCGCGGTTGGAAACGAAAAGGTGGCCGTCGACTTTCACGCCCGCATCGCGCAATGCGCCAACTTCCTTCAGAAAAGCGAGCGGATCGAGGACGACACCATTGCCAATGACGCTGCGGCATCCGGCGCGCAGGACGCCGCAAGGAACAAGCTGGAGAACAAACTTCTTGCCCTTGATGATGACGGTGTGGCCGGCGTTGTGTCCGCCAGCGTAGCGGGCCACGACGGTAAAGTTCTCCGACAACACGTCAACGATCTTGCCTTTGCCCTCGTCGCCCCACTGGGCGCCAACGATCACCGCGGTCTTGCCTTTTTTCACGTCCAACTCCGTTCAGGGAAATATCAAGCAGGCAGATTCGCTGCGCTGCGCCCGGGGTCGCACACTCCTCGCCCGCGGGAAGGCCGGAACAAAAAATTCTAGGGATAAATAGCGGAGAAGTTGTGTACGAGTTATTTTATCGTGCTACGTGGGGAATGGCAACGCGAGGGGGACGCCCGTCCGGCGGGCATTTTCTCGGGTAAGATGACATTGAGACCGCTCGTCGAGGAGGCTCTGATGAAGAAGGTTTTTCACTTCGACGCTCCGCGTGAAAAATATCATTGCGACGCAGCTATCCTGTGGTGCTTCGACAACCGCTTTGAGCTGGGGTTTCGAAAGTTCTTGAAGCGTATCGGCGTAATGAATTCCGATCCCATCAAGATTGCCGGGGGAGCAAAGTGCATGGCGTCGCCCGAGCATGAATCGGACCGCGAGTTTGTGCTGGATCAGATTCGGAAGTCGATGAAGTTGCATGGCACACGGCGGGTCATTTTGATGGTGCATTCGGATTGCGGCGCTTACGGCGGACTTGCGGGAGCCTTTGGCGGCGATGCGGCGGCCGAGGCCGAACACCACGAACGCGAACTCCAGCGCGCAGCGGATAATCTGCGGGCGGCAATCCCGGGCATCAAAGTGCAGGGATACTTCGTGGATTTTAACGGCATCTGGGACGCGGAAATTGGAGGGGGAGAGAAAATCCCCGCGGCAGCCTGATGCCGAAGTTCGAAAAACACATTTTCGTTTGCGGGAACCAGCGCCCAGCAGGCCATCCGCGGGGATGCTGCGATCCCAAGGCTGAGGCTCGGCTGCAAAAACTGTTTAAACAGAAGTTGGCTGAGCGCGGATTGAAAGGCAAAGTGCGTGCCAACCAGGCCGGATGCCTTGATCAATGCGAGCACGGGCCGAATATTGTGGTGTACCCGGACGCGATCTGGTATGGACACGTTACTGAAGCCGACGTGGACGAGATCATCGAATCGCATATTGTCGGCGGGAGGCCGGTCGAGCGTCTCAGGCTGGCGGATTCGTGCCTCAACACGGATTCCTGCGAGCACCGCAAGCCGAAACCTTAGGCCGCTTTACTTTTTTCGCCACGCCCCTTAACTTTTTTCCATGCCCGCTTACTTTACTCCGGAACTCTTCCGTTTTCTTGCCCGCCTCAAGCGCAACAACAATCGCGACTGGTTTCTTGCGCACAAAGATGAATTCGAGACTCATGTACGGCAGCCAGCCCTGAGATTCATCACGGACTTCGCCGGGCCGTTGTACGCAATCACGCCGTACCTGGTCGCCGATGCGCGGCCGTCGCGGGGTTCGATGTTTCGCATCTACCGTGACACGCGTTTTTCTAGTGACAAGCGTCCCTACAAAACGCATATCGCCATGCGCTTTTCCCATCGGGGCAAAGACGTTCACTCTCCCGGGTTTTATCTGCATCTGGAGGCTGGGGGATGTTTTGCCGCGTCGGGTCTGTGGCATCCGGAGCCGCCAACTTTGCTGAGAGTGCGGAATGCGATCGTGTCGCGACCCAAGGAATGGCGCGCCGTCAGAAAACTTCTGAACCGGGACGACGCCAGCAAGCTCTCGCGTCCGCCGCGTGGCTTTCCCGCCGACCACGAATTCGTCGACGACCTCAAACTCCGCGATCTGGGAAGCGCGGTTGAGTTCTCCGACGAGCAGGTGTTCAGTCCAAAGTTTATGGCGACGCTCGGGACCAGTTGCCGCAAGATGTCTCCTTTAGCCGCGTTTCTGAGTAGTGCGCTTGGGCTGGAGTTCTAGAGGCAGAATGACTGGTAGGCGCGGCAGGAATCGAACCTGCAACCGCCGGATTAGAAATCCGATGCTCTATCCGTTTGAGCTACGCGCCCGCGTTGAATCTAATGCACTTGCTTTGTTGCTTGTGACTGCGCCATCTGGTTTTGTGCGGCTTTTGTGCGGTTTTCCGCTTGGAACGCTTCCAGCCGTTGCTGACTTCGCAGCTTGTCCTCTCGCGTCGTAATTGCATAGCGGCGAAACATCGCGGAGGTTTCCCAGCCCATCTCTGCCATGATATCCGACTCCTGGGTTCCTGACGCGCGTTTATCTCTCGCGGAGGTTCGTCGAAAACTGTGGAACAATTTGACACCGGCGGCCTTCGCAATACGTCGCCACGGATACCGGAATCCGTCCTCGTCGAATGAGAACACGGGAGCGTTCTGTTCGCGGTTGGCGAGCAGCGGGTGGACGATTAGCTTAAGGTTTTCCGTGAGCACTCCTTCCCGCGGTTGGCCATTCTTCGAAGTTTCAATTCGCACGGTGCCCGCCAGCAGATCAAAATCACTAACGCGAAGCCCGAGCAGTTCACCGCGGCGCCATCCGAGCGCATACGCCAGTTCTACGAATGCGCGGTACTCATGGCCTTCCGCGGATGCAGCCGCGCGGATCGTATCAACCTGTTCGGGAGTGAAAAACTCAAGGCGAGCGTTGTCCTCTTTATCGAGTTTGAAGATGGGAACACGCCCGACCTTCGGCGGGTCGCTGGCGGCCGCTAGTTTGTACGCGCGACGAATAACCTGTAGCTCGCGGTTCACTGTCGCGACAGCGGGCTTGTCGTCTTCGGCGAATCGCGAGGCTTTGTACTGATTCAGCATCGAGGTAGTAAGCGCGAAGGCTGGAATATGCTCGAATGTGCTTTTGAGATGCAACTCCCAGCGCGCCTTCGTATCGGCCGCGAAGTTCGTCTTCCGACGAGCTTCGTAGTCCTTCCGAAGATCCTCTATTAGCGTGCCGATTGTCACTTTCCGGTCGCGCGGCTCTATCCAGGTATCGGATTGCGCTTTTGCCAGCTCGCGGCGCAGCATCTTGCGGGCTTCGGATTTCTTGTGAGTCTTAGCGGACATTCGAACGTCCTGGCCGAATCGGTTAAAACGAAGCCAGTAAGAACCGCCGTCGAGTGAACCTTCTACTGTGCTACCTCGCCAATAGATTTTGCCTTCAGTATCGCGCATGATGTACCCCCATGTGCAGGATAAATCCGATGCTGTACGTACGGAATAGCACCGACGTTTGGTTACCAGTGGTTACCAGAAAAATGCTTCCCTCCGACTGCAAAAGTTTGTCCCGATGCCAGAGTTAACCCTTTTAAATCCGAGGTCACTCGTGGCATCTGGCGTGCTTTCTTAAGGGCAGACTGCACCGCCTAGGGTTGATCGAAAGGCCGTGGGCGGCCAAAAGTGATTCGCTGTAACGCTGAAAGTTTTTAGGATAGGGGAGCTGGCAAACAGCTTTGCGGATGAAATAGTGGCCGCACAACGTCTCTCTAAGAGACGGACGCCCACAACACCGGCGTGTAGATGGGGCAAGCATAAATCGGCCAAGAGCCGCCTTGTTCCATAGACCCACGACCCAGCGTGAATCTCCTGAGCAGCCAGGAGATTCGTGTGTCCGATTCACTCTCAGATCACCTTTCAAAGTTAGATCATTGCCTTCAGGCGCCAGAACTGGCGCGCATCTTAGGCGTCCACAAAATCACTGTCTACAAACTCGCCGCGGCCGGTGAGATTCCGTCTTTCAAAATCGCGTCATCTGTCCGCTTCGATCCCCGAGCAATTGCACGGTGGATTCGTGAGAAGGCGGTGACGCATGCTTAGCCAAAGCGACATCACCAAAACCGCCCCGTGGAAAAGCTGTGTCATCCGTACACGGATTTATTTCGACAACAAAGGATGTCGTGAGAGCCTCACCCGCAATCACAACGAGGCTCTGTATCACGCCAACCTGAATTGGCATCGCGAGTGTCAGGGTGAGGTTACCGCGAACCACCAATCCAATCCTCTCCGTCAGTACTACGACGAGGGAATGCGAATCACGGGCAGCAAGGATGCCTTGGGGTTTCGCTTTAACAACGTGAAGGAGATGCAAACAGCTGCCGCCGAACTTGAGCAGCAACCAGAGCCGATCTCCCAACTCTGCGCCCTTCGGCTGCACCTGGCCTGCACAGGCTGGGATAGAGATAAGGTCGCCGAGTACCTAGGTCTCAGTCGGCGGCAGCTACGCCGTCTTGACCAGCGCGTCGAGAAAGTTTGCGAGATGCACGAACCGCGGAACCGCTTCTATCAGGTACCGCTCACTAGGAAGCGCAAGCCGCGGGCAGGCTGGGCACTGGAGATCCTGCAACGGTTCCTCAAATTAAAAACTGAGGTAAAGGCTGCAAATTCAAGGGCTTAGACGAAATAGTTGTCAAAACTGGTATATGGGGGAGAAGAGCATATGGAAAAACCGAACTGGCAGATTGTGATTGAACCGAACGGTCAGGGCTTCGTTGTGGACGTTGCCGTTTACGACAAGTCGGCACGGAAGCAAACCGACCGGATTTTAGACGCCTTGGAACCAATCCTCGCCGCGCCCAAGAGGTAGCACGCGCTAAGGCCGTCGCGAAGAACACGGCCAAAACAAAAGCCGCAAGGGGCAAACGAACAAACGCACCAAACACCGAAACGAAATGAGGAAGAAATGGAAGCACTATTTGGGTATGAGAACGCAACACTGACAGACGTGGAATTTATTGTTGAGCGGATCGAAGCCCTGAGAAAGTACCAAACCGAAACAGGCTTCCGGACCACCCGCTCTCAAACCTCTATCCTAGGCAAGCTCCAACCGGAAGTTCTGGCCGAAGTGGTGGTCAAGCTCCAGGGGGCCCAATGAAGGCGGCCGAGAAGTGGATTCCCTGCACCGCCACGTTCCCAGACTACGAGATTTGCCTTGGCCCGACGATCGCCGTTAAGCGGAACCGCGGCATCAGGGGTTCATACAAAGGAAAGATAGTCTCGATTCAGCATTACAAAGGACAGTTCTGGGCCACACTGTACGACCGGTTCGGAAAGGCCAAGCGTGTCAACATCCTCGACATGGCAGGCTGGGCATCGGCAGCAGAGTGGAAACGCAAGGGCGGCAAGTCGAAGCCCAAGGCGGCCACGCTCGACGAGCCGAAGCCTGAGCGGAAGTGGATAGCGGCATCTCAACCGTCAGCCCCAACACCCCTGCCACCCACTAGGGAGCAGATCCGGGCTTGGATGCTCGATGTCCAGGGAGATGAATTCATGCTCGACCACATCAAACACCGAAAACTGGCGGAGTATAAGAAGATGCTGGCGGACGCTGGAGAACCGGGCGTCCCGACAGATGCTGTAACTCCAACACCGCCCACATCGGAAAGCCCCATAAACACTGAGGCAAAATGATGGCTAGTGTTAGAGTTCGAGAAATAGCCGCATAAACATTGACTGTCTGCCTTCGGGAACTATCACTATTACATGTAATGTAATGAGTATGGATGCCCTCCTATCCAGTCGGGCACCATACAAGAACCAAACCAAAAGGGATGGCACCGCCTAGTAGGTGCCGCCCCTCCCTAGCCGCGGTCCCTTATCTAATCGGCTTTACGCCAACGGTTATGGTCGCCGAGAGTCGAGCACCGCCAACGCGCCCAAATAGAACTTGCGTTGTGACTCCGCGATTGGCGATGGGAGATTCTCCCGACCCCTTAATCAAGTCCGGGGCCGAAGATAGTACTTTCTTGAGTTCCTCAACCAGCGCCTTGTCTGGTCCGTCTACGAGAATGCCAAAGGAAACTGAGCCAGCGGGCTGCATGGTAAGACGGTTGTCTTGGATAGGAATTTTAGATTTGGATAGCGCGTCGAACACTTGCGTCGCGAGGACCAATCCCTCAGTGTCGTTTGCGTATGACCTTATTTCAACAACGGGGTTAGAAAAGCCTGTAAGTGCCGCCAGAGTCCTTGACTGTTTTTCGCTCAAGCGGCGGGGAGCAATCGCAGCTTCCAGTGCGAGATTTTTTTGTGTTAGATCAGCAGATTCCTTCTCTAACCTACTTGCGCGCTCGTTGGCCTGAGCCGCACCTCGGTTCGATTCAGAAATTCTGAGGTCGGCATCCGTTTTGTAACGGGAAAGTTCCACGTCCTGTAAGCCGGCCAGTCGGGTTCCGGTAAACCAGGAGGCGACCACGAATGCGGCGGCGAGCAGGCCCAACACGGCAGCGCAGGCCAACACCACGGTGTTGATCCGACCCACGCTTTCAACGGAGTTCCACCAGGGCGCCATTAAAGAATCGCCGTCTCCAGCCTGCCTTTGTGGTTTGTATCGTACTTGCACTTGGCCGCACGTTCAAGGTCGTTGAAACGCCATTTTTCACTCTGAGACCGTCTTCCGTCTTGGATTGGCAATCCGACGCTACCCGTAAACACCTTTAGAATGTGCTTGATACGCTGATTTGTGCGGACTTTGTGCGGGTAAAAACGCCCATCTTGAGGCCGGTTTGAGCGCATCTTGAGGCCATCTTGAGGACCCGAGCCCCCATGCTCAACATGGCCTCAAGTTTGGAAGCCGTTGACCCCGTGGGACTTGCAAGCACGTTCCAGGCGGGCCAGCCGGTCGGGCGGGCACCTCTTTTTCCCAGGAGTTCGAGGCGTCGTGGTGTCCGCCAACCCCTTCCCAGCCGGCCGGCACGGCCAAGCCCTAGCAACGAGTTTTGAACACGAACAGGAGACGAAACAGTGAGGTATCAATACCGCTTTACCAAAGACGAGAAACGCCAACTGGCCGCCGCTAACCGCGTCATAGACAACCCAGCCGCCCCGCCGCGGGAGGTCAACGCCGCGCTTCGACACATCCAGCGGATCCAGGACGTGGCAGAGAGCCGAGCTTTTGACGGCGCCGTATCCTCCGCCGAGCCCGAGCCATCCGTGGCCGACTTGGTATCTGCCCTTGAAAAAGCCGAAAAACAGCCCTCGCAAGTGCAACAAAACAAAGGGGCGGAAAACGCCCCAGACCCGATAAACGCCGTCCTAGCCCCGCCTGAGCCCGCCAAGGCATCGGAGGTCATTCCAGAGCCCCAAGGCCCTCCTGTGGCGTTTTGCGGCTTTTGTTCGACGGCCGGCAACTGGAACACCGCATCGGGCGGCGTCATTTTGTGCCCTACCTGCTTTGCAAAGGTCTGTGCCGCCGATATGCGGGCGGCCTCTGCCGCCTCTTTGGCCCGCCAGGATCGGGGCTGGCTTTACGAGAAGGGCATTGACCCAAACATCAACGACCTTGGCACCGTCCGCGGGATGAGTAGCGACTACCGGAACAGCGTCGAGATATGGCGAACGCAAGCCCTTGAGGACGCCGATCGCCGAGACCGCGAAGCCGCCGAACAGTCCCAGGCAGAAGCCCAATACAACCGAGTCCGCGCCGACTTCATTCAGCGAGGCGGCAAACTTTAAAAGGAGAACCAATGAAAGCCACAGAACCGTTTTGTGATTGTCAAGGATGCAAAGACCGAACCCAGGAACGACTCCGCACCGCCGACCCCAGCGCCTTGAGACATATGATAGGCGCCCTCAAAGCCCACCTGGCCGATATGGATAAGCGAGAGAAAGAGGCGAACCGTGGTTCTTAATCCCATCACCTTGGCGGACGTTGAGGCCTTCCTATCCCAGAAGAAGCCCAAGCCCGAACCCACTGTGCCGACACTCCGCTTTGACCTACCGCCGCTCACCGACGCCGACATTGTGAAATCCGTTAGCGGCGAGGGCGGGCCCTGGCGGAGTCTCCAGGACGTTTACCGAGAGAGCATCGAGGAAAAACGCGCCAAGAAACTCTCCGACCTCTTCGACATGACGCCAATTCCACCGCCAGATTTCGAGTCGGAGGACTTATGACCCGCCCTTTTTTTCACAGCCCGCCGACACGGTGGTCAGAGGCTTACAAAGAATGGCTTGCTTACTCGGAAGCCAACAACGAGGAAAGGAAGAGTGGATGGAAAAAATTAAGCACCCTGGCAGTCGTCCTCTCCGGCGAAACCGAATCGGCATTCTTGCCGAAGTGAAGACGTGCCAACGTGCCGCCGTCTACTACTCCGACGGTGATTGGAAGAACACCACCACCACCGTCAAGCTAATCAAGGAACGCTAACACTTTTGTACGTACATTCGCGGTATCGTCCGCTCAAAACGATTGCAGTTAAGGAGCCGCACTATGAGAGTCACTTTGTCCGAAAGACAGTTCAGTGAACAGATACGCCAGCTCGAAGGACTAGGGCCGGAAGTCACAGTAGAGGAGATTCAACACCGCATTGACAAGTACGCCCGCCGACTGTTTGACCATTTGCGGGGCTTCGGAATCCAAATGTTGCAGCACGGGTTCAATGTGAGTGGCACTCTTTGCACAATGTCCGCGTCACTGAAGCAATCGTGGGATGAAGAGAGCGTGCAAATGCGAATCAACGGGCTGGCAATGCTGGCGCCCGTATCGGTCTCTCTGGACCAGCCCGACTTGTCCGCCTTCGTCACCAATCCCGTCATGTTGGCCAGCATGATTGACAACTGGGGCGCCTTCGAGGCATCCCTGCAACGAATCCTTTTACACGAAGTCCGCCCCGCCCTTGAGAACACCGCCCGGCAACTTATGTCCGTCCCCACAGCACCTCCGTCCAACGACTTCGAGCAGGAGGTTTTTAACCTGGAGTACGAGGCTTTCCTGGCGGCGAGTGGAAAGAAAGACCCGCTGGCAAAGCACAACGCCATAGAGGAATTCAACCGGCGAGAAGCGGAGCAATTCGCCGCCCAGCAACAGGCCGCCAAGGATGCGATCTGGAATCCTCAAGATTGACTTTCCCGTGCCTCCTTCACGGGAACGCAGTGCTGAGTGTCACTGCGAGGGGCGGTGAATTGCGTAGTCACCGCCTCACAAGTTTCTCCATGCCGAATGAGGGCGGAGGTCAGTTGTAAAAATCACAACGTCGGCAATGCCGATTAGAAAAGAGCAACACAATGGGTTACAAAAAAGCAGCAACGCACCACAGAGATGAAATTTCGGGCTTGCATGTCCACAACGATGTTCCGGATGGTGAGCACAGTGTGAACGAGCTGAGAGCCCGCAACGATGCCCGTCAAGCCGGCATCAATGAAGCCACAAAGCAGGACTGGCCAGCCAATATGACCTCATCCAACCCCGAGCACAGCGACCCGAGTTTGGGCAATGCGTTTTCGAGACTGCCGCGGCCGAGTGACGCAGTAGTGGGAAGCCTCGACACTTACGGAGGCGGACAGACGGCCACGCACAAGGTAGGCGGGCCGGCACAAAGGAACCAACCGCCGGTCAAGGGCATCCAGCCCGCAACGAAGAGCCGCGGCTAAAAGCGAAAGGCCCAGAGTTCCACGCTCTGGGCCTTCACTTCCTCAGGAGAATAAGCATGCAATTATTCGAAGTTCCGAAGACTGCGGTTATAGGTTTTTTCATTATGGTATCGGTCTTTGCCGCAAGAAAAATTACATACCAGCTTTACAGTTGGTTCCCCAACGTCGGGCGGGTGTATCAATTTATTCGGCAGAGAGAATTTAAGTTCTATTGGAGACGCCGAGCTGATTTCTCTGTTGTGCAACTTCTGAGGCTGTACGTGCTTCGGATAGTGACTCGCCTCGATGAATGCCTCCCCGTCATCGATTGTGAGCGGCAAGCCGCCAAGGCTCAGAACTTTCACGACAGCCTCGTTAACAGCAAGATTCGAGGTTGGCACTATCGATACATCAACCCGAAAGCGTGGCCTGTCCTTCTCTTTAGACGTTGCAAGACTGTGCTGCTCGCGTTTTTCCTTCCTCAAAAGAATAAGGTAGTCAATAAGCTTGAGGCCCGAACCGCCCGTAATAGACCCTAATGCGAACGATATCCAATTGAAGTCCATCGATTCCCCAATAGCGCACTTGTGCAGCTTTTGTGCAGAACTCCGACTAACTAGGGCTAACTATACCGGATAATCCTCGTTGAAAAATAAGGGGCTTAGAAATAACTCCAAGCCCCTCAATACCCCGTTTTTCGATTAGAAATCCGATGCTCTATCCGTTTGAGCTACGCGCCCGCGCTTTTATCATACTAAGGTATCCTCGCTCCCTCAAAGCTCACTGAAGCCTTGCGAAGGTTTAACATACTGCGATGCCGATCACGATTTCTCAAGCGGAACAGGCCCGACGCAACATTGCGGCGCTCGCTGTGCGAACGCCGCTGGTGCGCTGTAACATCGACGATCCTGCGGGTTTGTACCTGAAACTGGAAAATCTGCAGCCGATTGGGTCGTTCAAAATTCGTGGAGCCGCCAACGTTACCGCGCTCACACCGCGCGCGGAGTTGGATCGTGGAGTGCTCACCGCATCGGCGGGCAACATGGCGCAAGGCGTCGCGTTCTGTGCACGACGTCTCGGTATTCCCGCGACGATCATCGCTCCCGACACTGCTCCGGCAACTAAGACTCTCGCCGTGGAACGGATGGGCGGACGCGTGATCAAGGTTCCGTTCGCCGAGTGGTGGAAGACCTTCGAGACGCGGTCCTATCCAGGTGTGAACGCAACGTTCATTCATGCCTTTAACGATCCGCACGTGATGGCGGGTAATGGCACGATCGCGCTGGAACTGCTCGAAGACTTGCCGGACCTGGAGGCGGTCGTGATTCCGTGGGGCGGAGGAGGTTTGTCGTGCGGCATTGCGGCGGTATTGCGGGCACTCGTTCCTAAGGTGCGCATCTATGCCGCCGAGATCGAAACTGCGGCGCCGTTGGCAGCGTCGCTCGCGGCAGGAGAACCGCGAACCGTCGAATACCAGCCGTCGTTCGTGGATGGCATCGGGAGCAAAATGGTATTCGCAAACATGTTCGAAGATGCGCGGATGCTTCTCGACGGCTCGTTGGTAGTGACACTCAAGGAAGCCGCACACGCTTTGAAACTGGTAGCCGAGCGAAACCGCATCATTGTCGAGGGTGCGGCTGCTTGCGCGGTGGCGGCTGCTCTGTCGGGACGCGCCGGGTCCGGCAAAGTTGTCGCGATCGTATCGGGCGGGAATATTGATCTCGATAAGTTCGGCGCCATCGTTGGGCAGAGCTGACAAGACTGATCTCACAGCCGCGCGGATGCGTCGCACTCGATAATGTTTTCCTATTATTGATCTGCTCATCGGCGCCCCTATAATCGTGCGCACTTCTGTTGGGGTTCGATTGGTCTAGACCGCTGTTGGAGTCGTGCGTCTGGATTGGGCCAAAGAAGTGGAAGGTGCGCAACGCATGAGTTTCAGGCTGGGTCCGCGGGTCCGAAAGATTTTGTTAACAGTTCTCGTTGCGGTGGCTGTCGTCTACGCCACTTTCGGAATCTTCATGTGGCACACGATGCGCAAGCCGCCGGAAGATTTTGCGCGCGTCATGGCGAAGATGCCGGGACCGGTCGTTTTCCTTCTCTTCCCTTTCGAGACTTTTTGGATGCATGCTCGCGCTGGCACGCTGCAAGTCGGCGACGCCGCCCCGGACTTCTCGCTGCAGAAGCTGGACCACACGGGATCGGTTCAACTCTCCGCGATGGTCAAGCAGCAGCCAGTGGTTCTGGTTTTTGGCAGCTACACTTGACCTCCGTTTCGGCGGGAGGCTCCCGCCCTGAACAAACTCTACGAGCAATACGGAAATCGCGTCGCGTTTCTGGTCGTGTACATCACTGAGGCGCATCCGAGCGACGTATGGCAGATGGAAAGCAACGTCAAAGAAAAAGTAGTCTTCGCCAGCCCGAAGAGTGAAGAAGAACGCGCCTTCGTCGCGGGAGCGTGCGTGCGGAAACTGGGCATCAAATTTCCTGCCGTGCTCGACGAGTTTGGCAACTCGACCGAACAGGCCTACACCGGCTGGCCCGATCGCATTTATCTAATCGACGGACAGGGCAAGGTCGCCTATAAAAGCAAGCCAGGCCCCTTCGGCTTTAAACCAGATTTGCTGGCTGCGGCGCTGGCACGAGTGAGCGTGACCCAAGCCAAACAGTAGAGCGAGCACCCGAGGCAGGTAGATTTTCACTTCCAGGTATTGGTCGGGAGAGGCTACGGGCTCTTTTGGAATTATGCGTCGTCGTAGTGTCGAAGGTTGGACTCAAACGCTTCCAGTTCAATATCAACCCGATCGAGCATCTCGTTGAGTTGTTGCCGGTTCTGAACTGCCGGTGAAGAGCCGAGCCAACGGACGATCACATCCCGTTGCCACTGAAGTTCCATCAACTTCTGCAGCGCCTTATGAGGTTCTCTTGATGATTCGGTAGCCATATCTATCCGCTTTCGGCCTGAAGACCTCACGTGACAACACTTTCGTTCACTGAAACGACGCGACCATTATGTCGGTGTACGGGACGGCACACCTGGTTACGCTCGCTTAAACATGCGATAACCCGAGAGCAGGATCAGCGACCCTACGATCGCAATGAAGAAACTTCGGAAATTGAAGCCGCTTACGGTCCCCATTCCCAGCAAGTCGGCAATAAATCCACCGATGATCGCTCCGGCGATCCCAATCAGGATAGTGACGATCCATCCGCCGGGATCCTTGCCGGGCATTATGAGTTTGGCGAGAGCTCCCGCGATCAAACCGAAGAGAACCCACGAAAGAATCCCCATTGCTCCCTCCTCGAGTCTTGGTCTTTGGAGGAATGATCAGGCGGGCCTATAAGTCGCACAACTCGGAATATCCCCAGTTTGCCGCAAAAAATATACGAGCATGAGATTGCTCAACCGAGGATTGGATTGTTCAGATTGAAGGGGAGAGTCTCATTGTAAGGCGGCGTGCGAGTCAAATCTCACTGCGAATCGACAGATGAATGTTCGGCACACATTTGTCTAAAAATCTCGCTGTCTTCTTTGTTGGAAAAGTAATTTAGTGGGAATCCGCAGAGAATATCAACCTCATAACATTGTTTCGTTAGTTGGCTGCAGAGTTGCTCGATCTTCAGGGCGGCATCTGCTTTGCCCTGCGCCCACAAGGTCGACGCGCATTCTCCGCAGATTGCCACTAGAGGCCGCTCCTTTCGAGTCGCCTTGGCCGCACAAGAAAGCAAATCGCGCACCAAAGCCATAAATCGGCCTGGGTCGGGAGAATCGTTCACCATGACTCTGGATAGGACCTCGGAAACATCGAGGGATTGGTAACTCCCTTTTTCGATGGCAGCGCCTGCGTCGAATCCATGTCCCTGCAGTTGCTGGACGATTCTGCTCCTATGAGTCTCGGTAGCAACCACGATAGCCGCATTGCCGCTCCTCAAAGCAGGTTCTATGAAGCGGGCGAAGCCCGCCACAAAGGAAGCATCGTCTGAATAAAATTGAACCTCGTGGCCACGTGCGAGCCTGGCTCGGGCGGGTTCTGATGCAGAGCCTAGTGACGTGAGGCCAGGGCTCCTCCTCAGGCGCTCGCTGATAAACTCGTTTCCCTGAAGAACCGCCTCGACAGCAGCCAACAGCTCAAATCCGGCATTTGCTTTGAAGACATAGCCTCGAGCCCCCAAGTTGAACGCTTCCTCCACTGCAGCGGCATAGGATTCCTGCGTGAGAAAAAGTATTTTCGATTCAGGAGAAATTTTCCGAATGCGCCGAGCGGCATCGATTCCGTTCAGACCAGGAAGCCCGATGTCGAGGATAATCAGGTCAGGCCGCAGCTCCTCGGCTTTCTGTACCGCCTCCAAGCCATCTGACACCTCGGATACTACTTGCAAATCTGCCCTCTTTTGAAGGGTTGCGGTGATCAACCGCCGAAAAGGCTCGAAATCCTCCACTACCAAAACACGGATCATTGACACCAATCCACCACCCTTTTCTTCGCCGTATGGAGTTTAGTTGGAGAACACAAACCGTACCGTAGTGCATCACACGCTTAGAACGCAGCGATCAAGTGCTCGCCAACCTCTCGCAGAAAACCTGAGTCATTCGCGGTGGGAAAACCAGAAAAACTCTGCGACCTTAAGGAGGCGAAATTTGTACTGATGCCGTCCAGTTCCGGAAACACATTGAGCCTAGACTCGTCAGCCGAGAAACAAAATGGCCCAAGTGGGCCTAAGGCAGGCACTCAAGTGCTTCCGCTCAAGATCTGCTTATGAAAGACTCTCCAAGTCGTTCCTTCCAAAGAACTGCGTCTGAACAGTCGGGGAGAGGTAAAGCCCCAAGAGTAGCCCACGAGAAACGCTTCCTTAGGGCACCGGCTTGCAGGCCGTTGGCTTGAAATTAGGGTAAGACCGCAGCGTAGTGCTGCGGAAGAAAAATCGTCGGCCATCGCGAAGTTTTTCTCCAGAACTGAGAGTTTCCACAGTGTTCCATCGGCAACAACAAAGCGACACTATCGTTCTTACAGTTCGAAGCGCTTTCTGTTCACTAGGAGATGCATGAGTGCCGTAGCGAAGATCGGAGCACGCCCATTCGCCGTCGCGACGGTTCTTGTTGTTGGCAATGACCCCGAGGTTGAGGCTCTCCTGCTCCGCATTCTTGATCCGGGATCATGGGCGATTCAGCGAGCGGCCGACAACGCCGCAGCCTTTCTCCTGGCACAGAAGAAGGGTTTCGATCTAATTCTGACTAGCCAGAAGACTTCCGGTCGAGAAGACATCGAACTTCTTCGGAAGATCAGGCGCGTGCGCCCTCATACTCGACTGATCATCTTGACCGATGAGAGCACGCCGTCGGACGTGATCGCGTCGATGCGGGAACGGGCGTTCAGCTATTTCTCGAAGCCGTTCTCCATGAACGCCTTAGCTGCGATGATTCGGATGGCTGTCGAAGAGCCCTGTTGGGATGACGGCATTGACGTTCTCTCCGCAACACCAGAATGGATCCGCATCCTTGTGCGCTGCGACATGAAGACGGCGGACAGAGTGGTGCAGTTCATGGACGAGATCGCCGAACTACCGAATCCCGAGAGACATCAAGTTGGTATGGCGTTCCGCGAGATGCTTATGAACGCCATCGAGCATGGCGGGAAGTTCGATCCCACGCAGAACATCGAGATCGGGTACGTTCGCGCCCGTCATATGGTCACGTGCCGGATCACTGACCCGGGTGATGGGTTTTCGTTGGATGAAATTCCTCATGCCGCGGTGGCTAATCCAACTGACGACCCAGTCCGCCACATCGACTATCGCCAGACCCATGGCATGCGGCCGGGTGGGTTCGGAGTTTTGATGGCGCAGAAACTCGTTGACGAACTCATCTACAGCCAGGATGGGAACGACGTGCTGCTCGTCAAGTATATCGGCATCGACGCGACGCAGAAGGCTTAAAGTCCGGAGAATGGATGGTCTTGCCCTTGAATGAAAAGGCAGGGCGGGAGCAATTGGATTTTTCTGGACATGGGCAAAGCGGCAAGTCGCGCATTTGCAAGAAGTTAATGGTGGGCGCTATATAGGATTCGAATTTTGGGGTAGACGTAGTTTCAATAACATAGAAAACACGGCGGGCACCGTAAAAGCGATGGAAGACAATAGAAAACAGTGCCATCGGATCACAAACGAATCACGGCTGAGCGATCGTCTGAGAAGTGCTCACGAAGTTGCCGAGACTAGGATTCCAGGAGCGCCCGTAACGTGTGAGCGTATCTGCGGCTCGACGTTACCACCGTTCCTTCTGCCAGTACGATGTCGTAAACCCCATCGAACATCGGACGAATCTCGCTAATCCGGGATCCATTCACGATGGCCGATTTCCGCACGCGGATGAAGTGGTGTGGCGCCAGCTTCTCTTCCAGGTGTGCCAGGGTTTCCCGCAACAGGTGACTGTCGCTGGCGGTGTGTATGCAGGCATAGTTTCCGGCGGCTTCGATCCACAAAACGTGGGAAACGGGAACAAAGAAAATACGCTTCTTGTCCTTTACCACAAAGCGTTTCAGCGGGCGAAGACTCCGGAGGGATTGGAGCAGTGGTTCGAGACCTCGATTTGCTGTCCCGCGCTGTTCGACGACCTGGAGTGCGTGAATCAGGGCCTTGGCAAATCGCTCCTTATCATACGGCTTCAACAGATAGTCAACAGCGTGGACTTCGAATGCGCGAATGGCATGCGCATCGTGAGCCGTGACGAAGACATAAACGG
>Ga0070714_100000187_pt1 | contig 49826 bp, 44 predicted proteins | sample LARL83metaG_FD_65450 | JGI IMG/M metagenome (GOLD analysis project Ga0070714, IMG submission 65450) | Corn, switchgrass and miscanthus rhizosphere microbial communities from Kellogg Biological Station, Michigan, USA - LAR L8-3 metaG | ecosystem: Host-associated > Plants > Roots > Rhizosphere ... | reverse complement strand
CGGTGGACGGGGAGAGCGGCTCCTCGGCCGCCGGCGGCGCGACGGAATGCGTCTCGCCGCGGCTGGCGCTGGGCGCGGCCGCCTCTGGGCGAGCGGCAATCATATGGGGCGTCCGAGGCCGCCGGGCGAGAAGGGGTCGGAGGAGATCCGGCCTGGCTCGGCGAGCGCCTCAAAATGTCGGACGAGAAGATCGATCTTCTCGACGATCATCGCGACTTGCTCGATCTCCCGTCCGATGTTCGCGGTCGCAGCATCCTCGTCCGGTGACCAGCTTTCAGAGACGAAGCGCGCCCCCGCGCTGATGCGCAGTGCGCTCGTCCGAACGCCGGAGGCGTCGTGCAGCGCCACCGGCTGGCCAATATGGCAGGGCTGTGCCGCGATCCGCCTTTGGCGCGCGGTTGCGTCGGCCGGGAGGATCCCTGCGACGTCGCGGTTGAGCGCCCGATAGATCATCATGCATGCGTCGAACGACAGCGCCTGTCCGTCGCGGCGGACGATGAAGGGGAATATGGTTTTCGGCGCCGTCTCGTCGCCGTCGCAGGAATGCGGCGTGCCATCCGGCAAGGATGCGAGCGTCTCGCTGCGAGCGATCAACCGGGGCGTCGCTGCAGCAAACCGTTGCAGTGCCGTGATCCGAAAGGAAGCAGGAACGGCAAAGTACGCGTTCATCTCCTCAAGCGCCGCTTCCCACCGTAGCCATTGTCCGATGTTGACCCTTGCCGGAAGGCGGGAGCGAAGACCGCTCCAATGTTCCGGCCAGTCGCTCGCATTCGTGTAATCGCGCAGACCAGCCGGAACATCGTCCACGCCGGATAGGCGTCGCGAGGTATCGTAAGGCATCAGCAGCGCGCCGCTGAACGGCGGCCCGGTAAAAAATTTGGACCCCGTCACGAGCGCCATGAAACCGAGATCGAGATACCAGCTCAGGCGTTTCCGGCTGAGGCGGAACTGACACGCGTCGATCACGACCTGGACCGCGTCTGGCCATCGTTCGCGAATCTCGAGCAGGCAGGAATCGCTTGGACTTCGCCGACCGAGTTTTGAAGCATCCATGCCGAGGAGGAGGACTTTGTCGCCTACGCGGATTGCCCTCGTGATCGCGTCGATGGCCATGGCATCCATCTCCGCGGCCGCGTACGCGCGTCCATTTCCGGCGCACGATGGGATGCCGATGCTCCGCGTGGGTCCACTGAGCCCGGCGACTGGGGAACCCTTCTTGACGGCGGTCGCCTGTGCCGTAAGTGTGCCGAAGTGGCGCCCGCGCGCACTGAGGGCCGTGCCGCTTCCGGTTTCGTCGCATGCCACGATGATGCTTGTGAGCGGCGTTCCCAGCAGAGCCTGCGCTGCAAATACGGCGAGCAACTGCGAATCGGTTCCCGATGGCGACAGAATGACGTCTGCGCCGACGCGTTCGAGCGCGAGCAGTCTCGCGAGTTCGCGGCGGGTCCGCGCGACAGCTTGCTCGAACGCGCCTGCAAACCCGAGTGCCGCCGCCTTATCGATCAGTTCCCGTCGCGCACGATCTGCCCTGCGATAAGCGCGTTCGGAGATGGAGGTCGCTGTCGAGGATGCGAAGGTGAACGCTTCTGGCCGTGGGAATGGACGACACCCGTAGCTGTTCAGCCGGTCGACGGGGTCGATCGCGAGTCGTGTATCGCCGCCGCTCGCCAGCAGGTGCTCCAGCGGAGCAAGCAGGGCGTCGTGTGCAGGTATTGATCGGCTTCGATGCGCAGACTGTCGATCGAGCATTCCATTGATACCGCATCGGATGAACGCCTGGTTTTGTAACGTCCGGTGGCGGTTCGGACCGATGTAGGCCCGATGATTTTATTCAGACATTTATATGTTTGGGTCGCTGCCGCCGCGCGGGTCCTACATTCATTGAATGGCCATCATCGATTGAGAAGGTAAGGAACGCTTCGCTTAACCTCACGTTCCATGTCCCGTATGGACGGTGTCGTCGGGGCCGATCGTTCTGCCTGCCCACAACGGAAGCTGAGAATGGCTTTTGCGCGCCATAGCCCTTCTTTCATTCCAACATTCATGTCCAGCCTGCGAGCGGAAATCGCCGTGAGCCCTGAGTGGAACTACGGTGGGGCTGGAGCCCGCATATGACGCCGATGGCATTCATCGGCGGGCTTCTGGCGGCGGCCAGCGCGAACGCGGCGGTCATGCCGATCGCAATCGTCACTGGAACCTTCATTCTTGAAGATGCGTCGACGATTCTCGTCGGCGTGCTTGCGGCCGAAGGGCAGGTGTCCATCGCCCTTGCGCTTGCGTCTCTTTATGTGGGAATTGCGCTCGGCGATTTCGGCCTTTACGCCATCGGTCGCCTGGCGGCCACGCATAAGTGGGCGAGCCGCTTCGCGGAGCGGAATGCGCTCGCTCCGTTCCGCGATTGGCTCGAGACTCGGCTGGTCGCGACCGTCTTCGCTGCCCGTTTCGTCCCAGGGTTGCGTCTACCGACGTATACGGCGAGCGGGTTCTTCCGCATGCCCTTCAAGCGCTTCGCGCTCTCGGTCGTCGTTGCCACGGTTTTGTGGACGACTCTTCTCTTCGGTGCCTCGCTCCTGTTCGGCACGCTGACCGCGAAGGCGTTCGGAGCCTGGCGATGGGAGATGGCGCTTCTCGTCGTGGCCGTCCTGTTCCTGATCGGGCGAATGAACACGCGCCGGTGGTTGGGCCGGCAACGCGACCGAAATCCGCCGCCACCCGATGCCCCGGTTATGGCCCCCGCGGTGTCTCACGGCCTGACCGAGGGCATGCCGCCTCTCGACACCGGCGGCCGGCCCTTCTCGTCGTTCGAGGTCGCGCCGGCTTTTCTCTTCTACCTGCCGGTTGCGGCATACTGGCTTTGGCTCTCGATCAAGCATCGCAGCCTCACGCTGCCTGTGCTCGCGAATCCGGCCATTATCGCCGGCGGGCTGTGCGGAGAATCGAAGGCTGGGGTTCTGGATCTTCTCGGGCCGGAAGGCCGCGCCCGAGTCGCGCCGTATGTAAGCTTTGCGATGCCCGATGGCGACGGTCCGGACGACGGTGCCGCAACGCGCGCCATCGCTGCGCTGGAGGCGGCCCATATTGCATTTCCGATCGTCGCCAAGCCGGATATCGGCCGTCGTGGAACCGGCGTTCGCCCGATTCATGATGCCGATCAGCTTGCCCGCTATCTCGAACGCTTCCCACGCGGGCACGGGGTCGTGCTGCAACAGCTCATCCCATATGAGGGCGAGGCGGGAGTCTTCTATGTGCGGCGACCGGACGAGACGCAGGGACAGATCTTGTCGCTCACGCTCAAGTATTTTCCGCGCGTCGTCGGCGACGGACGTTCGACGCTTCGGGAACTCATTCTCAGCGATCGCCGCGCGGGACGGATTCCGCACCTTTATTTTCCTCGGCTGACGGAGCAACTCGACCGGATCGTCGGGAACGGCGAAACCGTGCGGCTGGTCTTCGTAGGCAACCATTGCAAGGGAGCGATCTTTCGCGACGGGCAGGCCTACGTAACGGAGGCGATGCGCGATCGCTTCGACCGCATCTCCCGGGAAATGCCCGACTTCGGATTTGGGCGCTTCGACGTGCGTTTCCAGTCGCTCGACGATCTGCGACGCGGCGAGGGCTTCGCCATTTTGGAGGTCAACGGCGTAGGAAGCGAGGCAACCCATATCTGGGATCGACGAACGACACTGCTCGAAGCCTACCGGACGCTTTGCCGCCAGGTGCGGCTCGCTTTCGAGATCGGCGCGATGCAGCGGCGAACCGGCCTCGAGCCGATGAGCGCCGTGTCCCTGCTGCAACTATATCTAGCGGAGCGAAAGCTGATGAGGATCTATCCAGGGGAGGAGAACGACTGTGAAACAGCGCCGGGCTGATCACCTCCACCGCCCGTCCGCGGCTCGTTCGGCCGGGTTGCCTTGTATCCGTATTGCTACCTATGTTCGGGGGCCGATCTCTGTGGCACGGTGTCCAAAGCCTAATCGGGCCGAGGCATTTCATGCTCCAGCCTGAACTGCTATGGAATTTCAGGTGACAACGGGGTTGGTGGGCGGGAACGCTCCCCGGCCATGCCGATACTTCCGGAATTTCCATCGGCAACGGCGCGTGTGAACAAGTCAAAATGGGGAGACTCTGATGAAGAATAAGTTCGCTGGAATGACGCTCATCGCCGCGGTGGCGGCGGTGGCCTTCGCCGGCAGTGCCGGTGCGAAGGAGCTGAAGCAGATCGGCACGATAAAGATGCCGGGTGCGACGCTCGAAAGTTTCGACATCGGCTGGGTCGATCAGGCGACCAACAGATATTATCTCGCCGACCGCAGCAATAAATCGGTCGACGTCATCGATGCCAAGACCGACAAGTATCTGACGCGCATCACCGGCTTCGTCGGCGACGGCCCGAAGGGCAATCTCTCGGGGCCCAATGGCGTCGTTGTGATCAACAACGAAGTCTGGGCGGGCGACGGCGACAGCACGGTGAAGGTGATCGATCTCAAGGCCGGCAAGATCGTCGACACCATCAAGACCGGCGGCAAGAAGCGCGCCGACGAGGTTGCCTGGGATCCGAAGAACAGCGTGTTCATCGTCGCCAACGATGCCGACGAGCCGCCCTTTGTGACCCTGATCTCCACCAAGGCCGGCCACAAGGTTCTCGCCAAGATCGATTTCCCGCAGGCGACCGACGGCATCGAGCAGGCGGCCTACAATCCCGTCGACGGCATGTTCTACGTCGACATTCCCCAGATCGATAAGCAGGACGCCAAGGGCGGGCTTGCCATGATCGATCCCAAGACCGCGAAGTTCGTGAAGATGCTGCCGGTCGACAACTGCATCCCGCACGGGCTCGCCAAGGGGCCCGGCTCGCTGATGTACATCGGCTGCAATGCCGGAACCAAGAAAGACAAGCTGGCGGGCGAAATGGCCGTCTTCGATACCAAGGCGGGCAAGGTGGTTGCGACCATTCCCGGCGCCGGCGGTTCGGATGAGGCCATTGCCAACGAGAAGGCCGGTCAGTGGTATGCCGCCGTCTCGAACGACCGGACCGGTGCTGGGTTGGCTGTGATGGACATCAAGACCAACAAGGTAGTGCAGAAGTTCCCCACCTCGACCGGTGCCCATTCGGTGGCGGTGAGCCATGCCAACAACCACGTCTTCGTGCCGGCCCGGGCGAGCAACAACTGCGGTTGCATCCTGGTTCTGGAGCCGAAATAAGCATGACTGACGCGAACGCCGACCTATAAATTCGGTCGGCGTTCGCGTCTAATTACGCTGCTTTCGTCCTGTGGCAATGGGCCGCGATCGTTCCGGTCGCGGCCTTTTCACGTAGCGTCGGTGTCGCTCTTCAAGGCATTCGGAACGGACGTGGAGGGCGCAGCCCTCGAGTGACGCCCGTAGAAATCATGGGTGCGTAGAAAAAAGCGGATTGAACGGAACGCGCTCTCATCAATGTGGGCGCGTGCTTTTCCAAGAAAACCGGTCGGGAGGATCGACGTCATGATGCGCATACTCCTTACGGCTCTCGCTTTGTCCGCCGCATTCGCGGCATCGGCGTTCGCAGCGGGCCCCAGCTACAGGATCGTCGAACGATTCAAGATGCCGGACGGAGGTTGGGATTACGCGACCGCCGACGCCGCCACCCATCGCATTTACTGGGCGCGAACCGACTTTACCGACGTCATCGATACCGCGACCGGCAAGCTCTCCCAGCTCAAGAGCGCCAACAACGGGCACATGGCGGTGCCGGTGGCGGGAACCAGCCTCGTCGTGCTGCCGATGAGAATTCCGGCCAAGACCGTCCGTATCGTCGACACGGCAACGGACACAGTAGTGGCCGATCTGCCGGCGGGGGAATCGCCGGACGGAGCCACCTACGATCCGTTCTCGAAGCATGTTTTCATCGTCAATCACAGGAGCAGCGACGTCACCGAGGTCGATGCCGTGGCGCATAAGATCGCCGCAACGATCCCGATCGGCGGCGGCAAGCTGGAATTCGCCGCCGCCGACGGCACCGGCCATGTGTTCGTCAACGTCCAGAACGCTGGCGAGGTCGCCGTCATCGACGTCAAGGCGCATAAGGTCGCCGCGCATTACAAGATGGCCGGCTGCGAAGATGCCTCCGGCCTTGCCTATGCCGACAAGAGCAAGCTTCTGATCGCCTCCTGCGGCAACGGTCTGGCCAAGATACTTGCGGCCGGTACCGGAAAAGAGGTTGCCTCGATCCCGATTGGGCTGGGCCCGGATTCGGTGATCTACGACCCCGTTCGCCAGATCGCTTTCATTCCCTGCGGGAAGGACGGCACGCTGGAGATCATCTCGGTGGGCGATCCCGCCCATATCGTCAAGATCCAGACGCTGAAGACGCAGATACTGGCGCGCACCGGCGCTGTCGACCGGCAAACGGGGCGCCTTTATATGATGGCGGCGATGCCCGATCCTTCCAAGCCGCTCGGAGGCGGCGGCCGTCCGACGCCGAAGGACGGATCCTTCGAGATGCTGGTGATCGCGCCCTAAACGCCCCGTATACCGAGAGCGTAGGCTGGCGTCCGGGGCTCCCCGGACGCGGGCGCTGGGAGCGGCTTTCTACTGAAGATCGAAGATCGCCATGAAGCCGGCGACGTCCTTTCCCTCTTCCTGGCGCACGACGACGGGAATCGTCTTCCTTTCGACAAAGCCGCACCGGTCGGCGAGCTGCCGGAGATAAGCCAGGGAGTGAGCGTATCGCCGGCTGGGCCGGAGGACGAAACCCTCGCCCTCGTGGGCCTCGACGGAAAAGGCGAATTGACCGCCCGGTTTCAGCGCGGCACGGGTTGCCGCGAACGTCGCTTCGAGGTCGCCGATATAGATCAGGACATCGGCGGCGACGATCAGATCGAATGCGGCCGTGTTGTCGGCGAGGAATTCCGTGAGATCCGCGTTGATCAGGCGGTCGTAGACCGCGCGCTCCCGCGCCTTTTCGAGCATTCCCGTCGACAGATCGACACCGACGAGCGTGCGGGCAATCGGTCGGATGAGCGGTCCGCACAATCCCGTTCCGCAGCCGAGGTCGGCCACGTCGCGCCCGCCATCTGGGCACTCGGCGACAATGGCGTTGAAAAGCAGCTCGGGAATTCCGTACTTGAGGCTCGACAGGCTTTGGTCGAAGCGCACGGCGTATTCGTTGAAGAGACTCTCGATGTAACTCCTGGGAGACGCGGCAGGCGGGGGCTCGGCGCCGAGCGCGGCTATGTAATAGCGCAGTTGTTCCTGATCGCCGCCGTACTTGGACGTTTCGCGAAAGCTTGCGATGGCGTCCTCAGGACGATTCAAATGGGTCAGGGCGTGGGCGCGATTGAGGTGCGCCTCCATGTAATTCGGCTTGATGGCGATCGCCCGCTCGGCGCTTGCCAGCGCTTCTTCGTATCGCTTCAAGTCGCGCAGCACCGTGGCGCGGTTGTTGTACGCCTCCGCGTAATCGGCCTTGAGCGACAATGCCCGGTCGTAGCTCGCGATCGCTTCTTCGGGCTGCTTGAGGGCACGCAGAACGTTGCCGATATTCAAATGCAGCGGCACCGATCTCGGATTGATCGCGAGCGAGCGGCGAAAAAAATCCAGTGCTGCTTGGTGGTCGCCGCGCTGAAGGGACAGAACCCCGAGGTTGTGCAGGGCGTCGAACTGGGACGGAATCTGCTCGAGGATCTCGCGATAGATGGCCTCTGCCTCGGACAATTGCCCTCGGGCGTGGTGATTCAGCGCCCGTTTCATCGTGGTTGGAAGATCAAGCATGGGCCTGTGCGCGTGTTCCCGACCGGCCTCTGCCGGTTCCCTCGCGGCAAGCTTACGCCGAACGGCGGTTGCATCGCCATGCGGAGCGGAGCGACTGCGACCGCGACCTTTTCTAGGTCTGTTCCGGCCCGAGGCCAAGAAAAAGGGCGGTGGGTTGTCCCCCACCGCCCTCTAAGTCGCAATGGATCGGAGGTTAGAACTTTACGCGAACGCCGGAAATGAGGCCGGTGCCTTCGTTGTTGGACGCGGCCGGAGCCGTGGGGGCACCGCCCTTATCCTTGTTGTGGAACAACTCGGTGTAGAGCTGGAGACCGCCACCCATGCTGTAGGTGCCGCTCAACGCCCAGGTATCCTGAGTGTCCGTGCCGGTGGTGTTGAGAGAGCCCTCGTTTTCGTGCATGTACGACACGCCGAGCGCCCACGGTCCGATCTCGTAGCCGACGCCCAAGTCGTACATATCGAACTCGGTGTTGGTGTCGGTCGACAAGGTCTCGCCGTCGCGGAACTTCTTCGACCAGCGGGCACCGAACTTCCAGGAATCGATGCCGACGAGAGTACCGAAGCTGCCCGACAGGCCGTTCTTTCGCGCGGGGTCGTTGTTGCTGTTCTCTTCGAGGTCGGCGGACAGTCCGACGTCGAAGCCGCCGAACTTGTTGTTGTAGGTCAGGGCGCCTGACCACCAGTCCATCTCATTGCCGGCCGCGTTGCCGGCATTATCGACCGCCGAGCGGAAGCGACCGATGGTGAGGCTGTCGAGCGCATAGGTGACGCCGGCCTGGAAGCCGGCGATGCGCGGCGTGACGTACTGGATCTTGCTCGACGTCGTCGAGTCGTGGGTGGTCGCTCCATCCTCGAAGCGCTGGTTCTTAACGCTCTTGTAGTTGAACCAGCGCGCCCAGTTGCCGTCGACGCCGCCGGTGCCGGCTGCGCCCACGGCGTCGCCGGAGCCGTAGGTCATGCGGTCGTAGACCGGATGATCGGCGCCGACCGTGACCTGGCCCCAGAAGTCCGAAAGGGCCAAGGTGACTGCGTCGGAGGCGTCGCGCGCCTTGCCGTTCTTGAGGCCGTTGGAGGCACCCGGGCCGCCGTCGGCATCGGCATTGAGCTTCACCCGGAAGTCCCACTTCATGCCGAGGTCGGTGACGTCGCTGGCGTTGATGAGGATATTCGTCTTCTGGAAGAACGAATATCCGCGCTCGGTCGAGGGACCGATCGTGCCGCCCGGCGTCGGCGACCAGCCTTCGCGATCCTGCGACGTCCAGCCGACCTGGAAGTCCATGGCGCCGCCGATGTTGACGACGGGCTTGGCTGCGACAGGATTCGCAGCGAGAAGGGACGCGCCGACGATCGCCGTCGTGCCCAATAGTGCTTTCTTCATACTCTTCAATCCCCCAGAGGAAGCTCTGACGCTTCGTTGCGCTTCCGGACATCCCCCTTCACGCGGGATCGGTAATCCGGCCCGACCGGGATAACTCTGTGTATTCCCGGCGCGGTGTCGACAGGCTCCGCTGTTTGATACAAATCTGCAATTAGGGAAGCCTACCTAATGGGGTGAATCCGAAAGAACGAGGCATTTCAACCACAGGTATAAATACTCAAACCCGCAGAAAACCACGGTTTTTTGGCGGTATCGAATGGGGATTTGGTGCCTGTTGGCGGCTGGGGGGAATGACGCTGCGGAGCCGCCGGGCAGCGGGAAAAGGCCTGCAACTCGGGAATACAACTCGGGGAAATGTGGGGGCGGGCAAAGCCGCCCCCACGTCCCATTGCTCTATTGGAGAGCGTAGACCTGGATGCAGCCGCAGCCGCCTTTTCCGGTCCCGCCCGGCACGAAGACGTGCCCGGTGTTGTCGTCGACCGCGACCGAATGCGGCGTGCTGGGGCCCTTCTGCGGGACTTTCTGCACCAGCTTGTTCGTCTTGGCGTCGATCACGCCGAGGACGCCGCCGCCCGGGAAGTTGCTCGCGCCGATGTAGTACTGATTGTTCTTCTTGCTGTAGGCGACCATGTCGGCCGCGCCGATGTCGGGAACGACAGCGACGACCTTGCCGGTCTTGGCGTTCATGATCGAGACGCTCGGGTCTTTCTTCATGGAGCAGCCGAGCACGAAGTTTTGGTTGGGACCGAACGCGAGTCCGTTCGGATGGCAATTGTCCACCTCGAGCATTTTCATAACCTTGCCGGACTTCGGATCGACGACCGCAACGCCGCCCTTCTTCTCTTCTTTTTTGACTTCAGGGATGGCGATGTAGAACATCCCGTCGGCCTTGTTGTAGTCCGGCTGCTCGGCGCCGTCGGTGGCGTCCGGGAACGGGACCTTGGCGATGACCTTGTGGCCGGCCTTCATCGAGACGATCGTCGCGAACGGCGGCTCCTCGGCGTTGTTGACGCCGATGAAGATCATTTCCTTCGGATCGTAAGCCATTTCATCGAGTCGGGTGGAGCCGCCGGTCTTGATGGTGTCGACGATCTTCATGGACTTGAGATCGACGATCTTGATGGTGCTGTCGCCGTCGCCGACCCAGGCTTGATTGTTGGCGACGAGAACGCCGTCCGGGCCCGACTTGTTGCTGTTGACCTTCTTGCCGTCCGCCTTCATGACCGGACCGATGAAGCCGGTGACACGGCCGACCCATTTGTTGTTCTTGGTGTCGACGATGTCGACGGACTTGTTGCTACGGTCGGCGAAGTAGTAGCGCTGCGTCTTCTGGTCAATGAAGCTGATGTCGAACGAGGTGAGTGCCTCGCCCGGCACCGGAATGGACGCGATGAGTTTGAGTTCGGCGGCCCCCGCAGCCGCCGTCGACATGGCAACCGCGGCGACCGCGGTTGCCAGCAAAAGCTTCCGTTGCATTGCATGCCTCCTGTTGATCGAATTTGCGCTCATGCTGAACGACTCGCAGCATCGAGCCCCCGACATGAGCCCTTTCGCCGATGCTAAAATCAAGAGCGCTTTAGCGGGTATTAACACCCAGTTGACGAAGTGCCCCGGCACGTCGGTAGCCCTGCCATTGGTCCGGTTCGAATTCGGTCAGATCGAGATGGACCTTGCCGTCCTTGTAGAAGATGCGGTTCTGCAGCCGCGGCAGGGGCATCGATCATTCCGCCACGGTCATTGCCGATACGGCGGGCAGCATCGGTTTCTATGAGCGCTTGCTGGGCTTTTCCGTAGATTCGAAGTCCAGGCGCGACTCGACGGCGTTCCGGACGCGGTCGTGGACGTGACGGGCCTTCTTAAGCCCGGAACGGTGGACCCACCGCACCTCGAACTCCTGTGCTATCGGGGTCGAGCCGCCGGTCATCACGCGAGAGTTTCCTTGCGCAGCAACGATGTTGCCGCAACACGGCTCGTGCTCGACGTGCGCGACGTGGCCGAATCGGTAAAGGCGTTGGCCTCGGCTAAGGCGGAGGTGATCGCGTGCGCGGCCGGGGCGCTCGACGACAGCAGGTCCGCCGCCCTGGCATGCGACACCGACGGGTATCACCTCTTGATCCCGAGCGGCTGCCGCGGATCGCTGTTGCCTCTTGCGGACGAGCTTGGGACACTTGCGCTCGTCAGGCATCCATCGTGCGAGGTATTGCGGCATGACTGCCGAAACGATCCTGAGAGAGAAGCTATCGGCCTGCACGCGCATGTTCGCCATGCAGGAGCTGCTCGGACTTTTCGGCCACATCAGCGCCTACGATCCAGAAGCCGGGCGGGTCTATTTCTCCCCGAGCCAAGGAGCGGAGAAATCGACGGTCGGGGCGGACGACATTCTCGTTAGCGATCTTGTCGGCAGGAATCTGGCGGGCGATCAGCGGTTGCCGGCGGAATGGCCGATCCACACCGTGCTGCACGGCCGTCGTAAGGACGCGCTGGCGATCGCGCATCTTCATGCGCCTTACGCGACGCTGTTCGCCATCGCCCAGCGCGAGTTTCGCCCAGTCACCTTGCAGGGATCGATGTTCGGCGGCGGTGTTCCGCTCTACGCCGAGCCGCAACTGGTGCGGACGGTCGAGCAGGGGCAGAGCCTCGCCGCGGTCATCGGCGACAGGCCGGCGGCGTTCATGCGCGGCCATGGCATCGTCGTCGTGGCTCGCGACGTCGAGCAGATGTTCTACGCGTCGCTGATTCTCGAGGACGAGGCGCGCAAATGGGTCGAAGCGTCGGCGCTCGGCGAGGTGCGCTGCCTAAGCCATGACGATTGCCGGGCGTTCGATGCGATGTCCGAATTTCCCGGACGGTCGCAGCGGGCGTGGCGCTATTTCTCCGCCCTCGAGCAGCGCTGGGACAGGCAGCCGGGAACCGGCCGCGTGCCGTTCGTCTGAGACTTAACGGCCGAGCAGGCCCTTGAGACGATCGAGTGGGTTTTGCGACGGCTGCGGTGGCGTTCCTCCGGACGGCGAACCGCTCGGCGGTTGCTGCCCGCCGTTCCCCCCACCGCGGAGCAGATCGCGGAGGCCGCGCGCCGCACCCTGAGCATCGGGGAGCAATCCGGCGAGGTCGGGCCGATAGCTGAGTTTGTCCCATGGCCCACTGACGACGATCGGCACGCCGAGGCCGAGAGCGTCCTTACTTCCGCCCTGACCTTGGGCATCGGCCACGACCTTGGGCTCGATGCGGTAGTCCACCGTCCGTTTCGGCAGATCGACGGTCCCCTTGCCGATGACGCGGAACAGCGGCGCCAGCATCGCAAGATCGTCGTTCTTGAGGATTCCGTTCGTCACCGTGAAGGTGGCGTTGGCTTCGCTGAAGCCAGTTTCCTGCCCGCTCTTGGCCCCGGAATCGAATGCCGAGCCGATGTTGCGGATCATGCCGCCGAGATCGAGACCTTCAATGGCTCCATGCTGGAGTTTCACTTGGCCCTTGCCGTTGAGCGCCGAGATCAGATCGCGCTGCGAGCCACCCCTGGCGTTCAGCGTGACGTCGGCGTTGGTCTTCCCTCGGATCGCCTCGAGCGCCATCGCATCCTTGAGGAGCGGCTGCGCGTCGACGTTGGACAAGGCTGTCGTCAGGCCGACCGCGGGCACGGGGCCGGAGCCGTCGACCGTCAGATGCCCCTTGCCGATGCCGCCGTAGAGGGCGAGCTCGGGCATGTCGGTGGAGAATCGGCCGTCTTTCAGAGCGACGTTGAAAACGCTCTTGCCGAAGTTAATGGCGCGATAGCGAAAGCCGGCCACCGTGAGCGAGAGATCGGCATTCGCCGCCTTAAGCGGCGAGAGATCGATCGGTTCCGTGCTCCAGCCCTGGCTTGCACGTGTTGCGGGCGTGGGTGGCGTGCCGCCCGCGCTCGCGCCATTCGCGCCGGCCTTCGCCTGCGGCAGATACGGATTGAGATCGAGCATATTGGTGGCGAGCGTCGCCTTGATGTATGGAACGCGACCGCTGCTGTCCACCGCAACATCGCCCGACGCCTCGATCGCGTCGAGTGTGTAAGTGGCCTTGGTGAACGAAACCCGCGGACCCGCCGCGGCGAGCGTTCCCTTGATCGCGAGCGGGCCGAGCCCGCTGCCGGGAGCATCGAGCTTCTGCCCCAGCCAGGCCGCCAGCGCCCGCACGTTCGGGATCGTGAGATCGATGGTGCCGTCGAGCTTGGCGGGTGTCGCCCCGGTGGCTCTACCGGAGAATAGGAATCGCGCCGGCTTCGAATCGACGGTGAAGCCGACGTTCGACGAGCGCCCGGCCATCAGCGCGCCCGGCTGGGTGACTTCGCCCGTAAGCGCCACCTTTTCCTTGTTCCAGGTGAACGAGCCGTTTGCCTTGAAGGGGCTGTCCAGGTTGGCAAGCGTCAGCGACGCATTGATATCGCCGACTTCGTAGTGTGCGCCCGTCCGCGCGTCGGCGTACGTCACGGTGCCATTGTCGAGGCGCACGTCGCCAAGCTCGACGGCGCTTGGAGCGCCGGTGCCGGATTGCTGCGGCGTCGGCTGCGCGGTCGATCCGCTCGATGCGGCCTTGGCCGGCCCGAAGTCCCAATTGGGGTGTCCCTGGCGGTCGATCTCGAGGTGAATGACGGGCTTCTCGACGACGAAGCGATCAATCGCGATCTTGCCGGAGAGGAGAGGCAGGACGCGCACGCGCACTTCGAGCTTGCCGAGCGCCGCCATCGTCGGCTCTTGCGCGCCCGGGGCGTTGGCGAGTGTCACGTCGTTTGCGATCACGGCAACCGCGGGAAGGATGGAGAGATGAACCGGCCCGGCGATGGCGAGCTTGCGGCCGGTGGCGTCGCTCACACGGCGCTCGATTTCCGCCTTCCATGTTCCCGTCGGCACGAAGAACGGAACGGCGATGGCTGCCACGACGAGCGCGGCGCCGAGCGCGGTGACGACGATCAGGGTTTTTTTCATGGCACCACACTCGGTATGAGGGTGTCGAACGACGATAGGCGCGAGCCTGCCCCGAAGTGGTGGCAAAAATGCGATACGCTTGGCGGCATGCAACCGGACGTGCTCCGCCTCGCCCGGATTCGTCTACTGGATCAGAAAGCGACCGTCGAGCACCTGGACATCCTCGCCAGAGAGCAGGCCGGAGCGGCACACGCGTACCGAATGGATCGGGCCGTCGAGGTTTTTTTCCCAGAAGGAAAGAAAGCGGCGCAGCTCGGGGAATTCGGGTGCGAGGTCGAGGTGCTGCCAGATGAAGCTCTGCAGCACGACCGGATGGTCTGGCATGCGATAGAGGATTTCGGCGGTCGCCAGACGCCAGCCTTCCAAGCGGCGCCGCCACGTCAAGCTATCGGCGTACTCCATGTGGCACCTCCTATTAGTAGGAATGCTGCCAAAGGGATCGTACGCTCATCAAGTGAAAATATCGTGAATAGATGAGAATATTCAGATGCTTGGCAGCAACTCAATAGGACTGCTGACAAGCTTGCGGTTGGCTCGTGTCTGGTCGGCCCCCGCCAGACGCAATTCGGGCCCGACTTGGTGGCCGGGCCCGAATCTCGTCGTGCCGGTGCGCCCGGCACGTATCGTTACGCGCGTTTTGCGAACAGCCAGAGAATCACCGCGAGCGCGATCAGGCCGACCAGGCCGTTGTCTCCCAACGCCTTGATCAGCAGAATCATATTGCCGACGATGTCGCCGGTGATGAAGCCGACGGTCCGGCCGAACAGGATCTGGAGCACGATCCCGAGCGCTACCAGGAGCAACCCGAGCTCCACCAGACCGAGCAACCACCCCTTCATTTTGTCGAAGACTTGCGGCATTGAACCACGCCTCCTTCTTGCGTCTTTACTGCACAGACTGAAGTCTCATGGTCGGACGACAGGATGTTTCTTCGCTGCCGGAAAGACGCTGTCGTTGAAGTCGCCCGTGAGCCTATCTAGTAGGCTCGTTTATGAAGGGCACAATATATCGATGATTCTGTCAAGGCCCTTGTGCCTCGAAATCGGGCAATTCCCGCCGATTTCCATGATACTTCAAAGGCGACCTCGGACCGGTCGCGCCACGGTCAAGACGTAATCCACAGGCCCGCGCTTGCCGGGAATCGATGCGATAGGAAATTAAGGGGGGCATATGCCGACCAGCCGCCGCAACGGCGTTGAAATTTATTATGAAACCGCAGGGCGCGGCTTTCCGTTCGTGATGATCCACGCCGTTCCGTTCGATCATCGCCTTTGGACCTACCAGGTCGCGCGGTTCTCCACCTGGTTCAAGTGCATCAGCATCGATATCCGCGGCTATGGCCGCTCGGCCAAGGTGCGCACGCCGTTCACGCTGCGCGACATGTGCGACGACGTCATCGGCGTGATGGAGGACGAAGACGCCGGCGAGGCGATCGTCATGGGCTGTTCGATCGGCTCGAAGATGGCTCTGATGTTGGGCGTTGACGATCCCGCGCGCTTCAAGGCGGTCGTCATGGTCGGCGGCAATTCGGGGCCCCAGCACCAGTTCGATCGTCGCATCCAGGGCTATCGCACCGAGGACATGGCAACCTATCGCCGCGGCCATCTCGAATACGGCGTGTCGCCGGTATTCTCGAAGACGCCGCTCGGCCACTATCTCCTCGGCAGCTTCATGGATGCGACCGAAGGGCTCGATCCCGAGGCGATCGCCCGCGTGTTCGAGGCGCTGGCGGTGGCCGACGTACAGCCGAAGCTTTCCACGTTCCGCACGCCCTCGCTCGTCATCAACGGCGAGCACGACGGCGCGCTTCCGCGCGGAACGGAAACCGCAAAGCTGATCGCGAACGCCCGCCACGTCATCCTCAAGGATGCCGGTCACGCCTGCAACATCGAGGATCCCGACGCGTTCGACGCTACCGTGATGGCGTTCCTTGCCGATCACGGCCTGATGCCGAAGCATCCGTCGTAAAGCGCTGCGCTGAAGAATGGGGCGGCGGCCGCAGCCAGCGGCAACCGCCCCGTCCCTCTCACCCCAGAGGGCCTTACTTCGTGCGGCCGACCACGTCGCGCACCTTCTCGATCACGGCGGGTGGCGAGGAATAAGCGGCCTGAATGAGCTTATCCATCTCCTCGCCGTTCACCGCATCGATCTCGAGATGGGTCTTCTCGGCATCGGCCAGGAAGCCTTTGTCCTTCATCGTGGCGTCGAAGGCGCGGCGCAGGGCAGCGACACGGTCCTTCGGCACGCCCGGCGGCGCGACGAACGGACGGCCCATCTCCTCCGGTGTCGAGTAGAGGCGGAGGATGGATTTTCCCTCCTCGGTCGGAGCCTTCTCGACGGCCAGCGGCACGTTCTGCATGGCCGGGTGTCGGGTGTTCCCGGTCTGCAGAAGAATGTTGATCTTCTTGTTCAGGATCCACTCGGGGCTGGACGCCAGCAGCGTCGTGTAGGAAAGGCCGCAGATGCCCTCCGCCTCGCCGCGCTCGACCGCGAGCCGCATCTCGCTGGTGCCATAGCCGTTCACGACCTTGAACTTGGTGCCAAGGAGCTCGTTGAGAAGTCTCGGCAGCGTCGATGAGTTGCCGGTGGCGCCCGTCGACGAGGTGACCACCTCGCGCTTCATCGCGTCCTCGATGGTCTTGACGGGGCTCGTGTGCCACGTCGTGCAGATTTGCTGCTGCTTGCCCATCGAACCGATCCAACTGAACTTCAGCGGATCGTATTCGACACCATGGCCGCCGATCAGCGGCTCGATAATCAACGCGTTATAGGTGGCAGTGAACGTCGTTCCGTCCTTGGGCGCCACCGCATACGTGTAGTTGGTCGCCTTGAGGCCTCCGGCGCCGTCCATGTTCTGAACGACAAACGTCGGCTTGCCTGGAACGTAGTTCTGCATCCAGCGCGCCAGCACACGGCCATAGGTGTCGTAACCACCGCCCGATCCAGATGCGATGATCATGCGCATCTGCTTACCTTTGTAGAACGCTTCCGGGGCTTGCGCCTGCGCGGCCGTTACGAAGCCGATTCCAGCGATGGCGGCTGCCCACGTAAATGTGCGAATTGCCTTCATTGTGCTTTTCCTCCTCAGTTTGATTTTTACTAAAGCTAGCCGAATTCAGGCACCGCGGCACGGCGTTTCCGCCGTATCCGGTTTGCCCGGTCTTGTAATCCCGGCAGGATTGGGCCAAAGCGGGGCTGCGGGGTGTAAATACCCACCCATCCCAAGGTCAATCCAACGCAGGAGAACCGCATGCCCATTTACGGTTATCGCGCCCGCATTGGCTATACCTCGCCGCCGGCGGCGACCGAAATCTTCCTCCGGCATCGACCTGATGGTGTTCGGCGGGCTGCCGATCAACCTCTCGCGCGGGCTCGGCAACGTTGACACGCTGATCGAGGAAACGGAGCGCGAAATCGGCGTTCCCGTGACGACGTCGGTAAGCGCGCAGATGAAGGCGTTCCGGATGCTCGGCTCGAAGAAGGTCGGCGTCTGCCAGCCATACGATGCGAGCCACGGCCCTCGTCATCTGAAGTACATCGAGAATTTCGGATTGACGCCGACCGGATGCCTCGGCGCCGACGCGAAATTCATCGAGCTCGGCAAAATTCCCTCGGAAAAGGCGTTCGATCCCGGCCGCGCCGTCAAGGCGGCGCGGCCGGACACCGACACGCTATATTACTCATGCCCGCATTGGGCAGTGATCGATGCCATCGAGCCGCTCGAGCGGGAGCTCGGTGTCACCGTCATGACGGCGCTGCAGGCCATCACCTGGGAGGCTTTTCGCCGCTGCGGGATCGAGGGTCGTATCCCGGGCTACGGCCGGCTGCTGCGCGAGTTCTGATCGTCCCGTGACAGAGGGGGCGCCTCGCCATTTGCGGTCGTTCGGCCCGCCTTTACCGCCTGTTAAGCACTCCCCGCCAGAGTCCCGCCGGGGGACTCTCGGACGATGGCCAACCTGCTGAAGAGTAGGGGATTTCAGGGCGATCGGCAGGCACGGCGCTGGACCGGCGCGGCCGGTATGAGCGCGTTCGCGATTCTGGTCATCGGCGCGTTCGTGGGACTCATGATTCTCGACCTCACGCGCATGCGCGCCGACGCGTTCCGGGCGAGCAAACGTAACACCGCGGCGCTCGCCGCTCTCCTGGCCGACAACATGCGCCAGACCATCGCGAGCGTGGATCAGGTCGAGCAGGAATTCACGTCGAGACTGGACGGCCGCGCCGATCGCTCGTTCAAGGCGATGGGAGCCGTCCGGCAAGAGCTGATCGTGCGCCTCATGAGCATTCCCGAGGTGCAGGTATTTTCCGTGTTCGATGCCAACGGAAAGCAGATCCTTGCGCTGTCGAACTGGCCCGGGAGGACGACCGACGGCACCGACCGCGACTATTTCATCGCCCACCGCGACAACCCGAATCTCGGCCTCTTTGTCAGCAAGGTGTTCTACGCGCCGGCGACGGACAGGGACGTCATCTCGATCGTCCGCAGGTTGAATAATGCCGACGGCTCCTTCGCCGGCGTCTTCGCGGTTTCGATCGTGCCGGGATATCTCCAGCGCATGTACGATCAGGCGGGCATCAACCGCAACGGGTCCCTTGCACTGTATCGGGATGATGGGACCTTGCTGGTGCGCCACCCCCGCGTGCGGGAATTGACCAACAAGAGCTTCGCCGATTCGGCGCTCTTTTCCGTCTACCTGAAGGAGGCCCCGGTCGGGACCATCGACACGGTGTCGGCCATCGATGGCGTGAGGCGGATGACGAGCTACAGACGGGTGGAAGGCGCTCCGCTCGTCGTGGCGGTCAGCGAGGCCTACGACGAAATCCTGTCGAGCTGGCATGACCTGGTGGGACGCTATATCGCTCTTGCGGTTTTGATTGCGTTTGCCGTCGGCGGCTTCTCCTTCGCGGTGCATCGCCAGACGGTCAATCGTCTCGTCAGCGACGGTCGTTTCCGGGCGGCGGTCGATTCGACATCGAACGCCTTTTTTGCGCTGAGCTCGGCAAGCGATCCTGGGAGCGATCTCGATTTCACCATCACCGATGCCAATGTCGCGGCTGGCGCGCTCCTTGGCATCGATCGTCAATCGCTTGTGGGGAAATCACTCGCGGCCGTGGCACCCGGGTTTTGCGACAACGGCGTCCTGCCGATCTGCGCCGAGGCACGGGAAGCCGGACTGCCGCGGGACACGCAGGTGACGTTCGTTCCCATGGGTGCGAGCGAGCGATGGTTCCGGATTCGCGCCACTCCGTTCACCGACGGCATCGCGTTGGCCATGCGCGACGTCACGGAGGAATGGGAGGCCCGCGAAGCCCTCAAAGCCGCCAAGGACAGCGCGGAAAGCGCCAATCGCACCAAATCCGAATTTCTCGCCAACATGAGCCATGAGCTGCGCACGCCGCTGAATGCCATCATCGGTTTCTCCGAATCGCTTCAGCGGGGACTGTTCGGCGGCTTGACCGACAAGCAACACGAATATGTGCACGACATTCACGGCGCCGGGCAGCATCTGCTGACGATCATCAACGACGTGCTCGATCTGTCGCGGATCGAATCCGGCAAGGCGGCGCTGTTCGAGGAAGACGTTGATCTCGAATCGCTGGCGATGTCCGCGATTCGCATGGTGCGGCCGCGTGCGGAAGAAAAGCGGCTCGCCATTGCACTGGAGGGAGTGCGCGGCCTTCCTTCGGTCCGCGCCGACAGCATGCGGCTGCAGCAGGTTCTCCTCAATCTCCTGTCGAACGCCGTCAAGTTTACGCCCGAAGGCGGGGGCGCCACGGTCGCCGGCGCGCTCGATGTGGATGGCAACATCCGGCTCGCCGTGGCGGATACCGGCATCGGTATCGCCATGTCCGACATTCCGAAAGTGCTGATGCCGTTCGAACTGGTGGAGTCGGCCTTTGCGCGGAAGTACAAAGGCACCGGCCTGGGCCTTCCGCTTGCCAAACGCCTGGTCGAGATGCACGGTGGCGCGCTCACGATCGAGAGCGCGCCCGGGCAGGGCACCACCGTCGTGATCCTCCTTCCGGCATCGCGCATCGTTCGTCCCCCGATCGCCCAGGCGGGGTGACAGCTTCGCTCGTCCCACGTCGCTTGCCACGGCGTCGCTTGCGGCCATAATGCCCGTCCGCGCGGATTGGTAAGGGGAAGTCATGGCCATCATCATCACAGACGCAGACGTTCGTCGCCTGCTGAGCTACGACGAGTGCATCGATGCCATGCGCGTCGCCTTCAAGGACTTCGCCGAGGGTATTGCCGTCAACCGGCCCCGCGTGCGCTACACCTGCCGGCACTCGGACCCCGACAGGCGCTACTTCGCCAACGTCCATGTCGGTGCCGTGCCGAGCGCAGGCGTCGCGTGCGTTCGAGCCGGGTCGCAGATTCTCGTGCCGGCGAGCGCCAGCAACGACCGACGCCTCTACGACAGCCCGACGGCGTTCAACTGGGGTGTGGTCATCCTCTATTCGACGGAGACCGCCGAGCCGCTGGCGTTCCTGCACGAATTCGAGCTTTCCGGGATGCGCGTCGGCGCCACCAGCGCGCTGGGCATCGACGTCATGGCGCGTCCGGACGCTTCCCGGCTCGCGCTGTTCGGCACCGGCAAGCAGGCCCGCTCCGGCCTTGAGGCCGCGCTTCGAGTTCGCCCCTTCCGCGAAATCCTGGTCTACAGCCCGACCGCCGAGCACCTGTCCGGCTTCGTCAAGGATGCCGCGCGGCAGGGCGTTTCCGTCCGCGCCGCAAAACACCCCCGCGAGGCGATCGAAGGCGCCGATGTGGTGCTGTGCTGCACGTCGTCGATGAAGCCGGTGGTGCTGGGCGACTGGCTGGAGGACGGGCAGATGGTCATCACCATCGCCAATTCGGACGTTACCAACACGCGCTCTGAGGTCGATCGCAGGGTCTTCGAACGGTCGTCGATGGTCATCGTCAACGATTGGGAAAGCGTCGTCGAGAATGACCAGACGGAGCTCCTCGAGCCGATCGAGGCGGGCGTCCTGTCGCGCGATCGCGTGCACACCATCGGCGACTTGGTGGCGGGAAAGGCGACCGTCCGCCAGCCGCCGCGCGGCCAGGGTGGGGGAATCGTCTATTACAAGAACAACTCGGGGCTGGCGATCCAGTTCGCGGCCCCGGGGGCGCTCCTTCATCGCAAGCTCAAGGCCGAAGGCACCGCCCGGGAGATTCCCAGCGAGTGGCTGGGCACCGATCTGTCGGCACTCTATGCCGCGGGCTATCGTCCGTCACCGTGAGTAGCTTCCCGGCCGCGTAGACAGAACCGCGCCGGAATTGGCATGGACCGATCCGGCGCGCTATAGTGAGCCGTTCCGCCCGCGCCGGGCCTGTCTCGACGGCCTCATGTCCACCATAACGCGTCCGCCCCGCTCCCGTCCGCTCTATAGCCAGATCCGCGATCTCCTGATCGGCAGGATGGTGAGCGGCGACTGGCGCCCGGGCCACATGCTGCCGAGCGAATTCAAGATCGCCGAGGAGTACGGCGTCTCCCAGGGCACCGTCCGCAAGGCGATCGAAGACATGGAGGCGGAGAAGCTTGTGGTCCGCCGCCAGGGCAAGGGCACATTCGTCATTGCCCGTTCGCTGCCGTCGACGCATTTCAATTTTTTCCGGATCACCGCCGATAACGGCGCCAAGCTGCAATTGACCGGCAACCGGCTTCTGTTTCTCCGCAAGGATCCGGCCACGCCGGGGGAAATCAAGGCGCTGGCCCTGAAGCGCGACGCAGAGGTTTTCCGCTTCCATCGCGTGCGCCTGTTCCACAACGTGCCCATCATCCTCGAGCAGATCGTCCTTCCCGAAGCGGTTTTCCCGAATTTCGAGGACGTGTACCGGACCGACCCGCAGCCTCACGTCTATCTCATATTCGAGCGCAAGTTCGGCGTCGTCGTGATGCGGGTGGAAGAGGAGTTGCGCGCCGTCGCGGCGACGGCCGAGGAGGCGACCGCCCTTGACCTTGCGCTGGCAACGCCGCTGCTGCGTCTCGACCGCGTCGGGTACGGCATCGGCGACCGACCGATCGAGATGCGCACGCTGATCTGCCACACCGTGAATTACCACTACCGCAACAGCATCGTCTGAGGCGCATGCGAAAACGGGGATCCGATCGGGTCCCCGTTTTCAATCGAGCGTCGGAAGCACCGCCTAGAGATCGAGCACCAGCTTTTCGCCCGGCATCGCCCGCGAGCAGCAGATCATGATCTTGCCGTTGGCGATCTTGTCGGCCTCGGTCAGCACCTCGTCGCGGTGATCGGCGCGGCCGGAGATCAAGCGGGTTTCGCAGGTCGAGCAGATGCCGGCCTCGCAGCTCGAATCGGCTTCGACGCCGGCGGCACGGACGACTTCGAGGATCGACTTGTCGGTGGGCACGGTCAGCGTCAGCCGGCGGCGCGAGAGATAAACTTCGAACGGCTGGTTGGCGGTGGCCGGCTTCTTTTGAGCGGGCGTCGCCGCAAAGTGTTCGAAATGCACGGTTTCGTCGGGCCAGTGGGCCGAGGCCTTGCGCGCGGCCTCCAAAAGCCCGGTCGGGCCGCAGATGTAGAGGTGTGCGCCCTCGGGCCGGTTCTTCAGCACGTCGGCCAGCTTCACGCCCTTGGAGGGATCGCCGCCGTCGTGGTGCATGATCGCGGTGGCGCCGAACGCGTCCTTCACGTCGGCCATGAACGACGTCTTCTCGGGCGAGCGTGTGCAGTAGTGAAGCGTCGTCTTGGCGCCCATCGCCTTCAGGCGATGACCCATGGCGAGAATCGGCGTGATGCCGATGCCACCGGCGATGAAGATGTGCTCCTTGGCATCCTCGACGAGCTTGAAATTGTTGAGGGGCGGCAGTACGGCGACGGTCATGCCCGGCTTCACGTTGTCGTGCATCCAGGCCGAGCCGCCGCGGCCGGTAGGCTCGCGCAGAACGCCGAGGACGTAGCGGTTGCGCTCGGTCGGCGGGTTGGCGAGCGAGTAGGAGCGGCGCTGGCCGTTGCCGGTGATGACGTCGACGTGGGCGCCGGCGGTGAATTCGGGGAGCGGCTTGCCGTCGGCCGACACCAGCTCGAAGCGCTTGATGTCGTCGGTTTCGCCCACGACCTTGGCGACGGTGAGCGCGAGTTCCTTCTTCGCCTTCGGCTTCGGCACCTTCTGATCGCTGTCGAGGACCAGGCGCTCGACGATCTCGCCCTTGATGATGTGGCGGTCGAGGATCTCGTCGACGTCGTCCTTGGTCGAATAGGTGTACCAGATGCCTTCGGGATAGATGACGAGAGTGGCGCCGAGCTCACAGCGCTCCATGCAGCCCGATTGGTTGACCCTGAGCTTCTTGATGCCGAGTTGCTTGGCGCGTGCCTTCATATACTCGCGAAGCTCCACGCCACCGCGATCGGCGCAGCAGCTCCGGGGATTACCGGGCTCGCGCTGATTCATGCAGCAGAACACGTGAGTTTCGTAGTACGGCGCGGGATCGCGCGGTTGGGCGGTCATAACGATGGCTCTCCTGAACGAACGATGGGCGCCGGGCTACTCGGCGGCGGCCTTGGCGCGCCGCGCCTCGACATCCTTGGGCAGACGATCGGTGGGCTCGAGCATGAGGCGCTCGACGCGCCCGCCTTCGATGATGTGCTTTTGAAGAATTTCGTCGACGTCGGCCTTGGTGCGGATCGAATACCAGATGCCTTCCGGCTGGATGAGGACGTTGGGGCCGAGTTCGCAGCGGTCGAGGCACCCCGACTGATTGACGCGGATGTTCTTGATGCCGAGTTCCTTGGCCTTTGCCTTCATGTAGCCGTGGAGTTCCTTGGAGCCCTTCTCGGCGCAGCTTCCCCGTGGGCTGCCCGGCTCGCGGGCGTTCACGCACACAAACGGATGCGTGACGTAGAACATCTTGGGGTTGCGCGGGGCCTTGCTCATGGGTAGCGGGTCCTTCGAATGGGGAACGGCGGGCTGACGCGCCTATATATGTAGGCCCGAAAATGCCGTCTGCGCAGGGGTAGATAGAAGAAAAGCCAGGGCCTGTCCATGCCCGGGACCGCATGTCGGCCCCTCGACAGCCCGCATTCCGCTCAATCCCGATGCGGCTTTTCGTTAAACGCAAAATCCCGGGCGGATGGGATCAGTGCGGCGCCGGCGAATGAGCGCCGGCGGCCGCCGGGGCGTCCTTCTTGGGCTCGACCAGGTCCGCCATGGTCTTGTGCAGGCCGTTGTACTCGAAGCTACCGAGTTGATAGCGCCACTTCGACAGGCGCTGGTTGAGGTCGGTGATTTCCGTCTTCACCTTCTCGTCGGGGGTGGCGCCCTCGGCGGGCGAAGCGACCACGGCAATCCAGCCCTTGCCCTCGGCATCCTTCATCCACAGCGAGATTTTGAGGCCGTCGAAGGTCCAGAATTCGCCCCATGGCTTGCCGTCGGTGGGCACGTCCATGTCCGCAGCCGGCTTCACGTCCTCGAAGTTCACCGACTGGACGATGCGGGCAATGTCCTCGGCGCCGAAGATGTCCTTGATCTCCGAATTCGCCGGCTGATGCTCGATGGTGAAATCGCGCTCCGAGGGGTTGTTCTTGAACACCGACAGGGCGGGCTTGCCGGGCTGGTTCAAGGTCGCGCGCTTGATCCGCAGCAGGTCGACGGTGAGGAAATTGGTGTCGACCCAGCCATAGCGGTTCCCGGGCACGTCAACCTTGCCGCGGGCGAGCCAGGCGCGGGCCTCGTCCGGGCGGCGGATGTAAAGGGTGTCCTGGCCGTCCGCCGAGGAGTTGGCTTTGCCGACGATGAGATCGGCGAGCGTCTTGCCGCCGGCGTCGAACAGCGTGATGCGTCCCGACTTGGCGTCGGGCTTGCTCGGGTCTTCGACCTCGAGCTTGGCGTAATGCTCGGGGAGGCGCGTCTTGGCCTCGATGGTCTCGATCTGGCCCAGGCCGATCAGGGCCTGCCGGATGCGGTCGATCTTGGCGGGGTAATTGCCGGCCTCGACCAGGAGCCACGGCGCGTCCTCGCCCTGTCCGTCGCGCTTGAGTGTCGCCTTCTCGCCGGCGCGCACCGCCTCGATCCGAGCGACGTCGTTCAGGTGCGCGGTGAGGCCGGGGAAGACCAGCTCGGGCTTGGTCTGCGGCGCGATCGCGCCCTGGCGGTGGACCGATACGGCCGTCGCCGCGCCGGCGGCGATGACGGCGAGGACAAGGAGGATGGTGAAAGCACGGCGGGTCATCGTCTCAATCCCTTGGGGCTCATCCCTTGGCCTCGACGATCGTCCGGCGGCGGCGCTTGCGCACGCGGGCAATGCCCAGTCCGATCGCAGCCAGTGCGACCAGAAGCGGCACCAAGGCGATGTCGAAGAACCAGAGCCAGCTTTGCAGACGCGATATGTCCTGGCGAAGTTCGAGCTGCACGGCGCGGAGATCGCGGCGAATCTTCAGGAGCTCGCTCTTGAAGCGATTGATCTCCTGCTGCTGCGCCGGCGTGAGGATGACGGTGCCCGGCGTGTTGGGCGCATCGGCGCCGTACTGCGCCGGACGCTGAAGCTCCATCAGCTTGCGCTGGGTGTCTTCCTGCTGCTTCTGGAGTTCCTGCTCCTTGTTGCGGAGCCGCACCTCGGCGTCGCGGTTGAGCTGCTCGACGCGCTCGAAGGGACGGCTGGAAACGCCGCGCGCGCGAAGGCCGATCAGATCCTGGGAGCCGGTCAGGTAGTCGAGCGCGTTGGAAACCAGATCCATATTGTTCGAGATCGGAACCTGCACCGGCTGGCCGAACACGTCCTGCACGCTGACCCAGAAGCGGTCCTGCAGCATGTCGGAATCGGCGATGATCACCGCGTTGATCGGCCCGTTCGATTTGGCGAGATGGGGATGGGTGAGGGGCTTCGGCGCCTCGTCCTTCTTGGCGCCGCTCCTCGCTTCGTCTTTCTTCGCGTCGGCCGCCTTGTCGTCGTCTTTCTTCGGTTCGTCCTTGGGCTGGCCGTTCGGGAATGCCGTCGGCACCTCGCCCGAGATGCGCGCGGCCAGCACCAGCGGCTTATCGTCGGGCTTGAAGTCGCGCAGGATGCCGAAGAAGTCCGGCTTGCCCTTGAGCTTCTCGGTGTCGAGCAGCATCGACTGCTTCGACGTGAAGACGAGCGGCGTCATCGACACCTTGGCGTCGGGCTTCAGGCTGAGCGCGCCCGCATCGGCCATGTTGAGCGATTCGATCTCGGAGGTGATCGGCTCGGTGCCGGAGACGTTCTTCTTGGTGAGCGCGAGCCAGGCCGGAAATTCGACCGGTTGCGGGCGGGCGTCGGTGCCGGCATTGACGCGCCGCGCCGACGGGATGTCGCCCGCCGTCTTGGCGGGGTCGTAGGCGATGCCCCAGGCGTCGAACAGCGGCTTCAGGTCGGAGCTGGTCGGGATCTGCTTGGCACCCGGACCGACCATCTGCTGGGCCGCTTCCGACAGCGGATCGACGAAGATGAGCGCGCGCCCACCGCGCAGGACGAACTGATCGATCGCGTAGAGCGTTTTCTGGGGCAGCTCGGCGGGATGGACCACCATCAGCACGTCGACGTCGTCGGGCACTTCGGTGGTGGTGGCCGGATCGACCAGCTTCAGGTCGAACAATTGGCGAAGCTGGGCCAGCATCTGCCATGGCTGGGCGAGGCGCGGATTGATGCGCGCCATCAGCGTGCCGGGGAAGCCCTGGATCGGCAGCGGCGACATGATGCCGACCATCTTGCGCTTCGGTTGCGCCAGGCTCTGCACCGCCTTGGTGAGGTCGTATTCGAGGAACTGCTCGCGGTCGGGCGAGAAGAACGGAATCGTTTCCTGGTCGTCGGTGGCGTTGGTGGCCGACATGCCGAAGTAGACCTGCTCGCCGGTGCGATCGAGCGGAATGCCGTGGAGGCCAGCCGCCACCGCCCGATCCTCGGCGTCGGAGAACGCAACCGGATCGTAGACTTCGAGCTGGATCTTGCCCTTGGAGAGCGCCGCGTATTCGCCGAGCATGTCGCGTACGCGTTGGGCGTACTTGGCGAGCGCCGGCAGCTCCTTGCCGAGCGCGCTCGAGAAGTAGAAGCGGATCGTGATCGGCTCGTCGATGCGCTGGATCACCGCATGGGTGCCGCGGGACAGCGTGAACAGCTTGTCCTGGGTGAAGTCGATCCGGTAACCGGTGAGTTCGGCCCGCGCCAGCACATTGACGGCGACGAACAGGACGAACGCGCACAGGAGCGCGAGGTAGGCGTAGGAAGCGGTCGGTGTATCGCGGCGAGCGGGCATCGCGGAACCTAACGGGCCTTGTAGAGACTGACGAAGATCGCGTTGGCAAACAGGAACAGCACGATCACCGAGGCGAAGTAGATGATGTTCACGGCGTCGAGGACGCCGCGCGAGATGCCATCGAAATTGGCGAGCATGCTGAGACCCGCCACGGTGTCGATCACCGCAGCCGGCGCCCAGCCGGAGAACGCGTTGAGCACCAGCGGCGTGCCCGAGACGGTGAACAGGAGGCAGACCACGGCCGCCAGCACGAAGGCGATGACCTGGTTCTTCGAGAGCGCCGAGAAGCAGGCGCCGATGGCGAGGTAGGCGCCCGCCATGACGAAGCTGCCGATGTAGCTCGTCAGGATCACGCCGTTGTCGGGCGAGCCCAGATAGTTGACGGTGATCCACATCGGAAAGGTGAGGGCCAGTGCGATGCCCGCGAACGCCCAGGCGGCCAGGAACTTGCCGACCACCGCCTGGCCGACGGACACCGGCAGCGTCAGCAGGAGCTCGACCGTGCCGGTCTTGCGCTCGTCGGCCCAGAGTCGCATGGCGATTGCCGGCACGAGCAGCAGATAGAGCCAGGGATGGAAGCCGAAGAACGGCGCCAGATCGGCCTGCCCGCGTTCGAAGAAGTTGCCGAGGAAGAAGGTCGTGGCCCCGGACAGAACCAGGAAAATGAAGATGAACACGTACGCCAGAGGCGTGACGAAATACGCGGCGAGCTCGCGCCGGAACACCGTGAACAGTGCTTTCATTGCGCGGCTCCCGCTGCCCTTCCGCCGTCCGCGCCGATGGTGACCGAGCGGAACACGTCCTCGAGCTGGCCGCGCTCGGGCCGGACCTCGCGCACGTCGATGGCGCGTTGGCGGATGAGCGCGCGCACATCATCGAAGATCGGCCGGCCGTCGAGCGGTTGGACGAACAGGCCGTCGGTCTCGTCGATCACCTGGGCGACGCCCGAGAGCGACGCGAGCAGAGGCTTGAGACGCATGCGGGAATCGGCGCCGGCGACGACAAGCACGCCGTTGTGACGCGCGGAGCGCGCTTCCAGGGCGCCGGGCGTTCCATCGGCGACGATGCGGCCGCGGGCGATGATGATGGCGCGCGAGCAGACTGCGTCGACTTCTTCGAGGATGTGGGTCGAGATGACGATCGCCTTCTTCGGCGCCATGGCGCGGATCAAGAGCCGCATCTCGTGCTTCTGGTTGGGATCGAGGCCATCGGTCGGCTCGTCGAGCACCAGCACCTCGGGATCGTGGAGCAGGGCGGCGGCAAGGCCGACGCGCCGCTTGAAGCCGCGCGACAGCGTCTCGATCGGCTGACGCATCACCTCTTCGAGCTGAGTGAGGCCGGCGGCGTCGCCGATCCGGCGCTTGCGTTCGGCGCCGCGGAAATTGCGCACCTCGGCGATGAAGCCGAGGAACGTCTCCGGCGTCATGTCGGAATAGCTCGGCGCCCCTTCGGGCATGTAGCCCAAGCGGCGCTTGGCTTCGATCGGATCGACCGCGACGTCGTAGCCCATGATGCGGGCGCGACCCGAATCGGCGGGCAGGAAGCCCGCGAGAATTTTCATGGTGGTGGACTTGCCGGCGCCGTTCGGGCCGAGAAAGCCCAGCACTTCGCCGCGACCGACGGTGAACGACACGTCGTCCACGGCCTGAATCGGGCCGAAGCGCTTCTTCAGCCCCTCGATCTCAATCATTGCCGGTACGTTGGACGCCATCGAACGCCGTTCTCCCCGTTCCCGTTTTGTATTCTTGCCGCCGCTCGGAATGTGAGCGAGGCGTGATTGTTTTAGGGACGATTGTGGCAAAAGCAAGAGCGCTGTCGCCGCGCGTCCGAGCGGGTCACGGACCGGCGACCACCTTGCGATCGCGGAGCGCCCCGATTTCGGCGGCGGCAAGCCCGAGCACGTCGCTCAGGATTTCGTCGGTGTGCTGGCCCAACCTCGGCGCGGTTCCGGGTGCCTCGCGGTCGAGCCCGGCGAAGGCGAGCGGCGAACCCGGCGTGAGGTAGCGGCCGATGTCGGGATTGTCGGTCGTCCGGAACATCGGGTTGGCTTCGGAGCAGCGCGGATCTTCGGCCGCCATCTGGCGAAACGTGCGGTAAGGGCCCCAGGCGACGCCGTTGGCGTCGAACAGGGCGCCAACCTCGGTGAGCGTGCGCGCGGCGATCCACGGCGCAAGCGCCGCCGCTATCTCCGTCCGCGCCTTGAAGCGATTGCCCTCGTCGTCGAGGTCGAGGCCGGTCTCGGCGGCGATCATATCGAACGCGGGGCCGAGCCCGGTTGCTTTCCTGAGCCCCGACCATTGGCGCTGGGTGAGGCCGACGATCATGACGCGGCGTTTGTCCTTGGTTTCGAAGTCCTTGCCGAAGGCGCCATAGAGATAATTTCCCGTGCGCGGCCGGTCGGCATCATTGACCGCAAGTTCGGCGAGAAAGCCGAGATTGCCGGTCATGGCGAGCGCCACGTCGGAGAGCGCCAGCGTCACCAGGCGTCCCTCGCCGGTGCGGGCGCGGTGGCGCTCGGCGGCGAGCATGCCGGTTGCCGCAGTGAGGCCGCAAATCGCATCCCATGCCGGCAGCGAGTGGTTGACCGGTTCGGTCGCCGACGCGGAACCGGTGATGAACGGAAAGCCGACGCCGCAGTTGACGGTGTAATCGACCGCGCTCGATCCGTCGTGATGGCCGGTGATGACGAGCATCACCAGATCGGCGCGCCTGGCTTTCAGTGCTTCGTAGGCGAGGAAGCCGCGCGGCGGGAAGTTGGTAAGAAACAGGCCCGCATCCTTGCCGGGAGCCGTGATCAGCGCCTGGGCGAGCTCGTGGCCCTCGGGACGGGCGAGATCGATCTGGATCGAGCGCTTGCCTTTGTTGAGCCCGGCCCAGAACAAGCTCTTGCCGTTCTTCGCGATCGGCCACCGGGTGGTGTCGAGGCCGCCGCCGATCGGATCGAAGCGGATCACATCGGCCCCCAACTGCGCGAGCGTCATGCCGCCCAGGGGAGCGGCGATGAAGGCGGAGCCTTCGACAATGCGGAGTCCTGAGAGAACGCCGGCCATGTGTGTCCTTACGGGTTGCTCACGCGAAGAGGGCGACGAAGCGCCAGTCGAGCACGGCGTTCTTCGTGCCCGGAGGAACCTTGAGCGCCGCCTGTCCCGATGCGCCGTGCTCGGCGGTGACGACGGCGCGGAGATCGGCGAGGCCACCGCCGCCTTCGAGTGCCCGCAGGCCTGTCACCTCGATCCGCGTCGCGATCATGTCGCCCTCGAACACGGGCGCCAGGTGATCGCATCCGCGCCAGGCGACGATGGTCATCATGTTGGGCAGCGCGCGCACCGCCGCTGCTGCCGCCAGAGCGATGGTATGGCCGCCGAAGATCAGCCGCTCGCCGTAGACCGATGCGCCGGCATCATAATGGGTCATGGCGAGATTCAAGGTCACGCGCGCCATTTCCGGCGCCGAGGTGATGCTGTCGCGGCCTTCCACGGCGTAGGCGACGCCGGAGCGGAGCGACGAAAAATGATTCCCCGGCACACGGGCGCGAAAACGGCCGAACGCCCAATCCGGCACGGCGGCATCGATCTCGGCGTCGGCAATCGCCGAGGGAATGACATCGAGATCGTCATCGTGGCCGGTATCGGCATCGGGATCGCGGCAGGCGATCATCGGGCAGCGCCAGAAGTGCAGCACGGTCTCGCCGCGCTGATTGACGACCGTGATCTCGAGCACGACCAGGCCCGTCGCCGGCCGGCCCGGCTTCGGCTTGTTCTGGCGCAGCGCCACGGCCCGCGTTGTCGTCGCGAGCGTGTCGCCGACGAACACCGGCTTCCGGAGCACGAGGCCGCGGTAGAACAGGTTCGCCTTCACTCGTTGAGTCGCAAAGGTCGACATGCCGATGGCGAGATTGGTCGCAAGCATCGGATGGATCAGGGGGCGGGATTCGCCGGTGACGTGCTGGCTGAGCGTCTGGTCGAGCGGCAGCCGCAGGCGGTCGCCGAACACCGCCTGATGCAGCGCCGCGTGACCGTCGGTCAGGGTCACGGCGGGCGGCATCGGCAACGTCTGGCCTTTGAGGAAGTCCTCGAACCAGGGTCCGCCAACGGCGATGGTATTGGTTGCTGTCGGCGTGGTCATCATGGGTTCGAAGGAGGTGCTCCGGCCTTCTTAAACGCCGAGTGCCGGAGGCGCAAGGCGCCTCCAGCACCTACTTCGGCTCTGCGCCTTCGGCGATGCCCATCAGGTGTCGCGCGGCGCTGACGGCCTCCGGCGACGACGAGGCGATCTTGGCGGCGACCTTGCCGAGCGCCTCGCCGCTTTGCGCTTCGATCGGAATCTTGCGCTGCTTGGCGGAGGCCAGGAACGCGGTATCCTTCATCGTCGCATCGAACGCGGCGCGGAGAGCCTTCACGCGATCGGCCGCCACCTTGGGCGGCGCGAACACCGAGCGGCCGAACTCGGCCGCCGACGAGATGAAGGCAATCGTCTCGCGGTCGCGATCCGTGGGCGCGACTTCGGTCATCAGCGGCACGTCGGGAATGAGCGGGTCGCGCGTCAAGCCGTCGACCACCAGCGGCTTCAGCTTCTTCTCGGCGATGTACTGCGGCGATTGCGTCACGACGCTGATCCAGGATGCGCCGCGACCCTGGATCTCGCCGCGCTCCATGGCGAGATTGAGATCAGCGACGCCGTTGTAGCCGAGCACAATCTTGAATTTCGTGCCGAGCATCTCGTTGAGAATTTGCGGCACGAGATAAGTCGGCGATGCCCGCCCCGTGGCGCCGACGATGTCCTCTTTCGTCTTCGCCTCATCGAGCGTCTGCGCCGGCGCGGTGTGCCAGACCGCCAGCATATTGCGCACCGGCGCCATCAGACCGATCCAGTTCCACTGCCTCACGTCGTAGCGGGCGGACGCCGGATAGAGAAGCTGGTTGGCGACGATCGTCTGCTGCGTCATCGCGATCAGCGAGCCGTCGCGGGGCGCGGTGTTGTGGACGTAATTGGCCGCCGGCAGTCCGCCGCCGACTCCGCCCGCCATCTTGACGATCATCGTCGGCTTGCCGGGAATGTGCGCCGGCATGTGCTCGGCCAGCGTGCGCGCGTAGATGTCGTAGCTGCCGCCGGCGCCGGCGCCGACGTAAAGCGTCATGGTCTTGCCGTGATAAAAATCGGCAACCGCATCGGCGTGGGCCGCACCCGCTCCGAACGCGAGAAGAAATGCCGCCACCCAGATTTTGCCCGCCATTGCCCGTCTCCTGTCAGTGCGCCGCAGCCGTTAGATCGGCTCCGGCATCGTTATGTTGAAGCGCGCCGCCGCCTCGCCGAGCCGTTTCCAGGTGCCGCGCGGCAGCGGAATGCCGTCGCGTCGGCGCTCCGCCTCGGTGCGGGCGCCGCGCTCGCCGGGCATCAGGATCTCGTCGGCGCCTGCCGCGCGCGGCAGCGCCTTGATCGCCGCCGCCAGCGCATCGGTTTCCGCGCGGAACGTCCTCGGGTCGCCGAAGGCGTCGATGCTGATGGCGATCGCCATCGCGTTCTGGCGATGCCGGCGCGGCTCCTTGCCCGACACCATGCGTTCGAGCGCCGGTGCGCCGGCGAGAATGCCGGTCATGCATTCGAACATCAGTGCGAGGCCGGATCCTTTGGGACCACCGAGCGGCAGCAGCACGTCGACCGCAGCGGGATCGGTGGTGGAGCGACCGTTCTTGTCGAGCGCCCAGTCCGCCGGGATGGGCAGGTTCGAGTCCTGCGCCTGCTTGATCTTGCCGTTGGCGGCGATGCTCGATGCCATGTCGAGCACGAGCGGAGGATGCGACGCCGTCGGGACGGCGATCGCCAGCGGTGCGTTGGAGACGCCCGCCTTGCGGGTGCCGAAGTACGCCATGTTGGGCGTGCTGGTGGACAGCACGATGCCGATCATGCCGGCTTCGGCCGCCCGCAGCGCGTAATAGCCGATCGGCCCGGTGTGGGTGGTACGCGTCACGGTGATGAGCCCGATGCCGGCGGTTCGCGCCATCGCGACCGCCTCGTCGACGGCGCGGACCATGGCGACGGGACCCGCCGACCGTTTGGCATCGAGCAACGCGATGGCGGGCATCGAACGGACGACCCCGGGCTCGGCGGCCGGATCCATGATGCCGTTCCGGGTGTATTCGAGATAGGCAGGGATTCGCAGCGCGCCATGGGAATCGATGCCGCGCAGATTCGCCCAGACGAGGACGTCGGCGACCGTCGCGGCGTCGTTCGCGCGCATGCCCGCCGCGACGAACAGGCGCGCGGTGAAGTCCTTCAGGGTGTCGGCGCCGATGCGCCCCGCGAGCGGCGTGTCCATGCGGCTATTTGAAGATGCCGTGCAGCGCCTTGGTTTCCTGCCGTGCCGCGTCGAGGAGCATCGTCTCGTCGTTGCGCGCGAGCAGGAACTGGGCACCCATGGCGCGTAACTCGCCGAGGATCGCACCGCCTTTGATGCCGCCGATACCGAGGAAGCGCTTGTGGCGCTTGCAGGCGGCGGCGACCGTTGCGTAGGCCTCGCGCACCTTCGGATTGTCGAGCTGGCCGGGGATTCCCATTTCGGCCATCAGATCGTTGGTGCCGATCAGCAGCATGTCGATGCCGGCGACGGCGGCGATGGCGTCGGCGTTTCGGATCGCCTCGGGCGTCTCCAGCATCGGGATGACGAGGATGTTCTCGTTGAGGAGCCGCATCGTCTCGACGGCCGGCAGCGACGCGTAGCCGAGCACGGCGCCCGATCCCGCGACCGAGCGCTTGCCGAGCGGCGGGAAGCGGCAGGCATCGACGCAAGCCTTCGCCTCGGCGGCGTTGTCGATGTGTGGAACGATGATCCCCGCCGCGCCGCCATCGAGTGCCCGGTTGATGTCGTAATGCTCGTGAGAGGCGACGCGGACCAGTGGCGTCACGCCGGCGAGGCAAGCGGCGAGGCAAAGCTGCGAGGTGTCCTCGAATGAAATTTGGCTGTGCTCCATGTCGACGTAGAGCGCCTCGAATCCGGCGGCACGAGCGATGGCGACGACATGAAGCGTGCGCGATATGCGGACGGTGAGACAGAGCGCCGTCTCGCCCGCCTTGAGGGTCTTCAGAAGCCGGTTCTCGATCAGCGGCTGGGTCATGCGGTTCGGGCCTTTCTTGCGGACGCGGGATTCGTCGGAAAGAACCGCTCCAGCCAGTCGCGGACGATGGCACGGACGCGCACATTGTCCTCGGCGAACATGAAATGGTCGGTGTCGGCGAGAAGATGAAGCTCCGTCGGCTGCCCCGCGCGCTTGAACATGGCGATCGATTGCTCGGTCGGCGTCACCGAGTCGGACGAGCTGTGCAGCAGCAGCACGGGTCTGGGCGCAATGCGGCCGATCACCTCCTCGGCCTTGAAATCGAACATGCTCTGGGCCGTCTCGGCCGGGAACATCTGCACCGAGCGCTTGGCGAGGTGATCGCGGAGATGCCCCGGGATCGGCACGATGTCGTAGCGCGGCACCATCAGCGATTGCCCGGTGCGCTCGCGGTGACGGCGGCCCTCCTCCAGCATCGCCAGGAATTTGGCGTAGGCCTCGGGCGTGTTGTGCTGGCCCTGGAATTTGCGCTCGCCGTTGCCCCAGCCGCCGCTCGAGACCACCGCCGCGACCCTGGGCTCGATGCCGGCGGTGTAGACGGCGACGGCGGCGCCGAAGCTCGAGCCCAGCACCGCAATGCGGTCGGCCTCTACCTCGGCGCGCCCCGCCAGAAAGCGGAGCGCGCTCCGCGTGTCGGCCACCTGCTCGAGGCAGATGAGGCGTCCCGGCTCGCCCTCGCTCTCGCCGCAGCCGCGCATATCGAAGCGCAGCGTGATGTAGCCGAGCCGGTCGAGGAGTTCGCAGGGCGCGGTGACGTTGCCCGCATCCTTGTTGCTGCCGAAGCCGTGGAGGACGAGAAACGCGGGGCGCTTCTCGCCGGCGCTCATGCCGTTGGGCGTGCGCACGATGCCGGCGAGCGTCGGCCCGTCGGACGTTATGAGAACGCGGTGTTCCATGACCGGCAACTCCCCGATGACGGCTTGGCGATGCCGCTCGCGCCATTTAAGCGCAGAATCGCGACCGGCCACGAATGTTTTATGGCGCCCGATGCTCCCGCTATAGTGCGCCGCAGGGAGAACGTGCCATGGCCGACAACGACGATGCCGTGAACCGCATGCGCGCCGAATTCATCGGCAAGCGGCTGTTTCTGGTGTTCCTGCTGCCGACCGACAAGACCGGCGACCGAGCCCAGGTGCGGCTCGAGCACTTCAAGTTCGTCAAGCGCCTGGAGGCCGAAGGCCGTCTGTTCGCCGCCGGGCCCTATGTCGACGAGGGCTCCGGCAAGCCGACCGGCGAGGGCCTGTTCATCGTCCGCGGCGCGTCGTCGGACGAGGTCGCGCGGATCGTCAGCGAGGACCCATTCTACAAGGGCGGCTTCCGCACCTTCCGCATCCAGCCGTGGCAACTGAACGAAGGCAGCCTCACCGTGCGGCTGTCGCTGTCGGAGCGCCGCGTCGAGCTCGAGTAGGAGAGAGCCAATGAGCAACGGAGTCCGCCGGGTCGTCACCGGCAACGATGCCCACGGACGTTCGGTGATCGTTACCGACGGCGCCGCGGCGAACGTCAAGCAGTCGCCGCAGCGGCCGGGCGTCGTCATCAACAATCTGTGGATGACCGACTCGATGCCGGCCAAGACCGCCGGCGACGATGCCGGCGCCCGGCTTACGAAGCTGGAGCCGGCGGAGAGCGGCACCAATTTCCGCATCGTCGAATTTCCACCCGAGAGGGCCTACATCGGCATGGTCAGCGAAGCGGCCGCGCGCCAGGCGTTCGACGAGATGGGCGGCGGCCACGCCATCGTTGGGAGCAAGGACGCGTCCGGTGGCGCAAAGCCCCGCCATCCCTTCATGCACCGCACCAAAACGCTCGACTACGCCATCGTCCTCACCGGCGAGGTCGTGCTGGTGCTGGACGACTCCGAGGTGACGATGCAGGCGGGCGACGTCTGCATCCAGCGCGCGACCAACCATGCCTGGAGCAACCGCTCCGACCGGCCGTGCCGCATCGCCTTTGTTCTGATCGACGGCGACGGCCCCGCCGGGCACTAGCTTGCCCCGAGCTTGAGCAGCGCCAGACCGGCGGCGATCAGGACCGCCGCTCCGACGCGGGTCGGCCCGAACGGTTCTCTGAGGAGCGCGGCGCCGAGAATGGCCGCGAGCACCACGCTGGTTTCGCGCAGCGCCGCGACCAGGGCGATCGGCGCGACGGTGAAGGCCCACACGACGAGCGCGTAGGAGGCGAACGCGCACCCGCCGCCGATCAGCGAGGTCCGGCGGCGATTGAGCGCCGCGACGAGCGCGGCTGGGCCGCGCGCGATGGCGATGAACGTGGCGAAGATCGTCCCGTCGAGGGCGATCAGCCACGTCACATAGGCATAGGGATTCCCCGATGCCCGCGCGCCGAGGCCGTCGAGAAGCGTATAGCCGGCGATCGCCGCCGCGGTGGCCAGCGCGTAGCCGATCGGCTTCGCCTCGAACGGCGATCGCGTGCCGAACACCAGCGTGAGGATGCCCGCTGCCACCAGCGCGATGGCGCCGCTCTGGGCGGCGCTCAGCCGCTCGCCGAGGGCGAGCCAGGCGACCGCTGCGACCGCGAGCGGCGGCAGCCCGCGGACGAGGGGATAGATGCGCGACAGATCGCCATGGCGGTAGGCCTCGGCGAGGAGGCGCTTGTAGGCGAACTGGAAGACCAGCGCCGCCGCCATGAACGGCCATGCGCGGGCGTCGGGAAGGCCGACGAACGGCAGGGTGAGGACGGCGATCACGGCGCCGCCGGCGGAGACGCCGGCAATCGCCGCGAGGCGGTCGCCTTCGGCCTTGACCAGGACGTTCCACGATGCGTGCAGCAGCGCCGCGAGCAGGACGAGGGCGACGGTCGCTGCGTCCATCGCCGGCTCAGAACCTCGGTTTCGCGGCCACCGGCTTGACGTTGCCGACGACGAGCCGCAGCACGAAGGATGCGCCGAAGTTGGCGAGCACGATCCGCACCAATTGAAACGCGGTGACGGTGGCGACGGCGAGGCCGAGCGCTTTTGCCGTGATGGTCATTTCGGCGATGCCGCCCGGCCCGCAGCCGGTCAGCGCCGTCGCGAGCGGAATGTCGGACAGCCAGACGACGACGAGCGCCACCGCGGCCGACGCCACGATCACGTAGGTGCCGTTGATCAGCGCGATCGGAATGAACAGGCGATAGCGCAGGAAGAATTCGCGCTCGAAGCGCGCGCCGAGCGCGCTGCCGAGCATCAACTGGGCGAAGTTGGAAATCTCGCGGGGAACGCCGGAAAGTTGGATTTCGAGGACGGCGAGGGCGGCCGAAACCATCAGCGGGCCCATCGTCCATGGATTTTGCAGCCGGATCGTCTGGAACAGCACGGCGCCGCAGATGGTGATCGCCATCAACAGCGCGAACGGCGCCGGTGCGAACGGAATGGCGAACATCGGTTCGCGGGCGCCGGCGGCAATGCCGCTGTAGGTCACCGCCGCTGGCAGGATCAGCACCAGCATGGCGACGCGGATCGCCTGGGCGATGGCGACCGCCGGAACGACGCCGCCGTAGCGCGCCGCCAGCACCGCCATCTCGGCGGCGCCGCCCGGAACGGTGGCGAAGAAGCAGGTGGTCTTGTCGATTCCCGACGCACGCGAGAGCAGCCGTCCGCCGACCGCCGCCACCGCCATGATCAGGACGCCGCCGAGAACAATCACCCACGACTGGGCGACCAGCGCCGTCAGCACCGATGGCGTGAAGTAGAGGCCGACGCCGGTGCCGATGAAGAGCTGGCCGGATTGCCGGCCGTAGGGGATCGGCTCGAGATGGCCGCCCATCAGATTGACGAAGCCGATCGCGACCAGCGGCCCGATCATCCACGGGATCGGAATATGCAGGCGTTCGAATGCCAGGGCGGCCGCCACTCCGAGCGCCAGCGCGATCAGCATGCGGACGAGGCGCGCTCGGCTGAAGGCGGATTCGGGCATCAATCGCGTGGGAAGGACGGCGGCGGGAGCATCGATCCTTTCATCGGGCGCGGGCGGCCGAATTGCAACGCCTTTTTGCCGCGCTTGCCGGCACTTCCGCCGCGGCGTCGCTTTGGCCCGATGCGACCACAAAACGGGCGGGTTGGCCTTGCGTCTTGGGGGCCGATTGCTTATCAACCTGCTTGCCCGGCCGGGTCTCGCGCCGGGGTGATTTCCCCGATTTCACTGGGCCGAATCTCTCGGGCTGAAGGAGCCGCATTTGCCGGAAGCAAAGGTCGCCAATGTGACCCACGTCGACATGGCCAACGCGATTCGCGCGCTCGCCATGGACGCGGTGGAGAAGGCTAACTCCGGTCATCCCGGCATGCCGATGGGCATGGCGGACGTGGCCACGGTTCTCTTCACGCGGTTTCTGAAATTCGACGCCCGCGATCCCGCATGGCCCGACCGTGACCGTTTCGTGCTTTCGGCGGGGCACGGCTCGATGCTGCTCTACGCCGTGCTACATCTCCTCGGCGTGAGAGAGATGACGATGGATGAGTTGAAGAACTTCCGTCAATTGGAAAGCCGCACCGCCGGTCATCCCGAATACGGCGCGGCGCCGGGGATCGAAACCACCACCGGTCCGCTGGGCCAGGGCATCGCCACGGCGGTCGGCATGGCGCTCGCCGAGCGCCACCTCGCGGCGCGGTTCGGCTCCGAGCTCGTCGACCATTTCACCTACGTCATCGTCGGCGACGGCTGCCTGATGGAAGGCATCAGCCACGAGGCGGCGTCGCTCGCCGGGCACCTCAAGCTCAACAAGCTGATCGTGCTGTTCGACGACAACAGGATTTCCATCGACGGTCCGACCGACCTGTCGGTCTCCGACGACCAGGCCAAGCGCTTCGCCGGCTACGGCTGGGCGACCCAGGCGGTCGACGGCCACGATGCGGACGCTGTCGCCGCGGCCATCGCAATGGCGCGCGCATCGGACCGTCCGACGCTGATCGCCTGCCGCACGACGATCGGCTACGGCGCTCCGACCAAGGCCGGCACCGCCGCCACCCACGGCTCGCCGCTGGGCGCTGCCGAGGTCAAGGGCGCCCGCGAGAAGCTCGGCTGGCCCTACGAGCCGTTCACCGTGCCGGCGCCGATTCTGGACGCGTGGCGCGCGGCCGGTGCGCGTTGCGGCGGCGCGCGCCAAGAGTGGCAGACGCGGGTCGATGCGTCGGACAAGAAGCGGGCGTTCGCCGCGGCGCTGTCCGGAGCGCTGCCCGGCGGCATCGAGGCGGCGGTCAACGCGTTCAAGAAGACGATCAGCGAGACCCGGCCCGAATGGGCGACCCGAAAGTCGTCCCAGGAAGTGCTCGAGGTCGTGACGCCGCTGATCCCCGAGATGGTCGGCGGCTCGGCCGACCTCACCGGCTCCAACAACACCAAGAGCAAGGTCGAGGCGGTGCTGACGCCGAATTCCTACGGTGGCCGCTACATCCATTACGGTGTGCGCGAGCACGGCATGGCCGCGGCGATGAACGGCCTGGCGCTGCACGGCGGCGTCATTCCCTACGGCGGCACGTTCCTGGTGTTCACCGACTACTGCCGTCCGGCGATCCGGCTCTCGGCGCTGATGCATCAGCGGGTCATCTACGTCATGACCCACGATTCGATCGGCCTCGGCGAGGACGGACCGACCCATCAGCCGATCGAGCATCTGGCGAGTCTGCGCGCCATGCCGAACCTCGCGGTCTACCGACCGGCGGATGCGGTCGAGACGGCGGAGTGCTGGCTGCTGGCGCTCCAGGACGCAAGGCGGCCGAGCGTCCTGGCACTCACCCGCCAGAACCTGCCGACGCTCCGCGTCGCGCACACCGACGAGAATCTCTCGGCGCGCGGCGCCTACGTTCTGCGCGAAGCGGAGGGTAGTCCGCGCACGGTGACGCTGATCGCCACCGGCTCCGAAGTCGAGATCGCGGTCAAGGCGCGGGAACTCCTCGCCGCCCACGGCGTGGGTGCTGCCGTCGTTTCGATGCCGTCGTGGGAGCGCTTCGCCGAACAGGACGACGCCTACCACCGCGCGGTCGTCGATCCCGACACGGTGCGGCTCTCGATCGAGGCGGCGAGCCCGTTCGGATGGGAGAGCCAGGTCGGTGTCGGTCCGAGGAGCGCCGCGCTCGGCATTTCGAGCTTCGGCGCCTCGGCGCCCGCGCCCGATCTCTACCGGCATTTCGGATTGACCGCCGAGGCGCTCGCCGAGCGGGCGCTTCGGCTTTTGCGCAATTAACGGGAAGACATTCGGAGGATATCAATGGCCATTCGTGTCGCGATCAACGGCTTCGGGCGCATCGGGCGGCTGGTGCTGCGCGCCGTTCACGAGCAGAAGCGCAACGATCTCGACGTCGTCGCGATCAACGACCTCGGCTCGACGGAGATGAACGCTCACCTTCTGCGCTTCGATTCCGTCCATGGACCGTTTCCGGGATCGGTGAAGGTGACCGACAGCAGCATCGATATCGGTCGCGGGCCGATCAAGGTGTTCTCCGAGAAAGATCCGGCGAAGCTTCCGTGGAAGGAGCTCGGCATCGACGTGCTGGCCGAATGCACCGGCGTGTTCACCGATCGCGCCAGCGCCGAGAAGCACATCGGGGCCGGCGCCAAGCGCGTGCTGATCTCCGCTCCCGCCACCGGCGAGGACATCACCGTGGTCAACGGCGTCAACGACAATAAGCTCGTCAAGGAGCACCGCATCATCTCCAACGCGTCGTGCACGACCAACTGCCTCGCCCCCGTCGCCTACGTGCTCAACCAGGCGGTCGGCATCGAGCGCGGCTTCATGACGACGGTGCACTCCTACACCGGCGATCAGCGGCTGCACGACACGCTGCACAAGGACCCGCGCCGCGCCAGGGCGGCGAACGTGTCGCAGATCCCGACCTCGACGGGTGCGGCGAAGGCGGTCGGACTGGTGCTGCCGGAGCTCAAAGGCAAGCTCGACGGCACTGCGGTGCGCGTGCCGACCATCAACGTCTCGATGATCGACCTCACGTTCGACGCCAAGCGCAAGACCGGCGTCAAGGAGATCAACGACGCGATCGTCAAGGCCGCCAACGGTCCGCTCAAGGGCATCCTCGTCGCCAACGACCTGCCGCTGGTGTCGATAGACTTCAACCACAACCCGGCAAGCTCGATCTTCGATCTCACCGAGACGCAGGTGATCGACGGCAGTTTCGTGCGCGTCCTGTCCTGGTACGACAACGAGTGGGGCTTCTCGAATCGCATGGTCGACGTCGCGGTGAAGGTCGGCCAGCTCGGCTGAGCGCAGCATTTTCCCGTTCGCCACGGACAGAAGGACGCCCGTGCCCGAGTTCAAGACCCTCGACGACGTCGACGTGCGCGGCAAGCGCGTACTGGTTCGCGTCGACCTCAACGTGCCGATGCAGGACGGAAAATGCGCCGACTGGACGCGGATCGCCCGCTTGGCGCCGACGCTGTCCGAGCTCGTCTCCAAGCATGCGCGCCTCGTCGTCATGTCGCACTTCGACCGTCCCGGCGGCAAGGTGGTGCCGTCGATGTCGCTGAAGCCGCTGGCGGCCGCCTTGTCGCAGTCGCTCGGCCATTCCGTGGCGTTCGCGTCCGACTGCATCGGTCCGGCGGCCGAGGACGTGGTCGGGCGGCTTCGCGACGGACACATCGCGCTGCTGGAAAATCTCCGTTTCCACAAGGGCGAGGAAGAGAACGATCCCGAATTCGCCAAGGCGCTTGCGGCGCTCGGCGACATCTACGTCGACGATGCGTTCTCCGCCGCCCATCGCGCGCATGCCTCGATCGAGGCGATTGCTAGGCTGCTGCCGTCCTATGCCGGTCGGCTGATGCAGGCGGAGCTTGAGGCGCTCACCGATGCGCTCGAAAAGCCCGCCCGACCGGTGATGGCGATCGTCGGCGGCGCTAAGATATCGACCAAGCTCCAGCTCATCGGCAATCTCGCCCGGAAGGTCGACCGGCTGGTGATCGCCGGCGGCATGGCGAACACCTTCCTCGCCGCCCAGGGCAACGCCATCGGCCGTTCGATTTCCGAGCCGGACATGGTGAAAACCGCGCTCGACATTCTCGCCGACGCCAACCGCGACGGCTGCTCGGTGATGCTGCCGGTCGATGCCGTGATCGCGCGGGAGTTCAAGGCCCACGCCGCCCATGAGACGGTGCCGGTCACGGCGGTGCCGGACGACGCCATGATGCTCGATATCGGCCCCGCCACCGTCCGCCGGATCGAAGGCGCGCTGGAATCCGCCAAGACGCTGGTATGGAATGGCCCTCTGGGCGCGTTCGAGATGGCGCCGTTCGACGCCGGCACGACGGCGGTCGCGCGGGCGGTCGCCGAGCTGAGCCGCGCCGGCGCGTTGATGAGCATTGCCGGCGGCGGCGACACCATCGCGGCGCTCTCCAACGCCGGGGCGTCCGAGGATTTCTCCTACATCTCCACCGCCGGCGGCGCGTTTCTCGAATGGCTCGAGGGATGCGAGCTGCCGGGCGTCGCGGCGCTCACCCGAAAGCGCTGACGGCCGGACCCGACGTCAGGCCGGACGCACGCGCGTCTGCGGGAACATGACGGTGACGCGTGTGCCCTGGCCGGGCGCGCTGTCGATGCTGAGGCCGCCGCCATGGAGTTCGGCCAGCGCCTTCGACAGCGGCAGGCCGAGGCCGGTGCCCTCGTGGCGGCGATTGAGCGGACCCTCGACCTGACCGAACGGCGCCAGCACCTTCGGAATGTTCGCCGTGGCGATGCCGATGCCGGTGTCGGCGACGGTCAGCGTGACCTCGCCCGAGGGTGCGTGACGAAGCGCGACGGCGATGCGGCCGCCGGGCGGCGTGAACTTGATCGCGTTGGACACGAGGTTGATCACGATCTGGCGAATCCGGCGTCGGTCGGCGTGAAGCAGCGGCAGGGTCGGGGCGGCATCGACGGTCAGGGTGAGCTGGGCCAGGGCCGCCTGTTCGCCGAGAAGCTGGACGGTATCGCGCACGTCCTCGGCGAGATCGACATCCTCCTCGTCGAGTTCGATCTTGCCGGCCTCCATCTTCGCCGTCTCGAGGATGTCGCTGATGATGCCGAGAAGGTGCCGGCTCGAGCGGATGATGTCGCGGACGTAGCCGCCGTAGCGTTCGCTCCCCAGGGGGCCGAACGTCCCCCGCTCCATGATCTCCGAGAAGCCGATGATGGCGTTCAACGGCGTGCGCAGCTCGTGGCTCATGTTGGCCAGGAAATCGCCCTTCGAGCGGTTGGCGACCTCGGCCATGTCCTTGGCCGCGACCAGCGCCTCCTCGCGCGCCTTGATCTCGGTGATGTCCGTGGCGATCGTCACGACCGCCTGCTTCTCGCCCGTGCGGTGCTCGCTGATGCTGAGCCAGCGGCCGTCGGCGAGACGCACGGTTGCCGCGCCGTCGTTGCCGGCGAGCGCGTGCGCTCGCGCCTCGCGCCAGCGCGCGGCGTCGGAGGGCCCGTCGGCGAAGAGATTCGCCGCCAGGGTCCGCTCCAGGAAGGCCTCGAAGGTCATGCCCCCTGCGATGCCGAGGCGTTCCACCGCGAACAGCGCATCGAACCGCGGATTGACGATGCTCAGGCGGCGCTCGCGCCCCCACAGCGCAAAGCCTTCCGAGATGTTGCCGATCGCGGCGGTCAGCCGCCGCTGCGAGCGCGCGGCGTCCTCCTGGGCGTGCGCCTCGGCGGTGATGTCGCGGGCGGTGCCGCGATAGCCGCGGAACGCACCGCGCGCGTCGTCGAACACCGGGATGCCGGAGAGCTCGAACAGGCGTTCCTCGCCCGCCGCCGACGGCATGGCGAACGGCAGGTTGCGGAACGGCGAGCGCGAATTCGTCGACGGCGGCTTGGCGCCGGCGCCCTTCGAGCGGAAGGTGCCGAGCGAGAAAAGATTGCGGCCGATCAGGTGGCGCGCGTGGAGTCCCAGGATTTCCGTCGCGCGTGCCGAAACGTAGGTCAGGTTGAATGCGGCATCGGTCTCCCACAGCCAGTCGGAGACCAGGCGGGCGATGTCGCGGAAGCGTTCGCGTGCAGCCAGCGCCTCGAGCCAGGCCGATGCCTCGCCGCTCGAATCGTGGAAGATGCCGCCCATCCCGACGATTCGGCCTTGGCCGTCGTGGAGCAGCCGGTGCTCGGATCTGAGGTAGAGGACGCTCCCATCGACCGTGTGCACGTCCTCGCGCCGCACCGGACTGTCGATCGCAAGGGCTTCCGCCAGGACGTCGTGCACGGGGAACACGCGGCCCATGCCCTCCGCGTCGTCCCCGCTTCCCAGCGATTGCGCCAGCCGGCGAAAGGCGTCGTTGGTAAATACGATCCGCCCATTGGTGTCGACCACGTAGGCGGGCGCACCCTCGGTGAGCAGTTGGGCGACTTCGGGCTGGATGACGGGGTTTCCGCCGGGAGGCTCCGCTGCGCGGAACGGTCCGGCTTTGCCACCGGGCTCGACGCCGCGGCTTCTGTCGGCGGCGCCAGCGCCTTCGATCACCGTGATGCGCGGTTTAGTCCTGCTCATAGCTGGGCGTCTGCGCGTCTTCCAGCAGGCGGAGGGCGTTGAGGTATTCCGAACTGCGCTGCCACCGGCTCAGCACCTTCTGGGCGATGTCCGGCTTCAGGCGGTCGAAGAATTCCAGCACCTTAGAAAGCTCGTGCGGGCTGGTGACGCGATCGTTGGAATGGGCGCGCCGGCTCAGCATGAAGATGGTGGCGAAGTCCGGTTTGTCGATGGCGATCGCGCGACAGACGATGGCGAGCGCTTCGCCGCCGGGCTCGAACAGGAGGCGGCGGAGAAGGCGGACCCGGACGCCGCTCATCTTGGCGAACAGCGCCTCGAACAGCGCCACTTCGCCCTGGCGCAGGAGTTGGACGAGAAGTCGGGGCGAGTTCTTGCCCTCCTCGACCAGGCGCGCGGCGAGTTCCGACGGCTTGGTCGGGCGCTCATGGTTGGCCTGGTGGTTGGCGATGGCCTCGTCGATGGCGCTCTCGATGGTTTCGTCGAGCGCCGCCGAATCGATCTTGAATTTGGCGGTGATGTGCTTGCGGAGCGCCGCCGATACCCAGAGGTACATCCGCTTCGCGAGCGCCGGCTCGAGGTCGGGGCGCTTGAGCAGCGGATTCTGATAGGTGTCGACGCGCTTCGACTGCTCGACCAGGTATTCCATGGTCGCGCGCGAAATGCGTGCCGACGGATTCTCGAGCATCGTCTTGACGACGTCCTCGTTGCCCGATTCCACCAGTGCGTCGGTGACCGACTCGTTGATGTTCTTGCGCATGGCGATGGCGAGCTGATGCTCGAGCGTGCGTTGATGGACGATCTCGACGAGATCGGTGTCGTGGAGGACGTTGCTGCCCATCAGAATCGGATGGGCGACCTCGATCTGATCGTTGGCGAGCTCGACGATGAGCTCGCGCGGGGCCGCCGGCAGCACCGCGAGGCGCTCGGCCAGGGCGCGCCGCACCGACATTTCCACGTCATGGACGAGCTGATGGAGGATGTCGCTCATCAGCGCGCGCTCGCGATCGGAAAGGACCGTCTGGTTGTCGCAGAAGAGGTCGCTCACGGCATCCATCAGCGTCTTGCGGCCGATGACGGACTTGTCGCGGGCGAGCGTCAACAGATCGGTGAGTTCTTTGTCGTCCATGATCCTGCGTACGTTCGTCATCGACACGCGTTCCACATCCTGCGGATCGGAGCGTGCCCGGTATGAGGCCCGCCCCCCAACATAAGGGTTAAGGCCACAGCGTTAACTCATGGTAAAGGCCTGCATTGAAGGTATCCTTGGATGATGTTCTTTTCCTTACCTTAATCGGCCGATAACGGTTTCTTAAGAGGGGACCCCCTAGGCTCGGCGCGTCCATGGCCATCACCCCGACGCATTCGCTTCTTGCCGCCCTTTCAAGCCTCGGGACCGATGGGACGCGTCCGCGTCCCGGACCCGACGGGGTCCGTCCGGCCGCGCCGATGCCGCCGCCGCGCCCGACCGCCGCCGCGATTCAGCCCACGTCCCAGGCGGCCGCGCCCGACCCTGCCCGGCCGTTGCCGCGCGGCAGCCTGATCAACATCGTCGTTTGAGGAACCGCGGAGCGATCCGCGCCTTTGTCGCTCAGGCCGGCTCGTCGACGCCCAACAGCGCCCGGGCGAACGGATCGGCCTTGAACGGCTGCAGATCGTCGATGCCCTCGCCGACGCCGATGGCGTGAATCGGCAGGGCGCAGCGTTCCGCGATCGCCACCAGAACCCCGCCTTTGGCCGAGCCGTCGAGCTTGGTCACGATCACGCCCGTCACCTTCGCGAGCGAACGGAACGTCTCGACCTGGGTCACCGCGTTCTGGCCCGTGGTGGCGTCGAGCACCAGCACCGTCGCATGGGGCGCGGTCGGATCGACCTTGGTCATGACGCGGCTGATCTTGGCCAGCTCCGCCATCAGCGCGTCCTTGTTGTGGAGCCGCCCCGCGGTGTCGACCAGGAGTATGTCGCAGCCGCCGGCCCTGGCGGCGGCGAGGGCGTCATAGGCGACGGAAGCGGCGTCGGCGCCCTCCTCGCCGGCGAAGAAGGCGGCGCCGGAACGCTCGCACCATGTCCGGAGCTGCTCGACCGCGGCGGCGCGGAAGGTGTCGCAGGCCGCGACCATGACGGCCTTGCCCTCGGCTTTGAGCTGACTGGCGAGCTTGCCGATGGTCGTCGTCTTGCCGCTGCCGTTGACGCCGACGACGAGGACGACAGTGGGCTTCTTCGCCGGATCGAAAATCAGAGGCTTGGCGAGCGGTCCCAGCATGTTCGCGACTTCTTCCGCGAGCGACTGGCGCACCGTGCGCTCGTCGGCGTCGGCGGGCAGCCTGCGGCCCTTGACCCGGTCGACCACCTCGGTCGCGGCGCGCGGGCCGAGGTCGGCCATGATCAGCGCTTCCTCGATCGCCTCCCACGCCGCCGCGTCGAGCTTGCGGCCGACCAGCAGCGTCTTGATGCCGCCGCCGAGCTTGTCGGCCGAGCGGCCGAGGCCCTGCGTCAGGCGCGCGAACCAGCCCGCGCGCTTCGGTTCCGATCCGGGTTCGGTCATGCGGCGGCGGCGACGCGAAGCGTTTCGGCGTCGCTCGCCTGGGTCCGCGCGGTAACGACGGCGCCGGCGGGGGCGTCCGCGAGCGCGCCGTCGATGCGCGCCGACAGATAATGGGCGGTGCGGCCGAAGCCGGGTTTCTCCACCACGACGGCCTCATAGCTGCCGATCCTGCCGGCGAGAGTCCTGGCGAGCGCAGCCGCGCCGGCAGCGCGCAGTCTGCCGGCGCGCTCGCGGCGCACGTCGCCCGGGAGCTGCGGCATTTTCGCGGCCGGCGTGCCGGAGCGGGACGAGTAGGGAAACACGTGCAGGTGCGTGAGACCGCAATCGTCGATCAGCGCCATCGTGTTGGCGAACATCGCCTCGGTTTCGGTCGGAAACCCGGCGATGAGGTCGGCGCCGAGCACCACGTCCGGCCGCAGGCGGCGCGCTTCGGCCGCGAATGCGACCGACTGGGCGCGGCTGTGGCGGCGCTTCATGCGCTTCAGGATCATGTCGTCGCCGGCCTGGAGGCTGAGATGGAGATGCGGCATCAGCCGCGGCTCCTCGGCGATCAGCCGCATGAGATCGTCGTCAACCTCGGACACATCGAGCGATGACAGCCGGAGGCGCATCAGTTCCGGCACCAGGGCGAGCAGGCGCTTCACCATCTGACCGAGCGTGGGCCGGCCGGGAAGATCGGTGCCGAACGCGGTGAGATCGACGCCCGACAGCACGAGCTCGGGGATTCCGGCTTCGATCAGCGACCGCGCTTCGCGGACGATGTCACCGATCGGCACGCTGCGCGACGGCCCGCGGCCGTAGGGAATGATGCAGAAAGTGCAGCGATGGTCGCAGCCTTGCTGGACCTGGACGAAGGCCCGGGCGCGGCCCTCGAAGCCGCCGACGAGATGCGAGGCGGTCTCGCGCACCGCGCCGATGTCGCCGACGGCGACGCGCGGATGCCGAGCGCCGCCGAGAGCGAGGAACGTCGCCGGCTCCATCTTCTCGGCGTTGCCGACGACGCGGTCGACCTCGGGCATGGCCGCGAAGGCCGCGGGGTTGGTCTGGGCGGCGCAGCCGGTGGCGATGATCAGGGCATCCGGCCGCTCGCGGCGGATGCGGCGGATGGTCTGGCGCGCCTGGCGCTCGGCCTCGGCGGTCACGGCGCAGGTGTTGACGATGACGGCGTTGCCGAGCCCGGCATCGCGCGCGTGCCGGAGCATCGTCTGCGATTCGTAGGCGTTGAGGCGGCAGCCGAAGCTGACGACTTCGGGCTCCGCCGCGTCGGTGCGATCCGCATCGCTCATGGCGTTGCCGCCGGCGCCAGAAGGGACGGATCGATCTCGCCGCGGAAGGCGATGGCGACCGGGCCGGTCATGCGCACATGGTTGTCGGCTTCGCGCCACTCGATCGTCAGCGCGCCGCCATCGAGAACGAGCGTCGCCGTGCGGTCGGCGAGGCCGCGGCGGTGGGCGTTGACGAGCGCGGCGCTGGCGCCGGTGCCGCATGCCTGGGTGATGCCGGCGCCGCGCTCCCACACCCTGAGCCGGATGCGGTCGCGGGCGACGATCTCGGCGACGCCGATGTTGGCGCGCTCGGGGAACATCTTGTGGTGTTCGAGTCTGGGGCCGTGCCGCGCGAGATCGACCGCCTCGGCGTTCGGCACGAAGAAGGTGCCGTGAGGATTGCCCATCGAGCAGCAGGCGGGATCGGCAAGCGGCCCTTCGGCGATCGGCGCGTGCAGCGTGTCGCAGGCGGACGCCAGCGGCACCTCGTGCCAGTCGAGGCGGGGTGGCCCGAAGTCGACGGTGACCACGTCGCCCGAGCCTTCGGCGGTGAGCACGCCGGCCTCGGTGCCGATCCGGGCGATCCGGGCGCCGGTCTCGGCCATCAGGAAGGCGCCGATGCAGCGGGTCGCGTTGCCGCAGGCGGCGGACACCCCGCCGTCGGCGTTGCGGATCGTCATGAAGGCTTCGGTGCCAGCGTCGCGGGGGGCTTCGAGGAGGATCAACTGATCGCACCCCACTCCGTACCGGCGGTCGGCTATGGAGCGGGCGGCGGCGGCCGAAAGCGTCGCCGGGCGGCGCCGCGCGTCGACGACGACGAAGTCGTTGCCGAGGCCGTGCATCTTGATGAAGGGCAGGCGTTCCATGAGCGCTAAATATGGGCGGCGAGGGCTCCAACGCAACGGGATTGAAGCGACCCGCCCGGAGCGGCTCCGTTTCTCCACAGGTGGGCCCGGATTTCTCCACACCCCCCTTTCGCATTTTTTTCGATGCGCGCAGAGTGCTCCTGCCGCGACAAGCGGCGGGATGCTATTGGCCTGGCCCCCGCCGCTTCGAGAGGCGAAACCGCGACAGGCTCCCGACAACCGGAACACCGGCGCGGTGGATGCTGAGAAGGCAACGGCGCTTCCCCTTCGGGTTGCGACGCA
>Ga0070714_100000184_pt1 | contig 49943 bp, 42 predicted proteins | sample LARL83metaG_FD_65450 | JGI IMG/M metagenome (GOLD analysis project Ga0070714, IMG submission 65450) | Corn, switchgrass and miscanthus rhizosphere microbial communities from Kellogg Biological Station, Michigan, USA - LAR L8-3 metaG | ecosystem: Host-associated > Plants > Roots > Rhizosphere ... | reverse complement strand
AGCAGGAATGGCAAGTTGACCGACATGTTGCCGTTAATTCCGGGCAATTTCACTTTCATCCGCGAGGTCGCTGCTGCCAGTGCGAGGACTGCCAGCGCGAAGTACATATGCAGTGCGTGGCTGGCGAAGATCGCGTATCCTGCTGCGCTTGCCGCGGCCAACATCATTGCGCCGATGAAGGTCTTAATTTGCCGTGTGTTGTTCATAAAAGTTTCTCCTTTCTTTGGAAATTCACACGGCAGTTATTGCTCGTCGTCCCCTGCATCGGAAAATGCACTGTTGCCAGTTCCCACAGATGCGCCCCAGACCACGCTGGTGGCCGAAGCTGTGCCCGTGCTCGATCCCCAAACCACGCTAAATGCGTTCAGGGTGTTGTTGTTCCAGGGCAGCGAACTACCCCAGACAACCGAAGTGCCATTCACAATAGATGATCCCCAAACCACCGAGGTTCCCCAGACTACCGAGGATCCCCAAACAACGGAGGTGGAGGCCACGGTTCCATTGCCATTGATCAGCGAAACCGTGCCAGTCTGAGGGTTGTAAACCACGTACGGTGAAAGCGCCGCGCCAACCGTGGCCGGAGCCAGGTCAGAATTGGCGGCTGCGCTCTGTACGTTCAACAGACCCGACCCTACGGAGAACAGGTCGTAGTAATCGAGGAAGCTTTGCATCAGGTGCGGAACCCAAGCTGACGTCGAGACCAGCCCCATCTTCGAGGCAGTCTTCATCAGGCGCGCCTTTACTTGATCGGGAGTTAGCGTGCTCTGCTCTTGCAGCAACAAAGCGACAGCGCCGGCAACGGCGGGAGTCGCCATGCTGGTGCCACTCAGGGTCAAGTAGTCGGAGTTGCCGTCAGTACCGGTTATCAGTTCATTCGGATAAGCAGCTGCCAGGGTGGTTCCCGGAGCAGCCAGAGAGACGACCGCATTGCCGGGCGCCATGATGTCGGGCTTCACCACGTGATCGTAAGTGGTGGGGCCCTTCGAACTGTAGCTGGCTTTGGTCTCGGCCGAAAACGCCGACGAACCGTTGCTCTTGGTCGCGCCTACGGTCAGCACATAAGGATCGTTGCCCGGAGCCGTGATGGTTCCGAAGCCATTGCTGCCGCCTACGCTTAAACGACCCAAGTTGCCGGCCGCGACAACCACGACGATGCCGCTCTTCCAGGCCGATTCAACTGCCTGGCAGAGAGGATCCTGCGTGTAGCTGACCGGAATTCCGCGGCCCAGTGAAAGATTGATCACGCGGATGTTGTAGGTGTTCTGCAGCGCGATGGCGCGCTGAATCGCCGCGATCACCGTGCTGTCGGTGCCGGCGCCGTTGGCATCGAGCGCCCGAAGGTCGATCAGATTGACGCCCGGGGCCACGCCTTCGTAATGTCCACCCGAAAGGTAGCCATTGCCGCCGATGATGCCGGCGACGTGGGTGCCGTGACCGTAAAGGTCATACCTGGCCCCGCTAGCATTGCTGGTCGCGGTTCCGGTAAAGTCCTGGTGATAGACCACGCGTGAAGCACTCTGCGTGGAATTCATCAGATCGGGATGGCTGTCGTTGATGCCGCTGTCGATCACGGCGACGCCGACGCCAGCGCCGGTGAACCCAGAGTTCCAAGCCGCACTCACGCCGGTGGCGCCGTTCGTCAGATCATCCATCACGTTCAACGGATGATCCACAGTTACGGACACAACCTCGGGATCGGCTTCAAGAGCCGCAAGAGCGCTGACGGGAATGGTGAATGCCGCACCCTGAATCATGTGCAGCTTCACATGGAGGCTACCGCCCAGATTCTGCATCCGGGAGTAGTGCGTAGTCGTCGGTACCTGGCGGTACTGCACAATGACCCGCACTGTTGCGTTCCCCGCCGACCCCTGATGGGCGCGCGCAAGAGAATTCGAAAGTTCGGGACTGATACGGAACGACGCCGCGCGCATGTTCCCACGAGCCGGGACGTTCCAGCTTTGCGCGAACGCCATTCCTGTTGCCAGGAAGAGCACCGCGCATAAGCGTTTGCCCCAAGCCGCGCTGTGCCGTTCGCCGCGTCCCTTCTGTTTGAGTTTTTGTGTACGCACCATAAATTTCACCCTTTCTTTCGTGTGGGGGAAAGATCGAGCTTGTACCCACTAACCCTGTTGCACGGGAGCCGCCAATCGAACTGCTGTAAGTAATTGATTTAATTAGAGATGGTCGACGGGACACGAAGTTGCTTTGGGCCAGTGTGTCCCGCGACAGTGGGCATGGGACAGGATGTCCCACTGGGTGAGGGGCAAATGTGACGTTAGTCTTCACGAGAGTGGTTACTTCCTGAAGCGGGCGAAAGGAAACAGGAGAAAGTCGGGCGTCGAGTTATTGAGGAATGAACCCGCAGGGGCTCGCCGGAAATGCGCTCTTAGAGCGAAGCTGCTTTGCCCACGGCAGTCGGTTGCGGCATCCTCGGCATAGCGGCCATCAAACGGCGCGTGTACTCGTGTTGAGGATCGGTCAAGACCTGGTGCGCGGTGCCCGATTCGACAATTTGGCCTTCATGCAGAATCGCAATACGATCGCAAATTCCGGCCACTGATGCGAGGTCGTGCGAGATGTAGAGAATCGCCATGCCGGTGCTGCGGTTCAGTTCGCGGAATAATGCCAGAATTTCAGATTGGGTAATGACGTCGAGCGCGCTTGTGGCCTCGTCGGCGATCAAGAGCGCCGGGCGATGCATCACTGCCATCGCAATCAGCACGCGCTGTGCCTGTCCCACGCTCATCTGCGAAGGATATTTGCGCAAGAATTCGTCGCTCGACGGCAGACTCACGCTCTCGAGAGCGGCGCGAATGGCGGCCAGGCACTCACTCTTCGATCCTGAAGCATGAGCCCGCCAAGCTTCTTTCAACTGGGTGCGGATCTTCAGCGCCGGATTCAACGAGGATAGGGGGCTCTGTAGTACGAGGGCCAATTTTCGACCGCGTAGCGCCCGCATATCCGGCTCACTTACGCGCAGCAGGTCCGAGCCGTCGAAACCGACCGTGCCTTCTACATGAATTTGTTTCTTATCGAGCAAGCCGAGAATCGCCAGCGCGAGCGTGCTCTTGCCGGAACCGCTCTGCCCCACCAGTCCGAGCACCTCGCCACGCCGGATGTCGAGGTCGACGTCGCGCAGCACGGGAGGCTTGTTGCGGTAGCTAAGCCACAGATGGGCTGACAAGAGAACGTCGGGTTGTGAGTTTTCAGCCATGCCTGCGTTGGTGCAATCTGGGTCTAAAGTTTTTCTACTTCACCGTAAGTCGTTCTGCGTTCCAGTAAGTCTGCGGCACAAGAATCACCGGGCTAGCTCCCTGCACTGTGGCGGCGACCGCCGAGAGAGCATTTCGGTTCACGAGATAAAGGAACGGCGCCTGCTCGACCGCAATTTCCTGAACGCGATCGAAACTTTCCTTTCGCTTTTTCGCGTCCGTTGCGGAGGCCTGAGCCCGCATCAGCGTGTCAATCTGGGCCTCCCATGCGGTTTCCGGAGTTTTTTCCGATGGATTCCACTGGTGATTCTCCGAAGAGCTCAGCCACACATTCATCTGCTCGTTCGGATCAAGCCCAACGTTGGTCAGCCCGAGTAGTATCGCTTCGTAATCGTACGATTGAGTCATGCGCTCGATCAGAGAAGGGAAGTCGAGCGTCACGACGTTTACGTGGATACCGATCTTCTGCAAGTCTTCCTGGATCATCGTCGCCATGCGCTCACGATACTTGTTACCCGAGTTGGTGATGATGGAAAAAACAACCGGATTGCCTTCCTTGTCTTTGAGCGCGCCATTCTCGAAGCGGAAGCCGTCGCCTTGCAGGGCCTTCAGCGCAGCTTCGGGTGAATAGGCCTCAGGCTTCAGCTTGGCGTTGAACCAGAACTTGTTCGCGGGAGACACGGGGCCAACCGCAGGCTGCGCGTGTCCGCGGAAAACAACGCGGCTCAAGTCGTCGCGATTGATCGCCTGCGAAATCGCCCGCCGGAAAACTGCTGACCGGAACCAGTTCTTTTTGTAGCCGGGCAGCGGAGCTTTCGCGACTTCGTTGAACCACATCTGCTCGCTGTCGAGCGATGCGCCCGCATCGTGCACGAGTTGCGGAGAAGTCGTGGCCAGCTTATCGAAATATTCGCTATCGAGCGAGTTGATGAGATCGATCTCGCCGCGCTTAAAACGCAGCATCTCGACATCGCGGTTGGGCTGAATATCGAGCTTGATTGAGTCCAAGTAAGGCAGATGCCGTCCCTGGGCGTCAGTCTTCCAATAATTCGGATTTCGCTTCAGCAGCAGTGTCGAGCCAGCCTTGTAATCGGCGACCACGAACGGCCCGAGCACAGCCATTTCTTTCTTCGCGGAGTGCGCGGAGAGCATCGCGACCTGATCGAATTGCCGGTCGAGACCTGCCACCGGCGCGGGGAACGTAATCAAAATCTGGGTCGGAGAAATAATCTTTGTCTCTACATTCCCAGGGCCCGATCGGAACGAGTCTCCCGTGGGCGAGTGCAGGGCGGGGTCCATCAACTGCTGTACGGTGTAAGCGACATCCTCTGCGGAAAAGGGCGTGCCATCGGAGAATGAAATTCCGCTGCGCAGCTTGAATGTGATCTGTTTGCCGTCTTTCGAAACCTTCCAGGACTGCGCCAGTTCTGGTTCGAGAGCCTGGGTTTGGCGGTTCATGCGCACCAGCACGCCGCCGGTAAGGTAGCGGATCGCCGCCGACGCATCGTCTTCGACTTTGAGAGGATCAAACGTCTTCGGTTCGGAGCGAAGACAAAACCGCAGTTCTCCCTGCGCCACCGCGCTGCCAATGAAACTTCCGAGGCAGAGCATCGCGACCACGATTGTCTTTTTGAATTGCGTTACCATCACTGCCTGCCTCTTCCGGTGGTCGATCACGCGGCCACCTCGTCCTGCTTCGAAAGCACAAATTGAAACGATGTCACGACAACGACCAGCAAAATCAACGGGACAAACTTCCACGGCTCTTCACCCACCGATACCAGGCCCTCGAGTTCTTTCAACAAGCTGCCCCATGAGGGCATTGGTTCGGCCACGCCTAGCCCCAGAATCCCCAGATTTGCCTCGCTCAAAATGAAGGCTGGAATCGAAATCCAGAACTGTGCATACAGCACCGGCTTCAAGTTCGGCAGCACGTGCACCCAGAACAACCGCACTCCGGGGATTCCCGAGGCCCGCGCCTGCCGCACAAAATCCGATTCACGCAAAGACCCAGCAGTCGAGCACAGCACCCGCGCCGCGCTGGTCCATCCCAACAGCCCCAACATCAGGAACGTCACCAGTACCGAAACCAATGGTGAAACGTTCAGCGGCATTAGCGCCCGAACCGTGATCAGCAGAAATAGCCACGGTAGCGACAGAAATAGATCTGTCACCGCCATCGCGCCGCGCGACCACGCGCCGCCCAAATATCCGGCGAGCCCTCCGACAAGCGCTGCCATCAATGTCGAAAGCAGCGCAGCGGCTGGAGCCAGCAGGAGCGAAATTCGCGTGCCATACAATACGCGCGCAAAACGGTCCCGCCCAATTTCGTCGGTACCCAGCCAGTGCTCGTGCGACGGAGGCGCTCCCGCTGCCTCGCGATACTGCTTCGCATATCCCGCGGGCGCAAGCCAGTTTGCCGCTAGCGACACGGACACCACGGACAGCAAAACTACACACGCGAGAATGCGCCAGAACCTCATGCTTCCTGGCCTCGCAGCATATGTCCGATTACATCGGCCCCAGAGTTGGCCAGCAAGGTTACCAGCGTCACCAGGATCGTGATATTCATCAGCAACGGCAGGTCGCGAGCCAGCGCCGCCTGCCACGCCAACTGTCCAACTCCCGCGAGACCGCACAAGGCTTCCACTGGAATTGCCGCTCCTACCGCGATGCTCACCGAGACTCCAGCCACCGCCAGCAATTGAGGCCCGGCGACCGGGACGACGTGCCAGAACAAAATCCTCAACTCGCTCAGGCCCTTGGCCCGCGCCGTGATGATGTGCGGCAGGGAATAGGCTTTAGCCAGCAGGTTCCGCGAATAACGATATACGCGGGGAAACACGATCAGCCCAACGGCCAAAGCGCCTGGGACGTTCCACAATACCGATAAGAGCGCGAGCACGGCCGCCGGAATGCAGAGAAACGTTCCGCTGATCGCAGTCGTCAACGCGTCATACGCCGTGATCCGCAACCATGCGGCGCTCAACGCGAGAGCCATAGCCACTGCCCAACTCAGCAGCAAACCAATCCCGACCAGACGTAGTGTCAGGGGCGCGCGCTCCCGCAATAGCGTGCTCACCGGCTGTCCGAGGGAAATCGAAGTCCCCAAGTCGCCATGCGCTGCACGCTGTAAGGAATGAAAATAGAAACGAAAAATGTTGTGCTGTTCGAGTCGCTCCTGGCGGAGGGCTTGAACGCTTTCGGAATTGAGCCGGGGATCAAGTTGCTCCTCGTCCACATCGAATCCCGGCGCCAGCCGCAGCAACGTTGCCGAGAGAAAACCTCCCAGCAAAACGGTCGCGGCCACGGTGAGCACATGCCGTGCAATTTTCCGCGCCAGCATGTTCTGCCGCTGCATGGTCCGCGTGTCTCCTATTTTCCTGTGGCACCGCGCGCTTTGGTGTCTTCGCGCGTGGCCGCTGCTGCGTGGTGGATTTGCTTCATGGAGTACATCCGGCGGTCGGCCTCAGCTAGCAGTCGTTCAACGTCGAATCCATCTTCCGGACAAAACGCCATACCTACGCTGAGGGTGATCAGTTCGCGCCCGCATACATGGCGACCGGATTCGATTGCCGCTTGGTTCAGCCGCTCGGCTTTTTCTTTCGCTGCTTCGGCAGTCAAGCCGGGAGCGGTAATCACAAACTCGTCTCCGCCCATGCGCGCCACGTAGTCATAACCGCGGCAAGCGTCCTTCAGGCGTGTGCTGAACTCGCGCAGGAGTTTGTCGCCTTCCAAGTGTCCGAACGAGTCGTTGATCTGCTTGAAGCCGTCGATGTCGCAGACCAACACCGCAAGCGGTGTCTTGGTGCGGCGGCAACGAGCGACCTCCTGCGCCAGATGCACAAACAACGAGCGCGCGTTCGGCAGCCCAGTCAGGTAGTCGGTGGTCGCCGAACTCTCGGCTTGCTGGTACTTCAGAGCGTTTTCTACCGAGAGCGCGACCTTCGATGCGACCGCCAGCAGAATTCTCAAGTGATCGGGAGTGAACGCATCGCGGTTGGCGTGATACATCGCCAGCACGCCGACCACGCCATTGAGTCCTTCCAGCGGCACCACCAGGGCCGATTGCAGCGTCGCATGCTTTCCTGGGTCAACGGTGTAACCCGCTTCGACCTGCGGATTCCCATTCATGATCGGCTTGCTGTTCTCCGCCACCCAGCCGCACAATCCCTCGCCAACGCGAACTTTCAAAGATGACAACATGCGGAAGTTTTCGCCGCTGACCAGTTCGGGCAACAGCCATCCATTGCGGTTCACGAACACTGCGATGGAGTCGTAGGGAATCATGCGCCGCAGCCGCATCGAAAGCACCGAAAGCGTCTCGCTCAAACTCAGGGACACGCCGAGATCCTGGCTCAGCTCGAACATCGTCTGAGCCTCTTGTCGCGCAGACGCAATCGAGGTCAGGAAGTCAGCACTGTCGCCCGAGCCATGCGTCGGATCACTGCGTTCGAATCCCGTGGCAGGCGCCAGACCCCGCTCGACTTTCACCATCTTCGAAAGTCCGTGCGAGACCAGCGTCTCTTCTGTCATCTGCGCCTTGCGCTCAAGGTCGATGTAGCTCTTGAGAAGGATGTCCACGACTTGAGGGTCGAACCAACTCCCGGCTTTTTCCTTCACCTTGTCCATCGCTTCGGCGAGTGGCAAGGCCTGCCGGTATTGCCGGTGCGAGGCCAACGCATCCAGACAATCGACAGCGGCCAGAATGCGAGCGCCAATCGGAATGTTCTCGCCGGCCAGGCCCTCGGGATAGCCCGATCCGTCCCAGCGCTCGTGATGCGAACGCACAATGGGCGCGACGGGATATGGAAATGCGACCCGATCCAGAATTTCCGCACCCACCAGCGGATGCACTTTCATCTTTTCGAATTCTTCCGGCGTCAAGCGCCCCGGCTTGTTGATGATCTGTTCCGGCACCGCGAGCTTTCCGATGTCATGCAACAAGGCTGCCGCCCGCAGGGCCTCGATCTCCGTCTCGGGGAGATTCAATTCCTTTGCCACTTCTACTGCATACGTACGCACGCGTTGCAGATGCGTGTGCGTGGTGTGATCTTTCGCCTCGATGGCGAGCGCCAGAGCTTCAATCGTCCGCATGTTCAGCGACGCGATTTCTTCCACGTGCCGCTTCTCGACTTCGACCCGCTCCTTTTCAGCTTCGAGCCGCCCCAGATATAGCCGGTACGAGCGGTAGACCCAATAAATCAGCGGCAGCACCAGCAGCGAAGTTTCCCATCCCGCCGCACGGTTGACGATACCCACGAGGCCCACAGCCGCGGCACCCACCAGGTAGTAGGGGAAAGACCAGAAGTAGCATTCCGACCAAACTTTGCGGCTGGACTTTCCCTCCGTCAGCGCAATCACCACCGAAATCGGCAGAGTGTTCGCGAAGAAAAACACCAGCGCCGCGACCATCAGCAGAATGGGCTTGTTCGATCCGAATCGCGCCGAGAGCCAGTGGAAACTGATGTAGGTGAGAGCACTGGCGTTGGCCATCATGCCAGCAACATTGAACAGCACCTTTACCGGATCGAGCCGCTTGCGCGCCTGCCACACGCTTTGCACCAGAGTCGCGGTGCAGCCGATGACCAGTGTTTCCGGCAGGCTGAGCTCCATCACGCCCAGCAGGATGAACAGGAAGTTCACCGACATGGTGCCGTCGATGCCAGGTAGTTGTACCTTGAGCCCTGATGCCAGGATCGCCACCGCGAGGTAGCAGAGGAATCGCATGGGGTCGTGCGACTGCCAGTGCGACAAGGCGCACCCCAGCGCTACCACGCCGACGCACGCGGTTACGCCGACGAACAGCTTCGTCTGGATCGATAATCCGTCCGTCTCTGGTTTCATCTACACCTTGACGACTGCGGCCCTTCAGGCCTCGAAGCGCGCTGTCCCACTCACGCCTTCGCTCTTCCCCCGCGAAGACACTAAAGAATCTGTTGCGCGGGCTGATTCAGCCCGCGCTCGGCCCTTATGGCAGACATCTCCGCCGGTTCGCGCCTTGTCGAATCCTATTGCAGCGATTGGGTCTTCAGTAGCTTACTGAAGTAACTATCAGATAGGGTTCTCGGGAATGTGCAGGTTGTTGCATCGCTTAAGATTTGCAGCCCGCTTTTCGTAGTGCTGGGAGCAAGCCATTACCTTCGTTACGGCGTTCGTAACACGTTTCTGGGTTGGACTGCGCTGTCTGTGTCAACATCATCCCCAAACGCCTGAATGCTGACCTACGACCGTAATTCGGACGAACAGCTGCCGCGCTCGAAAGCCGGAGCGGACGGCGCTGCCAATGTCGCGTCGGCAGCCGCGTCCACGACGGCCCCGATGGCTGTGTTCTCGTCCGATTTGCAGGGAGATTTCACCGCCTGCAATCCAATTTTTGCTCAGCTTCTCGGGTACTTGCCGCAAGAACTCCTGGGCCGCACCTTCTCTGTTCTGTTCGGCAATAGCGAGAAAGCCGATCGCGAAGACCAGAAGCGGTTGCAGCGGATGATTCTTGCCGGAGCCTCGGCGCAGAATGATTTCCAGTCAAGGCTCTTCGCATATCCCAAGGCTGGCGGGAGTCTTCCCGTCCAGTTCTCGGCAACGCTGCTGCGAGACGCCGCTTCCGCGCCGATGTCGCTCATCGTCCTCGTCACTCCACTGGCCCGGAATTCCGCCGTGGAACCCGACCCATCGCGGCCCGTGCCCGGTATTGTGGTGCGCAAAATTGACGACACGCAATTCATCCTCGCCAGCCCGGTGATGCACAAGTTCATGGGACTGGTCGATCGCGTTGCCGAACATACCGAAACCGTACTGATCACTGGCGAGACCGGCACCGGCAAGGAACTCATCGCCCGCACGATTCATGAGTCGTCCAAGCGCCGTGGTCGCCCATGGGTGGACATCAACTGCGCAGCCCTTCCCGAGAATCTGGTGGAGAGCGAACTCTTCGGATATGAAAAAGGGGCCTTCAGCGGCGCTGATTCCTCAAAGCCCGGGCTTTTCGAGCTGGCCGACAAGGGCACGCTCTTCCTCGATGAAATCGGCGAACTGCAACTGCAGACGCAGGTAAAGCTGCTGCGTGTGCTCGACGGCCAGCCTTTTTACCGGCTCGGCGGCCATCGCAAGATCAAAGTTGACGTGCGCATCGTGGCTGCCACGAACCAGAATCTCGAAGCCGCGGTCAAAGACGGCCGCTTCCGCCAGGACTTGTTCCATCGTCTCGGTCAGTTTCAACTGCGCGTGCCTCCGCTGCGCGAGCGGCCGGAGGATGTTGTCGCGCTCGCCGAACATTTCCTGCGCCTGAAGGCACCCGCCAAGAACTTCTCGTCACAGGCGATTTCCGCGCTACTCTCGCATGCCTGGCCGGGCAACATTCGCGAATTGCGCAACCTGGTCGCGAAGATGGCGATGGAATCTGCGGGCTCGGAAATCGATTTCTCGAAACTCAGTGCTGCGCTTACTGGCGAACCCGCCGCTCTGCGTCAGACTGCTTCCATGCCCGTCAGCAACCTCGACAGCATGGAAGAGCAGATGATCATCAAGGCGCTCGAGCGCACTGGCGGCCAGCGCACGCTCGCGGCCGAACAGCTCGGTATCTCGCGCCGCACGCTCAGCCGCAAGCTCAAGGAATACAACATTAACTTCGCTCCCGGAGAAACCACAGCCTCGCTGGGCTTCATCAGCAATGAACAGCAAAAGTTCTTCCGAGCGCGCGTGCAGATTCCTGTGACCATCAAGAGCTCGCAGGGAGAAGAAATTCATGTGCAAGGCGTGAATCTGAGCACCGGCGGCATGGGCCTCGACGGCCTCAAAGAGCCGCTGCGCTTCGCCGGGCTGGTGGACGTGAGTTTTGTTCTGCCTGACAGCGAAGTCCTTTTTCAAGCGAAAGCCCGTCTCATGTGGATTGGCGACGAAGGCCGCGTCGGCATTCGCTTCGCCGTCATCGAACCCGCTCTGTTTGAACACCTCCAGCATTGGTCCAATCGCAAGATGAAGGAAGAGGGTTGGGAATTTCCCGCCTGAGATAGTGAAAAGCAACAAAATCTGAATCGGAGTCAAAGGCCGCGGGCAAGATTGCTCGCGCCAGACGAGCCAAAAGCGGCCAATTAGTGCCTGGCCAGATTCTCGAAGTAGCGGTTGTTGTAGAACGTGGTCGACTTCTGCACGAACTCCAGAATCTTGAACATTCGCTCGCGTCCTTCGCGGTTCGCTTCTCGGAACTGCACTGCGACTCCTGATCCGGGATCAAGTCTCGCCACCACGCCTTCGGCCGACAAGCTGGCATCGTCCATCGAGAACGACAACTTGAGTTTGCTGCCTGGCGACAAAATCGTGCTGGTCTCGATGTAGCATCCGCCCATGCTTACGTCGGTGACGTTGGCAAACATGGGAGGGCTTCCGACTTCAGTCTGCATCTCGATGGTAACGCGGCACTTCAAACGCGGATGCAGGCGTCGATCTTTGTAGGAGAGTTGCTTCTGTTTCTCCATGTACATGCGGCGGTCGGCTTCCGCCAGCAGTTGCTCCGCATCTTTGCCGTCTTCGGGAAATAAGGCCCGTCCCACGCTGAGCGAAAGTATGTCTTCGCCGCAGACTTCGTTGCCCGCTTGTTTGGCCAGAGCCCGTAATTGTTCCGCTCTCTTACTGGCCGCGTCGGCGGTTAGCCCCGGAGCCACCACCACGAATTCGTCTCCACCCATGCGCGCAACGTAGTCGTATTCGCGGCAACTGTCTTTCAGCGCTTGCGCAAAGAGCCGCAACACGCGATTGCCTTCCAGATGGCCGAAGCGATCGTTGATCTGCTTGAAGCCGTCCATGTCAGAGACCATGACGGTCAGGGTCGAATCGTCGCGTTTGCAGCGAGCCAGTTCCCGATCCAGTTGCAGGAAGAGTGAGCGCGCGTTGGGCAGGCCCGTGAGATAGTCGGTGGTCGCAGAATTCTCCGCCTGCTGGTATTTCAACGCATTCTCAATCGACAGCGCCATCTTGCCGCTGACCGCGAGCAGAATTCGCAGGTGATCCGAGGTGAACGCATCGCGTTCCCCGCGGTACAACGCAAGTACGCCAATCACTCCAGAAACGCCCTCGAGCGGCACGGCCAGCGCGGAGCGCAGTGTGCTGAATTTTGAAGGATCGTTCAAGTATCCAGGCTCTACCGATGGGTTGCCATTGATGATCGGCTTCCGGTTGTGCGCCACCCAGCCGGAAAGTCCCTGCCCAACCGGAATGCGCAACGACGAAAACAGGCGGTAATTGTCGCCGTTCACATACTCCGGAATCAGTTCTTCTTCTCGCTTGATGTAGATCGCAATGGCATCGTAGGGCACCATCGGTTTCAGCTTCACCGAGAATACCGAAAGCGTCTCACCCAAGCTGAGCGAAGCGCCCAAGTCCTGGCTCAGTTCAAACAACGACTGCGCCTCCTGGCGCGCCGCTGCAATTGAGGACAAAAACGTGGTCTCGCGTCCCACGTAATCCTGCGCGGTCGTATTCTCAAATCCGGCCGCAGGCTCCAGGCCGCGCTCGATCTTGATTGCCGTCGAGAGCGGTGCGTTCGGATCTTCCGCTGATTTCGCAACTGCAAGGCGTTCCAGGTGCTGATAACGCTTCTGCAGAACTTCAACCACCTTGGGATCGAATGACTTGCCGGACTCGGTGGCCAGTTTCTGCATGACGTCTTTGAGCGGCAAGGCGCGCCGGTACTGGCGATCCGAGGCGAGCGCGTCGAGATAATCCACCGCGGAAAGAATGCGGGCGCCGATCGGAATCTCTGCACCTTTCAACCCAACCGGATAGCCGGAGCCATCCCATTTTTCGTGGTGGGCGCGCACGATCGGCACGACCGGGTAAGGAAAGCGCACGCGCTCCAGAATTTCGGCGCCGACCAGGGTGTGGATTTTCATCTTCTCGAACTCTTCCGGCGTGAGGCGCCCGGGCTTCGAGATGATGTGTTCGGGCACGGCAAGCTTGCCAATATCATGCAGAAGGGCAGCCGCGTGCAGAGCCTCGAGTTCAGGTCCCTTCACCCCCAACTCTTTTGCCACTTCGATAGCGTAGATTCGAACGCGCTGCAGATGTTCGTGGGTGGTGTGGTCCTTGGCTTCAATGGCGAGCGCCAGCGCCTCGATCGTGCGCAGATGCAGGTTCGCCATTTCCTCAACGTGACGCTTCTCATCTTCCAACTTGCCGAGGTAGAGACGGTACGAGCGATAAATGAGATAAACCGCCGGCACCATCAGCAGCGAAGTCTCCCAGTTGAACGTTTCGTTCAGCCACGCAATCGCGCCTGCAATCCCAGCTCCTACCAGGTAATACGGGAACGACCACAAATAACAATCCGCCAGAATCCGTGTCAGTGGCCGGCGTTCGGTCAGCGAAATAACGGCGGCGATGGAGCCCGCATTCGCGATGAAGTAAACCGTAGCCGCTACTCCCAGGAGAATCGGACGGCTGATGAGCAACACGTTCGCAAGCGAGGAGTGAAAAACAGCGTAGGCGAGAGCGGTCGAAACCGAGCCCGCACACACGTTGAACGTTACCTGAATTGCCTTCGGACGCTCCGGATACAAGCACTGCGCCAGCATCGAAACCGCGCCCAGAATCAGCGTTTCGGTGAAGCTGAGTTCGAGCACTCCGATCAGGATGAACAGGAAATTCACCGAGAGTGTGCCCGTGATTCCGGGCAGGTTCACCTTGAGCCGCGACGCCAAGATGGCAATGCCCAGGTAGCAGATGAACTCCGCAATGTTCTTGCTGCTCTGGTGGTATCCGCCGTAGATCAAAACGCCGGTGCCGGCAATGACCATCAAACTGATGAAGAGCTTGGCAGCCCAAGACAGCCCTCTCCATGAGTGAGAGTGCGCAACAAGTCCCGTCGCGATTCGAGTGGTACCAGTCATACGAACGGACACACCTAGGCCCAGAAGGGTCCAGAACATCCATGAATATCAGTTAACGCATTTAGAAACAACGATTTGGAAGGTTTTCGAAAAACTTCAGTAACTGTTTGCAGTTACTAAAAACTTGAAGTCGTTGGTTTCTCTGGAGTATTGCGCATGGGCGCGATCGGAGTAGAAGAGCGGACGAGTTCGTAGCCTTCGCTTTGAGCACCTTATTATGCGAAACGCGGAAGCCGATAATGCGCAACCCGAAGCGCAGGCCTGCTTAGCTAACCGAAGGAAAAGGCCATGCCCCGGGTCGGACTTCCTTGATGCATCCTCGCGTTTTGCTTGCGTGCAATTGATATCCGCTTCCGCATTGCTCGCGATACATCCAGTTCCGCCCTGTCAGTCCCGGTTGTGAACTGGTAACTTTTCCGAATCGCAATCCATGAGATCATTGCCGCATCTCCCCACGCTGCTGGGAGGCAAACATGCACACTTTGCTTCAGGACCTCCGCTATTCCGCGCGGCAGCTCATCAAAAATCCAGGATTCACGCTGACGGCAGTGATCTCGCTGGCGTTTGGCATCGGAGCGGCTACCGCTGTATTCAGCGTGATCTACGCGGTGCTGATGAATCCTTATCCCTACCCTGCCGCCGATCGAATAGTACGACTCACGGTCGACAGCGTAGCGGGTTCGGGGGACCCCGTCTATCTAAATGGCGCCGAAATTCAGACCTTGCGGCAATCACCAGTGGTCGAAAGCGTTCTGGCCTCCGACAAGAGCGCTCTGACGCTGACCGGGCAAGACCTTCCGGAGTCGGTATTCGCCGTGAGCCTCATCTCGAATAATTTTCGCGATCTCGGCGTGCCCGCTCTGCTGGGTCGCGGACTTTGGCCATCCGACGCAGTGGACGGCCAGGAGCCACGACCTGTTGTAGTTCTTTCCTACAGGTTTTGGCGGAGACACTACTTGTCCAATCCGGATGTCGTGGGCCGCACGCTGCAACTTGATCGCAAGAATTTCGAGATCGTAGGTGTCGCGGCGCCGCGATTCACTTGGTATGACGGCGATGTCTATCTCCCGCTGAAGCTGTTGCGAGATCCCGGGCGCACGTCTATCGTCGATCTGCTTCTGCGGCCCGGCGTCCGTCGCTCCACAGCCGAAGCCGCACTACAGCCCCTCGTGGAGCAATTCGCCAGTTTGAGGCATACCGATTTACCGGATGTCTTCAAGGTCCATGTGCATGGGCTGAACGACTGGGTGGTTAGCTCCTTGGGCGGGACACTGTACTTGCTTTTTGGCGCGGTGATGTTGCTGCTGGTGATTGGATGCGGGAATGTCTCGATTCTATTGCTGGCGCGTGGCACGGCGCGGCAACATGAATTGGCTGTGAGAACCGCAATCGGGGCGGGCCGCTTCCGAATCATTCGCCAATTGCTGACGGAGTCGCTGCTTCTCGCGGTGATTGGCGCGTTGCTCGGTGTTCTAGCGTCTTACGGCGCTATGGTACTGACGTTGCGTGTGGTGCCAGAAAATGCGTTCGCCTCCGAGGCCGTAATTCGTATCAATCTCCCGGTTCTGCTTTTCAGCGTGACGATCGCGCTCGGAACGGGTGTGCTATTCGGGCTTTGGCCAGCGATGCAACTTTCGCGTACTCACATCGGTGAGATCATGCAGTCTGGCGCACGCCGGCTAGCCGGCAGTGTCCGCGGACGCAAGGCCCACAGCATACTTATCAGTGCGCAGGTAGCACTGACATTGTTATTGCTTGCAGCTGCGGGCTCCTCAATGAAAGCGTTCACCCAACTGATCCACCAGTCGCTTGGTTATGACCCGCACAACGTGATGGCGATATGGATTCCTTTGCGTGCAGGCTCCTACGGCACTTGGCCGACGCGCGCCGCCTATTTTGAGCAACTGCGAGAGAAAGTAGCGGAGACACCGGGCGTGATCACGGCGGCCATTTCCACCGATGCGAGGCCGCCGCGGAATGGATGGATTATGGGATTTGAAGTTTTGGGCAAACCCATGCCTCCTCGTACAGGGGCGCTTTCTGATTCGAGTGGGTCTGAGATCGGATCGGTCAACCTGATTAGCCCGGAATACTTCGCGGCATTGCGTATTCCCGTGCTGCAAGGACGGATTTGGAGCGACGCCGAGAATAATAAGGGCGCACACGTAGCCGTGATCAACCGTACGCTGGCACAGCGCTACTTTCCGAATGGCGATGCGATTGGACACTCGCTGAGATCGGCAGGTCTCGAAGGCGATCCCGCCACAGTTCTGTCGCCGCCAAATATCGGAGCTACCTGGTTCCAGATTGTGGGAATCGTCGGGGACGCCCGCAATGATGGACTCCGAAGTGCCCCTAGGCCGTCAGTGTACGTGCCCTATACATTCAGCATGGGAGAGGGCACGGAGATTCTGGTTCACTCTGAGGTTCCACCGCTCACGCTGCAGCATGCCGTGCGCGAGCAGTTGAGAGCCATTAACCCGGAGCAGATCAGTGGCGCTTTTGATCTCGAAACTCTCCTCACCTATGAACCCGAGTGGCAGCAGGAGCATGTCGCGGCTTGGATTTTTGGGGTTTTTGCCTGGCTCGCCCTGGCTCTTGCCGCGGTAGGGCTGCACAGCGTGGTGTCCTACACCGTAGCACAACGGACCAATGAGTTCGGGATTCGAATGGCGCTGGGAGCGCAGCGTGCGGACGTGCTGCGAATGGTGTTCAGGGCGGCATCGTTGAGCCTGGGCACCGGAATCTTGGCAGGTATAGCTCTTTCGTTAGCCCTAAACCAAATCATTGCGAGATGGGCACAAGCGAACCCGCGCGATCCGGTCATTCTCTTAGCCGGAACGATTCTCTTGACCTTGGTGTCTGGGTTGGCCTGCGCGATACCGGCGCGTCGCGCCTCTAAAGTCGATCCCATGATTGCACTACGTTACGAGTAGCTGCGCCTCGCTCGATGATGGTGAGATACTCTGACCTGATAGGGATTCACGCTGAGTAATGCCAGATACAAGTGACGGTGAGTCGAAACACACGCGACTAGGTTCCGACGCGAGGCATTGCCCTGCAAGAAGCGTGGTGCTTCGACTCGGTTAAGTTGAATCAGCGTCAATGCCGACGCCTTCTTACAAGCCCGATCTCGTCATCAACTATTCACCGGCGCTCGATCTCCGCATCACTTTTGTGTATGCACAGGGATATGAGGAAGTCTCGCTTCCCGAGTATCGTTTTGCGGTGAACCGTCTTTTGCGGCATTGCCAGTGGCTGTTTTACATATTCGGTCAGCGATTTGTGTTTCGACATCAAATCGTTTGCAAGATTCTCCACGGAACTTCAAGGTCTGCAACAGGGTCTAAGTCAGCAGGCATCCCTGAAGAATGTGGGCGAAAAGATGGTCCTTCGGTTGGAAGGTAATTCGCGCGGGCTGCGCGCAACACTCAATATTCGTGAGTATCTCGCGCCTCAGATGGCCACTCCGAATGCGATCCTTGACGTCGACTACGATCTGTTCGTCAACAAACTGCGCGCCGAAGTCGATCGCTTCGTCGAAGAGCTTCGCCAGATGCAGCCATCGCCACCCGAACAGACCAAACAGTCGCGCTTGTTGCCGCCCCTTGTTCGTCGGGTTTGCCTCTGCTCGGCGAACCAACTACACTCGAAATTTTGCCGCGCGATTCGCCACCGTGCAGGCGGCAGCCGCTGCAGGAGCCCATTGGAGATCCTCGACCTCAGGCACTTTTCATCCGTCGATCTGCGTCCTCTGCTCAACGACGAGACGCAACTCTGGTCGCGCCTGCTTTCTTGGGACTATTCCGGTTCGGCGGAGATGATCCTCCGCTACGTCGACGCCAAAATTCTCCCCGGCTATGCCGCGGTCGACCGCGGCCGAGTCTTCGGCTATTCGTTTTTCGTGTATGAAGGCAACAAGGGAGTCATTGGCGATCTTTACGTGACTAACGGCACCCGCCTTCCCAACGCCCGCGAGGTCGAGATAAAACTGCTGACCCACGTCATCGAAACATTGCAGCAGTCTCCCGGAATTCACCGCGTGGAAGCGCAACTGTTGGCCCACGAGACCAACGTGGTTTCGCGCCCCTTCCTCGAAACTGGGTTCCAGCGCCACCCGCGGCTGTTCATGTTGTTGACGCTTGCGAAATCCACGACAGACAAACCTCCGACCCATCCTGAAGTTGAAATCCGTCCCTGGACCGACACCGACTACCAGCCTTCTGCCGCTGTCATCACCGCGGCCTATCGCGGCCATGTCGACGCGCAGATCAACGACCAGTACCACACTCTTAGTGGATCGTTGCGTTTCCTCAATAACATCGTGCGATTCCCCGGATGCGGCATCTTCGACGCAGAGTCATCGTTCGTGGCGCTCGATCGCAAAACGAAGAGCCTAATCGGATTGATCCTGTGTTCGCGCGTACGCGGCGATGTCGGCCACGTCACCCAGGTCTGTGTGCTCCCGGAATATCGCTCGAAGGGGATTGGCGAGTCGCTGCTTGCCATGAGCGTAGGGAATATGCGGCGCCGCAACTTTGCCCTGCTCTCCCTCACCGTTACGGAAGCCAACGCCCGCGCCGTCGCCCTCTACCGCCGCCTGAACTTCGACACGCAGAGAATCTTCGATGCGTTCGTCTGGGAAGGCTAGTTTAGTTCGTGGATTTGTTGTGGCGAACACCGGGGTCGGCAGGTACGAAGTTTGACGCCAAAGGACTAACGACTAACGGCCGGCGACTATCTGCGCAGTATCCACATCGCCCAGCCCGCCACCAGAACTCCGCCCAGAAACATCGCGAAGCAGTACAGCCCGTAGCGCACCATATCCCGAGTGCTTTCGCGGTGAGTAATGCCAAAAACGATGGAAGCGAAGAACGCAAATACAGCCGCCGCGCTGAAGTGGTTGAGCGTAATGGTCACTGCGCCGATCTCCACAAAGAGGTTTTGGCTGACGTCTGACGCCCGCCGCCCGTCGTCTGCTTCATTGCTTTTTCCCGATGGCAATGTGATATGCGTCGGCGACCGCAATGAAATTCAGCAATCCCGCGACGATCATAAATTTCGTGCCGTAATCGGCAGTGGCGAAGGCAATCGCACCCTGTCCCCAGTCGTTCACCAGGGTAAGAATGTAAAGCGCGCCCGCCCCAAAATCCCCAATGAATCCGAGCATGTCGAGAATGTCGCCGCCGTTCGCCTTGTAAATCCTTCCCTGCATGGCAAGCCCCAGCAAAAAGAGGGCCACAATCGACACAAACAGCAGGCCTCCGCGGATCCAGCGCTTCTGCATCAAGTGCCCCGCGCCCGGGATAAGCCAGCCTACCGCGGGAGCAAGCACCGCCATCATGCTCACCGGCTGCGCTGAAGCCGCTTCTGTCTTTTCTGTAGTCGAATTTGCCATTCAGATGGTCACAATCTCGCTTTGGATTTTCCCCGTCACTTCCGCCGTCTTCGGGCGCACCAGCACATTCACTTCGCTCCGCACGCCAAACTCCGGCAGATAAATGCCGGGCTCGATCGAGAAGCAGGAGTTGGGAAGAATCTGCCGCTCGTCGTGAATCTCCAGGTCGTCCATGTTGGCCCCATTGGAATGGACGTCAGTGCCGATCGAATGTCCCGTGCGATGAATAAAATAATCGCCAAAGCCCGCCTTTTGAATGTACCCGCGCGTTGCGCGGTCCACTTCCCAACCAGCGAGGCGTCGCCCCGAGTTGATCGCATCGAGGACCGTCTTCACGCCGGCGTCGCGCGCATCGCGCACGATATTGAACACTTCCTGCATCCGTCCCGACGGCGCCGAGCCCACAAAGCCCATCCATGTGATGTCGTAGTACACCGCGCCCGGAGTATTTTTCTTCCCCCAAACGTCGAGCAGCACGAGATCGCCTTCTCGAATCGGCATGGGATGGCTGGCGCTCGGCTCATAGTGCGGGTTCCCGGCGTTCGCGTTGACCGCCACGATCGGCGGGTCGTCGGTCAGAAGATTTTCACGCGCGAACGCTTCCATGAACCACTGCTGAATCTCGTGCTCCTTGGTGCCCCCGTTGCGCACCCGAGTCCCAATTTCCTTGAACGCCGCTGACACGATCGAGTCAACGCTGTCGCGCGCCGCGAAGTGCGACTTGATCTGCTCCTCAGTCCAGGTGGATTCGAACTGCGCCACCAGGTCCGCCGAACTGACAACGTTCTTGCCCAGTCCGCGCACCAAGTCAATCGTGCCACCGTCCACCAGCGAAACGTAGAAGACAATATTGTTGGGCGAGTACTGCATGGCCAGGTCGCGATGGTTCGCCAGGATCGCCTTCAGCTTTTCGAACAACTCCTGCCACGCCGCGTATTGATGCTTCTTTCCCGGCAGGGAATCGAGATGCCCCGCTTCGATCTTGTGCACCAGCTTTACTGGTTCGCCTTCGGCAGGAATCAGGTAGAACCAGCGCCGCGTCACCATCAGGTTCGCGGGCAAGCCCAGCACGCGGTACGCGATGGGATCGCGATGATGGTGGTCGCAGAACAGCCACGCATCAATATTGCGTTCGCGCAGCGCAGACTGTATGGCAGCCAGATCCATGGGCAAACTTCTATTGTAAACAAGAGCATGGATTTGAGCGAATCGTGTTGCACCGGCCCGTCACGCACTTTGCTGTTTCCCCGACAGCGTCGTCATCCTGAGCGAAGCCGTTCTTCAGGCGAAGCGAAGGATCTCGCTCTATTCCGGCCTCGCGCCGAAGCCAGGCAGCACTCTACCTCTCTCGCCTCCGAAGATGAAGGACGTCCCCTTCTTTGCTAAACTACCTCGCCAGATGTCCACGCTGGCGGAATCCGTTGCTCCTGTCGCCACGAAGCGTGCGCGCCTCGAATCGGTCGACGTTGTTCGTGGCGTCATCATGATCCTGATGGCCCTGGATCACACGCGGGATTTCTTCGGCACCTTCGGCATCAATCCCACCGACCCTGGGACTACGACGATCCCCCTTTTCTTCACTCGCTGGATCACCCATTTCTGCGCCCCAACTTTTTTCCTGCTCACAGGGACGGGTGCGTTCCTTGCCAAGCGCAGAAGGTCGACTTCCGAGTTATCGCGATTTCTTTTCACCCGCGGCCTTTGGCTCATTTTTCTGGAGCTGACAGTTACGCGCTGCCTGGGATGGCAGTTTAACTTCGACTACCACGTCCTCATTCTCGTCGTCCTGTGGGCGCTAGGCTGGGCAATGATCGTACTCTCCGCCTTGGTTTACCTGCCTCCCTGGGTGGTGACTGCGTTCGGAGTCGTGATGATCGCAACCCACAATTTGTTTGATTCCGTTCAGTCGAACAATCCGCTCTGGACGATTCTGCATTCTCTGAATTTTCTCGTGAATACGCCGCAGCACGTCATCTTCGTCTCTTATGTGCTCATTCCGTGGGTTGGGGTGACTGCGGTAGGCTACGGTCTCGGACAAATCTACAACTGGCCCTCCGAACGCCGGCGACCGTTCTTGCTGCGCCTCGGTCTGGCCATGACCGCGGCGTTTGTCGCGCTTCGCGCCATCAATGCTTACGGCGATCCTCTGCGTTGGAGCACCCAAAAGTCCGCCGTCTCTACGGTTCTTTCGTTCCTGAATACCAATAAGTACCCGCCGTCGCTGCTATACCTGCTGATGACGCTCGGCCCCGTGATGATATTTCTCTGTGCAGTCGATGCCCACACGCCCCGCTGGCTGCGGCCGGCCCTCATCTTCGGCAAGGTACCGATGTTTTATTACCTTCTGCACATCCCGCTGATTCACTTGATCGCCATCGCCGTCTGCTACGCGCGCTACGGGCACATTTACTGGATGTTCGAATCTCCCGACCTCGGCAACTTCCCCATCACTCCGCCGCCAGGATGGGGATACTCATTGCCCGTCGTCTACCTCGTATGGGCCGTAGTCGTAGTGACGCTCTATCCCGTATGCCGCTGGTACTCCGGAGTAAGGCAGCGCCGCACCGACGCCTGGCTAAGCTATTTCTGAGATCTGGAGGTAGGCCAGATATAGGCCGGTCAAAGGATGCAGCCAACAAAACAATGGCCCCGCCAAAACGGGGCCATTTCGATTACGTGGTGTAACACCACTCTGCAGATATAAGTATTGGAGCACCACAAAGTGTTGTCAAGTTACTTCTCCGAATTTGCGCCGCAACATTGGCCGGGGTGAGTGAACGTGCAGACATGCTCTTTATCAATGAACTGTGAGATTGGTCCCGGGCGCGGCGAAGACCCGGCCATTCCCCAAACCAAGATTCCTCACCAGATTCCGGACCGGCATCGTTCGAGCTCAACGCCAACTGCCTTGCAGAAACCGCCACTCTCACTTTTTCGCCGGCAGCTTGCAGTTATGAATCATGTCAGTCGCCACCTGCCTGGCTCCGGCCAGCGAATCCTCAATCTCGTGACTCACGCCTTGCGCACACACCGTCGCACGCGCGCTGGTAATGGCCGCCTCGTATAGCAACCCCTGCCGGATCGCCGAAGTCGTATCCAGTTGCCCGAACACAAAATTCACGAACGTATTCGGGTAACTCAACACCGCATCCGGCGAAATAACCGAGTCACTCACAAACTGCGCGTCGTGCACCTTCGAATGCGTCGCGTAGCTCGAAGAGCACCACGCTCCCGGATAAGCGGGATCGATGAACTTCATCGCAGTCCCCGGCACCACGCCCAATCCGTTGCGCGCCCCCGAGCATGGAGATGTCATGACCGGCTGAGTATTCTCACACGCGTAGTCCAGCTGTCCAAACGGTGGCCCGCTGCTCAATTCGGCAAAAGCCAGAATGTCTCCCGCGCCGTAATGAGCCAAGCTCTGTCCAATCAACTCCGCTCCCGCGGAGTTGCCGGCCGCGCACAGCGGCGTGCCCGCATCGAGAAAGTTATCGTGGACCCACTGCAAGACGGTGGCAAAGCGGCAGGCCGCGGCCCGTACCCCGGTGCCATTGGCATCCGTCTCCCAGCCAAGCTCGCTCGAATTAAACGGCGCGCCGTACGTCACCTCTGCGATCCGGTATCCGGCAGTTCGCAGTTGGCGCACCACCACGGGGCCGTCCGGTCGCAGCTCCAACAGGTCAGTCGTCCCGCCGCCCGTAACAAACACGGCCGTCCCAGTCGTACTGACGGTCGGATTCAGAATCTTGAGATACGCCGTATAGTCAGGCAGGCTTGGGCAGCTCACCTCGAGAGCAAAGCAGGTGCCGCCATTTTTCAGCCCCTGGCAGGTGATCGGCGAACTCTGAATCGTTCCGATCGGATCCGGTGCCTGCGCGTGGCCAAGCACCGAGGCACACACTCCAACGAAGAGCACTGTCCGCGAAATCATTTGGAAACTCATGAGAACCGCCATGAACCTGCACAGTCAGGGGATGCAAGAAGGGATCAAGCCGAATTCAATGCTGACTCTATCTTGATTTCTCAAGGAGCGTCAATGTAGCAGCCGGAGTTTTGGACCGATTTTACAAGCCTGTGACTTTCTTGGCTTTTCATCATCTAATCAACGACAATACAAATCGAAATCACCGAATTCCAGGGGGAGCGCATCGCAATGGAGAAAGCCACATTTGCAGCAGGATGTTTCTGGGGAGTCGAAGCTACCTTCCGCCAGATTCCAGGAGTCATCACAACCCGCGTCGGCTACACCGGCGGCCAGACCGACAACCCTACCTATAAAGAAGTCTGCACCGACCGCACTGGACACGCCGAAGCCGTCGAAGTCGAGTTTGACCCGGCTAAGGTCCGCTATGCCGATTTGCTCAAGGTTTTTTGGGAGAACCACGACCCCACGCAGGTGAACCGCCAAGGCCCCGACTGGGGCACGCAATACCGCTCTGGGATTTTCTATCACTCGCCGCAGCAACAAGCGGAAGCCCAAGCCCAGAAAGAATCACTCGAGAAGGCGCATCGCTACTCCAAGCCGATTGCGACACAGATCGTCCCCGCGGTTACATTTTTTCCCGCAGAGGACTACCACCAGCAGTATCTGGAAAAGCGCGGTCTGGCCAGTTGCCACATCAAATAACGATCGCCGGCCACGCGGCGTTCGAGGCCAATGAGCGGATTAGCCTGTAACAACTAACTCGGTAATTATTTTAAGAGGCCGCCCTACTGAATCGAACTTGCGGCGTTGGAGAAAACCGTATTGGCATTCGATCCGACCAGCCGAATTGTCCCGACTACCAACACCAATATGATGGCTAACATCACCGCATATTCGGCAATGTCCTGCCCTTTGTCTTCACTCCAGAGTCTGAATAATAGCGTGGTCATATAGGTCTCCTCTCCACTCGCTCAGTAACGTTCGCGGACCGTATGCCTCGCTGATGCGCAAGCGACTTTTCTAATGTGCGGCGTTGTCTTTCTTCGCCGTTTCATGTCCCTGGTCTTTGCCGGCAAGGAGCGTCTTTTTGAGGAGGCTATGAATCTTGCTCAGTACCCAGAAGATCGAAACCAGAAGAATCGCGATTACGAACAGCAAAAGTTGGGCTGACATTTATTTTTTAACCTTCCGGGGCCAGAATTTACCGGCGAGACTCTATTCATCCCACACGAACCAGCGCGTGATGTCAACGATGTAATGCGGAAGATGGTTGCTACAACGCCTGCCCCAAATTCCGAACTGTAATTTTTGGGGACGAAGTTATGGCACAACCGCGACAAAAATGAAGGCAGCGAAGACTGTCAGGTGGACCACGCCCTGCAGAACTGTCGTGCGCCCGGTGCCGAAGGTGATCACGGAGAGTATTAGCGTCAGGGCCAGCAGGACTTCCTCTTTCCCATCGAGGCCAAGGGCCAGTGGCTTGTTGATGACGAGCGACGTGGCGGCCACAGCGGGGATCGTGAGGCCGATGCTGGCTAGTGCCGAGCCCAGTGACAGGTTCACGCTGGTCTGCAGTCGGTTGACGCGGGCCGCACGGAAGGCTGCAAGTCCTTCTGGGAGCAGGACAAGAGCCGCGATGACGATGCCGACAACCGCCTTGGGAGCGCCGAAGTTTGCAATGGCCCTCTCCAGAGCGGGTGTCAGGGACTTGGCGATGCCCACGATTACGACGAGTGCAGCCAGCAAAAAAAGGAAACTCATGATTGCAACGCGAGTGGACGATGGCGGCGCATGACCCTCTGTCTGGTCCGGTTCGATGGGCAGGAAATAATCGCGATGCCGGATGGTCTGTACGAAGACGAACGATCCGTAGAGCACCAGCGAGATCACGCCGGCAAAAATCAATTGCGGCGCGTTGAACATCGGCCCCGGCGAACTAGTAGTGAAATTGGGGAGGACCAGCGAGAGGATCGTCAGCGCCGCCAGCACGGCGAGCGCGGCCCCAGCCCCTTGCACGTGGAAACCTTGCTCGTAGTGGCGTATGCCTCCAGCAAGCAGACAGAGGCCGATGATGCCGTTGCAAACGATCATGACGGCGGCGAAAACCGTGTCGCGAGCCAGGGTAGCTTTGTCGGGACCTCCCTTGATCATGACGGAGACAATTAGCGCGACCTCAATGATTGTGACGGCGATCGCCAGCACCAGCGTGCCGAAGGGTTCGCCTACTCTGTGGGCCACGACTTCAGCGTGATAGACGGCGGCGAAGACCGTCGCGATCAGCGCGACGGCCGAAGCCACATCCACGAATCGGTTCACGCCCACGATGAAGTGGGTGATCAGGACGATCCAAGCGAGGAGTGGGGCGGCCCAAGTCCACCATGGCATACGGGTTGGGGAAGCAGTGGCCATGGGATTCTCTTGCCGAGTTGAGCGTAACACCGCATAGGGTTGCGGAGCTACGAGCGTCGGCTACTGCCGGCAAAGGAAAAGCAGGTGCTGTCCGAGCCAGCCCACTTCATTCTCGCTTGCAAACGCATTTCTCCTAGGCTTCTTCTCTTTCAGACAAGTTTGTCAGCAGCGAGTTTTTGCCACCGCCCGCACCCACTCCCAAGGATCCCCATCCCTGGCCCGAGATGAAGCCCGGAACTTTCACTCTGCTCATTTACGGCCGGTAGAACCTTAGCTGGTTCGGATCAAACAAGTTGCGCAGAGGCCGGTAGAGCCGAGTGACTTACTGTGCTTCGTGCTTTTGCTGCTGTGTTCTCGGCAGCGCCTCTGAATTGGACAGTGTGAGCCGGATATTCCTGATAGCATCCGCGGCGGCTTTATTCATTGCCTGAACAAAAATGTCTCGATTGGGGCCGAATGTCAGGGCATGTCCTACTTCCATACTCTTGGGGTCAGTCACTGTATGCGAAATGGCAAAGCCCATGGGCTTACCCTTTGCCGTAACCACAGGCAAAGAAAGTACGTGTACGTTCCAGCAGCCTTCGTGAGGAGCCGCAAAAAACTCGAAGTCCCCGGAGAGCATCACCGACGCCGCAAGCGGGTCCTTCGCGAATGTGTTAGTGGGGGATGTGGACTCCGGCGAAAAGGCGATGCAGGGCTTCTCCGTCGTCCCGCTTTGTGCAACGACCGCCTCAGCAAGCAACAGAATAATTAGACACATTCGTTTCATTTTGCTGGCACCTCCGGAACCGCCTCGCAGCGGTCTACTGGAGATCATTCGTTAGGTGGTGGCAGTGTCAGAGAGTCCGCTAGTGTGAAGCTGAGTGCCGACTCCGCAGGAATTTCGATCTGCTTGTTTCCGGTCGCTGCACCGCCAATTAACCCTGCGCCCGCGCCTATCAGGGCGCCGATGCCCGCTCCTTTACCTCCTCCGGCGATGCCTCCAATCAAAGCTCCCCCGGCTGCACCGCCACCCGTGGTGGCTGCGGTCCTCTTGCCTTTTCCCTTCACCGTACTGCTCAGCACGCTGGTCTGGATGGGATATGTATGGTCGGCTATTGAAATGCTCATGAGCGCGAGCGTTAACTCGCCTTCGCCTTTTATCTTGCCCTTCGCCTTGGCGCTGACCACCTTGCCACTGACGGTTGCTCCTTTCGGAAGTGCCGGCCTTCCTTCTACGCTGATTGGTTGTGTCAGAGTCGCGAGAAAGGTTTGGCCCGCCTGGCTGGTTTTCGAACCCAACCCCTGGCTTGTTATGACCGTCAGAACGGTTCCTGACGGCACTACGATCGGTTGAGGCTTGGGTTTCTCCACCGGCGGAGGCGCCGCCGCCATCGCCGGAACCAGCTCGGGGTCGATCGTCGTTTGGTCATCCACGCTGCCAGTAGCTCCCGGCTCCGCATCAGCGATCTCATCTATCTTTTTCTGAGCTACCGGCGTCTTAACCTTACCTTTCACTTTGACCTTGCCCTCCGTGACTGACACTTTGACATCGGAGGCCTGAGCGTCAGGATCCGTGGCGATCTTGTCCTCAATGTCCTTGGCAATCTTGTCGTCATTGGCGTGACGGGAGCACGCGATCGAGAACCCCATCAACAGGCTCAACAACACGGTCAAAATGAATGAATTGCGTGAGATGCGCATAAGGCCTCCTGGCGAATAGTCCCACCTACATTGCGATTTTGCTCCACTCCGCGTCCGCCACAAAGCAAGGTGATTCGTTTCGATTTGCACTCGTGGATCAGCCCGCACGCCGAGTCCCTCTTCATGTCTTCTGCTGAGACGCTCAAATCTAAGGATCCTGGGGCGAAGAGGCAGGCCTTGTTCTTTCAATGTCAGGCTCCGGCGAAATGAAACTCGTAGGGCCCACCGCAGCCACCTTGAAAGTCCACGTTTTATCCTTTCCCGCTTCGACGGATGTGGAAACTGATAACAATGACAGTATCTTTGATCCCCAAAATCAAGTTTTCTACCCCCGCCGGGAAAGATCGCGACGGCTGACCGAAACGTCGTTAAAGAATCGGGGTCGTCTCCTTGACCGCCTTCTTTGCAATCAAACCGTGAACGCATTCGCGATTTTGCAAGGAAACAAAGTGCCCCTACACAGGCCCGCGCGGCACGCGGTCCGATCGGATGATGCAGCAAGCCCAATGCGCGACACTCCGAAAAATGCGACTTACCTCTACCTTCAACTGACGCTGGCATTCAGCGCGGTGGGTTGGACGTTGATCATCTGGGCTGGCCATCTGGACACCGGGTTCGGCTTGGTGATGCCGGCAATGATGTGGTGCCCCGCTCTGGCGGCTCTGGTCACTTGTCGCCTTCTCCATCGAGATCTTCGATCTCTCGGTTGGCGCTGGCCGAACAATAGATATCTAGCCGCATCCTATCTCGTACCGCTTGCCTACACCTCGGTTGCCTACGGTGCGGTGTGGGCGTTAGGGCTAGCCGGTTGGAATTCGGAGTTCGTAAGTTTGGTTGCACAAGGCCTCGCGTTCAGAGGCATGCCTGCATGGGCCTCGTTCACCCTCGGGATGATTCTTATGGCAACCGGGGGTGTAATCCAGAATCTTTCGATGACGCTAGGCGAGGAGATCGGATGGCGAGGGTTCCTCGTTCCGGAACTGGCCAAGCAAATGTCGTTTACGAAAACCAGCCTGGTGAGCGGCCTCGTCTGGGCTATTTGGCATAGCCCCTTGCTGCTGTTTGCCGATTACAACGCAGGAACGAATCGCTGGTATGCCCTCTGCTGTTTCACCGTCACGTGCGTCTCCTTAAGCTTCATGCTGGCGTGGCTCAGGTTGAAGTCCGACAGTTTGTGGCCTGCGGCCCTGTTTCATGCGAGTCACAATCTCTTCGTCCCGATCATCTTTGACAGCCTGATCCGAAATACTGGCCGAAGCCTCTGGTATACAACCGTATTCGGGGCAGCTCTGGCAGCCGCGAGTCCCCTATTTGCAATGTACTTCTGGATGCGCCGCACCGAGATCGAGCAACCGAGTTCGGAACCCGTCTCGGCAAAAGCAGCCGTCTTCGCGTAGGGCGGTTTGTCTTCACTCTGTGTAGGCTTGTCACACAATCGCCACGCACCACATTGCTATCACTCCCGCTCGCCAAGGGATTGAGCCACGGCTATACTTGGAAACCACCAGAGAGGTGGACGCGAATGATCCGACGCAGGTCATCTAGGCCACATGGCTTCCACTGGGCAGTGTCCGTCGCCTTGCTTGTTCTTTCCCTCGCTATCACGGGCTGCCACAAAGAACCTGCAGCAGAGTCTGGAACGTCGCAGGCGGCGCCGTCTGCTGCGCCCCCGGCAGTGCCTTCTGCAGCACCCTCCGGCGTGTTCGTGCACAGGGATAGAGCAAATTCTACGGGCGGCTCCGAAGTCGAGTTCTATTCGATCTTGCGCTTTGGAAAAGACGGCCAGGTCTGCAACGTAAATGTTTCCACGGACGTAAATGATGAGGTGCTGTCCCGATACAGCAAGTCTTGCGATGCTCATGAGAAAGGCAGGGAATACGGAAAGTACACGTTCGTAAACGGGACCATCAAATTCAGCCTTGGAGACAGCGACTATTCCGGAGTGTTCGACAAAGACAGGCTGATCTTGAGCACCGTCTATCGGCCCACTCAGAAAACGAGCACTGACGAATACCTTCACCACGACGTGGCCTACGATCAGCAAAGCACTCCGTCAGGTCCACCCAATCCTTAGAAGTAGGGGAGTAGAGGCCTGATTTTGCCAGCCTAGAATCCCCACGTAGCCCATGATGCGGCATTGGTTTTCGGGAAAGGCCATTAGCCCGCTGCCCGAATAGAGTCACTCGGGGAATCGAGACGGACTCTGGCACGGATCACGGTTCCACGATTGGGCTGCGATTCGATTGAAAGTTCTCCATTCACCACTTTCAACCGCTCTTGCATGCTCGTGAGACCAAGGCCTCGACCCTCTCTTGCTGCTTGGACGTCGAAGCCTGCACCAGAATCGCGGATAGTCAGATTAATCTCACCCGGCCTTCCCCACAACTCCACTTCGAAGTGGCTTACCCCGCTGTGCTTCGAAGCGTTATGCAGGGCTTCTTGAAGAACTCGGAAGAGTGCAAGCGAGATTTCCGCCGACGGCAAAGGGTTGGGCAGATCGCGACTCCTAAAGTCAATCTCCAATCTCTGCCGCTGGCTGAACTCAACGCAGAAGCCTCTCATGGCTCCAACAATGCCCAGATATTCTAGTTTCGCTGAGTGCAACTCGTGCGACAGGGCCTGGATGTCATTCGATATTTCAAAGGTTTGTTTCCAGAGTTCGCCCATGCGGTGGCTCACTTCAACTGCTGAATCCGGGGGATCTTCTTCTATTCGTTGAAGTTTGATTGCCACCAGCGAAAGGCGTTGACCTATGTCGTCGTGAAGGTCTCTGCTGATGCGCTGCCGTTCCTGTTCCTGGGCGCCGATCAGCCTGCCGGTGACGCCCCGCAACATCTCTTCAGTGCGCTGGCGGTCGCTAATGACCGCGGCCAACAGCATCAGCGGTACAGCAACCACGCAAAGCAATACTTTCAGGGATAGCAGATTCTCCATCATAGACGGGGCGTTGAACGGTCCGCGTCCATGCATGCCGCTCCAAGTCGAGATCAAGGCGATCCCTAGCAACGATGTGCTCAGTCCTCCCAAGCCAAAGCGCAGCGATGCCCACAAGAGGAGTGGCAGCGGAACGTACACCAGCGCCGGAATATTGTTGGTTGAAACGTTTTCACCGCTGAATACGAGTACACCAGCAAGAACGATCCCCAACGCGAGCAGCCCGGCTTCGATGCGGCAGGCTCGCGCTGTTTGTCGGAGCCAATCGCGCCCACCCTGGACGAAAATCACGATCATTGGCACCAGCGTCAGCTGGGCCAGCATATTGGAGAACAGCCGTGTGGAGGCTAGCGTCCAGTAGCCTGTCCCTTCACCAGTCGTGACTACCACTGCAGCATCCATCAACGACGTGGCCACCGGCGCCAGCAGCACTCCGCAGAGCAGAAATACGAGAAGGCCGTGGACGGTTGCGAACAACGACTCTCTTCGCGCGAATCTGGAGATGCAGGCAGCACCGATTAATGCTTCCGCCGTATTGCTTAGAAACCAGCCGAGGGCGGTCAAAACTGGAATGCCATTGGGCAAATGAGCCAGCAGATGAGCCGGTAGAACCGCCAACAGAAGAACCCACCAAAGTCGGACTGGAGCGAGCAGTAAGGCGGCCAACAAAATCGCGTTCGGAGGCCAAAAAACAGAAATTGCCTGGTGGTGCGGAGTCATCAGAAAACCCAAGCGCGTGCCTGCATAGTACGCACCCGCGACCAGAGCGGCGAAGCCCACAGCTCGCAGCATGCTACTTCCAGCCAACTCGCCGGACTCCTGAGACTGAAATTGAGACAGATGTGTTGCTCTAAAGAGCGGAGAGACTATCGTCCGGCCAACCAAAAGTCACCTCCCGGATGGTCATAATTTTAACCAAACCCCAAATCTGCACACGAAAGCATGGCCGGTGAATAGAAATTAAATCAGAGTAGAAGGCGGATCTCTAAACTTTTAGGTTTGTCCGGCTGGGGGCACCGGATAATCGACGCCACTGTACCGTGCCAGACCAAAAAATTGCAAGGGACAAATCCCGCCATCAACTGATTTGGTTCCGGCTACATGCTGCTCTCAAGGAGTTTCGGGCAATTCGTCAGTCGCCGAAAGACTGGCCGCCCGATTGTTGGCGTTAAATCACTGTCTTCGACAGCTTATTCCTGCGGTTGTTTCTCGAGTTTGATCTGCGTCGTCTTGTGATCGTTTTCAGAAAATGTAATGGCTTGCTGCTCTGACTGGGTCTCGCGGTTAGCTTGTATTTTCCGGGCGCTATGTGCGACTGGTCCCTGATCCGTTGACGCCCTACAACCATCTCCGCGTCCAGCGAACTATGCCGATTGTCGTAACACCCTATATCACTCATCGACTGGACGAACGATGATCGCAAACTGCGAAACGTTCCAATTCTGTCGGCTGCGTCTCTACGAGGTGGACTCTCTCACCGGTTCCCGCGGCTTGAAAAAGAAGAGCAGAACAAACCCGCCGATGTAGAAGGGCACGCTCTGCTGGAAGTTACATCCCATGAAGCGCAGCACCAGTCCGAACAGGGCGAGCGCGTCGCACAACGCATAGCTCGCGAAGTAGCCCGTTCTCCAGTGGTGCAGGCTGATGAGGTCGTCGGGATGAAGCGCCAGGCTCGACGCCGCGCGCAGCACCAGTGTGCGTCGCACCACGAAAATCACTCCCACGATCGCCACACCCAGCGTTGAGAAAAGATAGTTCAAGTTTGGATCGACCGCCCGCGCACGCGGGCCCAGAACTTCCCCCAGGATGCCATACAGCAGAATGCTGGCTAGCATCGCCCACTGCACAACCCGCAGTGTTTTTAGCGCTCGAGACATGGAACAGTTATTTTCGACCGAATGAGGGGAGAGTGACAGCAACATTCTACGGCGGAATCCATCTCGGCAATAAAGTTTTTCTTTCAGAAAAAATCTTTAGTGCGAATGATCCCCGTTGGCGCTTCCCGGGCGCACCCGCAGAAAGATTTGAAACGACACGGGGTAGTTTCCATACGCCGCGTCCAGCGCCGCGGGCTTCGAGTAGACCGTTACGTCGGCGCCCAGCCCTAATTGCCACGCATGGTTCTGAACCAGATCCCGCACGCCTCCAAACGTATAAGCCCCGACGCGGTATGCAGGATGGACCGTCGACTGCGGAAATAGCTCATCTTTATCCACCAGTTCCAGCCGCGAGAACGCGTAGTTCCGCCTGTGAAAATTTACAGTGGATTCGAGCAAGTAGCTGTTCAAGTTCGCGCTGGTCGCAATCTTATGCACGCGTCCCCAAATGACTGAGGTCGCCCAACTTCCCGCAGCGAGCGGCCGGCTGTATTCGACCGACGCCGTCTGCCGCCACTGGCTTCCCGGTTCGAGCGCCTCCGGATGCTCCAGGCGGCCAATGCTGTATTGCGCGGTCCAGTCCCGACCCGGCGCTAGGTTGGCCCGTGCCGACCAGGAATCGAGCGGTGCAAATTGCATGCTCCAACGTTCCTCGTTCGGCTCGCGTCCATTGAAAGCCGAAGCCTCCAGCTTGACGCGATCGATCACAAACCCGCTTGTGACCACACCAAAGCTCGTGTGAGTCGAATCCTGCAAGTGATGACTTAGCGGAGCCAGCGGTAACTCCGCGGCAGAAGCTCGATGAATGTAAGTCACCGGACCAATCGCTGGCTCGGCGGATGGTCCGCCATAGAGTTCCCAGGAAATTGTTTTCGAGAGAGGCAACAGGTAAAACGCGGCTAGCTCCGCGAACACATTGTGTGGGTGCTGGTGATCGATCAGAGGCTCGCCATGGTAGGTCTCACCCGTTTGAAAAAGTTCTGGAAAGCCGGGATGCGGCGAAGTCAGTGACTCGGCCGAAAACATCTGCCGGAAGAGAATCGTTCCTTTACCCACCTTGTGCTGTTCCATCAACATGCCCCAATTGACAGATTCAGCCTTGCCCGCGCCGCGCGGGCCGCCTTGCTGGTTGTAGTCCACGAAGACGACGCCGTGCGCCATTAACACCCACCCGCCGCGCATCCACATCCACTCATGCCCCGAGACCGAAGCCGGTTGCCAACTCGTCCCCGACCCGTCATGCGGGGAAGGCAACTGCGACGCAACGGGGATCTCCATGTGCATTCCCGCCATGGATGTGTCTTGCGCCGGAGGCGCACCTTGGTCATGGACGTGCGCTGGCGGTGCCGGAATGCCGCTCTGGGCGCGGGCCACCGCCGTCCAGAACACGAACATCACCAAAGCCGCATAAAACGGGCCCCTCGCGAGGGTACGATTTCGAGTGTTAACCATAGTTAATTTGCTGGAAGCTAAATTCTGGGGACGGTGTTACGCATACCTGTGGACCATCGGGCGAAAAGTAGTGCGAATCTAGATTCGCAGCGGAGCAGCACTCGGCGGGCTGGCAGAGGCAACGATCAACCACGCAGGTCGTTTGTCGAGAAGAAAATAGACTGCACTGTCCTCACCTGCATCAAGACGACAAACCAACGGAGCCAGGGGACGCAGGGAAACGGAAGCGCTCGGTATCGCTTGATGATGCCCATTCACGCAGCACTGGCAACTTGTCGGCGCTGGAGTCTGTGCGGGACCGTGGCCGTGACATCCCGCTGTATGGCTGGTCTGTGGAGCAGACAGTGCCAACGCCTGCACGCCGGGCAAGGCTGCTGCCATCGTAAAAAGCAGCAGCACCGCGACCGTGCGTGAGAGCCCATTCATGGCGACTATGTCCCTGTGATTTTGATGCGAAGCTCTTCCGGCAACCGCTGCCGAATTTCCTCCGGCAAGCGGTCATGCACCTTGCGCGCGCCCTGCTTCGCCGCGTCCAGCACGGTCACTGGCGCGGGAGTCGCGACCGCCACTCCCAGCCAGATCAGCGCCGAAAGCGCGAAGCCGGCCAATGCCGCAATCTCGAGCCAGAACGCGTGCCGCGGTCCGAAGTGCCGGATCACGCCAAACGCGAGCAGAAACACTCCCGCCGAAATTGACGCCAGGGCGATCAGCCCCACGTCAATCATGCGATGAATTTTCTGTCGGTTGCGGCAGTGTTCGCAGGCTGCAAAGTGGCTTTCGTAGTCGCCACACATCTCGGGCGCCAGGCCGGATATGTCATACCGCCAGCCCGCCAGAATCTTCCCAACGATTGGATCAATGCACTGCTGACTCATGTGTAAGACAACGATGCGAAAAACAACCGGGTCGCAAGCCTACAGACGAATCGGCTCCAGTGCCTCGGTCTGCGACGCCAGAAGCACGCGGTTCTGAAACAACCCACCCCGCGCCGCCAGCGCCTTCTCCGCTTCTCTCCGGGCTATTTCCGGATGATTGTTGTGCTCTGAAAGATGCGCCAGCACGACAAAAGCTGCACTATTATCATAGTCCCCCGAAAAGAAATCTGCGAGGGCATCATTGGAAAGGTGGCCTACGCGGCTCATCACGCGCTGCTTTACCGACCACGGGTACGGGCCTACGCGCAGCATTTCCAGGTCGTGGTTCGACTCCAGAACCAGTACGTCGCAGCCGCGCAGATGATCGCGCACGCTAACTGGCAGATATCCGAGATCGGTGGCCACGCCGACCTTGATGCCTTCCGCACGAAACGTAAAGCCAACCGGATCGGCGGCATCATGGGGAATCGTAAACGGCTTTACCTCGATGTCGCCTACTTGAAATCTGTGTCCTGACTCGAAGCGCTCAAATTTTTCCAGATGCGGTTTCTCGCCTTTTTCATTGCGCAGGGCGCGCGCCCACGCCTGGTGCGTCGCGCCCGTCATGAATACTGGGATGCGCAACTTCTTCCCAAGCGTTGCCAGTCCGTAGATGTGATCGCAGTGCTCGTGCGTAATCAAAATGGCCGCCAGTGAATGCGGATCGTCGCCTTGCGCCTTCATCCGCTTGAAGGTTTCACGACACGAGAGGCCGGCATCCACAAGAATTTTTGTGCGCGAACTCGACACGATGGCGCAATTGCCGCGACTCCCACTGGCCAGCATGGTGACACTTATACCCATGGTCGCAGCATACGCGTTACGCCTGTGGATCAGGGAGTAACTTTGTGGTTAGCCGATACCTAAGGGCGGGCTTCCGGTTTCCGGTTTTCGGCTTCCGGCGTAAAAGGGAAGAAAGGCGTCAAACGTCGGACCTCTGACCTCAGACCTCAGACTTCAGACTATTCGGCCCTCCAGCTCTTCATCACCCCAACCTGAATCCGAAAGCTGCCGCCCGCCGCCGGAAGCCGAGAGCCGGAAGCCGGACGCCGTGATATAGTGCCCCGGACCCGAAAGGCGGGGCGACTCTCGGTGCTCAAAATCAGCCTGAACCATAGGCAAAACGAAACGAGGATTACTTATGCGTAGCCATATGTTTTCCGTCAGATGGAGAGCCGTTCTAATCATTTGTGTGACGACTCTGCTTGCAACCGGAGTTGCGGCCAGCCAAGTGAGTCCCATTTTCAGCTTCTATAGTTCCTATGGGGACGCGCTGCCGATTGGCGGCGTGACCTTCGACGCCTCCGGCAATCTCTACGGCACGACCTTTTACGGAGGCGCCAACGGCAATGGCATGGTGTACGAGCTGTCGCCGAGCGCTGGCAACTGGAAGCAAACCGTCCTTTACAGCTTCAATCCGAATGGCACCGATGGCTGGGGTCCGACCAGCACCCCGATCTTCGACGCCGCCGGAAACATCTACGGCACCACAGAATTTGGCGGCACCGGAAGTTGCACCAACGGCTTCGGTTGCGGAACGATTTACGAACTGTCGCCCAATGGAACTGGGGGCTGGAACGAGACCATTCTGCACGATTTTGCCGGCTCCGATGGATGGCAGATTCATCCCGGCCTGATCGCCGATGCCGCGGGCAATCTCTACGGCATGGCAACCAATGGCGGCACGAACAGCAACGGCACCGTGTTCGAACTGTCGCCGGGCGCAAACGGATCCTGGTCTTTCTCCGTGTTGCATCAATTCACCGGCGGCTCGGATGGCGGAGTTCCATTCGACGCGCTCGCTCTCGACGCTGCCGGCAATTTGTATGGCACCACGTCTGCTGGAGGAGGGAAGTCCTCGGGATGCCGGTACGGTTGCGGCGTCGTATTCAAGTTGACTCCGTCGCAAAGCGGATCGTGGACCGAAACCGTGCTGCACAATTTCACGACCAGCGCAGCCGACGGACATACGCCGGCTTGTCAGTTGACGTTCGACGCTGCGGGTAATCTTTACGGCACTACTAGCGCGGGCGGCGGCTCCGGGCTGGGCGCTGGAATTGTGTTCGAGTTATCGCCCGCCACGAACGGAACCTGGACTGAGAAGGTGTTGCACAACTTCAACACGCACGCTGGTGATGGCAACAGTCCTTCGAACAGCTTGACCTTCGATGCCTCCGGCAATCTCTACGGCGCCACCATCGGCGGCGGCAATCACGGCCGCGGCACCGCATTTGAGTTGTCACCTACGGCCAGCGGTCCGTGGAATGAAACCATCCTGAACAATTTCAGTGGTCAAGGGCAGGGTGGATACTTCCCGAACTCCGGTCCAATCTTTGGCCCGGATGGCATGCTGTACGGGATTGCGGCTTCAGGCGGCCATGGGGGGCAAGGGACCGTATTTCAACTCACGCCGTAAGGCAAATCGGACCTCGGACCTCAGCCCTCGGACCTCAAACCCCCGGGCCGGTGAGGTCCGACGCCTGACGCCGGTTTTCTCACTTCCCCTGCCGCAGATTCTCGATCACACCGCGCAGCACCGATCCTCCATAAGCGCCTGCGATGCCGGGAAAGAATGCGAGGAACGATTCGTAGATTTGCGCCCGCGATGGCTTTACGGTGAGAACGACATAAGCCGCAAGTTCGGTCAGCGGAATAAACACGCCCACTGTAATGACCCACCGCCACGGCCACCGCGGCCGTAGCATCCCAAGCAACATGCACGCGGCGAGCACCAGCAGCGCAGTGAACAGCAAATCATTCACCGCAACATCCGCCGAGCCGGTAGCGATCCCGCATGCCGCAGCCGGCAGGTAGAACCACGCGTCGCTGGAGGAACGATTCATCTTCCCAGAAAATTCTTGGTCAGCAACCCTTTCCGGCCAATAAGGTTATCAATAGGAAAATAATCAGCAGATAACACATCCCGGCGACCCGCCCGATGCTTGTGATCGGTTTTGACAGCTGCCACAACACCGGAACAGGCCCATAGATTTCACGCAGTTCGGATTGTGAGTCGACTAGCCTTCTGGCTTCTGCAATGTTCAGACCAGATTGTTCAAGCCTGGCTGCTGCTGCACATTCCGGTTCGCGCAGTATGCCCAGGATGAGGTGGTCCGTGTCGATCCAATAGGACTCTAGATGGTTCGCTTCCTCCGCAGCGTATGCCAGTATCCGCTTGCCATCGCGTGCGAGTGGAATATCTTTCTGTTCTGCCCGCTTGAGGGCTCGCATTCGAGCGGTCTCATCGGGGAACCTCTGGTCAAGTTTGAATAAACCGTTTGCGCGGGAGGTTTGTTCCAGTGTCAGGCCCCACAACAGGTGCGTAGAGTCAATCTCACTGGCGCCTGAGTTGAGTGCCGATTCACGAGCATAGAAAATGGCGCGGCGGCTAGGAGGTGGATATCGATTAAACATGAATGACATTCTTTCCTAGCCATCCTTCCAAATACTGGCAACTGGCAACTGGGTACTGGCCGGCTTTCAATACTTATAAAACCCTCTCCCGCTTTTCCTTCCCAGCCACCCGGCGTCCACCATCTTGATCAGCAGCGGACACGGCCGGTACTTCGGATCCCCCAGCCCGGCCTGCAGCACCCGCATGATGTCGAGACAAACGTCGAGCCCAATAAAATCTGCCAGCGTCAGCGGCCCCATGGGATGCGCCATCCCCAGTTTGAAAACTTCGTCGACCGCCTCCGGCGTGGCCACACCTTCCATCACCGTGTACATGGCCTCGTTGAGCAGAGGCATCAGCACGCGGTTTGAGACGAAGCCGGGCGCGTCGTTCACTTCCACCGGAGTCTTGTCGAGCTTCACCGATAAATCGCGCACGGCTGCGAATGTTTCCGGCGAGGTCGCCAGCCCGCGAATCACCTCGACAAGCTTCATCACCGGCACCGGATTAAAGAAGTGCATTCCGATGACCTGTTCCGGCCGCTTGGTCAGCGCCGCCAGCTTGGTGATTGAGATGGAGGAGGTATTGGACGCCAGAATAATTTCCGGCCGCGTTACGCGGTCGAGATCGCGAAAGATTTCCGTCTTGATTTCAAACTTCTCGGTCGCCGCTTCGATCACGAAATCGCACTCCGCCAACTTGCTGCGGTCGGTCGCTGGTTGAATGCGGCTCAACGCGGCGCTCTTGTCCTCGGCCGTAATCTTGCCCTTCGACACTTCCCGATCAAGATTCTTGGTAATCGTCGCGACCGCGCGATCGACAAACCGCTGCTCCACATCGCACAGCACCACGTGGTACCCGCTGCGCGCAAACACATGCGCAATGCCGTTGCCCATGGTGCCTGCGCCAATCACTCCTACCCGCCGAATATCCATGATGACTACCTCTTTCTGTCGCCTGGGAAAACGTTCGAGTCTATCACTGCGCGCCAGTCGTTGGGTACGGAGAGCGGGGACTTGGCCGTCCTGCGCGAACCCGCCTTCCTCCTAAAAGTTGCGCTCCCCAGCGAAACTATAAATCGGCCAACCCAGACATCACTCCGTGAAAGTCTCTGCATCGGATTGTATGTACGAACCGAAGCGCCATTTCGGTGACGGAGGCGACTATGATGCGCAGCAAAATATGGCGTTGGTTACAAATAGCGGCACTGGCCGCAACTGTTTCCTTGACGTTCGGCAGCGTGGCCTGGGGGCAATCCCGCGGATACTACGACGACGACTACCGCCGCGACGAAGCCCGCGAACGCGGCTTCCAGAATGGCTCCCGCGACGGACAGCGCCAGGCTCAATATGATCTTGAGCGCGGCCGGCGCTTCAAGTTTAAGACCGATGACTGGGAAGACTCGCGCGGCTTCGAGCACTGGATGGGCAGCAAAGGCCAGTACAAACAGGCCTACCGCGATGGCTATGAACGAGCCTATCGGCAAGCCTATGGCTCTTATGGCGACCGCTACCGCGATCGCGACGATTACCGCCGCCATGACCGCGACGACTGGCGCTAAGCCAATCCGTCCGTGACCGTAGCAAGTTGAAGGTACCCCGTCCTTGTCCCGCTGTTTGTCGCGGGACAGGGCGGGGATTTTGACGTTCAGCGGAAAACTCTTCGCGCTACGACTCCACGCACGTCTCACTGTGCGACAAATCACATCCCCGGCAGTCCGGGCACCATACCATAAAACGGTTTTCGTCGATTTCAAACCTGAGACCGTCCTATGCCCGTCCAAACCATCATCGAGCCCTTTCGCATCAAGAGCGTCGAACCCCTGCGCTGGACCACTCGCCAGCAGCGTGAGCAGCTGCTCGAAGCCGCCTACTACAACTTGTTTCTTCTGCCTGCCGACGATGTCTTGATTGACCTGCTCACCGACTCCGGCACCGGAGCCATGTCCACGCACCAGTGGGCCGCGATCATGGAAGGCGATGAGAGTTACGCCGGCAGCCGCAGCTTCGATCGCTTCAAGAACTCTGTTCAGGATATTTTCGGATACCGCCACGTTATCCCCACGCATCAGGGACGCGCTGCCGAGCGCATCCTCTTCGGCGTGGCCTGCAAGAAAGGGGATGTGGTCCCCAACAACACACACTTCGACACCACGCGCGCCAACGTTGAATTCGTGGGCGCCGAAGCTGTCGACTTGGTCATCGCCGAAGGTCACCAGCCCGCGCTGCAGCATCCCTTCAAAGGCAACATGGACGTCGCCGCTCTGGAAGCTTTGATCGCGCGCGTTGGCCGCGAGCGTATCCCGCTGGTCATGCTGACGGTAACGAACAACTCCGGCGGAGGTCAGCCGGTCTCAATGGAAAACGTTCGCCGGGTGAGCGCGGTGTGCAAACGTCACTGCATCCCGCTCTACTTCGATGCCTGCCGCTTCGCCGAAAATGCATGGTTCATCAAGTTGCGCGAAAAAGGCTACGCATCGAAATCGCCGAAAGAAATCGCGCAGGAAATGTTCTCCTACGGTGATGGATGCACCATGTCCGCGAAGAAAGATGGCATGGCCAACATCGGCGGCTTCCTCTGCACAAACGACGATCTGCTCGCGCAGCAGGAAAAAGATCTGCTGATTCTCACCGAAGGCTACCCCACTTACGGCGGTCTTGCTGGACGCGACCTCGAAGCCATCGCCGTCGGCGTGCAGGAAGCGCTCGAAGAAGACTACCTGCGCTACCGCATCGCCTCGACCGCCTACTTAGGCGATCACATCTCATCGCACGGAGTGCCCATCGTGCAGCCGCCTGGAGGACACGCCATCTATCTCGATGCTCGCGCCTTCCTGCCACACATTCCTGCCGATCAGTTTCCCGGCATCGCGCTCGCTGCCGAACTCTACCTCGAAGGCGGAATCCGCTCGGTAGAAATCGGCTCCTTGATGTTTGCCGGCGCTGCGCAAATGGATCTGGTGCGCCTCGCGATCCCGCGCCGCGTCTACACACAGAGCCACATTGACTACGTAGTCGAAGTCATTCTCGAAGTATTCCAGCATCGCGAGCGCATCCCCGGCATGCGGCTGACGTACGAAGCCCCGTTCCTGCGCCACTTCACCGCGCATCTTGAGCCCATGCCCGTAGCATCAATGAAACTCTAGCCCAGCGGCGCGCTGAACAAAAACAAAACACCTCACGTCCGTACTCTATCCCCGAAGAAAATCTCGCGGGCTGTATCAAAAAGTTCTTGACATCTACTACATATGTAGTAATACTGCATACGTCGGTAGGAGATGAAGATGCCCGATCCCAAACTATCCAAGCTGGAACTGCAGATCATGGAGACGCTGTGGACTCGCGAGAGCGCCTCGATCCGCGAGATTCAGGAGGCGTTCCCTGAAAAAGGGCGGCCCGCCTACACCACCATCCAGACGACCGTCTATCGCATGGAAGCCAAAAAAGCGGTACGCCGTCTCAAGAAAGTCGGCAACTTCCACATCTTCGAAGCCTCAGTCTCCCGCGACGTCGCACAGAGAAAGTTGATCGACGACCTGCTGGCCTTGTTCGGTGGCCGCACCCAACCCGTGATGGCGCATCTGATCGAAACCGGCAAGCTCACCCTCGCCGATGTAAGAGAAGCTGAGAAGACGCTCCGCAAGCTCGAGAGAAAGGACAAATGATCATGATCCCCAAATATTTGTCCGCGCTGTGGGACGCCACCGCGCCGGCTCTGGCCAACCACTTGTGGCAGTCCACGCTGTTCGCCGTTGCGGCCGGTCTGCTGACGTTGGCGCTGGGCCAGCAACACGCGCGCATCCGCTATTGGCTGTGGCTGGCAGCGTCGGTGAAATTTCTGCTTCCGTTTTCGCTGTTGACGAGCCTGGGCAGCTACTTCGCCTGGTCACGCGCCTCGGCCGTTGCGACCACACCCGGCCTGTACTTCGCGGTCGAGCAGATCAGCCAGCCTTTTAGCAAGCCGGCGACACAGATCGGCTCAACGACTCATTCCATCGCCTTTCCCAGCCTGCTCCAGCTGCTTCCGGCGTTGATGGGCTTATGGCTCTGTGGATTTCTGGTTGTCGTCTTCGTCTGGATCGTGCGCTGGCGTCGGATCTCCGCGGCGGTGAGTGCAGCGATGCCGCTCCATGAAGGCCGCGAGGTCGGAGCCCTGCGCCGCGTCGAGCGCATCGGCGGACTGCGCAAGCCCATTGAACTCTTATTGTCGCAGGCGTCGCTCGAGCCCGGAATCTTCGGCATCGCCCGCCCGGTTCTGATCTGGCCGGAAGGAATCTCCAAGCGCCTGGAGGACGCGCATCTCGAAGCCATTCTTGCGCATGAGGTCTGGCACGTGCGCCGCCGCGACAATCTTTTCGCTGCATTGCACATGCTGGTCGAAGCTATCTTCTGGTTTCATCCGCTGGCTGGTGGCTGGGAGCGCGGTTAGTAGAAGAGCGCGAGCGCGCCTGCGATGAAGAGGTCGTGGAATTCGGCAGCGACCGCCAGGTCTATGCCGAGAGCATTTTGAAAGTCTGTGAGTTCTGTCTGGGGTCCCCGTTGGTCTGTGTCTCAGGCGTCACCGGCGCCGATCTTAAAAGAAGGATGGTTCATATCATGTCAGACCGCATGTTGCACAAACTCGATTTCGCGAGAAAGCTTCTGCTCAGCACGGCTGCATTGTTGGCGATTGCCATTCCAGTCACGTTCGGCCTGCTGAACGCCACATCAAGCCATGCTCAGTCGCAAGATGCAAGCCAAGACGGCCCCATCTTCGATTCCGTTTCCATCAAGCCGAGCACGCTGCCCGCAGGTGGGCCGGGGAACACGAAAAAAGTATTCTTCTCGACCCAAGACAAAACCCTCCCGGCTGGCGACACCGCTCCCATCAAGCCGTCCGCGACGGCCCCCCTACCCCCGAAGAACACAAAAATCATGTTTTCTCTCGAAGACGGCAGCTTCTCCGCGCGAGCGATCACGCTGCAGATGCTCATCAAGCTGGCCTACCACGCGCAAGGTTTTCAGATCGCCGGCGGCCCGGATTGGCGGAACACTCAGCTCTATGACGTCGACGCAAAACTAAGCGCGGCGCAAGTCGAAGAGCTTCGCGCCCTGGCACTCGATCAGCGCCATCCTGACGATCAAGCCATGCTCAAGGCGCTGCTCCGCGATCATTTCAAGTTGGCGCTGCACGCCGAGACCAGAAACCTTCCCGTTTACGACTTGGTCATCGATAATGCCGGCTCGAAGCTTCGGGAGTCGAGTGGCCCCAACATGATGCTCATGGCGAAAGGAGAACTTGTCTCGCAAGGAACGCATTTGGCTTTCCTCACTGATCAGCTGTCCATCCGCCTCGGCCGCGTCGTGGTCGATAAGACCGGACTGACGGGCAACTACGCGTTCACCTTGCGCTGGACTCCCGACGCCAGCGAAGAAGCGCGCCTCACGACAGAAGGCGTCCCGGAACCGCCCAGCTCCGATCCGCCCGCGTCCGTGGCACTCACCACCGCGGTCCAGGAGCAACTCGGCCTTCAGTTGGAACCTCACATCGAGCCCGTGCAGGTTCTGGTGGTCGATCACGCCGAACAGCCGTCAGACAACTAAGTTCTGAAGGCCCCAGAGGGTGCCCCATTTCTCGCGCGTATTTTGCGACGAGAAGTGGGGCTTTTGAATCTGCACATAGAAAGCCTCTAGCCCACTCCTCGGTCGAACCTCTGATATCCTCTTGATTCTCTCGGAGGAACGCCTGTGCGCAATCTTGTCTTAGCGTCCATTCTTCTGTTCGCAACTTCGATCTTTGCTGCTACACAAGACTCGAAACATCCCTTCAGCCTCGCTGACGCTGCCACTCTTCATCGCGCTGCGCCCGTCGCCATTTCTCCGGACGGAAAGAGCATTCTTTATCGCGTGCAGTTTGGCGGACAGAAAGGACCCGACAAGACCGAGTGGCACATGATCTCGGCCACTGGCGGTGACTCGCGTCCACTGAGTATTCCCGAACCATTTCATCCTGCCGGATTCACCCGTGACGGTTCCGCCCTTTATGGCACGTTCGCGGTGAACAAGATGCCGCAGCTCGCGACGCTTGCCCTCCCGCCTGCCAACACCCCGGCTGCCGCAGCCGCCACTCCGGCTCCGATTACTGGCCTTCCCAGAGGAATTCACTCCGCCCAAATCTCGCCCGACGGATCGCACTATGCCATCCTCGCCGACCCTCGTCTTCCCGATCCGATGGACGAAGTTCACACTGTCATCGAAGCCGAGCCGACCAGCCTCTACGTGATTGGCGCTGATGGTTCTGGCGGAGCGTGGTGGTGTTCTGGTTTGCGCGATGTGGCCGAGATCGCATGGTCCAACGATGGCGCTTCCGTCGCCGTCGTTTCCGTCACCCCGAAGATCGGCTTCCACGAAATGCGCTCGTTCATCGACGTGTGCAGCGCATCCGGTCCGCGCCACGTTGCCACCATCAACAACTCTGTCTCGGGAATCGGCTTTATCAACGCCGGCAAAGATCTCGCCTTCCTCAGCACTACTACGTCGGTCCTTACGCCCGACCATGTTTGGACGGTCGCCGCAGTCGGCGGAACGCCAGTGGATCGCACGCCCAAACTCGAAGGCAGCGCACTGCAGTTGTCCGTTGACGCCAGAGGAAATGCCTACGCAGTCATCGCGCGCGGCGTCAGGTCAGAAGTAGATGCGTTCCAGAACAATACTCTCGCGCCCGCCTACAAGTGGCCCGATGGATCCATTGGCGGCGGCCCTATCTCGCCGCAGATCGCTTCCGCCCCAGACGTTCGCGTCTTCAATGTCGGCGACCCGCAGCACTCATCCAACGTAGCCGTCGCCAACGGGGACACACTGAAGCGCCTCACCAATGAAGGCGACGATCAATTAGCCAAAGTTGCTCTAGGAGACGTTCGCGCCGTCCGTTGGAAGAGCAAAGAGGGAATTGCTCTCGAAGGCATCGTCACCTTCCCATCGGACTACCAGACGGGCCGCAAGTATCCTTTCCTGGTAATGCCGCATGGTGGGCCCGAGGCGAACGACTCGCTTCGCTTGGACTTCTTTTCCCGCGCCATCGCCGGCATGGGATACATCGTCTTTCAGCCCCAATATCGCGGTTCTACCGGATACGGCACTGACTTTCTGAATGCCATCTACCAGCACTTCGGCGATCGCGCCTATCGCGACGTCGACAGCGCCAGTGACTATGCCGTCGAGCAAGGCTGGGCCGATCCCAATCGCCTGACGATCTTCGGCTGGAGCGCCGGCGGTTTCATGACTTCATGGACGGTCACGCAGACGCACCGTTACAAAGCTGCCATCGAAGGAGCCGGCATCACCGACTGGGGCAGCTTTATATGGACCAGCGATGTGCAGCAGTTCGACTACGACGCGCGCTGGCCCGACAAAGAACCCGAACCATTCACCGCATTCTCCGCCGCCATGCATTCCGAAGGCGTCACTACCCCGCTGCTCGTCTTGCACGGTGCCGCCGACGAACGCGTTCCCACTTATCAGGGACGCGAATACTTCGAAGTCCTCGCGGCCCGCGGCAAAACTACGCGGATGGTTACGTATCCGGGTTCTCCCCACTTCCCCACGGTCTGGGAGCAGCGCGAGGACGTCTTCCGCGAGATCGCCGCCTGGCTCGCAAAGTACAACCCGTAAGAAGATGATTTTTGATTCACTCGCGGCAGCGAACGTATCGGAGCATTAAGCAGATCCTGAATGCAGGAGCACAACCTCGTCCTCGCCCGGCGGGCTCAGTGTTGCGTTGCCTGCGCTCCCGAATTTGAGGAACGCAGCAGGCCGAAGACTCCGACGCCGTTTTCCGTGCCGACATAGACTTTTCCGTGAGCGATCATCGGTGTAATGAACTTGTTGCCTTCGCCAAAGTAATCTCTCGAAGCAGGCGCTTGCTGACTGTTGTACAACTCGTGGGCTAGGTTGCTCGCATCGTACGCATGAAGGACGGCTGGTTTCCCGTTTTCTGCAGCCCAAACAATACCGTTGCGCGAGCCATCGGCGGAGATACTCGGCATCGCGCCCGGATAAACAAATTTTGTGGCCGTGTTTGAGACCGGTTCCGCAACCAGCTTTGCACCGGCGAACTGGAATTCGACAATGGCGTCGTTCACAGATGCCGCATACAGGTGCCCATTAAAGTACACCGGCGAACCTCGATATCTCTCTCCCTTCAACGCCTTGTAAAGTTCCTGATAAATATTCTCATTTCCCTTCGGATCGAATTTCCCCAGGCCTTCCCGATTGACCAAATACACGTTTCTGTCTTTTCCAATTCCAACGGCCAGATGGCGGATAGCTCCGGCCGCATCTTTCATGTCAGGCAAAACGACAGCCCCACCCGAACCCAAGTCGTTGTCCGCGGCATTTTCTGCCTCCACATCGAACATGGTGAAGTAATCAATCACCGACAGTTTGCCGCCGGAGGCCGAAAGTTTAAGAAAGGAGTTTCCAAAGTCACTTTTCCCGGGGAATCCAGCGGAATTCAACTTGGTCTCGAACGTTCCATTCGCCGCAAGCACGTAAATGTAGCCCTGCGCGTCGGCCGCTGGTCCAGCCCCGCTTTGCCATATGGCGCCCTCGGCGCCGTTCGGTGTGATGTCCAGTGCCGCTGTTTGCTTCAACGTATCCGCATCGTAGGCAATGACCCAACCGTTGTAAGGGTCGATATCGCAATGCGATGCCCACGTCGTATAGATCACTCCGTTCGCGAGCAGGAGCGCGGCGCGCTCCTCATATTGTTTCGGATCGAAAACTGCCGTCCCGCCGCTGCTTACGGCACCTGTCCCCGGAAATGTCGCGCGAATCTCTACCGGGCCGCCGAATTCTTCAGTTCCGTTTTGGAGATCAAGCCCATGAATCCTCTGCATGTAATGCCCAGCCTGATCTCTACTCATCGACACGACGTAGATCGTGCCATGCGGACCCCGATGACGATCGATGACCGGAGTCGAAGTGATACCGATCTCAGGAATCACCTGCGAACAGCCACGATTATCCGATGTGGTTTCGCCCGATCCCAGAAGTTGGACGTGCCAGAGTTCCTTTCCTGTATCCGCATCGAATGCATATACGCTGTCGTGCTCTGTTGCCACAAACAAGACGTTTCGCAATCCCAGCTTCGGGATTTGCAGCTTGCCGGCATACAGAGGCTGCGCGTCGACTTTGCCGTCCACAGGAATCACGAACAGCTTTCCGAATGTCTTCGAGTTTACGTTCTGCAAAGTCAGAACTTTCTCGTCGAGGGTTTGCCCCGTTCGCGCATTGTCGTTGTGCCAGGTCAGAACATCTTGCGCGGCGGCAAGAAACGTTATCGCGACGACACAGAGACAAATCACGATCGGTCCTCTAACGTAGTTTGCCCACGGGCTGGCAGTTGCGTATGTCTCATCATTGGACGTCGGCATGATCTGAAGCACCTCAGCGGAGAGCTATGTCGAATTTGACGTATGAACGATTGTTTTGTCTTGGACTGCAAAAAAGATAAGAGGATTGGAAGAATGCGAGACGGCCCCCACGATCCAGGTCAATTCGCCGACGCGTATTCGTTGCCTCAGGGCTGGAAGGCGGTAAAGGTTTGTCGAACGCTACCAGATCCCAAGCCTTCGTTCTTGTCGCTGCCGTCGGCTCGAACCAGCCCTCCCGAATATGGCTCGACGTTATTCCACATGGTCCAAATTAAATAGTCGACGTAGGGCTGGTCTGATCCACCGGGTCCGTAAGCCTCTTGAACGAACGAATTCAGGCTGACCTCGGTAGTCTGTGCGCAAAAGTAATTCGGGCACGGCACCGAGGAAAGGTGGTCCCATCCATCGCTGAGCGGGTCGTAATACGATTGCTGCATATATTCCGTGAGCGCCACGTGCCACTGCTGATTTTGGCCATTTGGATAGAGGGTTCTCAACTGCGCCAGCAGTGTGCCAATGTTTCCCAGGCTGATGGCCCCGGCGGGTGGTTGAGCCAACGGGTCGCCGCACATCGTTGGCGCATATGGATGGATTGCAATCGCGTCGAACTGCGCACCATAGTCGTGCATCGCCTGCACAGAGTCGGTCGGACTGATCCAGGCATTATTTGCATCACCGTTGGCTGTATTCGCAGCCCAATCGCTGTAGCCGGTCGAGATGCGTGCTCCCGGATCACCTTGATAATCTTTGTGGCTGTATGACGTAAAAGCTCCAGCCAGCAGTCGCACTCCGGCGCTCGCCGGCAGATGATGAACCGCGGCATAGGCCTGGTTGAGAATGCTGCTGTAGTAATAGACCGGATCGTAACCCTGCGTGTTGCACGCCGTGTTCTTCCACCACGAGGGAGAGTTGACCTCGTTGTAGACGACCCAATCCCGCACCTTTCCAATGGCCATCCCCGAATCGCTCACGTGATTGCCGCTGTAACGCTCTGACATCGCGTACATGAAGTCTCCGTAATCAGCAGCGTTCTGCGGGGGATAGTTTTGTAGCAATGTGGGATCGCTCGGATCTCCAGGACATGCTGCCCAAGCGGGCGTTCCCCACGTGATGCCCAGGACGAATGCCCCTCCGCCATTCTGGGCAACATAATTGGTAATTGCATCCAATGCCTGCACTGCAGGACTGCCCGCATATTGCGGATCATCCCAATCTGTCGGATTGGCTGGCCTCTGCGCCGCGCATCCCGACAGGCAGTCCGACGTTGCGGCATACCAGGCAAGATTGACGCCGATCACACCCGCCCGCGTATCCAGAATTTGCTGGAGACCGGCAAATTGATGATCCGTAAACTGCGTGAGATCCCCAGCCAGCGTGACGCCCTTGCGAAAGACAGGGCCAGTCGCCTCATGTGTAGGCGCATTGCAGCCAACACAGACGAGAAGCGTGAGCAAGAGAAGGGCTCTACAGTTCATGACAACTAGCACCGCGATTGAGGGTGACGCATCCTTGTGCTCTTGGCAAGATCGGAACCGGGGACGTTCCCAAACCTCTATCACCCAGAAATCCCGCCCTAACTCCTTACTCCGCAATATTTTGCGTGTAAAATCTTTAGAATCAATATTTTACGCGGACATTCCAGTACCAAAAGACCGCAAGTCCTTACAACACAATATTTTAGCCAAAACCGATCTGAAAAAATGTGAAACTCAATATCTCGCTTCCAGTCCCATGTTGCCCCACTCCCACCCCAACCGCGGCTAGCCTGGGCAACTCATCCCCGCGTCTTTTCGAGGTGTAAAATAATCCAAGTCTCATACCTCATTTCTCCGCGAAAGGATTTCTCCCATGGCAACGTTGGAAGCCCCCGTCCGGCCGCGCACGAGCCTGCATGCAGGACCATTTGTCACCGAGCCCTTTTACGATTTTCGCAACGAAGAGAACGCGCGCCGCATGCGCGCCGCTGTCTCAAAAGTCCGCAGCCAGTTGGGCCGCGAGTATGACCTCATCATCGGCGGCAAGCGCGTCAAGACCACCGACAAGATCAAGTCGCTGAACCCGTCGAAGCCGTCCGAGATCGTCGGCATCCACCAGAAGGCCGGCAAAGAGCACGTCGAGCCCGCGATGACCGCCGCGCTCAAGGCCTTTGAATCCTGGAGCCGCACCTCGGTCGAAGAGCGCGCCGGACTGGTCTTCCGTGTCGGCGACCTCATGCGCCAGCGCAAAATGGAATTCATGGCCTGGCTGGTCTTCGAAGTCAGCAAGAACTGGGCTGAGGCCGACGCCGACATTTCCGAGACCATCGACTTCTGCGAGTTCTACGCGCGCGAAGCCCTGCGCTTCGCCAAAACGGAAACTCCCATCCAGTTGCCCGGCGAGCACGACACTCTGATGTATATTCCGCTGGGTGTAGGCGCGGTGATTCCGCCGTGGAATTTTCCCTGCGCCAT
>Ga0070714_100000183_pt1 | contig 49970 bp, 41 predicted proteins | sample LARL83metaG_FD_65450 | JGI IMG/M metagenome (GOLD analysis project Ga0070714, IMG submission 65450) | Corn, switchgrass and miscanthus rhizosphere microbial communities from Kellogg Biological Station, Michigan, USA - LAR L8-3 metaG | ecosystem: Host-associated > Plants > Roots > Rhizosphere ... | reverse complement strand
TCAGACCTCAGACCTCAGACCTCAGACCTGGGTTCTTCAAGGCGGCTCTTTCACTTGGCAGTCTCGGGGAGCACCTTTGGGCTAGCACTTCTGCGGCGGGGAGTTTCTTGACACTGGGCGCGCTCCGAGCGAGACTCCAAGTACTGCATCCTTAAATATGTTGGAATGAGTTGGCAGGGGCCGGTGTGCCCCGGCCAGTCTAACTTGTGGATGAGTGCGCACTTCGTTAATGGAAAATTCTTCGACGCTCGATCCGAGACCGCAAGCGGCCGCCGTCGCGGCAGCGCGCGTGCCGATCGAAGCGGAGCAGGCTGTGCAGCCAGGCGGCACAAATCGGAGTCCGCAGACAAGCGTGTCGGCTGCCCTTGCGGCGGCTGCGGCGGAGGCTCGCGTCAGCATGACGCCTGCGATGCGGTTTCCGCCGGAAGACTCTGGGCAGTCCCTGGCTGAGATGGCCCACCGCGATCTCGATGCCGCCCTGCAATTGCTGGCTTCGCGCGCGCAATACATTACGGGAGCGAATGGTGCGGCGATCGCCCTCCGACGGCAAGGCAAGAATGACATGTTGTGCCGCGCCAGCACGGGATCGAATGCGCCGGAACTGGGCGCGCTGCTCTCGACTGAATTCGGATTGTCGGGGGAAAGCGTGCGGACGCGACAGCCTTTGCGCTGTGACGATGCCGAGCGCGATGCGCGGGTGAATCGCGAAGTGTGCCAGCAACTGGGAATCGCCTCCGTGGTGGTGATGCCCGTCGTGAATGACGACGAAGTGCTGGGAGTTTTTGAACTGTTCTCCGGCAAAGCGAATGCGTTTGGCGAGCGCGATTTGTCGGCGCTGCAGCGGCTGAGCGAAATGGTGGAGACGGCCGTCAAACTGGCGCGGGCGGCGGAGAGTATTCCACAGCAGACAGCGGAGATGCCGGCCGGGGAAGTGTTAGCTTCCGAGGTTGCCGACGAAGACATACTGGAAGTGGACGAGCCGGTGCTCGAGGTCGAGGTGGCGCCTCAGGAGGCGCTGGTGATCGAATCGCCGCGGGCGGTTGCTCCGGCGATGGCTGCTGCTCCCGTGATTGCTACGGCTCAGAATGCGCCTCAGGTTCCAACTGAGGTCGCGGCTTCGGTTGCTCCTGTGGTTGCACCGAAGATTGAGGTTCCTGCAGCGCTGCCGGCTCCGAAGAAGCCACTGTTCTGGTCGGCGGCTCTGGATACGAGTGCGGAGGCTGACAAGTCAGCAGACGCGGATCAGAGCCACGTTCCGCCGATCCTGAGAAATTTGAAGAAGTGCGAGGCTTGCGGCTTTCCGGTTTCTGCGGGGCGCGCGCTGTGTGTGGAGTGTGAAGAGAAGAAATGGCGCGGGCAGCTGAGGACGCCTCGGCCGGCGGCGGGAGCAGCGCCGAAGGTTGCACGCCCGGTGGTGGTTGATCCGGTTCCTGATCCGGTCTCGGCGCCGGTGGCGCGTCTGAAGGCGGCTGCATCGGCAACAACTGCCACGCCCGTAACGGCCGGGCCGAGTGCATCAGAGGTTGTTTCGAATGTCGTGACGCCGGCGTCATCTCCTGTTGTCGTGAAGGAATCCAAAGGGGCTGTGGCTCCGGCGGTTTCTACACCAGCGACTCCTCCTGTTCCTGAGGCTGCCCCGGTGCCAACGACGAGCGCGGTGGAAACTTCGGCTCCTGCCTTCGTGTTGAGCGCGGGGCTTGAGCCTTCGCAATCGTGGTTGTCGCGGAACAAGTACGTGGTTGGCGCGATAGTGCTGGTGGCGGCGGCTGTGGCTGGGATTTTCTTGCTGCGATAGCAAACTCGTTGAGAAAACACCCACGCGCGAAAGCGCGACCCATTTTCCAGCGCTTGACGCGGCCTTGAAGGGCCGCCTCTTCCACGCCCGAAACCCTTGACAACACAGGCAAGTCTGCTAAAGTGCGAAGGAAGCTTTTGCAAACTACGACACATTTCGCAGGTGCCCTGGCTATGAAGAACGTTTACGAAGTGTTGCGGCAGAAAGAGATGGAACTGACTCGCCTGGAGAAGGAAGTGGAAGCCTTGCGGCTGGTGGCTCCGCTGCTCTCCGAAGAAAAAGAAACCGTTTCGGACATGGTGAAACCTTCCCTGGCGGCGGCCGTGAACGGACCGCAGCCCACGGCGCGGATTCCAGTTCCAAGTGCACCGTCAATTCCAGCGCCGCAGCCCGTGCGCGCCGCGGGATGGGAAGACACCGCCAAGCGCTGGCCGTAAACAAGTAAGACGTTGACGTCGCCACTTCTCACGCCTAGCCGCGTGAGCGTTGTGGTTTTGAATATTTCTGGGCCCGGGATGCGTCCCGGGCCTTTGTGTTTCTGGAGGTACCGGTGCTCGGACTCTCGAACATCATCTAGACTTATGAGAAGAAGGGAAGAGAGAAGGGACCATGAGTTTCATCGACAAGGTCTTTACGGGTAAGCCGACGCAGCGCGAGTTCGCGGAACTGGTGACTCGGGCGTTTGAGAAGTCGGGAATGCAAAACCTCGAATATCAGGAAGCGGACTTCGCGCTCAAAGTGCCCGGCAAGGACTCGACCATCTTTCTGCACAATATTTACGCGAACTATTGCAATGCTCCCAGAAGTCAGCGTTCGACAGTCGTCGCGAGGCTGGTCAGCAGCGTCGCTTCGACCCCGGAGATTCCGAGTGACTTCGCCGCGGCTAAGCCCGCCCTCATGCCGGTGCTTCGCGATGCTGCCTACCATAGCCTCATCAAGCTTCTATCGCGCAAGAGCAAACACGACGACGAAGATCTCGACTTGCAAGGCAAGCCACTGGCGCAGGGGTTGATCGTCGGCCTGGCGTACGACGGCGAAAAGACGATCACGTCGGTGAACCGCAGGCAGTTGGGTATTTGGGGCGTAGGACCCGACGAAACATTTGCCGCGGCCAAAGAAAACCTTTGGGACAAGACGGATCCGAGCCGTCTGGCCGGGCAGGACGGTGTGTACGCGGGGCAGTGGGGAGATTCGTATGACAGTTCGCGGATGCTGCTGACGGAGTTGATTTACCGGCTGTCGGTCGACGGCGATCCGGTGGCGTATGTACCGAACCGCGATTCGTTTTGGGTGACCGGGAAGAACGATCTAGCGGGCTTGACGACGATTTTGAAGGCTGGGACGGCGAGCCATTTCAAGCAGGGGCATCCAGTGTCGCCGGATTTGTATGTGCTGGAGAATGGGAAGTGGAGCATTTATGTTCCGGAGGATGCGTCTCTGAGGGAGATGTGGCTAGCGACGCGGCGGCAGCGGAACGCAATCGACTACGACCAGCAGAAAAAAATTATCGACGAACTGCACGAGCAGGAAGACATCGACATTTTCGTGGCGGGCTACAAACTTCTCGAACGCAAGGATGGGAAGACATTTGGCGTGTGCGTCTGGACGAAAGACGTGGATAGCTCGTTGCCGCAGGCGGACAACATTGGCTTCGTGGTGGATCCTGAAGCGGGCGACATGTTTATGGTGCCTTGGGATGTGGCGGTTCCCATCGTGGGGGGTCTGCTCGAGGAGGAACCGGAGTTTGTGCCGGTGCGGTATCGGGTGCGGGAGTTTCCCAATGATGGGCAGGTGAGGGAGTTGAGGAAGTTGGCCGTGTAGGCCGGCCAGGGTTGGTGCGGCGTTTCAGTCGTGCCTACGGCACGAACGTCCTACTTCTTCGAGATACCCGCCAGTGAACTGGCGGGCTATTTTCAGGAGTCCCTTCGGGGCTTTTGCTTGAATCCCCACCGCAACGACGTAAAGCCCGGCCCGCTTTCGGCTACTTCATTCCGACGATTTCGCGGAGGGCCGCTAGCAGGCGGTCTACTTCTTCGGCGGTGTTGTAGTGTACGAGGCCGATGCGGAGGAAGCCGCCGGATTTCTCGACGTCGAGATGCTCGGTGAGGTTGAGGGCGTAGTAGTTGCCGTCCCAGGTGAAGAAGCCGCGGTCGCCGAGTGCGGTGGCGAGTTCGAGCGGGGTGTGGCCTTCAATTCTTACGGCTAGCGTGGCGCAACGTTCGTTGAAGCGGACTGGGTCGGTGATGCCGTAGATTTTGGCGCCCGGAATTTTCTGTAGGCCTCCGATGATTCGTTTCAGCAGGCCGCGCTCGTGTTCGTGGATGGCTTCGTAAGCGGCTTCAATCGCGGCGCGGCGCGTTGTGACCTCTGGGCGGACGCGGCGTCCGAGGTCGGCGATGTATTCCACACAGGCGGCGATTCCGGCGATGCACTCGTGGTTCAGCGTGCCCCACTCCCAGCAATTCGGAATGGCATTCGTGTTCGGACGGACTTTGTAGGGACGCAGGCGTTGCAGGTGCTCGCGCTTGCCGAAGAGCACGCCCATGTGCGGTCCGAAAAATTTGTAGGTCGAGCACGCAAGAAAATCGCAGTCGAGCGCGGCGACGTCAATCAGGCCGTGCGGGCCGTAGTGCACCGCGTCCACATAGGCGAGAGCTCCAGCGGCGTGCGCGAGGCGGACGACTTCCTTCACAGGATTGATCGTGCCGACCGCGTTGGAGGCGTATCCGACAGCGACGAGCTTCGTCTTCGAATTTATTTTCGACGCGAGGTCGGCCATGTCCAGTGTGCAGTCGGCGTCGTGGATCTCGGCCCAGCGGACAGTGACACCACGGTCGCCCGCCATAGCGAGCCACGGGGAGACGTTTGCATCGTGATCGAGACGCGTGACCACGATCTCGTCTCCCGGCTTCAGTTCGCGGCCAATCGCGCGCGAGATAGCGAAGGTCAGCGTGGTCATGTTCGGACCGAAACCGACTTCGTCGGCGCCGCAGTGCAGGAAGTCGGCCATGGCGGCGCGGGCTTCGGCGATCATGGCGTCGGTGTGGCGGCTGGTTGCATAGGCCCCGCCGGTATTGGCGTTGTCGCGGCGCAGGTAACCGGAGATGGCGTCGATCACGCGCTGTGGGACTTGCGTGCCTCCGGGGCCGTCGAGGAAGGCGGCGGGGTGTCCGTTCACAGATTGGGCGAGGGAGGGGAATTGGGCGTGGACGTAGGTAAGGTCGAGGGCGGCAGGTGCGGTTTGCTCAGTGGTGGGCATGCGGTCTTCATTTTCTCACGAGGCTTGGCCTCTGCGTGAACTGGGAGCGTACGGCTTACGTATAGGCGAGGGACGCATCTGTTATCAAGAATCGAGGAACCCTTGCAAAGACGAAACAATTCGATCAACAACTTCGCTGTGAAATGGTGTGTGTGTCTAGCTCTGCTCGCCGGCCCGTCCATTTCGAGTGCCGCGGATGCTCCGAGGCCGACGGGTACCTTGGTGGACCTTGGCGGGCACAAGCTTCACGTGAACTGTAGCGGGAAGGGAAGCCCGACCGTGGTCGTCGAAAACGGGCTGGGTGATTTTTCGTTCGACTGGATTCTGGTGCAGAACAAAGTCGCGGCATTCGCACGACTTTGTACGTACGATCGCGCGGGATATGCCTGGAGTGATCCCGGGCCCGTGCCGCGGACATTTGCGCAGATCAATCTGGAGTTGCGAGATGCAATGGCGAAGCTCGGCGAGCGGGGACCGTTTGTGCTAGTCGGACATTCGTATGGCGGGCCGGTAGTGAGAAATTTTGCGCTGACGTATCCGCATGATGTTGCGGGAATGGTGTTGGTGGATGCGGCGAACGAGGGATTGCGCGTCGGGATCGGTGGGGGCAAGACGATGCGATTGGGAGATGACGCGAAGGGCAAAAGCATTCCGCCGCCGCGCGAAGACATGAAGGAATCGGAGAAGCCCCTGATTCCCGCGGGCATGACGCCGCCGCCGCCCGAACCACTGAATGCGATGTACAGGGTGCTTCCTCCGGAGGTACAGAAGTTGCAGCTGTGGGCGCAGAATCTGCTGGACATGCAGTTCGCCGAGGGCGGCCAGATGGAATGGTCGGGAGAATATTTCGGCAAATGGCTGGCCAAGTCGCAGGCGGGGAGCCTGGGGAATATTCCGCTAATTGTGCTGACGCGGGCGGAGGGCGGGTACGGCAACGACGAGGATGTTCCCGCGGCGCAGCAGGAAAAAGAACGCAAGGAAGGACAGGCGAAGCTCGTGGCGTTGTCCTCGAACAGCAAGCAGATCATTGTGAAGAGTGGGCACAACATGGATCTCGAAGCGCCAGATGAGGTGACGGCGGCGGTGAAGTTGGTGGTGGAGGCGGTGCGGAGGCACGGGAAGCTATAGCGGGGGCTGTCGAGGAAAGGTGTCGGGGGCTCCAGTGAATTCGGCGTGAGGGAAAGGAATAGGAACTCACCCCAGGTCAGGAAATTAGTGGATTTTGCGTGCCGTTATTTCTCTCGAAGCAGTCTTGTCGTGAAGTCGTTTGGCTTCGAAGTAGACATTACAAACGGAGAAGATGATGGTGTCCGCATCTTTCACAAGAACCGAGTCTCCTGGTATTTCAATCGTAGCGCCGGTGATATTGGCGCTCTCATGATGAATCGATATTTCCTCAGCCTGCTTTGCCACGATTCCTAGCTGATGGAATGAGACCTGCGAACCGTTTACGCTGGGGGATGAGTTTTCACTCTGGAACTGCTCGGCAGTCACGGTCCTAATGCTGGCAATTGGGTGATCCGTGATGACCGTGTTCCATCTGAATAACTTGTCCGAGTATTCGAGTTCCGAACCGATCAGTCTTTTCGCCTCGGGCTCGCCCCAACATGAGATCGCTTTAGTCGGAAGTTCTCGCCGAACGGTCCACTGTCCCCATATTTCCTTGGGGATTGTCTGGGCAGTGCACGCTGTCGCCGCGAAAAGGACCGCGGTGCTCAATCGAACCGATGCCTTCTGGAGTGCGGACGTCACCTCGCTTCCCCTAAGGAAGGGTGCGCGGAGGCTGCGTGTTCAGTCGCAGGCATAGTGCTCTAGGAGTTACTTTCTTTGTCTTGCGAAGCCGGTTGTTGTGAGTGAGCTAGATTTTCATACCGCTTTGCCGATCGTAGGTCGTACCAAACCCAGAACCATCCGGCAACGAGCCCAATCGTCGTGGCCCAACGTGGCACCTCGCGAATCTTGAACCCAGTTAAGAGCAGCAACACAGTATAGATCGACAATAGAAAAGCGCTGACCAATCCGCGCCGTCGATAAGAACTGCTCACCCAAAGCAAAATACGATGGGTTGTTTCCGGACTGAATAGCAGGCGCGGCAACTTCGGTAGGATGAGCATGGACGCAACGAAATAGCCTGCGACCGCCAGCAGCGGTCCCCACCGGTACCCGGCCTTGATTGCCCAAACAGCGAGCGATCCGAACAGGGCGACCAGCATGATCTGGACTAGAGGTCGAGAATACTTCGTCAGCCACATTGCAGCGCACCGCAGGCGCTAAAGCCCGCATTGTTTGCGGCGTTTGGAGGCACCGCTAAAAGCCGTGCCCTTCCCAAATACAAGCCAAGGATAGATTACCCTACGGCCCGCACGAAATCCGCCAACAGGCCGTACGCGGTTGCGAACAGGCCGGGATTTTCTTCGGTGATGGCGAGGCCGGGGAAGATGTCGGTTTCGAAGTAGACGTAGGAACTTGTGCCGGCGATTTTGCCCATGGGGGAAGTTGCCAGGACTTTCTCTGGAGCGACGGTCGCGACAACTTTCTCACCCTCTCGCTTCGCTCGGCAGACTAGCTTGAATGGCCATCCATCTCGCTTCGCGTTGCGGACGGCTTGCAGGGTCAAGTCGCGGATGCCTTCGCGTTTTATGTCTTCGAGGCGCACCGGAACATCCATGAGAACAGTGATCAGCGCGGCGGTTTTGACAGCGGCGTCCCAGCCGTCGATGTCGTGCGTGGCATCGGTCTCGGCGACACCCAGGGCCTGCGCTTTCTTGAGGGCTTCGTCGAAGGTGAGGCCGTTCTCCATTTCGCCGAGGATTACGTTCGTGGTGGAGTTGAGAATTCCGTGCAAGCCCTGCAGGTGGATGGCGGGCATCTGGTCGAAGAAAGAAAAGATCGGAACGCCGTCCATGACCGTGGATTCGAAGAGGAATTTTTTTCCGCGCGCGGTGGCGAGATGGCGAAGTTCGCGGTAGGCGTGAACGATCGGGCCTTTGTTGGCGGTGATGGCGTGGGCTCCGTGGTCGAGGGCGGCGCGGATGTGGTCGACTGCGGGCTGGCCGTCATTCACGTTGAGCGATGTGGCTTCGAAGAGGACGTCGGCTTGGGCGGCTTTCAACCAGGAGGAGACGTCAGAAAGACTTTCCACCACAGAGGGCACTGAGGGGATACAGGGACTATCGTTGTTTGGCAGGCTCAATCCGTCGGGATTGGCGATCCATCCCAGGCGGCGCGAGGCGATTCCCGTGATGCGATAAGTGATGCCGTGGCGGTCGCGCAATTCTTGCGCGCGATCTGCGAGCAGGCGGACGAGCGTGCGGTTGACGTTGCCGAAGCCGAGGAAGCAGAGATTGTAGGAAGAAGGTTTCAAGGTAACAGGAATAAGGTTTCAAAGTTTCAAGGTTTCAAAGAAAGGCTAGACCACTCGAGACTCTGAAACCTTGAAACTCTGAAACTTTAACTTCAGCCCATCACCGTGGTGTGTTCGGGCTTAATTTTGTAGAGCACGCGGACTTCGCCGGGTTGCGCATAGGGGTACTTATCCACGCCCAGATATTTCTTGGCCATCTTGTTGATGTGCTCGGCGGCGCCGTCTTCCGTGATCTCGACAACGCGTCCGCGAATTTCGAGATAGCGATACGGGTTCTCGGGGTCGATGACCGCCAGCGACACGCGCGGATCACGGCGGACGTTGCGGTCTTTCTGGCGTCCTTTGGCGGAGTTGAAGATGACGTGCTGCCCGTCGAAATCGCACCACACGGGCGTGACTTGCGGGCGGCCATCGGGCATCAGCGTACCGAGACTGGCGAACGCACGCTTCTGAAATAAGTCGGCGTACTTCTCGGGAATGGCTTGCGACATGAGAGCCTCCGTGCTTTTGATTGCAGCAGCATTATAGACCGCGCGGCGGATCGTGCGGGAGCGGGGCGAGGTGTTCGGCCCTCCCCTTTTTGCGGTGTTATTGTTTAGAATTGTCGGTTCCTCGAAAATCACCCGACCCACGAAGCGCCTGCCAGCGCCTGCGTGGGCAATTCTGTGAATCCTGAGCATGTCGGTAAACATCGAAGCGAATCACCCCCAGGACCCTAAAGCCATGACCTCTTTGCTTCCTCAATGCAAACTCTCGCCCGCGCGGGCAATTGTAATTACGATGCTGTTTTTGGCGCTTGTGGCCCCGGCGCTGGTGACGGCGAGCGATGCCGCGCAGAAGTATCCACCCACGATTGTTTTCATGACGGACTTTGGCGTGGTCGACGACTCGGTCGCGATTTGCCGTGGCGTGATGTACGGCATTATGCCCGACGTTCGCATCGTGGACCTGACACATCAGGTGACGCCGTTTTCGATCATCGATGGGGCGCGTTTTCTGTTTGGAGCGACGCCGTACTATCCGGCGGGGACTGTGTTTGTCGTCGTTGTTGATCCGACGGTCGGCAGTTCGCGCAAAGCGATTGTGGCGCGATCGAAGCGCGGACAGTATTTTGTCCTGCCCGACAACGGCCTGCTCACGCTGGTCGAGCAGCGCGACGGAATAGAAGGGGTTCACGAGATTACCAACACGGACTGGATGATTGGGACCAAGAGGTCGTCCACGTTTCACGGGCGCGACATTTTTTCGCCGGTGGGAGCGCATCTGGCTCGCGGCGAGGTTTGGACGAAGGTTGGTCCGGAGATGCCGGTGAAGGATTTGGTGCGGCTCGATTGGAAGGTCGCCAAACTCGACGAGCGCGGCCTGAGCGCCATGGTGATCGCGACCGATGGACCGTTCGGTAACCTGGTGACCAACATTGATGCGGATGATTTTCTGAAGCTCGGATACCAGCGCGGCGAGGATGTTCCGCTCACTCTCGGCGGAAAAGAAATGAAGGTCAAGTTCGTGAAGACGTTCGCAGATGTGCCGCTGAATCAGCCGCTTCTCTATATCGACTCGCGCGGACATTTGGGCCTGGCCGCAAATCAAAACAGTTTTGCCGCAATCTTTGGCATCAAGCCGCCGGTCACGCTGTTTTTTCCACGGGCAAAGTAAGGGCAGACGAAACCGAGTTTCATTTGCCGGAAAGAAGTCGTCATTTCTATGAATAGCGCAGTGTCGGGCTTAGTCCGCAGGAGTGCAGTCATCCAAATCGTTGTGGTCATTTTCTTGTTGCTCCCGGGTCTGGTTGGGGCGCAGAGCTTTCGCGGATCCATTCGCGGCAAGGTCTCTGATCCAAGCGGAGGTCTGGTTGCAGGCGCGAAGGTTTCTTCCAAGAACGTTGATACTGGCCTGACGCGCGACGCTGCCACCAACGACGAGGGCACATTCGTTCTGGCGGAATTGCCTGCGGGAACCTACACCGTGACCGTGAGCGCGGCGGGATTTGCGCAGGTGTCGCAGAACGTGGTGGTTAACGTGGGGCTCGACACGACGGCCGACTTTGATGTGCTGAAGGTGCAGCAGCATGTAGAGAACGTCACGGTCTCAGTGGACGCGCCGCTTGTGGAAGCCACGCGTGACGTGCTGGGCGAGGTGGTGGATCAGCGACTGGTGGCTGATCTGCCGCTAAACGGGCGCGATTTCGGCAAACTCGTTGCGCTGGTGCCTGGCGCGACGGTTGAGCCTTCTGGCGTGGCGGCGATCCAGAGCGGGTTCGGGCAGTTCTCCATCAACGGTGCGCGCGACCGCTCGAACAATTACACCGTGGATGGCACGGATAACAACGATCCGTTTTTCAATAATTCGGCGTTCAACCAGACTGGCATTGGCGGTGCGCCGGCGTCGTTGCTGCCGATTGATTCGATACAGGAATTCAATCTGCAGGCAAACTTCGCGCCGGAGTACGGGCGCAACAGCGGATCGGTCGTCAATATTCTGACCAAGTCGGGGAGCAACCACTTCCACGGTTCGGCATTTGAATTTCTGCGCAACAGCGCGATGGATGCGCGGAACTATTTCAATCGCGCAGTCGATCCTGCAACGGGGTTGGCTGTCAAGAAGACTGCGTTTCGCAATAACAATTTCGGCGCTTCGCTGGGCGGGCCGATTGTGAAGGACAGAACTTTCTTTTTCGGGGCGTATGAAGGTCAGCGCGAGCGAGTTGGGTCGGACTTCACTTTCCTGGTGCCAACGCAGGCGCAAATCAGCGGGGCGCAGGCCCTGGTGGCTAGTAACGGACTGACTCCAAGTCCCGCGCTGACCAACATTCTGGGACTGTTTCAATCGCTGCCCGGCTACAACGGCGCTTCGGGAACGATTGCGGGAACGGATCTCGATAAGAACAGCGTCGATAGCTTCATCGTAAAAGTCGATCATCAGTTGACGCAGACCGAATCGCTGACCGGGCGCTACGCTTTGGCGCGCAGCCAGCAGGTGTTCCCGTTGGGCGGACTGGGGTTCGGAGCGGGCTCCCGCCTGCCTCAGTTCGCCCAGACATCGCCTACGCGGGTGCAACTGGTCTCGGCGAGTCTGCTCTCCACGCTGAGTTCGAACAAGATCAACGAGGTGCGTTTCGGATATAGCCGCTATCGGACTTCGTTTGCGGGACTCGACGGCAACTCCGATCCTGCCAGCTTCGGAACGAGCAGCGTTCCGTTCAATCTTGGCTCAGGAAAACTCGGGCTGCCGGAAATCGATTTTGGCGGGACGTTCGAAAATCTGGGCGCGAGCGGTTTCAGTATTCCGCGCGGCCGCACGAGCCAGAGCTTTCAGATACTCGACAACTTCACGTGGCTCAATGGACGCCACACCGTGAAGTTTGGCGGCGAGTACCGGCGGGCTACGATTGACAGCTTCAACGACAATCTGGAGCGTGGAATATTCGCATTTTTCCCAGAGGATCCGGCGAGCTTCGCACTTTGCCCCGGCCAAGTGACCGATCCAGCAGCGTGCAGTGACGGCGGCGCACTCACGCTGGCGGGATTCTATCTAGGCGATACATTTCCATTGGCCAATGCCGGCAATACCCGGCGCAATACGTTTAACAACGGGCTGAGCTTCTTTGCCCAGGACGATTTCCGCGTCTCTACGAAGTTCACTGTGAACTACGGAATGCGCTGGGAATATTTCGGGCCGATTGGCGAATCGCACAATTTGCTATCGAACCTCGGCGCGGACGGTAATCTCGCAATGGTTGGAACGGATGGGTTGCATGGCGCCTACAATCGCGACGTGAACAATTTTGGCCCGCGCATTGGTTTCGCGTGGAATGCTTTGTCGAAGACGGTTGTGCGCGGCGCGTACGGTATCTATTACGACTACATCCCGCAGGATTTGATGATCGCCAACTTCACGAACTCCGCGGGACTTGCGACCAATCCCATCGGGCCGCAGGCGGTTGTTTCTTTGAATTACGATTCGACGGCGTGGGACGGGAGCAATGCGGGCTCGCCAATTCTCACTCTGCCGGGCGGACCCTATCCGAATGATGGCGCGAGCATTTTTGTGACGCCGCGGAATATGGTCACGCCTTATGCGCAGAACTGGAACTTGAATATTGAACAGGAGTTCACGCCGGCGCTGGTGTTGCAGGTTGGCTACATCGGAAGCAAGGGGACCAAACTCGTCCGTCTGCTCGATCTGAACCAGCCGGATCCGAGTGGCAACGTCAGGTTTCCGCAGTACGGTACCGTCGATGAGTTCGCGACCATCAGTGCATCCAACTACAACGCCCTGCAGACGACGCTGCGGACGCGTAACTACCACGGGCTTTCGGGCTTTACAGGATACACATGGTCGAAGTCGCTCGACGATGCCTCCGACGGCATTGACTTCAACTTCTCGACGGTGGCGTTTCCGCAGGATTCGAACAATCCCGGCGCCGATCGCGGTGCATCGAATTTTGACACGCGTCACCGCTTCACCGCGGCCTTTACTTACGAAATACCTGATTTCGGCGAACACAAACGCCTAACCGGAGGCTGGTCGCTGAACACTATCTTCACGGCGCAGAGCGGGCGCCCGGTTCCGATCGTCAGTGCAAATGATACGAACGTATTCAACTTTCACCAGCGTCCCAACATGGTGCCGGGCGTTAGTCCGATCGTTTCCAACTGGGAGTCGAGTCCAGACGGGACGGGTTATCTGAATGCGGCTGCCTTCGTGCAGCCGGCACCGGGAACTTTCGGCACCATGCAGCGCAACTCCATTTACGGACCGCGCTTCTGGGATCTGGATTTCTCCATCACGAAAGACATCCGCGTTACCGAGCGTGTGACTTTGCAGGCGAGGGCTGAATTTTTCAATCTGTTTAATCACCCGAACTTTGCCTTGCCCAACTTCTTCGTCAATCCGGCGTTTCAGGATCTGGGGTCGCCCGGAAATCCGAACATTGTGCCGAACCCGACGGCTTACGATCCGATCACAGGCGCGTTGTTGCCAGCGGGCCAGATTACGCAGACGCCAGATCAGGCGCAGACCAATCCTGGGCTCGGTGGCGGCGGGCCGCGGGTAATTCAGTTGGGATTGAAGTTATTGTTCTAGGCGCAGGGAGTCTGCTCGTTCCGCCGGGCTTCGCCCTGGCGGGACGGACGAATGCGTCCGTCGCCACACAGTTCTTGCGAGCTTTCCTGCTAACTTCCAATATTTTGTGCCACTCGCGGTAGGACTGCTCGCAGCAGCGACTCGAAGATTGTCTTTACGCGCTCACCTGTCTCCATTACTTCTGAGTGGGAGAGCGGCTGATCGAGGATTCCTGCGGCCATATTCGTGACGCACGAAATGGCGAGCACGTTCATTCCCATGTGGCGGGCGGCGATGACTTCGGCGACGGTCGACATCCCAACTAAGTCGGCGCCGATTCTTCTCAGATATTCGATCTCTGCCGGCGTTTCGTAGCTCGGGCCGAGCAATCCGGCGTATACACCCTCGTGCAGAATCAGGCTCAGTTTTTCGGCTTCTTCGCGCGCCAGTTCGCGATACGCGCGCGAATAAGCCTGCGACATGTCGGGGAAGCGGACGCCGAAGCGGTCATCGTTGGGTCCGACCAGCGGGTTGGCGCCTTGCAGGTTGATGTGATCGCTGATCAGCACAAGCGCTCCTTGCGAGTAGCCGAGGTTGATGCCTCCGGCGGCGTTGGTGAGGATGACTGCGCGAATCCCCATGCGTGCGAAGACGCGGATGGGGAAGGTGACTTCTTGCGCGGAATATCCTTCATAAAGATGAACCCGGCCTTGCATCGCGGCGACCGGCACGTTGCCAGCCTTGCCGATGACGTTTCCAACGACTAGGCGGCCGGCGTGTCCGATGGCGGTGGACTGCGGGAAGGCGGGAATTTCCGCGTAGGGAACGCGGGTTGCGTCAGTAAGCGAGTCGGCGAATGCGCCGAGGCCGGAGCCGAGGACAAGGCCAATCTTCGGGCGAAGAGGTGTACGGGAGAGGATCAGTTTTGCGGCAGCGTCAGCTTGAGCGAATTGGTCGTTCATCGGCGTGTGAGCATATTTACTGATTCCGCGCTTGGCGCGCAACCCCGCACAAGGGCGTGCGGGATACATGTCTAGAGGTCGCCGTCGACCAGGTAGCGGCCGTGGCCGTTTCGATCGAGCCAATCATATAAGAAAGTTTGGTACAGGTACGACGCGACGATTTCCTCGCCAAGTTCATGAGACTCGGTGCAAATGAAGGGGACGCCGAGTCCTACCAGCACTGCGATCAGGGACTGCGTGATGCGATTGGGGTTCGCGGCGCGATATGGATATTCGGACTTAACCTCGGTTAACGAGGCGGTAACGACGAGCAGAGGGTGACGATAATCGCGCATGCGGCGTAGGCGGTTGATGAAGATGGCGCGGTTGGTGGTGAACGACTGAATCAGGTCGGCGAGATCTTTGCGCTCGACCACGATGGAGTCTTCCATGCCTTCGACCGAGTAGTCGCCGATGCGGAGGGCCTGGTGTTTCACGCGCGCGAACCATGGCTTGAAGCGGCGGAAGGAGAGAGGATTTTGCTCACGCGTGTCTACGATTGCGACGGGGAGTGGCGTGCGCAGTTGCGTGCCTCCGCGCTCGGGCACGACCGGCAGCGGCGGAGGGGGAACTGGCATGGAGCGTGGGGACCATTCGATCGGGGCGGGGATCAGGGTACGCTTGCGGGGCATGAGGTAGGGTAACTCAGGGGGCGAGGCCTGGGTAGGTGTGGTGACTCAATCTGCGACGATAAGCCTATGGCCCGCGTTTCGACAGAGCGAGCGCGGTATACTCTGTTTCTGCCAAAATGCAATCTCTTTCTGAAATTGCCCACTCTCGTTTGCATCCGCCGTTAACAGAGCCGAGTTATCTTGTTTTGCGCTCACGCCGTAAGATTTTCACGGCATGGATTAACGAACTCGGTGACCGACCTCTGAAAGTGCTGGATGTCGGAGGTCGATACCAGCCTTATCGTCCGCTATTGGGTAAACGAGTGGCCAACTATATCGCTGTTGATATCATAAAAACCGAATTCGTGACGGTAATTGCTGACGGACAAACCTTGCCCTTTGCGCCGGAGTCTTTTGACCTGGTGATCGCAACCCAAGTGCTCGAGTTTTTTCCCAAGCCATATTTAGCTGCCGAACAAATGTACTCCGTTCTGCGTCCTGGGGGTGTACTGCTGGCCAGCGTGGCGGAGTTTGCCCCGCGCTTTAATGATGCGGAACGTTGGCGCTTTACGCCGTTGGGAATACGGACAATACTCGCTCCATTTGAAAAAGTTGAGATTGCTCCTGAGGTATACAGCATCGGGGGAGTTCTCCGTGCCCTAAATGTGGCTGGCAACACGTTCGTACGTTATGACACTGCGAGGGCGGCTTATCGTTGCACCTTATGCCCACTGCTAAATCTTCTTGGTCTCGCTCTGGAGAATTTGAGCCTCACGTCGAGTGACGCGTTCACTGGGAACTACAGTGTGCGGGCAACTAAGGGATAGGTCGGGACTCCGGCTTCGTGCTGCCTCCCGTTAAAACTTCTTGGCTAGACACCTTACTTCGATGGACTCTGGCGTGGCTAGCAATCGACTAGGGCGCTCAGAATTTCTTTTCAAACTCGGCGAAGGCGGCCTCAAGCTTCCACTGTTCGCGGGCACGCTCGTTCGCGGCGAGAAAATCGCTGCAAGACTTTGCGGGTTTTCCAGAAACACCTCCCGAGCACTCTGTCACTAGGCGAAAAACATCTTTCGTCGAAGCCCACATACTCTTGCCCGGCAGAAAGCTGTGCTCGAGACTCTGGCGCGTCATGCGCTTCAATTCTGTGTAGGGCAGATGATATCCCTCGACTGCGCGCAGGTATTCGTGCGTCATGTCGGAGCGGGCGACGCCTTCATCGTCGGTAGAAATCGCGACCGGGACGCCGTTTTTCATGTAAACCGGCAGGGGATGCTCGTCACCGCTGACCCCGAGAATCTGATCGTTCGAGGTTAAGTTGATCTCGACCAGCACGTTCCGCGCGGCCATTTCTTTCATCAGGCCGATCGGATCTTTCTCGAGCATGACGCTGGCGCCGTGGCCGATGCGCTCGGCGTGGCCGCGCTCGACCGACTCGCGAATGTGATAGGTGAGGTCCTCGGGCTTGATGAGTCCAGCGGCAAGTTCCCCGGCGTGCAGGCTGATGTGTACTGTGGGATAGACGCCGTGCAGGTAATCGAGCATCGCCATGTGCTGGCGGAAATCGTGAATCGGAACGTACCAATCTTCCGGCATGACCAGGTTCAAGCCGACAAAGCGCGGATCGGACGACGCCAGTTCGAATCCGAGAACGATCTGCGCGAAGACGGCTGCGGGCGGCAATCCGCGCAGGACTTGATAGAGGTAGCGGACGGAGACGTTGCATCCGGGTTCGGTGTCGGGGGTTCCACACCTCATTTCCGTGTGGGCGCGGCCATCGTCTTCATCGAGAGTCTTGCTGGTAGCGGCGGCGATTTCTTTCAGGCCACCCGCCAGCAACTGATCGCGCATCTTCGAGAAATCACCGGCCGTTTCCAGACTTGTGCCGAGCTTCATGCCGAGTCGCGCCGCGGCGCTACCGTCGGCGGTGTGCATGAACTCGATGTATTGCACGTGCTCGCGGGCGGCGCGGTTCGTGACCGAGGCGATCGACTCGGGAACATGGTTGTGTGCGGTCATGCTGAACTTGTCAAAGGTGGCGAAGAAGTGGTCGTGTCCGGATTCGTCGCCGGGGCGCCAGTTGCGCATGGACCATGCGTCGAGGATCTGGTTGTAGAGAATGTGGTCGTCATAGGCGCAGTGAATGTTGGGTTTCGCCGTGTACTTTTCGCAGGAGTCGCAGGGCGGCGCAATCAATTGCGAGGTGGTGCGATCCACGCAAAGGTTGTCGGAGGCGGCGAAGTCGATGAGATCTTCGGCGTAAAGCGCGCCGCTGAGATGGTTATGAAGGTCGGCGCCCTTGGGCATTTCGTGCAGGAACGCCAGCAGTAACGGCGGCTGCCGGCGAATGGAGTCGAGATAGCGAGCGGTTCTTTGCTCTGCGGTCTGCGCCGCTGCGAGAGCGGAGAGAATCGCGACCACCAGACTTCGACGAACAATCGATAAAACGCTCACGAGCGCGCCTCCAGAAAGCGGGAAAGGAATTGTAATTCGGAATCTGCTGTGGTCCAACGAAAAGCGGATTTGAATGCGTCACAGTTTGGCTTACGCGCAATCTGCGCATGAGAGGGAGATCGCTTCGCCTGAAAAACTGCTCCGCTCAGGATGACCCCGCAGGATGACCCCGCTTGTGACGACAACAAACCCCACCATCCGCAATCACTCTGCTATTGTTTTGGTATGCCGCAAGTCTCCACAAAGCCCACTCGCAACTTTGCCAGCGACAACAATGCTGGAGTCCATCCGGAAGTGATCGAGGCTGTCGCGCGCGCCAATCAAGGACACGTCGTCGCGTATGGCGACGATCCATTCACCCGGTCGGCTGTCGCAAAATTTGAAGAACACTTCGGTTCGGGAATTGAAGTTTTCTTCACCTTCAACGGAACGGGCGCAAACGTTCTCGGATTGCAGGCTTTGAACCGGCCCTATCACGCTGTGTTGTGCAGCGACTATGCCCACATTTATACCGACGAGTGCGGTGCCCCGGAGAAGCACACCGGGTGCAAGCTGATCCCGCTGCCGCATCAAGATGGAAAGATCACGCTCGAGTTGGTGCGGCAGGCATATCACGGCATAGGCGACCAGCATCACGTGCAGGTTCGTGTCATCTCGATTACGCAGTCGACCGAGATGGGGACGGTTTACCAGCCAGAGGAAGTCAAGGCGCTGGCACGATTTGCGCACGAGCACGACATGTTTCTGCACATGGACGGCGCGCGCATTGCCAATGCCGCCGTGAGTCTGGGACAGAATTTACGGCAAGCCACGCGCGACCTGGGCGTGGATGTGCTCTCTTGCGGCGGAACGAAGAATGGAATCATGGCCGGGGAAGCGGTCGTCTTCTTTAATCCTAAACTCGCGACGGACTTTCTTTATCTGCGCAAGCAGGGTATGCAACTCGCGTCCAAAATGCGGTTTATCGCCGTGCAGTTTGAGGCGCTGCTGACGAACGATTTGTGGCGGCGGAGTGCAGAACACGCGAATCACATGGCGCGTCTGCTCGAAGCCGAGTTGCGAAAGATTCCGCAGCTTAAAGTCATTTGGAAGGTCGAAGCCAATGGCGTCTTCGCGCAGATTCCGCGCCATGCGGTGGAGAAGATCAAAGACCGCTACTTCTTCTATATGTGGATCGAGGAGGAGTGCATCGTGCGCTGGATGTGCTCATTCGATACCACCGAGGAAGATGTAAAGGATTTCGCGAGAGTTGTGGCCGAGGCGGTGAAGGGCTAGCGAACGCTGGCCGGAAAAGCGGGTTCCTCGCGCCATACGGCCACACCGCGGAATGACAATTTTGACAGGATCGAAACTGGAGTACGGCCATTACGCTGTTTCTATTGCTTTTTGTGTCATCATTGACTAAATTGACCCATTCCCCCGCTGCGTGCGTGTTGGCTCGAACGCCCGCTCAGGAGTCGGCATGAACCGGATGTGGCTCGGCAAGTGGATCAGCATCTTAGCCGTCGTGGGCGCTGGCATTTGGCTGCTCAGTTGCGCTCGCAGTCAGAAGCTGGAGGGGATTACGATCCAGCCGGGGAGCGGTACGTTCGCTGCGGTCGATCCTACTCTGTTCTTTCAGTTCAATGCCTTCGGCGCTTACATCCACCCGCCTGCCAACATCGACATCACCAACAAGGTGACTTGGCAAACGGACAATCCCCAGGTGGTTAGTGTTTCAAGTGCAGGAGTCGTCTCGCCGAATACGAACTGCGGGACCGCGAACGTTTTTGCCACACTCAAGGACGGCGGGAATGATGTGGTAAGCAACTCATCGACGATTACGGTCGATGGGCCCGCTAGCGAGGGCTGCCCGCAGGGAGGTGCGACGTTTAATCTTTCGCTGAGCGTGACCGGAGGCACCTTTGGCACGATTGTCAGCTCACCGGCGGGCATCAGCTGCGGAGCCACATGTTCTGCCGCTTTCACTACGGGAACGTCGGTGGCGCTCACGGCTACGCCTCTCAGCGGGCATAGTTTTGCCGGGTGGGGTTCGGGTTGTACATCGATCAATGTGAATACCTGCAATGTGACCATGAACGCGAATATCACGGTCACGGCAACCTTCAACTGACGGTTGGATTTATTCTGATTCCAGCAACTTGCCCAGAGTGGGCTTGTGCTTTTCGGGCTTCTTCTTTTTCTCGATGACAATTTGTCCCGCGGGAGGCGCGCCAACGCGTTCGCGCGCCAGTTCCTTCACCGCAGTCACTGCCCGAAAGCGCTTCGCCTTCTTCTTTCTCGCCATGAACCGAGTGTAACCTGAGCCTGCCTGGTGACGGTTTACGAGTCGTGCGCCTCGCCAAATATGCAATAATTCATAGGTTGGTTGGGTGGCCTACACCCGGAAGCCGGACGCTGAAACTATGGAAGAGCGCGATTTTTTTGACGAAAAGCAGGAGAAGAAACCGGCGTCGCTGAATTGTCCACATTGCCACCAGGCGGCGGAGTATGAGGTGACCTGGGTGGTGCGCACGAAGAAGCGGCAGCTTTCCGGCCGCGCCGACGAACGCGATCGGGCGCGCTTCGCGAAATTCCGCTCGTATATGGTGCGCAAAGACGACATGATGGCCTGCAAGAATATGCGCTGCCGCAAACGGTTCGAACTGACCGGCCAGTCGACGGTGATCACCGAGTAGAGCCTCCCCGCTCAGCTCAGACCCCAAGCGTCCCTTATTGATGGAGACTGTTCCGGGCGCGTTAGATCAAATCTGGCTCATGCGCGTATGCGGGGGCTAGGATCCCGGGCAATCCTCCGAGTCCTGATTTGCTCCCTTCGCGTTCGGCGAAGGCGATCATCTCTTTTTCGCGTTCTGGCAGGAGTGGGTGGCGCTCGTAGCTTGCGACGAGTTCGTCGACGCGCTGGCGGGCCCGCTGCAGAACGTCGGGCGTGGCGCCATTCATGTCCGGAAGGCCACGATCGATGACCGCGGAAGGGAAGTGTTGCTCTTTGCGAAAGAGTGCGCGCGTCTCTTTCAGCTTGAGGAAGTCGCCGCTCAAACCGGTCTGGGCGAACACCGCGACGGCCAGCGAGTCCGTGCGCGGCTCCATGCCTTCGATCAGGCGCTGCGCCGACGCGATGGCCTCGGCGTCGATGACCAGCTTTTCGATGCTGTGACAGGCTAGAAAATCAAGCATGCCCGCTCCGGAAATCATGTTAATGCCCGCCAGCGCCCCCAGCACCGTGGACATACCGCTTTCCATTTCGACTTGCGCATCCATTACGCGGCCATCACCGGTCACCATGTAAGCATGCGTGGGCAGGCCGAGGTATTTTCCAACCTGCGCGCAGGCGACATCGAGCATGGCAGTTTCGATTGCGCCCATGGGAGTTTTTCCTGTGCGCATGTCGAAGATGGCGGGGGCGCCTCCCCAGACGATGGGCGCTCCGGGCTCGGCCAGTTGATGGATGGTGATTCCGCTGATGCACTCGGCCGCGTGTTGCACCACCGAACCGAGCAAGGTGACAGGAGCCGTTGCGCCCGCGAGCGGCATGCTGACGATTTCTGCGGGCACTCCGGCGCGAGCCAAATCCACCAGATTCTGGGAGGCAAATTCCGACCAGTTCAACGGAGGCGAGGGGCAGACGTCGAAGATCGCGCGCGGCTGGCGGCGAAGAGCCTCCCGGCCTCCGCATTCGATGACCAGCAATTCGTGCAGGGTGTTCAGACTGTCCGCCGAAAAAGCCCCCGTCACCACTGGCTTCTCCGAATACCAGAGCACCAGCAGCAGCCGATACCAGTCTCCGATTTCCTGCGGGACGTCGTTGCACACCATGGCCGTGGATTGCGCGGCAAACTGCGGGAGCATTTCGGCAACCTGCACCATTCGGACCAGATCAGCTGACATCGCCGGGCGAGGTTGTTGTGTTTCTGAATCAAGAATGTTCAGGCAAGACGATCCGGGATCGAAGTGGACGTCGTCGCCTCCATAGCGAACGGCAGGCTTGCCGCTGCGGTCGTAGAGACAAAATCCGCGAGGCGCGAGGTCAAGCAGGCGCCGGGCCAGAGCCTCAGGGATGTGAGCGACCCCGTCTTTGATGTTGATGCCCGCGCCACGCAACAGTTCAACCACATACGGCGCGACTCGAACGCCTGGATCTTCAATGAGTTGAAACGCTTCTCCGAGAATGCGTTCGATGAGCGGCTGGTCGAGCAGTTCGAGTTTCGGTCTCATGCCGGCTCCACGACAACGCTTTGCGTCTTCTGCGCCATCAAATCGCGAGCCAAAGCGACGGCGCTCATGGCGTCTTTCGCGTATCCATCTGCGCCGATCTCTTCTGCCCAGCGACGCGTTACGGGTGCGCCTCCGACCATGATTTTGATCTGAGAGCGCAGGCCGGCTTTGTCGAGCGCTTCGACGACGGTTTTCTGATTGCGCATGGTCGTGGTCAGCAGCGCCGAGACCCCGACGATATCGGCATTGAGTTCGCGCGCCTTGGCGGCAAACTTTTCGCCGGAGACGTCCACTCCGAGATCGTGTACGCGGAAGCCATGGGCGGTCAGCAATGTTCCGACGAGAATCTTCCCAATCTCGTGGATGTCGCCCTTAGTTGTGCCTAGAACGACGACGCCCGCCATGGGGCGTTCCTCACCCAACTTCTTCAGCTCAGGATCAAGCACGGCCATGGCGGCGCGCATCGCCTCGGCGGAGGCCATCATGTCGGGCAGATACATTTGTCCCTTGGCGAACTGCTCTCCGACGTCGTGCATGCCAGGTACGTATCCGTGGTTGATGGCGTCGATGGGGGCAACGCCTGCGGTTAATGCCTGCTGAGCGAGTCCGGAAGCCGTGTCGGGCGCGCCGTCGATGATGCTCTGCCGCATGGCGGAGAAGGTGTCGTCTGGCATGGGAGCCTCTCGGTCATGCTGACGGGGAAGCGGGCAGGAGTCTGTGATTAGGATCACAAAATGCCCGAAACGCCTCATTTCCCCGTTACCGCCGTCTCATTTATACTGTCGGGTTTCCTCAGAGCTTCCGAAAGCGATAGGGGCAAGGAGTCATTCTCTTGAAAATCCTGGTGTGTATGAAGCAGGTGCCACAGAAAGATGCACCGCTCAAGCTGAACGAAACCGGAGCGTGGATCCGCGAGGACGTCTCATACGAGGTAAATGAGCCTGACGCCTACGCGCTTGAAGAAGCGCTGCGCCAACGGGAAAAGCATAAGGGCGAGGTAGTGGTGATCACCAGCGGTCCGGCTCGGGCGCAGCAGGTGTTGCGCGAGGCCCTGGCGAAGGGCGCCGATCGCGCCATTCATCTCGAAGATGACAAGTTTGTCGGCCTTGACGCGTTCAATACGGCGAAGGCCTTCGCCGCGGCGATCAAGGACGAGCAGTTCGACCTGATTTTTACCGGGTTGCAGTCCGACGACTACGGATACGCGCAGACGGGCGTGATCCTTGCCGAACTGCTGGGCTGGCCGCACGCGACCATCATCATGCAGATCGAAAAGACCGATAGCGGGATTCGCGTGAAGCGCGAACTTGAGGCGGGATTTTTTCAGTTTGTGGACATGCCGACTCCCGCGGTGCTGACAATTCAGTCGGGTATCAACAAGCTGCGCTATGCCACGCTGATCGGCATCAAGCAGGCGAAAAATAAGCCGATGCGGAAGGTCGCGCTGGCCGACGTGCAGTCGGCGATTGGCGACAACCTGCAGAAGATCGAGCGGCTTTATGTTCCGCAAAAGACGAAGAAGACGGAGCACATCGAAGGTCCGCCAGGAGAAATCGCGAAGAAGCTGGTGGATAAACTGCGCAACGAGTTGCGCGTGCTCTGATTGTGTGGCGCCTCTATATGAGCCTGGTTGGCGCCGGCTTTAACTGAGAACTGAGAACTGGGAACTGAGAACTTCTTTATGCCCGATACCATCGTAGTCGTCGTCGAACAGCGCGAAGGGAAACTGAATCGCGTCTCCTGGGAAACCATCACTGCCGGACAGGCAATCGCCGCCGCAACCGGATGGACTCTCGAAGCAGCCGTCGTCGGCAGCGGAGCGGCGTCCATCGCCGCTGAAGTCGCTGCGAAAAAAGTAGCGAAGGTCTATGCCGTCGAGTCGCCAAAGCTCGAGCCTTACACGCCCGATGCATTCGCGGCGGCGCTCAAACAATTCCTCGCGTCGAAGCAGCCCAAGCTGGTGCTGATGCCGCATACGTATCAGGTGCGCGACTTCGTCCCCAAACTGGCCACTGCCATGGGCCGCACCGTCATCAGCGACTGCATTGCGTTCAAGCACGAGAACGGCAAACTGGTGTTCACGCGCCAGATGTTTCAAGGGAAGCTTGCGGCCGACGTGAGCTTCACCAGCGATGCTCCGTGGTTCGCGACGTTTCAGAATGGAGCTTTCCGCGGCGACAAGGCCGAAGCCGGTGCCAGCGCAGCACCCGTTGAGACCGTGAATGTCGAGATCGCTGATGGCGTGATTCGCAACAAGCCGCAGGAAGTCTTCAAAGAGGCCAAGCAGGCGGTGGACCTCACGCAGGCCGAGATCATTGTGGCCGTTGGCCGCGGAATCAAAGAACAGAAAAACATCGAGATCGCGAAGCAACTGGCGGACGCGCTCGGCGGCGACCTCGCTGCGTCACGTCCAATTTGCGATTCCGGGTGGCTGCCGATGGATCGCCAGATCGGATCGTCCGGTCAAACGGTTGCGCCGAAGCTTTATTTAGCCCTTGGCATCAGCGGCGCGATTCAGCACATAGTCGGCATGAAGGGATCGCGCACCATCATCGCGGTGAATAAAGATTCAGAAGCTCCGATCTTCGAGATCGCCGACTTTGCAGTGGTGGGGAACCTGTTTGATATTGTGCCGCCACTAACAGAGGAGATCAAAAAGGCGAAAGCAGGAAGTTAACTTCTTTGCCGCGGATTCACGCAGATGAACACGGATAACTCATGTCGAGGGTCCTATTGTAGTTCTTCGTGCTGGCTTCAACGAGGAAACAAGCGGTAATCTGCGTTCATCCGCGTGATCCGTGGCAATGCAGTTTGTTGTTTGAACTCCTAATCATTGAGCGCTAACATGCTTATCTTTCGTAAGCCCATCGAAGGTGTTGAACGTCCGCAGATGCCGGCCGATGTTGTCATTGTCGGCGGCGGGCCGGCGGGCATGGCGTGTGCGCTACGGCTGTCGCAATTGATCGACGCGCACAGCGCTGCCAATCCCGATTCGCAGCTCAGCAAAGAAAACATCTATGTGCTCGAGAAGGCGCGCGAAATTGGGCAACATTGCCTCTCAGGCGCGCTGCTCGATCCGCGCGCGATGCGCGAACTGCTGCCCGGTTTCGAAAAGGAAGCTCCTCTCGATGCTGAGGTCGTGAAAGAAGCGGTTTATTTTCTCACCGAGAAGGGGAAATTCAAGCTGCCGATTACGCCGCCGCCCTTGCGTGACCACGGCAACTACGTCATCTCGCTGAACAAGTTTGTGAAGTGGATGGGCAGCAAGGTCGAGGAGACGGGCATCACGGTCTTCACCGGATTCGCAGGCTCTGAACTTTTGTTCGATGGTGACCGCGTGACTGGCGTACGCACTGACGACAAGGGCGTGGATAAAGAAGGACATCAGAAGTCGAACTTCGAGCCTGGCTACGATCTCAACGCCAAAGTTGTGATCCTAGCGGAGGGGCCGCGCGGGTCGCTCACCAAGCAGCTCGTCGCGAAATTCGATCTCGCAAAAGACGCCAACCCGCAGACCTACGGCATCGGCGTGAAAGAGCTCTGGGAAGTTCCCTCTGGCAGCATCGCAAAGGGCGAAGTGATGTACACCATGGGCTGGCCGCTGACGACCAAAGAATACGGCGGCGCTTGGATTTACGGCGGCAAAGACAACGTTGTGTCGCTCGGGTTCGTCACCGGCCTCGACTACGAAGATCCGCGGCTCGATCCGCAGCGCGTGCTGCAGGAGTTCAAGCGGCATCCGTTTGTGGCAAAGCTGCTCGAGGGCGGCAAGATGATTCGCTACGGTGCGAAGTCCATGCCGTACGGCGGCTGGTGGGCGATCCCGCCGGTCGCGGGCAATGGCTGGATGATCCTCGGCGACTCTGCCGGCTTCCTCAACTCGGCGCGGCTCAAGGGGATTCACCTCGCGATCAAGAGCGGGATGCTGGCCGCCGAGACGGCGTTCGATGCCCTGAAAAAAGATGATTCGTCAGCCGCGACCCTGGGTGAGTTCCAGAAGAAAGTCGAATCGAGCTGGATCAAAGAAGAACTCTGGAAAGTCCGCAACATGCATCAGGGATTCGAGCGCGGATTCTACGCGGGCATGTTCCACACCGGCCTGCAGATGATCACCGGCGGACGTGGCGTGCGCAACCGCTATTCCGCAAAAGCCGGATACGAGCACATGCGCAAACTCTCCGAGTTGCCCGCTAACGGCGGTGCAGAGGCCCATCTGATCGGCCCGGCCAAGGGCGACGGCAAGCTCACGTTCGACAAGCTCACAGATCTCTATCACTCGGGCACAAAGCACGAGGAAGATCAGCCCGCGCATCTGGTCATTCACGACACCAACATTTGCAACACGCGCTGCGTGAAAGAATTCGGCAGTCCCTGCCAGAATTTCTGTCCGGCGAACGTCTACGAAATGGTCGAAGACGCGAGCCAGCCGAACGGCAAGCGCATCAGCCTGAATCCGTCAAATTGCGTACACTGCAAAACCTGCGACATCGCCGACCCCTACCAGATCATCACCTGGGTGCCACCAGAAGGCGGCGGCGGGCCGAATTACGACGGGATGTGACGGCGCTCGCGCGGCGTGAGCGAAGCGGGAGCCGCGCGCCGTCATCCTGAGCGAGGCGTTCTTTGCCGAGTCGAAGGATCTGACAACTACCTTCCTTCGCCACGGATTTACGCGGATTCACACGGATAAATCTAGTAGCGGATAACAGAGCAAAAAGATTCGCTCCTCTACTGCTCGCAGGCTGGGCTATCCTGCTTATCGAGGCCAAACATGCATCTGACATCATTCCGCGTCGTGCCCGTCGCTACTGTTCTCTTCTCGCTCTGTGCCCTCGCTCAACAATCTGCTCCCGCCATCCCCACCACCGGCTTCGCTGGTCTTGACGACTATCGCGCTCGGCGCATTGCGGTCTTTACCGACGACTACGGACAACTGGCGCGCTATCGCGAGGCCAATGCGGCACTCGCCCCAGCGGCAGCCAGCGAGAATCGCGTCGTGTTTTTTGGCGACTCCATCACCGACATCTGGAAGCTGGCGGATTATTTCCCCGGCAAGCCTTACGTCAATCGCGGCATCGGAGGGCAGACTACGCCTCAGATGCTGGTGCGCTTTCGCCAGGATGTGATCGATCTGCATCCGAAAGTCGTTGTGATCCTTGCGGGTACCAACGACATCGCGGGAAACACTGGGCCCATGCGCGACGAGGATATCGAAGCCAATCTCGCGTCTATGGCCGAGTTGGCGCGCGCGAATGGCATTCGGATCGTCTTCGCCTCGGTGCTTCCGGTGCACAACTACACCGAGAAGGCGAAGGACTTTTTTGCGCAGCGCTCGCCGGTACGGATTCTTGCGCTGAACGACTGGCTCAAGAGTTACTGCGCCAAGAATGGCGTCGTGTATCTCGACTACTTCAGCGCAGTGGTCGATGAAAAGGGATTGCTGAAGAAGGATCTCGCCGACGATGGACTGCATCCAAATGCCGCCGGTTACAAGATCATGGCACCGCTGGCCGAGGCTGCCATCTCCAAGGCGATCGGCAACCCGAAACCTTGAATCTTCTTTCGGCTCGGCGCGTCCTATAATGGAGAAGTTACGTTTCCGACCGCCTCGGCCTTCGGGCATGCCCAGGCTGTAGCGGCGAGGGATGGATTCCTCTTCGCGTTCTTTGCGGATTTCTTAGCGCCCTTAGCGGTGAGAGGCTTTTACGGCAAAGATCGCTAAGGAAAACACCAAGATCGCGAAGAAAATCTTCCCGAGGGTGCTGGCAGAAACGCCAGTGCCTCCCCGGTCCTTACGAGGACCATTGGAAAGGAAATGACCGCCGGGATCGTCCCGTCTACATTTTCCTTCCTGAAACAAGGCGTTAGTCGATGGTCGTTCGTCGCCACGAGCGAGCGCGACGGTCGCTAACGAGCAACGACTATCGACCAACGACCAACGACCGTGACACTTCACGACAAATTCGGACGCGCCATCACCGACCTGCGGATCTCCATCACCGACCGCTGTAACTACAAGTGCGTCTACTGCCGTACGGGGAATGAGGGCGCGCTATACGGTGACCTGCCGTTCGACGACTACCTGCGCATGGCGCGTGTGCTGGTCGGGATGGGAATCACAAAAGTTCGCCTCACCGGCGGCGAGCCTCTGCTTCGTAACGGCGTCGTAGGTTTCGTTCGCGAACTCGCCAAACTCCGCACGTCGAATGGCAGCAGGGAGCCGCTCGACATCGCGCTGACCACCAACGGCCATCTGCTGGCCGACATGGCTCAGCCGTTGAAGGATGCCGGCCTGACTCGCGTCACGGTTTCGATGGATGCAGTTGATCCCGATCGTTTTGCCCGCATCACCCGAGTGCCCAACGGATATGACCACGTGCTGGCCGGCATCCGCGCGGCGCGCCGGGCAGGGCTGTGGCCGCTGAAAGTGAATTGCGTGCTGATGCGCGGTTTTAACGAAGACCAAATCATTCCTTTCGGCATGTTCGCGCGCGAAGAGGGCGTCACGGTGCGCTTCATCGAATTCATGCCTCTGGAAGAAGATCGGACCTGGTCGCCTTCCACGGTCGTCACGCTCGACGAGATCCTCACGCGCATGGCCGAATACCGGCCTCTGGTCGAAATTCCGCACGCGCGCTCGGAAACGGCGCGCCGCTATCGCTTCGAAGATGGCGTCGGCGAACTTGGCATTATCGCGCCGGTGTCGCATCCGTTCTGCGGACACTGCAGTCGCATCCGCATCACCAGCGACGGCAAGATTCGCACCTGCCTGTTCTCCGTGTGGGACCACGACCTGCACGCGCAAATGCGGCGCGGCGCGAGCGACGAGGAGTTGGCAGAGTTCATCCGCGGCGTCGTTGCGAAGAAAGAAGAACGCCACCACATCGGCGAGCCCGATTTCGTGCCGGCCTCACGGACCATGGTGCACATCGGGGGCTAGTCGGTTGGCGGTAAGTCTTAGCGGTCCCTTGGCTTTGTGCGGCGAACTTCTCTCCTTGTCGTCCACCCCAGCACCAGGTGATCTTGCTCACGCACATGTAGGAGTGCAATCACATTCAGATGCCGCGTGGCGTGCTAAATGTCTCCATAAGCAGTTGATCCCAGGTTGTAACGGCCCCGATGTAAGCCCCCCGAATTGGAAATCCCTCGGTTCCAACTGCCAATCGAACTATTAATCGAACTATCGAAAGGAGACACCCATGGGAGAGAAACCTCGCACTGGAACTGTTGTCCACAAAGACGGAAACTTCTTCCTTGAAGCAGAAGGGAAGCTGCACGCGATTCCCGTTGGCTCCGATCAGAAGTCAACACAGTTAAAAGAATTGGTCGGACAAAAAGTGGAAGTCATACTATCTGAGCCGATATCTTTTGCCATCGGTTTGGTGCCGCAAAACGCGAAGCCGGGAGTTCGCTTTCCCCGCGTGATTTGCTACTTCCCGGCGGATCCGTGGGCTTTTGGAGTCGTCGAAGAAGGAGTGCGGGCGGGATTGGCCCAGCAGTTCCTCAGTCAGGGAATACTAAGCAAGGCGAACTATGAAAAGCTTGTCGGCGAGTGATCTGCGGCCACTTCCGAAAGCCTTCGTGTTGGAGTTGACCCGGCGGTGTAACAATCACTGCCTGTACTGCTACAACGAAGGCGGAACGGGGGAATTGCCCCGTGACCGCGAGATGAGCACTGCGGAGATTGCCGGCATCATTTCCAAGTTGCATGAGGAAACGCCGGTTGAAACCATAGCGCTCTCCGGAGGCGAGCCATTCATGCGAGAGGATCTCCCGGAGATCCTCTCGTTCATTAGACAATTGGGGATCGCGCCAGCTGTTATCAGCAACGGAACGCTGCTGACGCCGGAAAAGGTTGCCGCGACCGTGCAGGATGTCACTTATGAAGTGACCCTGCTCAGTCACCGGGCCGAAGTGCACGACCACCTCGCCGGACGGCGCGGCGCCTGGAACGCTGCACTGGGCGGCATGTGTAATGTGCGGCAGGCAAAAGGAAATCTGGTAGCAGTGTTTGTGGCTACCAAGCTCAACTACGCTGATCTTCGCACCACGGCCGAACTGGCGATCGCTGTCGGCGCGGGCGCTCTGATGTATAACCGCATCAACCTGGGTACGCACAACCTGCGCTTTGCCGAAAAACTGCTCCCGACGCCGGAGATGATTCGAGAAAACCTTGAAGTACTAGAGGCGCTGACGACGCATTACAAGATTCCGGTCTCCGTCTCGGTAGTGATCGAACCGTGCGTGATCGATGTTCGCAAATATAAGAACATTCATTTTGGGTGGTGTCCGTTGGCGGGCGAAGGATCGTATTTCACTGTCGATCCGCAGGGGAATCTTCGCATTTGCAATCATTCTCCTGTGACCTTGGGCAATTTGAGACATGAACACTTTTGCGACGTTTATTACAATCATCCCTACGTCAAACACTTTCGCGAAACCTTGCCCGTCGAGTGTGAGCCTTGCGATCCCGAACTCAAGGCATTGTGCTGCGGTGGCTGCAAAGCTGCGGGGGAACAGTGTTACGGTACGCCGTCCCGAGTCGACCCATTTGTGACTTTGAGCGCGATAAGTGCTTCCGGCTCACTGCGGCTCGGGTGACGTTGACGTTCGCGTCCGGTACTATCATCGGATGCGGTGGTGTCGCATTCTCGGTTTCCTGTCACTCATCCTCCTCAAACCTTTGTGGCTCATTCACGCGCAAACTCCGGCTCCTGCCTACCTCGGCTTCGACCGCAACCAATATCCTGGCGACGCGAATCTCAAGACTTTGCGGCAGACGTTTTCCTACACGGGATATTGGCTCAACCGTCCTCCCGGGATGTCGTCCAACAACTGGACTGGACACCGCGCAGCGGTCGAGTCCGCTGGATTCGGATTTCTCGTCCTATTCAACGGCCGCCTTTACGCTGAGCTGAAAACCGTGGCAAATGCTCAGCGCCTCGGGCGGTCCGACGCGCGGTCTGCGGCGGCCGCCGCCAGGCGTGAAGGATTCCCGCGCGCGACCATCCTCTTTCTGGATCAAGAGCAGGGAGGCCGCATGCTCCCCGAGCAGAAGGCCTACATCTTTGCCTGGGTAGATGGCGTGACTGCCGCCGGATTCCGCGCGGGCATTTACTGCTCCGGCATCGCTGCCCAAGACGACGGTAACGTCGTCACAGCGGAAGACGTCCGGCAAAACGCCGGAACGCGTTCGATCGTCTACTGGGCCATCAACGACGCGTGCCCGCCCGCGCCGGGGTGCGCGTTTCCGCAGCATCCGCCAAGCCCTGCGGAGAGCGGTGTTCGCTTTGCCGACGTCTGGCAGTTTGCGCAATCTCCGCAGCGCAAAGATGTTGCCGGACGCTGCACCAACTACAACCGCGACGGCAATTGCTATCCGCCGGGAATTCCTGCGGCACAAGCGATGCACATTGACGTGAACACCGCCACATCGCCTGATCCGTCGCACGGGCGTACTCATTAGGAACCCGTCTGCCACGGATCTGCACGGATTCTCACGGATACGTCTCCGACAGTTCTACGTCTAGCCAGCACTGATGAGGCCATCCGAGGCACATCGAAACACACGATGCGTGCAGTAGAATAGAACTATGTCCGAGCGCACCTTTACTCTCGATGAAGCGCACTCGCTGCTGCCGGTGCTCGAGTCTCTGCTGCGCACTGCCATTGCGTGCAAGAAGGTGATGGAAGAAGTTGAGGGCGAGCAGCAGGAACTCAATCACCGCATCTTCCTGAATGGCGGCATGTTCCTTGACGTAGTCTCGCTGGCCCGGCGCAAGGCCGAGCGCGTCAAGGCCGAGCAGCGTGCTAAAGATGCTCTTGCCGAGATCGACTCCATCGGCGTGCAAGTGAAAGATATCGATATCGGCCTGCTTGATTTCCCTTGCGAAGTCGATGGCCAAATCATTCTGCTGTGCTGGAGACTCGGCGAGAAGTCCATCACTCACTGGCACGGGACGCAGGAAGGTTTTGCCGGCCGCAAGCCCATCGACGAGCGGATCGCGCGGGCCAGGAGAACCAACTAGCAGTTCTCAGTTCGCAGTGTCACACACGATGCAAGGCCTGTCAGTCTTCCTAGTCGCAATCATCCCGGCGTTCCGCGAACCGCCCCGGGATGCTCTCCAAACTCCTGATTCCAAATAATTTCCATCCTGAGCAACATACTCCAACGTTCAGTGTTAATAGGTGGAAGAACGTAATCAGGCCGTGCCGCGGGTTTTGCATCAAAATAGCGCTTACAAGTGGAAGTTCGGCCTCAGGGACCAAAGGAAACTGGAATGAACATGAATCGAACAGTTCGGTGGATGTTGCTGGCAGCAGTCATTCTTTCTCTTTCCGCAGCGTCGTTTGCACAAGTTTTTGTATCGGTACGGTTCGGGCCACCCGCGATCCCGATTTACGCGCAGCCCATCTGCCCCGGCCCTGGCTATTTTTGGACGCCCGGCTACTGGGGCTGGAACGATGATGGCGGATACTACTGGGTGCCCGGCACGTGGGTGATCGCGCCCGTGGGCATGCTCTGGACCCCGGGCTATTGGGGATGGGGCGGCGGATTCTATGCGTGGCATGCGGGATATTGGGGACCGCACGTCGGCTTCTACGGTGGGATCAATTACGGCTTCGGCTACGGCGGCGTGGGTTTCGTCGGCGGCGAATGGCGCCGAGGTGCGTTCTTCTACAACCGTTCGGTGACCAACGTGAGCGTGACCAATGTGACGAACGTCTACAACCGGACCGTCGTAGTGAATGAAAATCACACGTCGTTCAATGGCGGAGAAGGTGGCGTAGCGGCGCGTCCAACGGCGGCGGAAGAGGTAGCCGCGCACGAGCAGCATAGGACAGCTCTGTCGGCCCAGACTGAGCACGAACACCTGGCGAGCCAGAATCGCCAGAACTTCGCGTCGGAAAATCACGGACGTCCTGCGGTCGCGGCGACGCAGAGGGCTGGCGATTTCAGCAGCCGGTCTGCGGTTCCGGCCAGGAATGCTGGCGGGGAATATCACGCCCCTGCCATGTCGCCGAAAGAGGCGCGGGTAACGCCAACCGGGAACAAGGGGAATTCGAACGAGGGATTCCGTCCGTTCACTCCGCCGGCGAAGGGTGCTTCGACCGGCAACAATAATCGGACTGAGAACGTGTCGAATCGAAGCGAGAGCCGCTCGAACCAGAGCCGTCCGCAGAGTGAACCGCGTTCGCAGCCGCACTCGGCTCCGCCGCCAAGGTCGACTGCTCCTAAGCCGAATTCGCATCCGTCGAGCCCACCCAAGCGGCAGAGCGCGCCGCCCAGGGAGCCGCGTCACAACAAGTAGGGTCTGAGTGTTTAGTGGTCAGCGAATCAGAGGCCAGCGGCTAGTCGGGCGCTGGCCAGTTCGTTTGTAAAAGAGCGTAGGGGCGGACGCATTCGTCCGCCCGTGGAGCGAGGCTCCGCTGGTTTTTTCTGCAAGCTGATCCGGGATCGCCGTTCTTACCGGGAAGCGGCCTGTGTGCGTGATAGGTGAGCGTCAAGCACGATTGGCAGAGATGGTTCCGCTCCCGGAGTTCAGGTACTGGAGTGTGGGCCGCCCGAAATCTTCTCTGCTACAATTTTTGCACCCGCCATTATTAGAGACGTTGCTCGCAACGTCTCGGCAGTGGCACAGCAGACGTAGCAAGCTACGTCTCTACGGTTTGGTCGTGTGCTCTGGTCAAATGTCGAGCAGAGCGACTCAAAGCTAGCAGGCGCCGAAGGAGTTCATCGAAATATGTCATCCACGAAGCAAAGAATCCGGATCACCGGCGCCTTCGCCGCCCTCGCCACCCTCGCTCTGGCAGTAAGCTGTCGCGGATTCTTCGTGAAGCCCACGCTCACAACCCTTTCAGTAGGGCCAGTTTCGCCCACGATCTTCACCGGGAATATCAACAACACGGTTCAAATGTTCGCGGTGGGTACTTTCAATGATGGTTCGTCGTCCAGCAGTACTCCGGTGAGCTGGAGTGTTTCGGGGACGGGCTCAGGCGGTCAGATCATCGCGACTATTTCCAGTTCAGGACTTGTCACAGCGCAAGCAACGGGCAGCGGGACCGTGACGGCCACTTCGAACGTGCTACCTTCGATCAGCGGCACCCAACCCATCACGGTTGCGGTCGCCTGCACCAGCGCTCCGATCATAAGTCCGACGACTGGCACCCTCACTCCCAACCAGCCATCCCTACCTTTCACCGCATCATGCAATGGCGGGCAAGATATCACTGCTACCGCTACGTGGGTCTCGAGCAATACGACGATTGCCACCGTTTCCGCCGGCGTTGTGACCGCTATAGCCACTCTGAACGACAATGGCACATTTACCATTACTGCCTCCTCGAATGGCTTGACGAGCGCCCCGGTCTCGATTACGGCTTCCGGTTTTTGATTGAGGGAAAATCGCAGATTAGCGACTCGCCACTTCTGCGGGAGTGATGACATCACCGTAGGTAAACCCTAACCGGTCGCAACCATGGGCATCACGGTCAGTGCGGATTTGTTGGAGCACTCTTTGATAGTTGCTCCGATCAGATAGCAGTGCACAGACTCGATCCCATCACCCCAACAGGGCCACTTTTTCTGCACTGGCCGCCCGTCTCAGATCCTCGTCCAGGGTCGCGAGCGGAATATCCCGTCGCAAGGCCAATTCCAAATATGCAGCGTCGTAGAGCGTGAGTTGGTGGCGCTCGGCGAGGTGCAGAGTTGCGCCCCATGAATGCTGGTCCTTTTCCGCGTCCACCTGAATTGGCAATTGCGCGAGATCCGCGAGCGTCGCGTCGCGAAAAGCTGCATCGTGCCGCTTGCGTCTCACACCCATTTGCAGAACGTTGGCAACTTCCAAGCGCCAAAGTCCCGGAACCCATGCGCCACTCGGGCGAAGCAACTCAAACACGCGTCGAACAGGTTCGGTGGTTTCGTCGCTGTACACCCACGCCAATGTGATCGAGCAGTCGAGGACGAGGCTCACGGGCGTCCTTGATCTCGCAGTTTCTTGAGGGCGGGCCAGTCGAACGCGCCTCGCCCGGCCTTCGTCTTGTGCAGATGCTGGGCCCGCTTGCGCATGCGCTCAAACGCTGCCTGGGCTTGATCCTGGTCGATGCGCCTTGTGTTGGGGACGAGTCGAGCGACGGGCTTACCGTGTCGGGTAATGACGATTTCTTCGCCACGCTCTACGCGGTCGAGCAGAGTTCCTAAGGTGTTTTTGGCCTCGAAGGCCCCGATTTCATTCATGCGAAGTCTTTAAATTTCTAAATAAAGCTGGCTTAGTCTAGCTTAAATGCGGGTTCACATCAACTCGTCTTGTTATGGCTTATGCAGTGAGACCGCACAAGTCGGAGATCCTTCGCTCCGCCTGAAGTACGGCTGCGCTCAGGATGACGCCCCCACTGCAACAATTTTCTGCAAACACCTACGACCATCGGTAATGTTGCCACTGCCAGTCAGACGCTTATGATCGTGGGTTCGCTATTCGTTGTCGTTGCTTCCCGGAGAGTTCCTGCCCTGCGAACGACCAACGACTAGCGACCAACGGCCATCCCCATGTCTGACATACGCTGTATCGGTATCGCCACTGGAGGCGGAGACGCTCCCGGCCTCAACGCTGTCATCCGCGCCGCAACCAAGGCCGCCATCCTCAAGCACGGCTGGAAGGTCATCGGCATTCCCGACGGATTCGACGGTCTCATCTGGCCGGAGAAATCTTTCGAGCTCACGCTCGATCGAGTCAGCGGGATTCTGCCGCGTGGTGGAACGATTCTTGGCACCACCAACCGTGGCAATCCCTTCAGCTACAGGACTGAAGAAAATGGCCAGGAAGTGGTGCGCGACATATCTGACCAGGTCATCGCCAACTCCAAGAAGCTGGGCATCGACGCCATTATCACCATTGGCGGCGACGGGTCGCAGAAGATCGGTTACGAACTCTTTCAGAAGGGCATGAAACTCGTCGGCGTGCCTAAGACGATAGACAACGATCTGTCGGCCACCGAACTTACCTTCGGCTTCGACACTGCGCTGCACACGGTTTCAGACGCCATTGACAAACTGCACACCACGGCGGCATCGCACCATCGCGTGATGGTGGTCGAAGTCATGGGTCGCGATTGCGGATGGATCGCGCTGGCCGGAGGCATTGCGGGCGGTGCTCACATCATTCTGATTCCAGAAATTCCGTTCACGATCAAAGGGGTTTGCGACCTGATCGCGCAACGCGAGAAGCGCGGCGGACGCTTCACCATCGTGGTGGTCGCCGAAGGCATCAAGTTGCCGCCCGAGTTGAAGCAGATGGCGCGCGGATGGCCCGTCGGCAACACCATCGGTGACGCCATCGGCCTGTTCGCCAATAAAGAAGTGCGCGTCAGCGTGTTGGGACACATTCAACGCGGAGGTTCGCCGTCTCCCTACGACCGGGTGCTGGCGACGCGCTTTGGCGTGGCGGCGGTCGACCTGGTGGCCCAAGGCGATTTCGGGAAGATGGTTGCGCTGCGCGCCGACTCGATCGTTGGCGTTGATGTGGCCAGCGCCATCGGGCAGTTGAAGTCCGTGCACCCTGACGGCGAACTGGTGCGCACGGCTCGTGCGATTGGGATTGCCTTCGGCGACTAAGAGCGGGCGCCGGGCGTCGGACCTCGGACCTCAGACCTCGAGCGTTAGACCGAGGACCAGCGGCTTGCGTCAACGACTAACGACCAACGACCAGGAGACGCTACTGCTTCATCACTGCGTCAATGGTCGTATAGAGCTGGCTGTTGTCCTTCACTTCGACATACGGCCTGCTCGGATTGCGGTTGGTCACGATGTAGACCGTGGGTGTGTGTTCGAGTTTGATGGCCTTGCCCAGGTCGCGGTCCGCATTCACCATGGCAGAAAGTTTCCCGCCGGCGTCAATGACGAAAGGCAAATCCACCTTGTGCGCCGCGGCGAATTTCTCGCCGTAGGAGCGCAGGTTCTGCGGATTGACTTCGAGCTGGTTCTCAAAAATGTAGTCGCGAAACTCGTTGCCCAGCGCCTTCGAATGCGTGTCGAAGTAGCGAGCCATCACGGCCGCCTGATACGACCAGTTGTGCATGGGCAGCGGGAAGTCATGACGCACCACCGGAATCTTGTAAGTCTTCGAGGCCTGCTCGACCAGGGGCGCAGTGCGCCGGCACATGGGACATTGCAGGTCTTCGAAAACGACGATGGCGACTGCCGATCCCTTGGGCGGACGAAGCACGGAATCCACCGTATCCTGCGCCGAGACGCACACGGCGGCCAGCCCGAGCAGAGATATTGCCAACAAAACAGCGAAACGTATCCCGAATGTGTTTTTCATGAATTTTGTATGCATTCCCCGAAACGTCCCCCACTGTTAGACGCCGGAAACTCCATGGTGGCAGCCTGGAGTTCGAACCGCAAGATTCCAAAGTTCTGCCTTTATGGTAACCGAAGCCAGTAGCGGCTGTCTTGAGGCGCTTGCCCGAAGCCTGTTCAGTGCAGGTGCATGGAGCGTAAACCTTCGTGCCGGGAAGTCTCCGCTGCAACGCGCTATAGTAAATAGTTCTGCTCCTTACCCTGAATCAATCGTGAGACGGTGGCAATCATCCCGTGCAAGGCTTGCGCTGACTCTGATGGCGGCGGCAATCTTGCTGCTTCCAGCCTGTGGCCGAGGGCGTCATCACGTGCTCGAGGTGGCGTACGTTTCGGCGCCGCAGGCTGCGCTCCGCGACCAGGTCGCCACTATCTACAACCGCGTCGGCAACGTGAAGAACGGGGAGCGCGTCGAGGTTGTTGACCGCGAGAAGCGTTTCGCGCGCGTGCGCACCAGCACCGGAATTGAAGGCTGGATCGAGCAACGCTTTCTGGTAGACCAGAAAACCTTCGACGGCCTGCAGAAACTCACGGCGGACAATCAGAACGATCCAGTGCAGGCTCCCGGCATCCTTCGGAACGAAACCAATCTGCACATCACTCCGGGCCGCGAGAGCGAACATCTTTATCAGTTGGCCTCTGGAGCGAAGGTCGCCATCCTGAAGCGTGCGACCGCCGAGAAGCAGCCGGGCACGGCGCCTCCGCCGAAAGCGGTTCCGACGCGGCCTGGGTCAACGAAGCCTCCCGCAGGTCCAGTGCTTGAGGACTGGTGGCTGGTGCGCGACGATCAGGGCCGTGTGGGATGGGTGCTCTCGCGCATGGTAGATGTCGACGCTCCTCTCGAGATCGCGCAATACGCCGAGGGCCAACGCTTCGTCGCGTTCTTTGCGTTGGATGAAGTGCCCGACGGCGACAAGAAAATTCCGCAATATCTTTGCGTGATGACAGACCCGCACGACGGCTCGCCCTACGACTACGACCAGGTCCGGGTCTTCACCTGGAACGTGCGCAAGCACCGCTACGAGACGGCCTACCGCGAACACGGCCTCGAGGGAGTCCTTCCGGTCACCATAACAAAACAAGACTTCGACAAAGAGGGCACGTTGCCGGTGTTTGTTCTGCGAGTGAGAGACGACGGGGGCAACATAACCGAGCGCAAATACAAGCTAAACACCCCGATCGTGCGACGTGTGTTAGCGCCAGGGGAAGTGCCGTCGAGGCCCACCAAGAAGCGCCGACGCTAGCTGCGTTGTTAGTGCAAAGAAATTCGCCAAACCACCTCGTTATTGATTCCAATTGCCATATCAGCGAGCCTTCGTTTCTACTGATTTTAGTATCCTAACAACACAGTCAAAGACTAACTGCATGAAAACAATATGTTTGTTGACCTGCTGTTTTGGATTGTGAGTTGCATAAGAGTCCATGCTGATCCTTGTGTTCGGGATTATCAGTTCCCAGTGCCATTTTGAACGACTAGAAAGCCCGCAATGAGACGGGCAAAAGAGGCGGCGTTTGTTTAGGTCCCAGCTCTCACAAAAAAATTCAGAAGTGGTCCAGAAGATTTGCAAGCCGTCGAATCGCGCGATTGCTCCCAGGAAATCGGCCAAAGCGCTTGATTCGATCTCTCAGTGATGAAAATTTCAAGGAGGCAGGAAATGCGATTTAGTACATCAAGCAAGCTATTCGCGTTGCTGGTGACGATGGCACTGTTGCTGTCGGGTGTGTACTTGTTCGCCCAGGAAACGACGGGCGGATTGCAAGGCACTGTAAAAGACGCCACCGGAGCAGTCGTGGGTGGCGCGAAGGTTGAAGTCACCGCCCCCACCCTGGTGGGCAGCAAATCTCAAAATACCGACTCGGCTGGCTATTACCGGTTTGCCAACCTGCCGCCGGGAACATACACAATTTCTGTCACGGCAAAGGGATTCAAGACCGTGAAGCGCGAAGGCCTGGTGCTGGAAGTTGGCCACTTGCCCACGGTTGACCTGCAGGTTGAGGTTGGTACCGCAGCCGAGGTCGTTGAAGTCACCGGTGCGCCTCCGCTCATCGACGTCACCACAACGATGACGCAGACGAACATTACGCAAGACGTTGTCCAGGAAGTTCCGCACGGACGCTCATTCCAGTCCGTCATTCAATTCGCTCCTTCCGCTCGTAACGAACCTTTGGAAGGCAGCACGATGACAAACGGTAGCGGCGGCAACGCTCCCGGCAGCACCACCAACGGAAGCGACCACGGATTCTCCGTCGCCGGCGGTTCTGACGCAGAAAACTCCTACCTGGTAGAAGGACAAGAAACCGCGAACCTGATCGGCGGTTACTCGCACACCAACGTTCCTTTCGACTTCATCCAGGAAGTCCAGGTGAAGAGTTCGGGCATTGAAGCTGAGCACGGCGGCGCGCTCGGTGGCGTCGTCAATGTGGTCATGAAGAAGGGCACCAACGCCTACCATGGTTCGATATTCTCGACCTTCGAGACCGGTGGCATGGACGGATCGCCGAACGCCTACACGCGCTACGATCCCAACTCTGCCTTAACCTGTCCAGAAGCCTTCTGCGGAGTGGGCGCTCCCGGAACGAATCCTACCAATGGTTACATCGATGCTGCGTCGCAGAATTATCAGCCGGTTCGTCCGCATAGCAGCGATGTTTTCCCCGGATTTACGTTCGGCGGACCGATCCTCAAGGACCGAATCTTCGGTTTCGTAGCCTTCAACCCGGAGTGGCACAACACAGAGCGCTGGGTTACCTACGCTCCGAATTCCGGCTTGCCTAGCGTTCCAGTTGGCGGCGGGCGCATTCCGTTTAGCCAAAACCAGCAAACCTATTACACGACCGCTCGCGTGGACGCGGTGGTCACACAAAAAGTCCGCGTGTTCGGTTCCTGGCTGTACCAATACCAGCGTGAGAATGGTGTGGGTCTTCCATTTTCCGATTCAACGACTGGCTTGGCGAACATCAGTGCTACTACCGATCCTTCAGTGTATCCGCACAGCGTCGGTTACGTGGCTCCAAACGTCACCGCCAACTTCGGTGCGGACATTACCTTCACTCCCCGGCTGGTTTCAACCACCCGCTTGGGCTATTACTTTGAGAACTATGGCGACCGCGGCTTACCACGGAACGGCACTCTGTTTGGTTGGCAGAGTAGCGGCGTCCCGGGGGACCCCGGAGCCACGGATAACAATGGCCAGACCCTGCCGGTTTCCCTGCAGCAAGGAAACGGTCACTTTAATGACCCCTTCAGTGGGACGTTCACAACGCGGAATGCGAACAAGGCGATCCAGTTTGATCAGGATTTGGCTTGGTTCAAGAGCGGATGGGGCGGAACCCACAACTTCAAGTTCGGCTACCAGTTAAACCGGCTGAACAACAACATTCTGCAAAGCTACAACGAGCCATATGTGCAACTCTTTGTGGGAACCAGCGGCTTCTACCAGCCGTTAAGCACTGTCGGACAAAACAACTGCGCAAGCACAACGTTCCCCGAGTACGATAACAGCACAAACCCGCCCACCATCGTGGACTGTGCGGGGCTGTACGGAACCGCCACGGTGTTTGACTTTGGTACGGGCGGCAACGTAACCAGTTTCAACCACGGTCTGTTTGGCCAGGATGCCTGGACGATCGGCCACGGCATCACCATCAACGCAGGCGTTCGGTTTGACAAGGAATACCTGCCCGCAAGCTCGAACGCTGGTCTGACCACCAATCCCATTAGCTTCTCTTGGGGCGACAAGATTGCGCCCCGCATCGGCGGAGCCTGGGACGTGTTCAAAGATGGCCGGATGAAGGTATTCGGTAGCTACGGAAAGTTTTATGACATCATGAAGCTGAACGTAGCGATCAGTTCCTTTGGTGGCCAGTACTGGAACCTCTGCACCTATGCGCTGGATACTTCGGATCTTAGCTCGATTGCTCCTGTCCTGAACAGCGCGGGCCGATATTGCGTAGGCGATCAGTCCACACAAGCCTTGTGGAACGGTGGATCGACGCCTGCTGGCCTAACCTTCATCGAGAACATCAACAACCGAACGTTCCCGACAACCTGCTCGACCTGTAGCTTGACTTCCACGGGTGTTACGCCTGGCCTGAAACCCTTCAGCCAACACGAAAGCACCTTCGGCATGGACTATCAGCTCAAGAAGGGCTTGGCCCTTGAGGTCCGGTGGGATCGTCGCCGGTTGGACAACGCGATCGAAGACTCGTCCCTTATTAACGGAGGAAACGAAACTTTCGTGATCGGCAACCCTGGGAGGGGAGTGGAAAGCTCGTTCAATAGCTTTTACAACTTCCTTTATCCCGGCGTCACGCCAGATTGCGGAGTGGGCTCTGTAAGCGGTGGCGTCTGTCCGCCTCAGCACATCTTTGCGGCGGAGCGGAGCTATGATGGCGTGGAATTCCGTCTGACCAAGAGCAGCAGCCAGCACTGGTTCGGAATGGCGTCTTACACCTACAGCAAATTCCGGGGCAATTACACCGGCTTGACCAGTTCGGATATTTCCGACGGACAGGCGGGTGGCCGCAGTTCACCGAACAACAGTCGTGCGTTCGACGAACCGTACTTCTCGTATAACTCGTTCGGCGGTTCCTCCAGCGGATTGCTGCCGACGGATCGTCCGCACACCATCAAAGGTTACGGGTACTACGAACTGGGTTGGCTGAAGAAGTTCACGACCGACCTGGGCATCTTCCAATTCCTGTACAGCGGTTCACCCATTACCAGCTATCTGGATGTGGGCGCCGGCGGTGGCGGCTGGGCGGTTCAGGCATGGGATCGCGGCAAGTGGGTTGACGTTTCGCAAGACCCGACCACTGGCTTTGTGACGATCGGAAGCCCGCGCACTCGCCGTACCCCGTGGTACACGCAGACCGACTTCAACTTGCAGCAAAACTACAAGGTCAGCGAAAACAAGGTGCTGAGCTTTACGGCAACCTTCACAAACCTGCTGAACCAACGCGCGATCACTGCATATTATGCGGATATCACGTCGCTTAACGTTGGGAACCAATACATAGCTTTGACGTCCCAAAACCTGAACACTGACCCTAATGGTCCTGCCACGTGCTTGTTCGGCAGCCAATGCTACATCGGGAACAACCTGCCGTTCTACGGCGCGGTCGAGCAGCCTTACAATGTTCAGGGCCAGATGAACAACTTCAAGAACCGGGGCGTTTCGGCAGCTCTCAGCAGCCAATACGGGACACCGGCGTACTATCAACTGGCTCGCAACATCCGCTTGGGGGCGAAGTTCACCTTCTAATCGGACGCTGCAAGGCAGAAGTTTGAGGGAGCCGGAATTCCGGCTCCCTTTTTTTGTCGCACTGCGGTTGGCTGTCGAGGGTCGCGGCGCAGTTTGCAAATACACGTCTGCAGATTGTCGGAGGGGTTATCTCCTGCTCGATGCAAAACATGTTCCTCGCGCGACAGTGCCACGCATCGGAATGACACCTCACGGGGCCTCCCACTTCTACGACTAACCTGGGGACCCAATAAAATCAGCCCCACGCCGAGGCGTGAGGCCGATTCAATACCGAACGCTACGATCTATTTCCCGAAGATCACCGTGCTCGAGAAGTGCGAACTGGCGGCCATATAAAATAGCAGCGGCACCGACAAGAAGAAATTCGTCCGCGAGGCTAGAAACGCCTGCCGTCCCAACTCAGCCGCATTCGGCGGAGGCGTTCCCGCGAGCGTTCCGCGAATGACCTTCTTGTTGTTGGGCCAGATGATGCCCCACACATTGAACAGCATCACCCATCCGAAGCCACCGCCGACGCCAATTGAGATCACATGGATGTCGTCTCCCCCGACCGGCGTTTTGTTCACAAAGATCCAGCCAGCAGCGTAGACCAGGATGGCGGTAATCACACCGAGAACATACCCGCTGGGCGTCATCTTCTTAATGACCAGGAACAGGATGAACCAGACTCCCGTCCACAGGAGCAGGAAGAGCCCGATTGTGCTGAGTCCGCTTGTGCCCTGGCGCTCGGCATCAGCCCCGACGTAGAACTGTCCCCAGTACCAGAATCCGACGAACACCGTGACCAGCGCGCTCCAGCGGAACCAGTTCAGCGCCGGCAGGGTGAGGTTTTGGAATATCTTCGGTTTTGCAGTAGCGTCCACCTGCTTCATGAATGGGACGTTGATCAGGTTAAAGAAATACAGCAGGCCGACCCACGTGATGCCTGCAATGAAGTGGAACCAGCGCAGAATAAGCTGCGTGGCTTCTTTGCCCGTGATGGTGGGCATGACCAATGTGGCTGCCGATTCAACAAAATGATGCATTAGGTTTCCTCCGCCAATTTCGAAGTGCAAGTTGTGGGGGCCCCCGAATGCCCCCGGGACTTCGAGGCACTCGGCGAAGGGACTGATGGGCTGCAATAAGGGAAGTCGAGGAGAGTCTGCACTCTGTCCGCGCGCGCTGTCAACCTGCGTCAGACCCAGCCAATTTTCCAAAAGTATCGAGAAGCAGGTTGAAAAGCGGCCAAGATCGCCGTATCGTACTCACATTGCCCGCCGGAAGGCACTTCCTACTACCTGGATGTGCGGACTCGCGGGGTCGTCCCCCCTTGTTCCTGTGGCTTTGAAAAGGCCACGAGGAACATGCTGTTGTTTTGAACTCGCCCATGCAGTCTGTGGGTGGGTGCGTAGTTCGCAGTCTAAAAATTGAGGAGATCGGCTATGGACAGCAATAAGCCGGCGCAGAACATTCAGGATTCCTTCCTTAACACGGCCCGCAAGGAGAGACTCAGCATCACGATCTATCTGCTGAGTGGGGTGAAGTTAACGGGCCGCATCCGCTCCTTCGACAAGTACTCCGTCGTGCTGGAGGCGAACGGTCAGGAGCAACTCATCTTCAAGCATGCCATCTCGACTGTGGTAATGGGACGCGTGGCGTCATCGCATGTCGCTCACGTGGCGCATCCGGACAAGACGGCTGTGGGCACCGGACCGGTTTCGACCGCGACAGCGGCGACCGCTTCGGGCACCGAAGGATAGGGCGTTTTCGGTTTGGGAAGTTCTCAATCCAAGAAATCCCGCGACACTTCGCGCGTCGGCAGGCGTGTGCCTCTCGCCTCCGATGGCGGCCGCGAACTGCTCCGCAACGAGTCGCAGCAGGAGCGCGCCTTCTTAGTCGGCGTCGAAGTGCGGACCCGTGGCCGCAGCGGCGCGAAAGGGACGGTCACGGCGCAAGCGTCTGCGTCGCGTGATGCCGCAGCGATGCAGCCCGCGAAGGCTGGAACTGCCGCGAAATCCAGCGCCAAGCCCAGCATTCCTGAGTTCGATGCGGACGAATCGCTGGCCGAGCTGCGCACCTTGGCAGAGAGTGCCGGAGCCAACGTCGCTGGCGAGATTTTGCAACGACGCGACCGGCCTGATCCGGCGACGCTCGTCGGTGCAGGCAAGCTCGAAGAAATTGCCGGCGCGGCCGCGTCGGTTGATGCCGACGTGCTCCTCTTCGACCACGATCTAAGCCCTTCGCAACAGCGCAACATAGAAAGAATCGTAAAGCGACGCGTGATCGATCGCACGCAGCTGATCCTCGATATTTTTGCGCGCCACGCTCGCACCCGGGAAGGTCAGTTGCAGGTCGAGTTGGCGCAGTTGCAATACATGCTCCCGCGCCTGGCTGGACACGGCATTGAAATGTCGCAACTCGGCGGTGGCATCGGCACTCGAGGTCCTGGTGAAACGAAGCTCGAAACTGACCGGCGAAAAATTGCTCGACGCGTGCGCCACGTGGAGCAGCAGATCGAGAATGTGCGGCGCATTCGCGCGCAGCAACGGCAGCGGCGTGAATCGGCGCCGGTAGCGACCGTCGCTCTCGTCGGCTATACAAACGCCGGGAAATCTACGCTGTTCAATGCGCTGACCAAGGCCAAAGTGCTCGAGTCTTCCCGCATGTTCGCAACCTTGGATCCGACGATTCGCGGCGTGGCGCTTCCGTCGAAACGCAAAGTCCTGCTGTCCGATACTGTAGGGTTCATCCGCAGCTTGCCCCACACGCTCGTTTCCGCATTTCGCGCGACGCTCGAAGAAGTCCAACGCGCTTCGCTGATTTTGCATGTCTCTGATGCGAGCAGCCGCCTCTCCGCCGAGCAAGACGCACAAGTGGAAATTGTCCTCAAAGAACTGGAAGCAGAAAAGAAGCCGCGCCTTCGCGTGATGAATAAAGTCGACCTGCTCGATGACGAAGTGGCACAGTCGCTGCAGGCGGACGCGATGCGCGAAGATTCGAAAACCGTTTACGTCTCCGCCATCGAGGGCACCGGTCTTGATCGGTTACTCGATCGCATCGATGCGATGATTCAGGAAGACCACGTCAGCCGCGTGCATCTACGCGTCCCGCAGAAAGAAGGCAAGACGCTGGCGATGCTCGAAGCTAAAGGCCGGATCCATTCGCGGAAGTATAAAGACGGCGCAGTCGAGTTGGAAATCGACGTCCCCGAGTCAGTCGTGCGGCGGGTCAGGGAGTGGGCGGTTTAAAGGGCCTAATCAGCATGTAGACTCTCATCGTGAATTTCGGACGCAGCGTGTAATATCCATTGTGCTTCTTGGGAGGCAAGGGATGAGCATGCGCCGATCGTTGGCGAGTCTTTGTGCCGTAGTCGTACTGATTTTTCCGCAAGCGCTTTTGGCCGGCGAGGTGCTCCTCATTCACGGCCACATCTACACAGGCAACGCGAAAGCGCCATGGGCCCAGGCACTCGCCATCTCCGGTACGCGCATCGATGCTGTTGGGACGGACCAGGAAGTATTATCGCGAAAGCACGCCGGGACGCAGGTCATCGATCTCGAGGGGCGAACCGTAGTCCCGGGATTCTCTGACTCTCACACTCACATGTGGTTCGGCGGGCTGGAACTTCACGGGTTGAATCTCTCGACTCCCGAAGGAAGCATTACTCCCGAAGATGAACCCGAAGAGCTGGTCAAAAAGTTGAAGGCTTTTGCCGCGGAGCGCCCCAACGGCAAGCTCCTGATTGCTCGTGCAGATTTCAGCACGACCCCGCCATCGACCCCGACTCACGAATTGCTCGATCGCGCCGTTTCCGATCGTCCCGTGATCGTCCACAACACGGCGGAACACGCGCTCTGGGTAAATGCGAAAGCGCTCGAGTTGGCAGGAATCACCGATGAGCCCGTGGCGGATCCCGCGGAAGAGCGAAACATTATCCGTGATGCCCGCGGGCATCCGAGTGGAGTGTTGATGGAAGCGGCGATGGCCGTGATGGAGCGCGCCCTGATGAAGCTGTTTACGCAGGATGAAAAACTGCGCTTCCTACGAGACGCTTCGCTCGAACTGAGCCGCTACGGCGTCACCAGCGTGGCCAATGCAACGGGAAATCTCGAGGAAATCGAGTTGTATGGGATCCTGCACGATCGGGGCCAACTCACGGTGCGAACGAAAACCTCGTTCGGCGCGGTAGCGGTGAATCATCACCTGACGCCTGAATTTCTGGCCGACCTGGAAAAGGCGCGCTCGCTTTATCACGACGACTGGGTTTCGGCGAATCTGGTGAAGTTCTTCGTAGACGGTGGAACTGGGTTGGCTCCGCCTCTTACGTACCAACCAGCCGAATACAAGAAACTAGTCCTCGAACTGGACAAACGTGGCTTCCAGATTATGACCCACACGTATCGCCCTGACTCATCGCAGTTGGTGGTGGATACTTACGAAGACGTTGAGAAGATCAACGGCCCGCGAGACCGGCGCCTTCGCCTGGAGCACGCGGACTTTGTTCCGGCGGAGGACATCCCGCGTCTGGGCAAACACGCGATGGTTGCCAGCATGCAGCCTACGTTCTGCTGTGATGCGAACGGCGCCAACTACGATCCGCGCGATCACACTACGACGGACCGATGGCAGAGCATGGAGAAGAGTGCAGTCCCCTTGGCATTTGGCAGCGATTGGCCCTGCACCTGGCCGCCGAATCCGTTGGTGGCCATTCAACAGGCTGTCACCCGTCAGATCTGGGGACCGGCCAAGGGTGGCAGTGATTTTCCCGGTGGAGTCTTCGATGGTGCTGGGCAGGGCGGAAGCGTTGCTACCAAAGATGTATACACTCCCGAGGAGCGCCTTACCGTCGAACAGGCGGTGAACGCCTACACGCAAGGATCGGCCTATGCGCGTTTCTCTGAGGATCGGCTGGGAACACTCGAAGTCGGGAAAGAGGCGGATCTCGCCGTGCTTTCTCAGGACATTTTTTCGGCGAAGCCCCAAGAGATTTCCAAAGCTAAAGTGCTGACCACGATGGTCGCGGGCAAAGTGGTGTTCTCAGAAGGGAAGTAGACTCCCAGAAATTACACAGGACGACATGAAGAAAACGCACGTACTGACAGTGATAGTTTGCCTCGCGTGTCTACAGCTAGCGCGGGCGCAGTCTCAGCCGAGCGATCGCAACACTGATTCCACTTCATGGCCCACTCGAGGTTGGGCGAAGGCTCAGCCTGCTAGCGCTGGCCTCGACGAGAAAGCTCTCGCTGCTTTTGATCGCGACATAGCACGCGGAAAATATGCCTTAGTCGACACTTTTGCGGTCTACCGCTGCGGAAAGATGGTCTTCGATCGCAAATACTCCCACGACTACGGAAAGATTTACGGAAAAGAAGCAAAGACGCGCGGACCGCTGAACGCCCATCTCACCGGCCCGTACAACTACTTCGATCCGGCGTGGCATCCGTACTACCACGGGACTGACCTGCACAGCATGCAGTCGGTGAGCAAGACGGTTTCGTCGGTCATCATCGGCATCGCCGTCACGCGCGGTGATTTCAAGGCGAGCCTCGACACGCCGATCCTGAAATATTTCGATGAGTCCAAGGTGAAAAATGTTGACGACCGGAAGCGCCGCATCACGCTGCGGCATGTTCTCACCATGACCACGGGCCTCGACTGGAACGAGGAAATCGCCTACGACGACCCCAAGAACGATGCGAGCGTGATGGAAGCGACCGACGACTGGGTGCAGTACGTCATCGACCGTCCGATGGCCCAAGAGCCCGGCAAGGTCTTCAATTACAGCAGCGGCATCTCGGAGTTGCTGCCGTATATCTTCGAAAAAGAGACCGGCCAGGACATCGAAAAATACGGTGAGAAATATTTGTTCGCCCCTTTGGGCATGGAGCACTATTGGAAGCGGTCTCCATTAGGCGTGGTTGATGCTGAGGGCGGACTCTTCCTGAAGAACTTAGACCTGGCGAAGATTGGATACCTGTACTTGCACAACGGAGTGTGGGATGGCAAACAGATCGTGTCGAAAGACTGGGTGAAGCAGTCGCTCGCTCCGTCCACCGACGCCGAGGAAGGCTTTAAGTACGGCTTCAAGTGGTGGCTGCTGCCGCGCACGGACCGGCAAGGGTACGTGTGGATGGCGCTCGGTTTCGGCGGACAGCGTCTCATGGTATTTCCCGAGGAAGATTTGATTACTGTGTTCACCGGGTGGGAGATCCTGAAGGATTCCGCTGGAGACGCCGAGTTGGTTAGCAGGATCCTTCCCATGGTATGTGCACAGAAATGCGACATGCCGCACTGACACGGCCGATTTGCCGGTCCTAATAAAATCCTCGATTTTGACAACGTCTTGACAACCCAGTGTTGCGCGGCGAAGTAGTCTTCTTCGGGTCGGTATTCCGAACCAATTCATCTCTCGGCGCCAACAGCAAGTCCCCCCGATTTGCCTTACGAATCCCCAGGAGAAATCTTCCCCATGAAACTGCACGCCCGTTTGTTCCTCGCCCTCGCGCTTTGCTTTTCTGCATTGTTAGCGCAAGCTCAAGTCCAGCCTGATGCTCTCACTGCACGTGTCGATGCAGCTCATCCGCATCACAAGCAGTCTCAGCGGGAAGCGGACGCCGCTCCAGATACGTTGCTGCCGTATGAAACGCCGGCGTCTTTGGCGTGTCTGTACCGTCTGGTTCCGACGACCGTTCCCGGATGTCCGGTGTTAGGCACAACTATCGTGCCAACCGGCGGCAGCGGCGTGATCGCCATCGTGAGCGCGTTCGACAATCCACCAGCCTTGGCGGATCTCAACGTGTTCTCGCAACGTTTCGGATTACCTCTATGCGACGCTTCGAATCCATGTTTCCAGCGCGTGTTCGCGACCGGAGTGCGTCCTCCGGTAGATGGGCTTTGGGCCCAAGGTGCCGCCCAAGTCGCTGAGTATGCGCATGCATTCGCTCCGAAGGCGCAGATCGTGCTCGTCGAAGCGGCCAGTTCCGCTGTCGGCGACATTTGGTTTGCCGTCGCCAAAGCGAATCTCATTCTCGCCAATCACGGCGGCGGTCAAATGATCTTGCCTTTCGGAATTCTCGAGGGAGCCTCCGAAACGACCCTCGATAACCTCTTCACTACGCCCGGCGTGGTTTACCTAAGCGGCAATGAAGGGTCGTTGGGATTATTTGACTATCCTGGCGCGTCGCCCAACGTGATTTGTCTTGGAGGCACCGGCCTCGTGCGCGACAAGACGACTGGAAATTTCGAAGGTGAAATGGCCTCGAGCTTCTGGACCGGCGGACAAAGTGTCTACGAATCGCGGCCCAGCTATCAGGATGCGGTCGAGAGCAAAGTGGGCACCCAGCGCGGCATTCCGGATCTGGCGTTTGCCTCCGATCCAATCACTGGGGCTGTTTTGTTCTACACCAGCGTTGATTTCGACGGATTCGTCGGCTGGCTCTACGAGGGAAATGTTGGCATCGGCGAGGCCGCCTGGGCGGGAATCATCAATCTCGCCGGCAGTCATGCCGCCAGTTCGCAGGACGAATTGACGCTGCTGTACAGCGGACTCGGTAACCCCGATGTGCTGCGCGACATTACCAAGGGAAAAGGAATCGGCAAGTCAGCCCGG
>Ga0070714_100000182_pt1 | contig 50060 bp, 49 predicted proteins | sample LARL83metaG_FD_65450 | JGI IMG/M metagenome (GOLD analysis project Ga0070714, IMG submission 65450) | Corn, switchgrass and miscanthus rhizosphere microbial communities from Kellogg Biological Station, Michigan, USA - LAR L8-3 metaG | ecosystem: Host-associated > Plants > Roots > Rhizosphere ... | reverse complement strand
AGGACCTGCAGGTCGTTGATCGAGTTCGCGGAGATGCCGTTGACGTTGTTGCCGGCGTGGAACGGGTGGCCCTCGATGTGGTCCGGTGGCGGGCTGAGGTGCAGCGCCCAGCCGTCGAACAGCATGACGCCCACGTAGATGCCCACCTCGCCGGCGGCCTTGACCCGTCCGCGGAGGCGCTGGAAGAAGCCGTCGTCGAGCCGCTCCAGGTCGAACCGGGGCTTGCCGTCCTTCGCGGTGCCAGGCCCGGTCCTGGTCCACGGCTGGGGCGTCATGTTCAGGTGATAGTTTCCGCCGGCTGCCTGGGATCGCACCTGCTCCCAGCGCCAGAGCCGGATGAAGTTGTGCCCCCGTTCGGTGAGAAACCGCACGTATGCCTCATAGTCCAGCCGCTCAGGTTCGTCCGGGCCTGCTGCCCCGGGTCCCATGCCGTCGTGCAGGTTGTTCCAGATGTGTGACCCGGTCAGGTAGACGGCGCGCCCGGCGCCGGGCCCCGAAGTGGGCGTGAAGTAGCGGGAGTTCCTGGTCGAGACGGCAAGCGGTCCGTCCGCTCGCGCCGATGTGAAAGTCATGACCCCTAAGCCTGGCCCTCGCACGGTTGCGAAACATCTGCCAGGTGGCCGATACGCCCCGCACAGCCGGCCGGTGGGCGGCGGATGGCATTGTGTAGCCCATGTTGACGTCGTTCATCGGGCGCGGCACGGAGATCGAGACAGCGGCTGGGCTGCTGGCGCGCCACCGGCTCGTGACCTTGACCGGGCCGGGCGGCGCGGGCAAGACGCGGCTGGCCGGGGAGGTCGCCGCGGATCAGGCCGAACGGCAGCCCGATGGCGTCTGGTGGGCTGACCTCGCCACCGTGAGTGACAGCACGGCGGTGGCCGAGACCATCGCCAAGGCCATCGGCGCCCCAGCCGTAGGCGCGCGCCTGTTCACGCTTTGCGCGTATCTGGCTACCTGGCGATCACTGCTTTGCCTCGACAACGCCGAACACCTGCTCGACGGCGTCGCAAGCACGGTAGAGGCCGTGCTGCGCGGCTGCCCGCGGATCACCGTCCTGGTCACCAGCCGTGAACCGCTCGGTGTGCCGGGCGAGGCGGTCATGGGAGTTCCGCCGTTGTCAGACGACGACGCGCTGTCGCTGTTCGTCGATCGCGCGCGTCTGGTGCGGCCCTCGTTCGCGCTCGATGAGTCCAGCGAGGCGGCCATCCGGTCGATCGCGGCGCACCTGGACGGGATTCCGCTGGCGCTGGAACTGGCGGCGGCCTGGATACGAACCCTCACGCCCCAGCAGGTGGAGGCGGGCCTGGACGACCGCTTCTCGCTGCTCGTTCGCGGCCCTCGCGGCGCGCAGCGGCGGCAACGCACGCTCGCGGGATCCATCGACTGGAGTCACGCGCTGCTGGACGAGATCGACCGTGTCGTGTTTCGCCGGCTCGCGGTATTCCCCGCTACGTTCGGGCTTGCCGCTGCGCGGGCACTTTGCGCCGGCGGGCCGGTAACCGCCGCCGAGGTCCTTCCGGCGCTCGGCAGGCTGGTGGACAAGTCGCTTGTGGTGGCCGAGGAGCGGGCCGGCGAGTCACGTTACCGGTTGCTGGAGACGATCCGCGTCTACGCCGCGGCCCGGCTGGCGGAGGCGGCGGAGGACGCCGCGCTGCGCAACCGGCACCTCGCTTGGTACCTGCGGTTCGTCGAAGCCGCGGAAGCGGATCGCGAGGTGGATGCCGACCGGTGGCGGCGGGTGCTGCTCGGCGAGTACGACAACCTGCGCGCGGCGCTGGAACGGGGTCTCGCGGCGGAGGAGGCGGAGGAGGCTGACGCCGGCCGGGAGCTGGCGGCGTCGATGGCGTGGCTCTGGCACCTCGATCGCCGCGGCCGCGAAGGAATCGGCTTCCTGAACCGGGCGATCGACCGCGCGCCGAAGGACCGCTCCCGGCTTCAGGCACGCCTCATGGCCGGCCTTGCCCTCGTCGCCGACACCGCCGGCCCGCTCGACGTCGAATACGACGCGGCGACGCGAGCGGTAGAACTGGCCGCTGACGTCGGCGATGAAGGGCTGCGCGCGCTGTGCCTGAACCTGCTGGCGGTCGGCTCCTTCTACACCGACTTCGACGAGGCGTGGCGGCTGTGCGAGCGGGCCCACGTCGCGGCTCGGACGGGCCGGAACACCTTCGTACTCGGTGGTGCACGGGCGCTGCAAGCCATGATCCTTCACCTGCGCGACCGGCACGCCGAGGCCGAAGCGATCATCGACGAGTCCGTCCGGCAGTGCCTGCAGCACCACCGCGGCGTGCTGTCCACGCTGCTGACCTACCAGGCAGACGGCGCACTGGCCGGTGGCGACCCGGCCCGTGCGCTGGACCTCGCCACGCAGGCGCTGCTGGTCGCCGAGCCACTCGGCGACTACCTGCGGGTCGGTATGGCCCGCTCGGCGCTGGCGCAGATCAAGGCGCTCACCGGCGACCTGGCGGGCGCGGCGGAGGTGCTCGGCCCTGTGCTGCGCCTGGTCGAAGGCGTCGAGGACGAGGTGTTCGTGCCCGGCCTCGACAAAGCCATGGCGTTGCTGTCGATGCGCCGAGACGACCCGCGGGCCGCCGTTACCTGGCTGCGGCGGGCCGCCGGCTCCACCGACCGAGGCGTCGCGACCTGGCTCGCCGGCCGTGCACTGCCCCGGCTCGGTGCTGCCCTCGTCGCCGCGGGCCGGCCCGGCGAGGCGGTGGCGGTGCTCGACCGGGCCGTTGACGTCGCTCGGCGCCTGCAGCTTCCCGGCCCCCTTGCGGAGGCCTATGCCGTGCAAGCCGAACTCGCCGCCGCCGAACCGGACGGACTTACCCGCGCCGTCGAACTCCACCATGCGGCGCTGACCATTCGCGTCGACCATGGACTGCGTGCCGCGCAGCCCGACAGCCTTGACGCACTTGCCCGCGTCGGTGCGGCCATCCAGCCAATGCCCGACGACGTGCGTGTGCTGTATGCGGCCGGGTCGGCGCGAGCGAGCACCGGCCTGCCTCGCGGGACCGGTCAGCAGCGAGCCTGCGACGGCACGGCCGCCGATCTCCGGCGAGCGCTGGGGGACACCGCGTTCGCTCGCGCGGCCGCCGAAGGCGCGCGGCTCACCCTCGACCAGGCCGTCGAATACGCCCGCCGCGCCCGCGGCCGCCGGGGCCGGCCGGCCGCCGGCTGGTCCAGCCTCACCCCGACCGAGGTCGAAGTCGTCCGCCTCGTCGCCGAAGGCCTCACCAACCCGCAGATCGGTGCCCGCCTCTTCATGAGCCGCGGCACGGTGAAGACGCATCTCTCGCACATCTTCACCAAGCTCGATACCGCCAACCGCACCGAACTCGCCGCCGCCGCGACCGACCGCGGATTGCCGGCTAGCGGACGCTCGCGAGCTTGACCCGCGCCGGTCACCATGCCGCGGTGAGGGTGCCGGGCGTCCACGGGATTTGGGCGAGCCGTCAGGCGCGCCAGATTCCAGCCGCCGCGGCCTGGCCGCCGGCGCGCCTTCTGTGCCTGGAGTGGCGTAAGCGGCTGCCGGGATACGGCCGCACCGGCACGTCCGCCAACGACGTGGAAGATTACCGCCTCGTGGTGGATTAACCCTCGTAAACAACGGTCAATCCACCACGAAGCGGGAAACTGCCACGCTATCGCGGGTCCAGCGAGCCGACCGAGCCCGGACGTCGGCCGCTGACCTACCGGGCGGCCAGCGATCCGGGCCAGCCCCCGGAATAAACCAGCAGGGTCCGGTCTGGGGCTTAAATCGGGTGAGGAAGGAGCAGTGCCGATGCGGAAGCCGACGCCGTGCACGGTGACGATCCAGGAGGCGTCACCGAGCTTCTTGCGCAGGCTGCTGACGTGCATGTCGATGGTCCGGCTCGGCGTGGGCCAGGCATAACCCCAGACCTTGGACATCAGGTCCTTGCGCGAGATGACCGTCGAGGGCTGCGCGACAAGCAGGTGCAGGAGATCGAATTCCTTGCGGGTGAGGCTGACGGGCTTCCCGTCCAGCCGCAGTTCCCGGCTGTCCGGATCCAGTGTCAGCGGGCCATGGTGGAACAGTCCCGGGCGCGGCCCGCGGGGGCGGACCCGGCGCATGATGGCCTCGATACGGGCTATCAGCTCACGGAAGCCGAAGGGCTTGACCAGGCAGTCGTCCGACCCGGCCTGCAGGGCGAGCACCCGGTCGATCTCCTCGTCGCGTTCGGTGACGGAGATGACCGGCACGTCGGAATCGTCCCTGACCGCGCGGCACACCTTGAGGCCGTCGATGTCGGGAAGTTCGAGGTTCAGCAGCACCAGGTCGGCCGCGCGATGCATGGCGAGCGCGTCAGCTCCCGTCTCGGCCTCCGTCACGTGGTAGCCGTTCCGGCGCAGGTCGCGCGCGAGCGGGTCGGTATCGGCGGTGTCTGTTCCGATTACGAGTACGTCCACGTCACTCCAGGCATTGACGGTTGTTGCAATAGCTCCCAGGATGCGTGCTGGCTCGGGCTCCAGCCAAGGGTTGCAAGCCGTTGCGACGAGCGCGGCCGGCTGTCACCAGGACGGCTGGGCGCGTAGTTCGCGCACCGGGCCGGCGGTGGCGGCGGGCAGCAGGTCGGCTGGGTCGTCCGGCAGGTCGCAGCTGACCTCAAGCGTGGGGTGAAAGCGGTACGGGCGATGGCTGATCAGGCTGCCGAGGCGAGCGCGGAGCCGGGACAGCTGGGAGCGGATCGCCACGGTGTGACCGGTGTCGCCGTAGAGGTCCGCCGACAGCTCAGCGGCCGAATACCCTCCTGGGGACCGGGCGAGCAGGAACAGGACCTCGGCCTGGCGCGGGCTCAGCGCATACCGCCACGTCCCGCTCGGCGTGATGGCCACGAGGACGGGCGGTGCCGCGCGCAGGTCGAGCCTGACGGTGGTCGGGCCGTCGGGCTCGTCGCGCTCGATCCGGATGAGCCAGCCGTCGAACAGCGGCTCGAGCTGGCACCAGCCCAGCGGCGGGACGTGCGCCACTCCGGCCCGTGGTGCCTCGGGAAGCAGCACCCGGTCGGGCGGGAGCACCCCGGTCGCCGCGGCCACCCAGCCGTTCCGGTCGGCGACCATGGCCGACTGGCCGATGCGAGCGAGCAGGGGCGCCGCCACCCCGCGAAGCTGCTCGACGGCATCGCGATGAGCCGACCGCAGCGCCGCCTCGGCATGTTTCGCCATCGAGCAGACCAGCGCGAGCGTGCTGGGGTGGACCGTCGCGGCCGGGCCGCTCACGTCGACGACGCCCAGCAGGCGCCCGTCAACGGGATCGCGGACGGGGGCCGCGGTACACACCCAGGGGTGGAGGGAATGGACGAAATGCTCCGCGGCGAACACCTGGAGCGGACGCTGGACGACCAGCGCCGTCCCCACCCCGGTGGTGCCGACGGCGGTCTCGAGCAGCCTAGAACCCACGATCAGGCCGGCCTTGTCGGCACGGCGTCGCACCGCCGGACTGCCTTCCCGCCACAGCACGTGCCCCTCGTCGTCGACGATCGTCATGACATGCACGCCCATGTCGGCGCAAGAGGCAAGGCCCAGGCTCAGCAGCTCCAGGACCTCGCCAAGCCGGGTCAGCTTGCGGCGGCGCTCGACGTCGTCCGGATCGGCACGCGGCACCTCGGGCCGGGCCCACGGGTCGAGCCCGCTGCGCCGCGCCCGCCGCCAGGAGTCGGCGATCACCGGTCTCATCCGGCCACGCGGCCGCCTGCCCGCCATCGACTCGTCCCAGATGCCGGACAGCCGGCGAGCATGCCGCCGGGGATCGCAACCTGCGCTCAGCGCGCACTCCGGACGCACACGAACTCCTCGGGATCGTCGGCGGATGCTTACTCTGTGTCAACTGCCACACACGCGGCCGGACAAACCCATTCCGGCCGATCTAAATTCGCGCGCCGTTCTGCGGTTTTACATTTATCTTACATAGATTTGCAGATAAATTACGGCTCGAATTTGACTAGACCATCCGATCCGGGTGATATGGATTGCTGTGGATGGAATTCCGCAGCAATGCGGGGCGTCATTTCGGTGAGAGGATTTTTATGGACACCGCTGTCATTATCGCGGGTGCTGGTCCGGCTGGCCTCACACTTGCCGCGGAGCTACGGCTGGCCGGCGTGGAGCCGATCCTCATCGACCGGCTGGCCGAGCCGACCGGGCAATCGCGCGGTCTGGGCTTCACCGGCCGGACCATGGAGATCTTCGACCAGCGCGGCCTGCTGTCGCGGCTGCCGGACATCGAGATAAGCAACGAGGGCCATTTCGGCGGGCTGCCGATCGACTTCAGCATCATCGAGGGAGCGCACCTCGGCGGGAAAGGAATCCCGCAGGCGCGTACCGAGGAGATGCTCACCGAATGGTGCCGCGACCTCGGGGTCGATATCCGGCGCGAGCACGAACTGACCGGCCTGTCGGATGACGGCGACAGCGTCGAGGTCACCGTGCGGACACCGGCAGGCGAGCAGCGCCTTCGCTGCGGCTACCTGATCGGCTGCGACGGCGGCCGGAGCACGGTCCGCAAGGCGGCCGGATTCGACTTCCCCGGCACCACCGCCACCCTGGAGATGTTCATCGCCGACGTGAAGGGCGTCGAGATCCGCAAGCGCATGATCGGCGAGGCGCGGCCCAACGGGATGGTGATGGCCGGCCCGCTCGGTGACGGCGTCATGCGCATCGTGGTGTGCGAGAAGGGGAACCCGCCGCAACGGCGCGAAGCACCGCCGGAGTATCCGGAGATCGCGGCGGGCTGGGAGCGGCTGACCGGACAGGACATCAGCGCGGCCACGCCCATCTGGTGCACCGCGTTCGGCGATGCCGCCCGCCAGGTGACCGAGTACCGCCGGGGCCGGGTCGTGCTCGCGGGCGACGCCGCGCACATCCACCTGCCGGCCGGCGGACAGGGCATGAACACCGGCATCCAGGACGCCATGAACCTCGGCTGGAAGCTGGCCGCCACCGTCCGCGGCTGGGCGCCGCCCGGTCTGCTCGACAGCTATCACAGTGAGCGGCATCCGGTCGCCGCGAGGCTGCTGATGAACACGAAGGCGCAGGGCCTGCTGTTCCTCAGCGGTGAGGAGGTTCAGCCGCTGCGCGACGTGCTGACGGAACTGATCGCGTACCCGGAGGTCAGCCGCCACCTGGTGGGGATGGTGAGCGGACTGGAGATCAAGTACGACGTCGCCGACGGCGACCACCCGCTGCTCGGCATGCGGATGCCGCGTCAGGAACTGATCACCGAGTCAGGGAAGACCAGCAGCACCGAACTCCTGCATTCGGGGCGCGGCGTACTGCTCGACTTCACCGATGACGCCGGGCTGCGGCGCGCGGCGGCGGCCTGGGCCGACCGGGTGGACATCGTCACCGGCATACCCCACGCGGTCAGCGAGCAGAGCGGCCTGGCCGGGACGACGGCCGTGCTCATCCGCCCCGACGGGCACGTGGCGTGGGCCCGGCCCGGCGGCGGTTCACCCGAGGCGGCACTGCGCCGCTGGTTCGGCGCCGGCTGAGAGGAGTAAACCCAGATGCACAGCACGCTCATCGTGGCGCGCATGGCGCCAGAAAATGCAGATGACGTAGCGAAGATATTCACCGAATTCGACCAAACGGAAATGCCGGGGCTCATGGGAACGCGTCGGCGTGAGCTCTTCGCATACCGGGGGCTGTATTTCCATCTCCAGGACTTCGACGCCGCTGACACGGACAGCGAAGGCGGCCGGGAGCGCATCGAGGGGGCGAAGTCGCATCCGTTGTTTGTCGATGTCAGCGCAAAGCTGAAGCAGTTCATCGAGGCCTACGACCCGCGGACGTGGCGGTCACCGGCCGACGCCATGGCCACGCGCTTTTACCACTGGCCAGAAAACGGATGAGGTCTTTGCAGTGAATCGCCGAGTAGTCATCACCGGAGTAGGTACCGCCACACCTGGCGGTGTGGGCGTCAAGAACTTCTGGGCCCTGCTGAGCGAGGGGCGGACGGCGACAAGGACGATCAGCTTCTTCGATCCCGCGGCGTTCCGTTCGCGGGTCGCCGCTGAGATCGACTTCGACCCCGAGGCTCATGGCCTTGGCCAGCAGCAGGTACGCCGCATGGACCGGGCCGCGCAGCTCGCCGTGGTCAGCGCCAGGGAGGCGGCCCAGGACAGCGGGCTGGAGTTCGCGGATCTCGACCCGGCCAGGATCGGGGTCAGCATCGGCAGCGCGGTCGGCGCGACCATGGGCCTGGAGGAGGAGTACCGGGTGGTCAGCGACGACGGCCGGCTCGAGCTGGTGGACCACCAGTACGCGGTGCCGCATCTCTACGACTACTTCGTGCCGAGCAGCTTCGCCGCCGAGGTCGCGTGGGAGTTCGGCGCCGAAGGCCCGGCCACCGTGGTGTCCACGGGATGCACCTCCGGCCTGGATTCGGTGGGCTATGCGTGCGAGCTGATCCGCGACGGCGCGGCCGACGCCATGATCGCGGGCGCCAGCGACGCCCCGATCTCACCGATCACGCTGGCCTGCTTCGACGCGATCAAGGCGACAACGCCGCGGAACGACGATCCCGAGCACGCTTCCCGGCCCTTCGACCTGAGCCGGAACGGTTTCGTCCTCGGCGAGGGCGCGGCCATGTTCGTGCTCGAGGAACTCGAGGCGGCGAAGGCGCGCCGGGCGCATATCTATGCCGAGATCGCCGGCTTCGGCAACCGGTGCAATGCCTTCCACATGACGGGTCTGCGGCCCGACGGGCGGGAAATGGCCGAGGCGATCCGCGTGGCCATGGCCGAGGCCGGGGTGGCCGCGACGGACATCGACTACATCAACGCGCACGGCTCCGGGACCAAGCAGAACGACCGGCACGAGACCGCTGCCTTCAAGCGCAGCCTGGGTGAGCAGGCGCGGCGGATACCGGTGAGCTCGATCAAGTCCATGATCGGCCACTCGCTCGGCGCGATCGGTTCCATCGAGATCGCGGCCTCGGTCCTCGCCATGGAGAACAACATGGTGCCGCCGACGGCGAATCTGCACACGCCGGACCCCGAATGCGATCTGGACTACGTGCCGCTCGTCGCCCGTGAGCAGCGCACCGACACGGTGCTCACCGTGGGCAGCGGGTTCGGCGGATTCCAGAGCGCGATGGTGCTCACCAAACCGGAGAGGGCGGCCTGACCATGTCAGAAACCGCTGTGGTGACCGGCCTGGGGGTGACCGCCCCCAATGGCCTTGGCACCGAGGAGTACTGGACCGCGACGCTTGCGGGACGCGGCGGCATAGGCCCGGTTACCAGGTTCGACGCCTCGCCGTACCCGGCCAGGCTGGCCGGGGAGGTGCCCGGCTTCGTCGCCGACGATCACCTGCCGAACCGGTTGCTGCCGCAGACCGACCACATGACCCGGCTGGCCCTGGTGGCCGCCGACTGGGCGATGGCCGATGCCCGCGTGGAAACGGCGGGGTACGGCGAGTTCGACATGGGCGTGATGACCGCCAGCTCGTCGGGCGGCTTCGAATTCGGCCAGAACGAGCTGCGGCGGCTGTGGAGCAAGGGCAGCAAGTACGTGAGCGCCTACCAGTCGTTCGCCTGGTTCTACGCGGTCAACACCGGTCAGATCTCGATCAGGAACGGCATGCGCGGGCCGAGCGGGGTGCTGGTCAGCGACCAGGCCGGCGGCCTGGACGCCGTGGCCCAGGCCCGCAGGCAGATCCGCAAGGGCAGCAAGCTGATCCTCTCCGGCGGGATCGACGGGAGCATCTGCCCGTGGGGCTGGGCCGCGCAGCTCGCCAGCGGCCGGATGAGCCAGAGCACCGACCCCGACCGCGCGTTCCTGCCCTTCGACCCGGCGGCGTCCGGGCATGTCCCCGGGGAAGGCGGCGCGCTGCTGGTCCTCGAGGACGCTGACGCGGCCACCGAGCGCGGGGCGCCGGTCTACGGCAGCATCGCCGGCTACGCCGCGACCTTCGACCCGCGGCCAGGCAGTCCCGACGACCCCGCGGGCGGGAGCCGGCGAGAGCCCGCGCTACGGCGGGCGATCGAGCTCGCGCTGGCGGACGCGGGTGTGCCGGCCTCCGGCATCGACGTCGTCTTCGCCGACGCGGCCGCGATCCCCGAGCTGGACGCCACCGAAGCCGCGGCGATCACCGCCGTGTTCGGGCCCTATGGCGTGCCGGTGACCGCACCCAAGACCATGACCGGCCGGCTGTACTCCGGCGGCGCATCGCTGGACCTGGTGGCGGCTCTGCTGTCGCTGCGGGATCACGTGATCCCGCCGACCACGAACGTGTCGCCCGCCGCCGGCTACCGCCTCGATCTGGTCACCGGTCCGCCGCGGCCCGCGCCGCCCGCCGCCGCGGGCGCGGCGCTGGTGATCGCGCGCGGGTACGGCGGCTTCAACTCGGCGATGGTCGTCACGGCCGCCGGAACGACCGAAAACCCCACGGAAGGAGCAATCCATGAGTGACCAGGAAATCACGCTGGAAGTCCTGGCCCAGGCGCTAACGGAAAGCGCGGGCTCGGACGAGCACACCGAACTGAACAACGAGGTGCTTGACGTCGAATTCGACGAGCTCGGGTACGACTCGCTGGCGCTGCTGGAAACCGCGGCGCGGCTGGAGCGCGATCACGGCATCGAGCTCGACGACGACGCCGCGACCTCCGCCAAGACCCCGCGTGAGCTGCTCGGACTAGCAAACAACGCGCGCTGAGCCAGAAGGGAGCCAGGAGAAAAGGAATCACCGCTATGGCCGACTGGGTGATGTGCCCCGACTGCGGGGAACTGCTGTACGGGAAGCGTCTCGTCCAGAATCTGCACGTGTGCCGCGAGTGCGGGAGCCACCACCGGCTCACCGCCGCCGAGCGCATAGCGCAGCTCTTCGACGACGGACAGGCGACGGTCATCGATGACCGCGTGCACAGCGTGGACGTGCTGGAGTTCGTGGACTCCAAGCCGTACCCGGAGCGGTTGCGGACCGCCCGGCAGCAGACCGGGCTGGACGAGGGCGTCCTGGTGGTGCACGGCACCATCGACGGCAATCCGGTCATCGCCGCCGTCATGGACTTCCGCTTCCTCGGCGGCAGCCTGGGCGGCGCCGTCGGCGAGCTGATCACCAGGGCCGCCGAGGTGGCGCTGGACCTCCGGACACCGCTGCTGATCGTGTCCGCGTCGGGCGGAGCCCGGATGCAGGAAGGGGTCATCTCGCTGATGCAGATGGCCAAGACCAGCGCGGCGCTCGGCCAGCTCGACGAAGCCGGGATACTCACGATCTCGCTCGTCACCGACCCGACCTACGGCGGGGTCGCCGCGTCCTACGCGACGCTCTGCGACGTCATCCTGGCCGAACCGGGCGCCCGCCTGGGGTTCGCGGGACCCCGCGTGATCGAGCAGACGATCAGGCAGGTGCTGCCGCCCGGCTTCCAGACGGCCGAATCGCTGCTGGAACACGGCCTGATCGATGCGGTCAAACCGCGCCAGGAGCTACGGCGAACCCTGGCCAGGCTGCTGAGCATCGGATCCGGGGCGGACACCGAGCCGTCCGGGGATACCGGGGTGTCCGGGGATGCCGGGGTGTCCGGGGATGCCGGGGCGTCCGGGAAAGCGGCGGACGCCGGGGTCGTCGAGCGCGATCACCTGCGGTTGCCCGAGGCCGACATGTGGCAGACGGTGCAGCTGGCCAGGGAGCTCGGCCGCCCGACGACGCAGCAGCTGTTCGCTACCGCCTTCGAGGAGTTCGAGGAACTGCACGGCGACCGGGCCGGCGGGGACTGCCCCGCGATAGCGGGCGGCCTGGCCAGGCTCGACGGAATGCCGGCGGTCGTGATCGGGCACCAGAAGGGGGCGACCATAGCGGAGCGGGCCGCCCGCAACTACGGGATGGCCACGCCGGGCGGATACCGGAAGGCCGCGCGCCTGATGCGTACCGCGGCGAAGCTGAAGCTGCCGGTCATCACGCTGATCGACACCCCCGGCGCGTACCCGGGCATCGAAGCCGAAGAGCAGGGCCAGGCCATCGCGATCGCGGAGAACATCCGCCTGATGGCCAGCCTGCCCGTTCCCGTCGTGTGCGCGATCACCGGCGAGGGCGGCAGCGGCGGCGCGCTCGCGCTGGCTGTCGCCAACGAGGTGCTCATCTGCTCGAACGGGACGTACTCCGTGATCAGCCCCGAGGGCTGTGCCTCGATCCTGTGGCACGACTCGGGCAAGGCGCCGGCCGCGGCCGCCGCCCTCCGGGTCGGTGCCAGGGAACTGCTGCGCCTAGGTGTGGTGGACGGAGTCATCACCGAGCCCGACGGGGGCAGCCAGGCCGATCCGCACGATGCCGCCTCGCGGGTGCGGACCGCACTTTCGTCCAGTTTGACCCGGCTGCGCCGGATCGATGCCGAGACGCTCGTCGCCGAGCGGCGGGCCCGGTTCAGGTCGTTCGGGATATCGACCGTAGAAGGGAGGACCGATGACAAGGAATTCGCCGGACACGCCTGAGCCAGCGGTACCCGAGCCGGAACTGGCCGAGCCAGCCGACCCAGGTCAGGTCGGTGAGGTGCTGGAGCAGGTGCGCGGCGAGGCGATCCGCCTGCTGGAAGAGGTTCCCCAGCCGCGCGCACTGCGGGTGCAGGCCGGCGGGGTGAGCGTCGACGTCGAATGGGCCAACGCGGGCCAGGCGGCACAACCCGTTGCGCCCGCGGGTGATGAACCCGCTGAGCCCGCCGCCCAGGCCGCCGAGCCGGCCGCGGAACCCGACGGGCCGCACGTGACCTCTCCCGCGGTCGGCGTCTTCTACCGGGCACCGGAACCCGGCGCCGACCCGTTCGTCGCCGAGGGCGACACCGTCTCGGCCGGCCAGCAGGTCGCGATCGTCGAGGCGATGAAGCTGATGATCCCGGTGGAGGCCGAACAGCCGGGCCGGATCGTCACGGTGCTCAAGGACAACGGGGAGGCGGTCGAGTACGGGGAGCGGCTGTTCGCCCTCGAACCGGAGGACGCGGGATGAGCCTGTTCCAGAAAGTACTGATCGCCAACCGCGGCGAGATCGCGCTCCGCGTTGCCCGGGCCTGCCGGGAACTGGACATCGCCACGGTGGCCGTCCACTCGACCGAGGACCGCGACTCGGCGGTGGTGCAATACGCCGACGAGGCGGTGCAGATCGGCCCCGCCCCGGCCAAGCGAAGCTATCTGAGCATCCCGGCCATCGTCGAGGCCGCGCTACGCAGCGGGGCGGACGCGGTGCATCCCGGCTACGGCTTCCTGTCCGAAGACCCGGACCTGGCGGAGGTCTGCCGGGACAACGGACTCAGCTACATCGGCCCGCCGGCCGACGTGATCGCGCGGCTCGGCGACAAGACGGCGGCGCGCCAGCTTATGGCCGAAGTCGGCCTGCCGATGCTGCCGGGCAGCCTGCACCCGCTGCACACCGTCGCCGAAGCGGAACAGGTGGCCAGAGAGATCGGCTATCCGGTCATCATCAAGGCGGCGGCGGGCGGCGGCGGCCGTGGCATGTCGATCGTGCACGAGGCCGCCGGCTTCGGCGCGGCCTATCAGCAGACGCGAGCACAGGCGCAGGCACTGTTCGGCGATTCCCGGGTCTACGTGGAGCGTTACCTCGCGGCGGCCCGGCATGTCGAGATCCAGGTGCTCGCCGACGGCCACGGCAACGCCGTCCATCTCGGCGAACGCGACTGCACGGTACAGCGACGGCAGCAGAAGCTGATCGAGGAGAGCCCGGCCCCGAAGCTGAGCCGGGAGAAGATCGACCAGGTGGGCGAGCTCGCGGTGCGCGGCGCGCTCGCCGCCGGATATGTCGGCGCCGGCACGTTCGAGTTCCTGCTCGCCCCCGACGGCCAGTTCTCCTTCATGGAGGTCAACTGCCGGATACAGGTGGAGCATCCGGTCACCGAGCTCGTCACGCGGATGGACCTGGTCCAGGAGCAGCTGCGCATCGCGGCCGGCCACCCGCTCAGCGTGGCACAGCAGGACGTCGAGCGGCACGGCGCTGCCATGGAATGCCGCATCAACGCGGAGGACCCGGACCGGGACTTCGCGCCCGCGCCCGGCGTACTGGACGAGTTCTGGCCGCCCGGCGGGCCGTTCACCAGGGTCGACACCCACGCGTATCCCGGCTATTCCGTGCCGGCCGCCTACGACTCGCTGCTGGCCAAGCTCATCGTCTGGGCACCGACCAGGCCGGCTGCGCTGAGCCGGATGGACCGCGCGCTGGAAGAGTTCCAGGTCCGCGGTCGCGGTGTGAGCACCACCATCGGCTTCCTGCGCCGGGTGCTGAGTGATCCGCGCTTCGCCGCGGGGGAACACGACACGACCATCGTTGGCCGGCTGACAAGCACCAAGGAGGAAACGACATGACACAGCAGACCGGACGGGTAGCCGTCGTCACCGGCGCGACGAGCGGAATCGGGCTCGCGACCACCAGCGCCCTGGCCAGCCAGGGCCACCGGGTGATGATCTGCGCCCGCAACGCCGGCAACGTCGACCTGACCGTCAAGCAGTTCCGCGAGGACGGACTCGACGTCCAGGGCACGGCGTGCGACGTCACCTCGCAAGACCAGATCCGCGCGTTCGTGGCTGAGGTCCGCGACACGTGCGGGCCGGTGGACATCCTGGTGAACAACGCCGGCCGGAGCGGCGGCGGGGTTACCGCGGATATTCCGAACGACCTGTGGTTCGAGGTCATGGACACGAACCTCAACAGCGTGTTCCTGATGACCCGCGAGGTACTCAACACCGGGGGGATGCGCGAGGCGACCTGGGGCCGGATCATCAACATCGCGTCGACGGCTGGCAAGCAGGGCGTCGAGCTTGGCGCTCCCTACTCGGCTTCCAAGCACGGGGTGGTCGGCTTCACCAAGGCGCTCGGCAAGGAACTCGCCAAGACCGGCATCACCGTCAACGCGGTGTGCCCCGGCTACGTGGAGACGCCGATGGCGCAGCGGGTGCGACAGGGCTACGCCGCCGCGTGGGACACCTCGGAGGAGGACATCCTCGGGCGCTTCCAGGCCAAGATCCCGCTCGGCCGCTACTCAAGCCCCGACGAGGTGGCGGGCATGGTCGCGTACCTGGCCTCCGACGTCGCCGCGCCGGTGACCGCGCAGGCGCTCAACGTGTGCGGCGGTCTGGGCAATTTCTAGGAGGGATCATGACACTGACCCATGAAGTAGAACACGAGGTCACCGTCCGCGCGCCGGCCGCGGAACTGTACCGGTACATCGCGGACGTGGAGAACTGGCCGCGGCTTTTCCCGCCGACGGTCCACGTCGAATGCCTGGAGCGGCGCGACAACTCAGAACGCATCCAGATCTGGGCCACCGCGAACGGCGAGGCCAAGACCTGGACGTCGCGGCGGGAGCTGGACCCGGACGGGCACCGGGTCGGGTTCCGGCAGGAGAAGTCGCAGCCGCCGGTCGGCGCGATGGGCGGTACCTGGATCATCGAGCCGGATTCGGACGGTGCGTCGCGGGTTCGCCTCCTGCACGACTACCGGGCGGTGGACGACGACCCGGATCACCTGGCCTGGATCGAGGGGGCCGTCGACCGGAACAGCCGCGCCGAGTTGGGCGCGCTCAAGGCCGGTGCCGAGCTGGCCGCCGATTCCGCCGGGCTGCTGATGAGCTTCACCGACAGCGTGGATGTCCGCGGCAGCGCGAAAGACGTCTACGACTTCATCAACGAGGCGCAGCTGTGGACCGAACGGCTGCCGCACGTCAGCCGCGTGCTGCTCCGTGAGGACACGCCCGGGCTTCAGCTGCTGGAGATGGACACCAAGACCAAGGACGGATCGGTGCACACCACCGAGTCGGTCCGGGTGACGTTCCCGCACCACAAGATCGTCTACAAGCAGATCAAGGTCCCCGCGCTGATGACGCTGCACACGGGCGAGTGGCTGATCAGCGAGAACGACGACGGGGTCACGGTGTCGTCGAGCCACACCGTGGCGATCAACGAGACGAACATTGTCAGCGTCCTGGACGCGGGTGCCACCATCGCCGATGCCCGTTCCTTCATCCACGACGCCCTGAGCAGCAACAGCATGACCACGCTGCGGCACGCCAAGCAGTACGCCGAGGGGGCGCCATAATGGATGACACCGTCATGGATGCCGACGTCATCGTGGTCGGTGCCGGTCCCGTGGGCCTGATGCTCGCCGGGGAACTACGGCTCGCCGGAGCCACCGTGATCGTGCTGGAAAAGCGGCCCGAACCCATGGACGAGTCGCGGGCCTCCCAGCTCAGCGCCCGGACCATGGAGATCTTCGATCAGCGCGGCGTGCTGGCCGTCATGGACGAGCCGGAATGGGAGGACCGCGGGCACTTCGGCGGACTGCCGCTGCGGATGGACGACGTCGACAGCCGCTACGCGGGCAACTGGAAGATCCCGCAGTACCGGACGGAGGCGGCGCTCCAGCGGTGGGCCGCCGGCCTGGGCGCGCGCCTGATGCGGGGTCACGAGCTGCGGAGCATCGACGTGACCGAGAACCGGGTCGAGGTGCACGCCGGGCCGGCCCGGTTCAGCGCCGCGTACCTGGTCGGCTGCGACGGCGAGGACAGCACGGTACGGCGGCTGGCCGGATTCGAGTTCGCCGGGCATGACGCCGCGATGGAGCTGCTGCGGGCCGACGTGTCCGGGGTGGACATCCCGGACCGGCGGTTCGAGCGCCTGGAGCGCGGCCTGGCCATCGCGGCGACCCGCAACGGTATGACCCGGGTCATGATGCACGTCTACGGCCAGCCAGCGGTGCCGCGCACCGAAGCGCCGGACTTCGCGGAGATCGTCAGGACGTGGGCGGAGATCACCGGTGAGGATCTCAGCGGCGGCCAGCTGGTCTGGGCGGACGCCTTCGGCGACACCTGCCGGCAGGCCACCCAGTACCGGCGCGGCCGCGTTCTGCTGGCCGGCGACGCGGCGCACGCGATGATGCCGGTGGGCGGCCAGGCGCTGAACACCGGCATCCAGGACGCCGTCAACCTCGGCTGGAAGCTGGGCGCCGAGGTGCGCGGCTGGGCGCCGCCCGGCCTGCTCAGCACCTATCACGACGAGCGGCACGCGGCGGGCGAGCGGGTGCTCACCAGCGTCGAGGCGCAGAAGCTCGTGCTGCTCGGCGATCGTCGCTCCGATGCGATGCGGCAGGTGTGCGCCGAGCTCACCGGCATCGAGTCCGGGCGCCGTCACCTCGCCGCGATGCTGAGCGGGATCGACGTCCGTTACCCGGTCGGCCCTGGTGAGCATCCGCTGCTCGGCACCCGGATGCCGGGCCGCGCGCCGCACACCGCGCGCGGCGTGCTGGTGCACGGCACGGAAGCCGCGGCGTCCAGCGCGATCCGCGACGTCGTCTCGGGCTGGGCGGATCGCGTGGACGTGATGTCGGCGGAGCTGACCGATGACCATCGGGCACGCACGTCCGACGTGGCGCTGCTGCGGCCTGATGGCCATGTCGTTTGGATAAATGGTTCGCACGGAGAGCTGCGGGACGCGCTGTACCGGTGGTTCGGCGCCCCCGGGGAAGGGAGAACGGAAATTATGGCAGGCAAACTAGCGGGTAAGAGCGCCCTCGTTACCGGCTCGAGCCGGGGAATCGGCCGGGCCACGGCCGAACGCCTGGCCCGCGACGGCGCGCTCGTCGCGGTCCACTACTCGGCCAACCGGGAGGCGGCCGAGCTGACGGTGAAGAACATCGCCGCCGCTGGCGGGCGGGCCTTCGCCGTCCAGGCCGAGCTGGGGGTTCCCGGCGACATCGACACCCTGTTCCAGGGCCTCACGGCCGGGCTGCGGGAGCATCTCGGCGAGGTCCGGCTGGACATCGTCGTGAACAACGCGGGCATCATGGGCGGGGTCAAGCCGGACGAGCTGACCCCGGACGTGTTCGACCGCCTGGTCGCGGTCAACGCCAAGGCGCCGCTGTTCATCGTCCAGCGGGCGCTGGACATCATGCCCGATGGCGGGCGCATCATCAACATCAGCTCCGGGCTCACCCGGTTCGCCAACCCCGACGAGGTCGCCTACTCGATGACGAAGGGCGCCGTGGAGCAGATCGCCTTGCACTACGCCCGGCATCTGGGACCGCGCGGGATCACCGTCAACAGCGTGGCGCCCGGCATCACCAACAACGGCAGTCCGATGTTCGACATCCCCGAGGTCAAGGAGCAGATGGCGCAGCTGTCGACGTTCGGCCGGGTCGGCGAGCCAGGCGACGTCGCCGACGTCGTCGCGTTCCTCGCCTCGCCCGACGCGCGGTGGGTGACCGGCGCCTTTATCGACGCCAGCGGCGGCACGCTGCTCGGATGATCCGCCATGCGCAACCCGCTGCCACTCGCTCGCCCGGCATCCGCCGCACCGCACCAGCGGCTCAAGCCAGCAGAGCCGGACGCCGGCCCGCCGCTCGCCCGGCCGCACCGGGCGCTGCTGCTCGTCCTGTCCGCCACGATGCTGATTGATGCGCTTGAGGTATCGGTCGTGGTCGTGGCCCTGCCGTCGATCGCGGGGCCGTCAATCGCGGGGCCCTCGATTGGCGGCGGCCTGCGGATGCCGCTGTCGGCGGCGCAGTGGCTGATGAGCGGATTCGCGCTCGGGTTCGGCGGCATGCTGCTGTTCGGCGGCCGGGTCGTGGACCAGCTAGGACAGCGCCGCGTCTATCTCGTCGCGCTGCTGTGCTACGCGGCGTTGTGTGTCGTCAGCGGGCTGGCCCCGAATGCCGGGGCGCTTATCGTCTCGCGCGTGGGCCGAGGCTGCTGTGCCGCGCTCACCGCGCCGACCGGCCTGGCCATCATCGCCAGGACGTTCCCGGAAGGCGCCGCGCGCAACCGCGCGCTCGCGGTCTACGCCGCGTTCGGCGCCAGCGGATTCACTGCCGGGCTGCTCCTGTCCGGGTTGCTGACGGAGATCAGCTGGCGCTGGACCTTGATGTTTCCCGCGCCGGTGGCACTGGCCATCGCGGCGGTCGCCTGGCGGGCCATCCCGCGCGCACATCCGGGACCGGGCAAGCGCTATGACGCGGGCGGCGCACTCACGCTGGCCGGCGGCGCGGCACTGCTGGTGTACGCGATCGCCACCGCACCGGAGCACGACTGGCCGGTCACCGCGGCCGCCGCCGCGATCGCCGCCGCGCTGCTGGCCGGATTCGTCCTGATCGAGCGCGGGGTTCGGGACCCGCTGCTGCCGCTTCGGCTCCTGTCACACGGCACACTGACCCGGGCCGGCCTCGCCGCGGCGGCGCTCAACGGGTCGTACTGGGGCTTGCTGCTCATCGCCACGTTCCGGCTGCAGGATGGCCTGGGCTGGCGGCCGCTGCCCACCGCGCTGGCCTTCCTGCCCGCGAGCGTCCCGCCGATGCTGGCCGCACCGTTCTCCCGGCACCTGGTCCGCTGGCTGGGCGCGCGCCGGCTGGTCATCGCCGGCCTGCTCGTCGCCACCGCCGGGTACGTGGTCGCGCTGGCAAACCCGCCGAAAACGTATCTAACCGGGTTCCTCCCGGTCTTGCTGCTGGTTGGCGTCGGCTACGTTGGCGCGTTCTCCGCACTGCATGTGCACGCGCTGTCCGGCGTGCCGGCGGACGCGGCGCGGACGGCGACCGGCGTGTACCAGTCGCTGGTACAGATCGGCGGGGCACTGGTCCTGGCCGTTGTCACCGCGCTGAGCGCGAGCTACCGCCCGGTATTCGCGGCCATCACCGCGGTCAGCGCGCTGGGCGTGGCGGCCGCCGTGGCCGCCGTGGCCGGCCGAAATGATCACGCTGAAGAACCGGCCGGCGGCGCTAGGTATAAGAATCCGGGAACGCGGTAGCGGGTATTCCAATGAGATTCCAACCGCCTACGAAGGGTGGTCACATGAACGCCGTTGACCAGGCGGCCGACCGCGACACCGCGGCCGGCACCCGGCGAGCCGGTGTCGCCATAGCCATCATCGTCACCTGTCAGCTCATGGTGGTGCTCGACGCCACCGTGGTGAACATCGCGCTGCCGAAGATCCAGGCGGCGCTCGGCTTCTCGCACGCTGGCCTGTCCTGGGTCATCGACGCCTACACGCTGACGTTCGGCGGCCTGATGCTCCTCGGCGGACGGGCCGGCGACATCTTCGGCAGGCGCCGCCTGATGGAGCTCGGCCTGATCGTGTTCAGCGCTGCCTCGCTGGCGGGCGGCCTGGCCGTCACGCCGGCCATGCTGGTGGCGGCCCGGGCCGTCCAGGGCGTCGGTGCCGCGATGGCCGCGCCGAGCACGCTCTCGCTCATCGCCGCCACGTACGGCGAAGGTCAGGCCCGGAACCGGGCGCTGTCGATCTTCTCGGGCGTCTCGGCGGGTGCCGGGTCGCTGGGCCTGATTCTCGGCGGTGTGCTGGTATCGGGCGCCTCGTGGCGGTGGGTGCTGTTCATCAACATTCCCATCGGGCTGATCGCCGCCCTGCTGGCGCCGCGATTCGTCCCGGAGCCGCCGCGTCATGACGGGCGGCTGGACGTGCTCGGCGGGGTGCTGTCCACGGCCGGGCTCGCCCTGCTCATCTACTGCTTCATCTGGATCGCCGACGGCGGCTCCAACGCGGGGCTCATGGCCGGGCTGTTCGCCGGATCCGCGGTGCTGCTCGCGCTGTTCGTGATCGTCGAGATCCGGCAGCGGTCACCGGTGATGCCGCTGCATCTGGTGCTCGACCGGACGCGCGGGCCCGTCTACCTGGCGTTGCTGTGCATCTCGGCGGCGGTGTTCGCGATGCTGTTCTTCGTCAGCCAGTTCGCCCAGAATGTCATGCACTACAGCGCCCTGCGCACCGGCATGGCATTCCTGCCGCTGACCACCGCCGTGTTCATCTTCGCTCGCGTCATGCCGAAGGTTCTCGCCAACATAGGACCGCGCATCCCGCTGCTGTGCGGCCCGGCTCTGATGGCCGCCAGCATGGCGTGGCTGTCGCGGGTCTCAGCGTCGCAAGGCTATGTGGGCGGGTTGCTGGGACCGTTCCTGCTGTTCGGCATCGGCGCCGGCGTCTCCTACGTGCCGATGAGCGCCACGATCTTGCGCGGAGTCGACCGTGACGAGACCGGCGCGGCGTCGGGGGTGTACCAGACCATGCAGCAGGTCGGCGGGTCGGTGGGCCTGGCCGTACTCGTCACCGTCGCGGCCACCCACGGCGAGCCCGCCGCACTGGAGGGTGCCGCGGGATTCGCCGCGCTGGCCGTCATCCTTGCCGCTGTGGCCACCATCCGCCGTAGCTCGCCCGTCGGCGGGCATCAGGAAACGCAACACCAACATCCGCAGAAGGAGGCTCAGCGACGATGAAAGTGATCGTCGACAAGGACAAGTGCATCGGGGCCGGGCAGTGCGTGATGACGGCGCCCGACGTGTTCGATCAGGACGAGGACACCGGCACCGTAGTGCTGCTCGCCGAGCGGCCGCCCGCGCCCGAAGCCGACGATGCGCGGCGGGCTGTGAACTACTGTCCCGCCCGAGCCATCGAGGTCGATGAGTAAGCCCTGGTCGGGTTTGGCCGCCTCGGACTTCTTCAGCGCCCGGGGCACCGCGTTCGGCAGTCCAGCCGAGCACGTCGACGACCGACGAGTGCCCTCGTCGCCGCGCGGTTTCCGATTCCGCCGTTCGTCCACAAGGTGTCCGGCCTGGCTGCCGGTGCGGTAGGCAGCGTCATGTTGCCAGAGCGGCACAAGGGGTCCAAGAGACAAAAGAGTGGAGGTTCCCATGTTAATAAAGTGCTCTCTGGTAGATAAGGCGCCAGATCCGGCGCCTTATCTACCAGAGAGCCCTTTTCTGACATCAAAGACGACCGCAGTTGGCGGACATGAAGGGATGAAGCGGTGCAAGTCCTGCTCGTTGAAGACGACTTCAAATCTAGAGATGAGTTGACATGCGCGCTGCATGAAGAGGGAATTGACACCCTAACGGTCGATCGGGGCCGAGCAGCTCTCAGCCACTTTAGTGAGGTGGACGTTGTGCTGCTCAAGCTTCAGCTGCCAGACATCAACGGAATCGAATTGTGCCAGCTCATCCGGCTCAATTCGCAGGTTCCTATCATCATGTGCAGCGGGCACGACGACGAGTTCGACTGCGTCACCGGCCTGAAGGTGGGCGCGGACGACTATGTGGTGAGACCATACCGGTTGCATGAATTGCTGGCCAGGATGGAGGCAGTGGTGCGGCGCGCCACTGGCCAGTGGCCGACAGTCCCAGAGGATCCGGTCCGGGACATCGGCGCCCTGCACCTGGATCTGCACCTTCGCCAAGCCGTCGTCGGGGGAACTGAGATAGCTCTGACCCGGAAGGAATTCGATCTCCTCGCGTTCCTGGCCTCCGACCCTGGCCGCACATTCACCAGGGAAGACATTATGTCGCAGGTGTGGGGGCATGACGGGGCGGGTGACACCAGGACACTGGGCGTGCACATAGCGGGCCTTCGCAGAAAGCTCGGTGTGGACAATCTCATCGAGACCGTATGGGGTGTCGGGTTCCGATTGCGGCGCTGATTACCGCGTCGCTTACCACGTCACCGGAAGGGCGTCCACGCCGTACACTTCACCCTCGTGCTGGAAACGCAGCTCGTCAACGGGCAGCGCCGCGGCCAGGGTCGGGATCCGGCGGAACAGGGTGCCGAACGCCACCTGAAGCTCGACCCGGGCGAGAGACTGGCCCAGGCACTGGTGTATGCCGAAGCCGAAAGCGACATGATCGCGGGTCCCGCGATGGATATCCAGGCGGTCAGGATCGCTGATCGCGTCCTCGTCCCGATTGGCGATATCGATCGATACCACGATCCCTTCGCCTTCCCGGATCAGTTGTCCGCCGACCTCGAGATCCTCCAGCGCGACGCGGCGTCGCCCGGTGTGAACGATGGTCAGGTAGCGCAGAAGTTCCTCGACGGCGCTGGACACTAGTGCCGGATCGTCGGAATCCCGCAGCTCACGAAGCTGTGCTTGATTCTCGAGCAGCAGCGCCGTCCCCAAGGCGATCATGCTTGCGGTCGTCCCGTGCCCGGCGACCAGCAGGAGCACGGCCATCGCCGTGATCTGCTGGCTAGTCAGCTTGCCTGTCTGAAGCTGCTGAACTACCAGATGGCTGAGCACGTCGTCGCCTGGCTGAGCGTTCTTGCGCTCAATGAGCTGACCCAGGTAGGCGAAGCCTTCGCCGAAGGCCTTGACGGACTGCTCGGGTGTCGAGTCGCGAGAGATGATCGTCCGGCCGATCCCCTGGAAGAAGTCGCGGTCCTCGTAGGGCACACCAAGAACCTCACAGATGGCCATGGAGGGCAGCGGGAGGGCGAACGCCTCTACCAGGTCGGCCGGCTGGGGTCCGGCCAGCATGCCGTCGATCAGCTTATCGACCTGCGACTGGATCCAGGGCCGCAAAGCTTCCATCTTCTTGACCGTGAAATCCGCGACGAGGGCGAGACGCTGGGCGGCGTGTTCTTCACCGTCCATGTTGACGAAGACCTTCGACTCTTTCGGCCGGGCGGCGATACCGGCGCTGACGTGCGGATAGCCGGGTTTATCGATGTCCGAGCTAACGCGAGGATCGCTCAGCACCGCGCGCACGTCGTCGTAACGAGTGATCAGCCAAGGCGTGCTGTCATCCCATAGCTTAACCCGCGAAATCGGCGCTTCGCGCTGCAGTTTGGCCAGCTCGGGCGGGGGGGCGAATGGGCAGGCTCGGGCCATTGGATAGGCTGGGGCAGAAGTGTTGAGCTTGGCCATTTTGATCACCTCGAAATGACTGGGTAGATGCGTGATCGGGTATCGTTTTCCTCGGTCCCATGCTATATGACGGCAGGCGGCAGCGGCCTGCGAGAATCCAAAGAGTTCATCAATTCGCCGGGTTTGCAAATGCTTAACGATAATTTAGGATTTACCTGCTTGTTATCTCAAATGATCCCGAAGAATATGGGGAAATACCTTCTAGGGAGGCTGACTGGAAGGATGACATGAACAGGTTCACAGGCAAGACGGCCCTGGTGACGGGCGCGAGCAGGGGAATTGGCCGGCAGATCGCTGTCCGGCTGGCCAGCGAGGGATGCCTGGTCGCGGTGCACTACGCGACCCGCCAGGACGCGGCGACCGAAACCGTGGCGTCGATCGAGAAAGACGGCGGCCAGGCCTTCACCGTGCAGGCCGAGTTCGGGGTTCCCGGCGACGTGCACAAGCTCTTCGTGGGGCTGGAGGAGGGCCTGAAGGAGCGAACCGGCACCGTCGATCTGGACATCCTGGTGAACAACGCCGGGGAGATGGGCGGCGGCGTCTCGGTCGAGAACAGCACACCCGAGCAGTTCGACCGGCTGTTCGCGGTGAACGTGAAGGCGCCGTTTTTCATCATCGCGCGGGCGCTGTCGAACCTCACCGACGGCGGCCGGGTGATCAATATCTCCGCCGGGCTGACCCGCCACGCGAACCCGGCGGCGGTCATGTACGCGATGACCAAGGGCGCCGTCGAGCAGCTGGCGCTGCACTTCGCCCCGCTGCTCGCGTCGCGTGGCATCACGATCAACAGCGTCGCGCCCGGCGCCACCCGCAATGACAGACCGATGTTCGGCGATCCCGAAACGGTGGCACAGCTGGCGCGGCACTCCGCCTTCGGCCGGGTGGGAGAGCCGAGCGACATCGCCGACGTGGTCGCCTTCCTGGCCTCGGCCGACGCCCGCTGGGTGACCGGGGCGTTCATCGACGCCAGCGGCGGCTCGCTGCTCGGCTGAGCAGCCTGTAACGGAAGGAGGCCCTATGAGCACGGAAAGCAGGATTCTCATCACCGCGCCTACCGGCAATGTCGGTCCGCACGTCGCGACCTGGCTGGTCGAGGCGGGCATCCCCGTGCGGGCTCTGGTACTGGAGGACGACCCGGGGGTCGGGAAGCTGCCCGGGCAGGTGGAGATCTGCCATGGCGACCTGGCTGACCCGGACACGATGGACGCCGCGCTAGACGGAGTCAGCGGCGTGTTCTGGATGTGGCCGTTCTTCATGCTCAGCACCGAGACTGCCCCCGCGGTCCTGGCGAAGATCGAGAAGCATGCACAGCGCATCGCGTTCGTCTCTTCCGTCGGCGTGCATATCGGGCTCGAGCGGCGGGACAACAACTGTCACGCTTATCTCGAAGAGCTGATCGTAAGGACAAGCCTCGACTGGACCTGCCTGCGCACGACCGGGTTCATGGCAAATATTCTCGCCTTCGCCAGCCAGATCCGCGGCGGCGACGTGGTCCGCTTCCCCCACGGCGCGGCGGCCCGGACGTCGGTACACGAGGCGGACCTGGCGGCCGTCGGGGCGCGAGCGCTGACCAGCGATGGGCACGCGAGGAAGAACTACCTCGTGACGGGGCCTGAGGTGCTGACTCAGCAAGAGCAGGTCCACATCCTCGGCGAGGTACTGGGCCGCGAGCTGACTTGGGAGGACATTCACGCCGAGGAAGCGCTCAAGGAGCTGGTAGCCGCTGGCTGGCCGCCGTCTTATGCCGACGGCGCGCTGACCTATTTCGAGATGCTGACCAAGGAACCCGAGGTCATGTCCCATGCCGTTCAGGACGTGACCGGAAAGCCTGCTCGTACATTCCGGCAGTGGGCCGAAGAGCACGCCGATCGCTTCAGCTAAGGAGTACCGATGACGAGTACGACGCCCGGGCAGGCGCAAAAGGTGCGGTATGCCCAGCTCTGGGAGGCCAACTACGACTGGCTGACGACCAAGCTCATCGATGACCTGCCGGTCAAACCCAGCTGGCGCTGCCTCGACGCGGGTGCCGGAGCCGGCTCGATGTCCTACTGGCTGGCCGAGCGTGTTCCGCAGGGAGCGGTCATCGCGCTCGACACCGATGTCAGCTTGCTCGACGCCGGCCGGGCACCCAACCTGACTGTCGAGCAGGCGGACATCAGCACCGTGGAGCTGGAGCCGGGTTCGCTCGACTTCATCCTCATGCGGGGCCTGCTGTCGCAGCCGCAGGTAAAGGACGCAGACGAGGTGATCAACCGCGCGGCGCGCTGGCTCGTCCCGGGAGGCTGGCTGCTCGCAGAAGACTTCTGCTACCTGCCGAGCGATGACAGCCCTACCGCCAACGGGCGCACGGTCATCGCCGGTTACCTGCAGGTCCTCGAGACCACCGGCATGAATACCCGGGTGGGCCGGCGCCTCCCAGCCAACCTCGCCCGGGCGGGCCTGACGTCGGTGGACATGCACATCCGGGCACTCGGCCCAGGGCAGGGGGGCAACGCCCTGATAGCCGAACGCATGAAGATACTGACCCCGCGCCTCCTTGGTGACCGCCTTCTCACCCAGGAAGAAATCGACGAGTTCGTCGCGGCGCTGGAGGATCCAGAAGCACGGGACATCGCGACCCTGGAGATCTCCGCATGGGGCCAGCGCCCCTAGGGCAGCCAATTCATGGCACCTCACACGCAGGTGCCATGGTTTGGGGAGGCTAGTTCTACAGGCTGCCGTAACCCGCGGGGCGACCCTCCAGGATCACGCTCTTGGTTTCGAGGAAGGGAAACAGCCCCTCGCGTCCGCCTTCACGCCCGATTCCGGACTGCTTGAACCCGCCGAACGCCATGCCGAAGTCACTGCGGAACGCGTTGTGGCCGACCGTCCCTGAGCGCAACTGCCGGGCAACGTCACGAGCCCGCTCGACGTCATTGGTGAATACCGACGCGTTGAGGCCATATATCGTGTCGTTCGCGATGGCGATCGCATCCTGCTCGTCCGCCGCCGGAATCACGCTCAGAACCGGTCCGAAGATCTCTTCCTGGCCAATGGCCGAGGAGTTGTCCACGTTGCCGAAGACTGTCGGCTCGACGAACCAGCCTCGGTCCAGGTGTTTCGGGCGGCCGCCGCCAGCGGCCAGCGTCGCGCCATCCGCCACACCCTTGGCGATATAGCCCTCGACGCGGTCCCGCTGATGGCTCGCTGCCAATGGACCCATCTGCGTCTGCGGGTCGAACGGGTTGCCCACCCGAACCTGGGAGAAGATGTCGGCCACGGCGTCAACCAGCTCATCGTGGCGATCTCGGGTAACCACGATCCTGGTCAGCGCGGAACAGACCTGACCGGACAGGAAGCACGCCATCCCGGCTACGGTGCCGGCAGCGGTAGCGAGGTCCATGTCGTCGAGGATCACCGCGGCGGACTTGCCGCCCAGCTCGAGGGTGCAGCGGGCGACGCGCTCCCCGCACAGCGAGGCGATCCGCCGCCCGGCCGCGGTCGACCCGGTAAAGGTGATCTTGTCGACGCGCGGGTCGCGGACCAGGAGCTCGGAGACCTCACGATCGGCCGTCACGACATTCAGCACACCCGGCGGCAACCCGGCAGCCTGGGCGGTTTCGGCCATGACATAAGCCTCGCCGGGCGCCTGGGGTGCGGCCTTGAGGATCACAGTGCAGCCGGCCACCAGGGCCGGGGCAATCTTGTGAGTGATTTGGTCCATGGCGGCGTTCCACGGGACGATCGCCCCGACAACACCGACCGGCTCACGGACGATGAGCCCGAACTCGCCCGCGGTTGGCTCCACCCGCTCCTCGAATGGGAACGTGTCCGCCAGCCCGGCATAGTTCTCGAAAGCCTTGGCTTCGCGAGCCGCGGAGGTCTGGGCGACCGCATGCAGCACACCAGACTCGCGAGGCCAGATCTGGCCGAGATCCTCGGCGCGCTCTCGCAGGCCTGCGGCGATGGCTCGCAGGTACTCCGCCCGCTCGGCGTGGCTCAGCCGCGGCCACGGACCATGGTCGAATGCCTGTCGCGCGGCCCCGACGGCCCGCGCCATGTCGGCTTCCTTGGCCTCGGCGACACTGAGGAAGAGCTCCTCGTTCGCCGGGTCGATCACCTTGATCACCGCGTCGGACGAAGGCCTGACCCAGTCACCTCCGATGAAGAAGCGATCGGCGTGGCGCAGCGGAATGGTAATGCCATTGAATTCGCTCATGCTAAGCCCTTTCCGGTTTGACTGGTTCCCGAAGCGTTCATACGACGTCAGCCTTCGCGCGGAGCGGGGCCAGGGCATCCGACCAGGCAACTACCTGATCGAGCAAACGGTAGAGGGTCTCTTCGTTATGAGAAGCGGGCCGGAATACCCGCATGTCCTCGAAATCGGTGAACAGGGACAGCGTCACCTGATCGCGGACGTCGGCGATGTGCAGCTCCGGCAGATCCTGCTTGGCCAGGTCCACCACCTCGAACGTGGCGTCTTCCCTGGGGGCGGCCCGGTCGTAGACCCATTGGGCCACGGCTTCACCGTTACGACCGGGCCTGGTGCTTCCGATGATGATTGCGATACGGGTCAACTCTATCCTCCCTGCATTTATTGACGGCCACAGCGCCGCGATTATCCCGGACGCGGCTCGCTGGTATCTGAGAAACGTTTCTCAGCTTAACATCACTCGCTGGCTTACTTAGGCCTGCCTGCGCCTTAGCTTCGGTAATCCTTGATAATTCTTAACTTAATTAATGAGGATTTAGAATTTGCTTGCTTGTTATTCAACGTCATCCCGGAGAGTATGAGAGCTATCTTCCGAAGAAGCTATCTCCCGAAGAATTGCCTTCGCCGATGGCTTGCCGCTGACCTTGCCGGGTACTGGAAGCTGGAACGGGTACTGGAAGCTGGAAGGAGGCCAGCTATGAGGGCATCAGACAAGACCGTGGATGAGCGCTGGGGTACCTTCGACATTTTCAGGACCGAGGAAGCCGCGGCGGCCGGGGCCGTGGCGGAGGCTGCCGCGCGCAAGCTGAGGTCGGTGTTCGGGGACCTTCCCGGTCTGCTCGCCGCGCGGGTGCACATGGATCTCGGCGGGACCGTTGTCGTGTGCCGGGGGCAGTGGGCCAGTCCGGTGTCCGGGAGCGAGGGTGATCCCCCGGTCCTGCCACTCCGGGAGATCGCGGAGATGCCCGGGGTGCGCACCATGACATCCCTTGGCGGCATCCCGGCTGATGGCCTTAAGGGGCCGGACGCGGGCCGGCCGCCGGGGATCGCCGTGATCGCCACCCGGCACTTGGCCGACCGGGAATCCGCTGACGCCGCGCTGAAACTCCTGAGTGCTACCGGAGACTGGAAACGGCGCTTCCCAGGGTTTATCTCAGCCGTGCCGTACGTAAGCAGCGACGGAACGCTCTTCGTGAACTACCCGACATGGGTTGACGAGGCCGCCTACCGGGCCTGGATGGCGGATCCGAGAATCGCCCCGGCGAAGGCTGAGGTGGCCCAGCTGGATGTCTCGTCACCCGAGTTCCTGACCTGCCGGGTGACCGCGGATATCGGTGCCGCCTGAGTTCCGTGCACAGCGGCCCGCGGAGCGTTCCGTCCGGCTTAGTGCGCACCGGTGCCCGCGTCGAATGGGCTCTTTCCGTGTGAGGTGGTGAATCGCGATGAAAGTGATCGTCGGCAAGGACAAATGCATCGGAGCCGGGCAATGCGTGATGACGGCGCCCGATGTGTTCGATCAGGACGAAGACGCCGGAACCGTTGTCCTGCTTACCGAACGGCCGACCGTGACCGTCCAGGACAGCGTCCGGCGGGCAGCGGGCTTCTGCCCGGCACGAGTCATTGAAGTCGATGAATAGCGGTTCGACGGCCGTCGGCACGTTCGGGATCCTCCGCTTCGCCGAGCGGCGTGCGGCCGAGCGGACGGCGGACCGGCTGACGACCATGCTTGACCCGAGGCTCGGCTTCACCTGGTCCGACACATTCGTCGGTGATGAGGTCAGTGGCGAGCAGGCCGCTTTGGTGCACTGCGCCGAGTGGCCTGCTCGATCCCCGGCCCCGGACCTGCCGGACCTGCCGGAACTGCCGGAACTGGCGCGCCGGCTGGCCGCGGATGCCGGCGCCCAGCCGGCGCGGACCCTCGGCGGGACGCTGGCGGTGAGCATCGACGGCCCGGCCGTCGCGGCGGCTCCTGGCGTCGCGGTGCTCGCCATCCGCCATGTGAGCGGCTTCGATGCCGCCCATGAACTCGGGAAGCTGCTGCTGCGCAGCGGGGAGTGGAAACGCGAGGTACCCGGATTTATCGGTGCGTCGGCGTATATTTCGGCTGACGGTAGTGAATTTATCAACTATGTGCGGTGGGTGGACGAGGCGGCGTTCCAGCGCTATATGACCGATCCGCGTAATGCGGCGGGACAGCCCGAGATCGCCAGCACCGAAGCCGCCGAGCCCGAATTCGTCAAGGGCCATAGCGTCCGCCATACGGAACTCGATTAGGTTCAGCCGTTCCCACGCGGGTAGGGGGCGGGGATGTCCATGGAATGGAGGACGAAGTTGACCCGCATCGCAATCCTTGTCGGAAGCACCCGTCCCGGCCGCAATGGCGAGGCGGTGGCGCGATGGGTGTACGACCGGGCCGCCCAGCGCGAAGATGCCACGTTCGAGGTAGTGGATGTCGCCAAGCAGGACCTGCCGTTCCTGGACGAACCCGCGCCCGCCGCGCTGGATTCCGACTATCGCCAGGAGCACACCAAGCGCTGGTCGGAGACGATTGCCTCGTTCGACGGCTACATTTTCGTCACGCCGGAGTACAACCACTCGCTGTGCGGAGCGCTGAAGAACGCCATCGACTTCCTTTACGTCGAGTGGCACAACAAGGCCGCGGGCTTCGTCGGTTACGGGCTGAACGGCGGGATCCGGGCGGTGGAACACCTCCGGCTGGTGATGGCTGAGCTGCACATCGCCGACGTCCGGGATCAGGTGGCGCTGTCCCTGTTCACGGACTTCGAGGACATGAAGGTCTTCCAGCCCGCCGCGCATCACGAGCCGATGCTCGACCGGATGCTCAACGAGGTAGTGGCCTGGTCAGACGCCCTTGCGCCGCTGCGGGCGAAGGGTAAGGCCGCCTGACCTCGCTTGACACGCGGAGCAGCCTCGGCCTCTGGGCCGATATCTGGTTGACGCTGGCCGGGCCGTCTGCTGTGCTGAACTCCGAACACTGTCGAGACCGGAAGGAGGCGAGCTCCATGTCAATCCCGTCCCGCACGCTCGCCCTGAAAGGTCCGAAAGCTTGTCATTTGCACGCTCGTTCCGGTGTGCCCAATGCGGCGCGGAGGTCTCGCTAGACGCTCCCGGGACGTCTCATCGCAACCACTGCCCCCGCTGCCTGTGGTCCAGGCACCTGGACCGCAATACCCCCGGTGACCGCAAGGCCGAATGCTCGGCAGGCATGGAGCCGATCGCGGTGACGGTACGCGGGAAAGGCCATTGGGTACTGATCCACCGCTGCCTCAGTTGCGGGCGCCTGCGGCTTAACCGCACCGCCGGCGACGACAACCCGTTCCTGCTGCTGCGCCTGGCCGCATTGCCGCTGACCATGCCGCCATTCCCGCTCCGGCAGATGCAGCAACAGGAGTAACGCTCCGCGCGGGCCGCCGTCGGCACGGCCTCCCGGCGGCCCGCGAAGCTCTTCGACCTCGGTAACCTCGCCGGACGGAACGTGGCGGCGAACGCCTGGAAATAGTGGTAATAGGCGTCCCAGTCGTTCACTGGTGTCGTCCAGTAGAGCGCATACGCGTGGTGGGCGTTGGCGAGAATGTTCCGGTTCAGTACCTGGACGGCAACCCCGTCCCTCACGTAGCTGAATTCCCAGTCCGCTGCCTTCTCCGCCTGTGGGTACGGGACCGACCGTAGCGCAATGAGGTGATAGCCAGGATAAGTGCTCTGCCGGCTAGCTGCCTGCTGACGCCAGTCAGCCAGCGGATCGGCCTTGGGCTGATCGGATTGATCGATGAGCAGGAAGATGCCGCCGTTGGCTGGATCACGGATGTACACATAATGTCCGACGTGCGAGATCTGCCAGCCCGACGGCGCGGCGATGGAGAAGCCGGTGGAATTGGCGAACGTGTAATAGCCAGCCGGTGGCGCGTTCTGTCCTTCCCCGCCGGACGCTGTGTTACCTGATGTCGCGCCCGCCCCAGTGCTGGGGACCGTACTAGTGCCGGGGGCCGTACTTCGGCCGGTTGTCGTACCACGGCCGGAAGCCGCGGTTCCGCTGTGGACGACAGAGGGCCGTGGCGCCGCACCCGGCCGCGCCGCGTGCCCAGGCGACGACCGTCCCGCGATCACGGCGAAGCCGGTCACCCCAGCCGCCGCGGCCACAATCAGCGCCACGGCGGCGAGCAGCGCGCGGTGATCTCCGCGGTTACCCGCCCGGCCGGCCCCAGTTACCAGACCATCAGTTGCCAGATCATCAAACACCGGAGCATCAAACACCGGAGCATCAGGCGCCGGAACATCAGGCACCGAAGGGGCGGGCATGACCATGGTGGCCGATCTGTCGTCCACTATGCGGTACATCATCCGCGCCGCCTCGGCGATGCCAAGCCGGGTGTCCGGGTCTTTCCGCAGCAGTCCTTCGATCACCGGTCGCAGCGGTCCCGCATGAACCGGCGGATCGGGTTCGTCGGAGACAACGGCGGTCAGGCTGGCCAGCGCACCGCCGCGGTCGAACGGCGGTCGTCCCTCAACCGCCGTGTACAGCGACGCGCCGACCGCCCACAGATCCGCCGCTTCGTCGGCGTTCCCGCCGCGTGCACGTTCCGGTGCGATGTACGAGGGCGAGCCGACCAGCATCCCGGACGCGGTCAGCTCCGGACTGTCTACCGCCTTGGCGATCCCGAAGTCGGTGAGGATCACCCGGTCGGCCGGGCCAAGCACGATATTGGCCGGCTTCACGTCACGGTGCAGCACCCCCGCGCCGTGCGCGGCTTGCAACGCGGTCAGCACGCCGAGGCCCACCCGGGCCGCCTCAACCGGGGACAGCGGCCCGTCGTCCCGTATCACTTCACGTAGCGAACGGTAGGGGAGGAGTTCCATCACAATCGCGGGCCGGCCGGCGTCCTCGACGATGTCATACACGGTGACGATGTTCCGATGGAGAAGCCGGGCGGCCAGTTGCGCCTCACGCACCGCGCGGCGGCGGGCGGTTTCCCGCTCTCCCGGGCCCATCTCCGGCGGAAAGATGATCTCCTTGACCGCCACGTACCGACCCAGCACGTCATCGTGCGCCCGCCACATGGCGCCCATTCCGCCGCTGCCGATCATCTCGAGCAACCGGTAACGTCCGGCGAGGATCCGTTCTGGCGCAAGTTCGGCCATTTGCTCCGGCTACCCCGATTTGTCGCGTACTAACAACGAACTCGTCGACCGAGCATGCCGCGTCGCGGGTATCGGACCCGGCACGGACCTACTCGCGCTCGACGCGTCGCAGTCCGTGGGCGGGTGTCCACCACTCGATGACCAGTAGCGTGGCCTTCTCGTTGAGGTGGGTGTGCACGACCCCCGTTATGTCGGCGCGGAAGCTGGTGCCATCTGATCCGGCGGGCATCGCCAGGCCGGAGATCTTCGCCTCGCCTGGCCACTGCGCCTCGGCGCCCTCGACCGGGTCGACCGTGGCGCTGTGCAGCGCGAACCGGGGATCCCTGCGCAGGTCAGCGCCCTTGCGCGCGTCCGGCATCGAGCCGAAGACCAGTTCGCCATCCTCGAAGGCGGCCTCGATCCCGGAGATCCGCGGCGATCCGTCGGCCCGCACGGTGGCAATCGTCTTGTGCCGGTGCGCGTCGAACAGCGCCCGCACGCGCTGCGCGAACTCCGGTTCCGCCTTTTCAACATCGCGCCACTCCGTCATCAGACCATGATCGCACCCACGACCGGCCGCGTGGTCTCGGTCGGGTGGGCGATGACAAGATGGCCGCATGGCGATCATTCACCGGACCACGCTGACGCCGACGAAGCTGGAGCTGCTGACCTCGTGGCTACCACGCCAGTCCTGGTACCAGGGTGAAACAAACCCGCGGCTGGAGAAATCCGGCGGGTTCCGGCTGGATGATCCGGACGGAGCGGTCGGGCTGGAGTTTATGGCCGTCACCGACGACTCCGGCGACGCGCCGGTCACCTACCACGTGCCGCTCAGCTACCGCGGCGCGCCGATCCCAGGTACCCAAGACGCGCTGATCGGCACGGCGGAGCACGGCGTCCTAGGGCCGCGGTGGATCTACGACGGAACGCGCGATCCCGTTCTCGTGACCCAGCTGTTTGCCTTGCTCCTGGGCGAGGCCGAACCGCAAGCCCAAAGCATCAGCGACACTACCGATCCCTCAGTAACGCGGAGCACTGCCGGCAACACCGGGGCGCTGCCTGTCAAGATCATCGACACAACGGACGGGCCCCGCAGCACCGACGTGACCATACAGCCACAAGACACGCGCCGGCCGCTGATGCTCAGGGTGAACCGGACGCTCCGGCCCAATGCTCCGGGACTCATGTCGGGAACCCTGGGCCACATCACCGCCGAATGGGCCGGGCCCGGCGTCTCCCGGTCAAGAGGCCGCTTCGTCGTGCTGCGGGTGCCGTGAAGGAATCCAGGTTAATCAAACTGGTTTGATGTACCGTGCTGGTGTGGCGGTATGGCGGGAAACGGAGCCACCGGGCTGGCTGAGGCGGGGGAGGCGCTGCACCCCGGGCTCCGGCTGGATCCCGGGCGCCGGCCGCATCCCGCGGGACGCCACGCCGGTACCGGGGCAGGCCCGGGTGCTGTTCTTAGTCGGGCGGGTCGGGGATGCTCCAGTGGATCCCTGCTTGCCCGCATCGGCAACGAGGCCGGGTAGCCATGGTCCAGGTCAGCCTCGGCACCGTGTTGCGGGAGTGGGGCAGGATCGGCTGCATCGGGTTCGGCGGCCCGCCCGCGCATATCGCGCTGCTGCGGAAGCTGTGCGTTGACCAGCAGTGCTGGCTGGACGCCAGGGAGTTCGAGGACGCGATCGCGGCCTGCAACCTGCTACCCGGTCCCGCCTCCACCCAGCTGGCGATCTTCTGCGCCTGGCGGGTGCGCGGCAGGCTCGGCGCGCTGGCCGGCGGCATCGCGTTCATCATGCCTGGCCTGATCGCGATCCTTGGCCTGTCGGTGCTGTTCCTCGCGGGAACCCCGCCGCTGTGGGTGCGCGGCGCGGGGGCCGGCGCGGACGCCGCCGTCGCGGCCGTGGCGGTGCAGGCAGGCTGGTCGCTGGCCGGACCGAGCTGGAAACGCGCGGCCGGCGGCCGGCGGGTGCGCTGGGTCTGCTACCTGCTCGCGGGTGGCGCGGCGGCCGCGACCATCGGGCCGTGGCTGGTGCTCGTCCTGCTCGGCTGCGGCGCGGTCGAGCTTGCGGCCCGGAACCAGCAAGCAGGCAGCGCGAGCGCGATTCTCGTGACCTTGCGAGCCGCCCCCGTTAAAACACTGGTGGGCGCGAGCGCGCTCCTGCCCGTGGCGTGGACCGCGTTGAAGGTGGGCGCGCTGTCCTTCGGCGGCGGCTTCGTGATCATCCCGCTCATGCAGGCCGACGCGACCGGACACCACTGGATGACCAACGCCCAGTTCCTGAACGGCGTCGCGCTCGGCCAGGTCACCCCCGGCCCCGTCGTCCAGACCGTCGCCACCGTCGGCTACGCCGCCGCCGGCCTCGGTGGCGGCTTGCTCGCCGCGCTGGTCGCGTTCACCCCGTCCTTCCTATTCGTGATCGGCGGCGCCAGTCGCTTCGACGCCCTGCGCGGCAACCCGCACGTCACGGTGTTCCTCGACGGCAGCGGACCGGCCGCGATCGGCGCAATCCTAGGCTCGGCGATACCGCTCGCCCGCGCGCTCACCCAGCCGTGGCAGTTCGCCGTCCTCGCCGGGGCCGTGGCGCTCCTGCTCGGCCTGCGCCGCGGCGTGGTCCTCACACTGCTGGCAGCCGCGGCGGTCGGGGTGATCGTCGCATTGGCCGGCGGACCGCTGCCCCATTAGCGTCCTAGCCGTACCTGAAACGCGCGGCTGCCAATCGACCGCAAGCTCGGTGGAGAAGCACATCGTCCTCGCTTATCTCGGCGGATTTCTCATAACGACAGCGGTGCTTCCCCCGCGTCCGCTCTCCGTCGCGCGAGCAGCGGTATCGCGGCGATCTTCTCCTCGGTGAGATCCTCCCACCGGATCGCGGCGAGCGGCCGCGGGCCGTGCGACGGCCGGCAGTCGATCACGCGATCCGGAGTGACGATCAGGTCTACGAGCACGTCGTGGCCGGTGCACGGGATCGTCCCGGCGGGCTGGAGCTGGAGTTCGTGGACGGTGGTGACCGACACGGTGTGCGGGCCGATCAGGCCGGCGGCCGTCGCCAGCGCGAATTCCAGGTCAGCGAAGCCGCCGCCCTTGCCGAGCCGGGCGCCGTCCGCGCTGACCGCGACCGAGCCCATCACGACAAGGTCGACCGGGGTCAGGTCGGCCAGCGCGACCCGGCGGGCCGCGCGTTCGGCGCCGCTGATCGATGCCGCCTGCCGCGGCGGCACCGTCAGCCGGGCCGGGTCGAGCGCGAAGAACGGCTGCTCGTCGGCGAGGCGCGGCACCGCCATGTAGACGACCTTGCCGTCCTCGAGCGCGCGCTGCCGGACCGGGAGCTGCGGCGAGTCCGGGTTGGCCTTCAGCGTGCCGGCGGCCTGCCACACCTCGGTGTCTCGCAGCCGTTGCGCGGCGGCCTCCGCGCCGGTGAAGTTCGGGATCCGTCCGGCCGCGCCCGGGAACCGGGCGACCTTCGCGGCCCGCATCGCGGTCCACACCTCGTCGCGCACCGCCGCCTTCGCGGCCAGCAGGTCGGCCGGGCCGCCAGCGTCGCGGTCGTGCCGGGGAGCGGGACGGGCCATTGCCTACTCCCTACTTCCTGCCGATGTCGTCGATGATCAGGACTGCCAGGCGAAGATGCCGCCGGGTAGCCGCCGCATCAGGATAGTGCCGCAGCGACCACTCGACCTGCCGGAGCACCATGTGGGCGAGGTAGGCGCCGGCCGCGGGTCGGCTGGTCAGTTCGAGGACGCGCGCCCAGAGCCGGTCGCGGAGCTCATCGTGGTCATAGCTGTAGAACAGCAGCGTCGCCAGATCGAAGGCCCGGTCCCCGGCCAGCGCCGGCGGATTGATGTCGATCACGCCGGTGATCGAGGCGCCGTCGGTGAGCAGATTGGCGAGGCTGAAGTCGAAGTGCACGTAGTCCCTGCCATCCGGGATGTCGTCGCCATGGCGTGCGCCGATCCGGCGGACCGCCCGCAGGAGTTCCGGGGCGGCCGAGCTCAGCGTGGTGTGCAGGCAATATCCCTCGCCGCCCACGCTCAGCGTCCTGACGATGAGCTCGCGCCAGCCAGGTTTGCCCGTACCCAGGCCCGCCTGCGCGTCGTTCAGCCGGAACAGCTCCGGCAGCAACTGGAGCACCAACCCCGGCTCGCGAGTATCGAGGGAACTCCCGGGCAACCGCTCCTGCACCCAGTACAGCAGCCCTTCGGTGTTGCCGAACGCGCGGAGCCGCGGTGCCGGATAGCCACGGCGTCGCAGTTCGGTCAGTATCTCGTCCAGCGTGCTTAGCTGGCCCGGGCCGTCGGCGTCCGGGTCCGGCATGATCTTGAGCACGCTGACCGTGCCCGCGCGGTCGGTTACCAGGAACGCGCTCTTCGACTCGCCGCCGTCCGCCGGCCGCAGCGCCACCACGTCCATGCCCGCCTGCTCGGTCAGCGCCGCCCGGAGCCGGCTGAGCGTCTCGTCCCCCATCCCTTCAGTGTGGCCGCCGATAGCCAACCCTCCAGCCCAGACAACCTCGATTCACACTACAAATGTAGCGCTACGGCTGTCTTTGTACCCGTTCGGAGGGCGCAACTGCCCGATATGAACCGGTTTGCGGGCGACGTCCGGGTACAAAGACACGTGTTGCGTAAAGGGAGTTGCTGTTGGGGCTGAGGAGTTTCCCAGCCCGTGCGACCACGGCGAGTTCTGAGTAAAGAGCTTTTCCGGGTTTCCGGGGACACCAGGCCGAGCAGGGCGGCGGCGCCGAGGACAGCGGCGGCGAGGGCGAAGGCGGCGGGGTAGGACGCGCTGTCGACAAGGAAGCCAGCCGCGATCGGGCCGGTGACCGAGCCGATATCGCCCGCCATCTGGTAGAACGCGACCATGATGCCCCCGCCGCTGCCGTCGAGCAGGTCGCCGATCATCGCCGCGGGCGCGACGTCGAGCAGCCCGGAGCCGAAGCCCGCCACCGCGAGCGCCCCGAGGAAGGCCCATAGCCCGGGCAGCACCGCGAGCATCACCATGCCCGCCGCGGAGATGGCGCAGCCCGCCACGATGACCGGCCGCCGGCCGAGCGTGTCGGCGATGCGCCCGGCGGGCAGCAGCGCGGTTCCGTTGAGCGCCGCGAACAGCAGGAATCCGATCCCGGTCCAGGTCGCCGAGCGATGCAGCGAATCCCGGACGAACAGCGGGATGATCGCTCCGCGCACGCCGAGCACGGCGAAGCCGTCGGCCAGGTTCGCCGCGGCGGCCGCCCGGTAGGCGCGGCTGCGCAGCGCCCCGGCCAGCGCCGCGAACCCATCTGCGCCGCGGCCTGGGGCGGCGGTGCGATCGCCGCGCGCGCGTGACCCGGAGCGCAGCCCGAACGCCGCGATCCCCGCTGGCACCAGCAGCAGCCCGCCGTACAGGAAGAACGGCGCGCGCAGCGACCAGGCGGCCACGATCCCGCCCAGCGCCGGCCCGCTGATCCCGCCGAGCAGGAAGCCGCCGCTGTACAGGCCGCTGGCCCGGCCGCGCAGGTCGCTGGGCACGCTGGCCAGCAGCAGCGCCTGGGCGCTGACCGAGAACATGGCCGAGCCGAGCCCGCCCACCCCGCGCAGCACCAGGAGCTCGACGAACGACCCTGAGAACCCGGCCAGCGCGCTGCTCACCGCGACCACCGAGATGCCGGCCGCCATCACCGCCCGCGAACCGAACCGGTCCACCAGCCGTCCGGCGGGTAGCGCGCCGGCCACCCGCATCAGCGCGAAGGCGCTGATCACGCTCGCCGCCGCGGCGACGCTGACGCCGAACTGCCGGGCGAACGCCGGGATGGCCGGAGCCACGATCCCGTACCCGAGCGCCACCGTGAACGAGACCGCGGAGAGGATCGCCGCCTCTGGCGGCAGCTCACGGAATGGGCCCGAGCGCGTCCGGGACCCGAGCGGGCCAGGAGTCGTCGCGGTCACTTATCGGAGGATACGGCCGAGTCTTCGGGAGCTGCGCGGCGGGCGCAGGCGAGGATGGTGACCACGGCGCCGGCCGACACCTCGATCAGCCGCTCCATCGCCTGCTGCCCGTCGGGCCCAGCGCACAGGTACCGCAGCGCCGCGGCGAGGTGCACGATGCCGAACACCGCGTACAGCAGGCCGTAGACGGCATACGGAGCGGCGCCCACGACGACGGCCGCCCAGGTGCCGCCGTGCCCCAGTTCGATGAGGCCTCCGCCGATCGGGCAGGAGGCCGCCGGCAGGTACAGCCAGCCGCGCGAAATTAACTGCCGGGTCTGTGCCAACGCCGCACCTCCTGTCCTGGCGAGGATACCGAGGAGCCTATCGCGCAGTGCATATGCACGTGCACGAAGCCGTCGAAGTCGTCCGCTCAGCGAACTCTGCGATACCGGGTCATCGGCCCGAGGACGCCGGGCACTAGGTCGTACGGCGCCATGCCGAGGCGCTCGATGACCGCGACCGACGCGGCGTTGCCCTGGTCGATCTCGGCGAGGACTTCGGGCAGGCCGAGCGGGCCGAATGCGTAGTCCAGCACGGCGCCCGCCGCCTCGGTCGCGTAACCCTTCCCCCAGACAGGCGGCGCCAGGCTGTACACGAGCTCGATCCCGAGGTTTTCGAGCGGCCGGAGCCCGGCGGTTCCGGCCAGCTCGCCGGCGGCTTGAATCACCCAGATCCCGTACCCGCCGTCGGCGAAGGTCGACTCGCTCTCCGCGATGACCGCCCGGATCTCGTCCGGCGGCAGCACCTCGCCGTCGAACAGGAATCGCCGGACCTCCGGGTCGGTCCAGTGCGTAAGCAGAGCGGTATGGTCGTGCACCGTAACCGGCCGGAGGATCAGCCGCTCGGTCCGCAGTATGTGGTTCACATTCATCGAGGGTAGGAAGGCCCGTGCCGCGAAGCACCCGGATTTCTGTGCGCAACGCGCGCTTCCAGCAATGGCAGGCGCTGCTGGGGAGCCGGCAGAAGCGGCAGCGCGCCGGTCAGTTCCTGGTACACGGCGTCCGCCCGGTCACCGTCGCGGTCCAGCGGGACTGGCCGATCCGCGCGGTGATCTATGACGATGGCCGGACCCTCTCCCAGTGGGCGACGCGGATCCTCCGCGACACAGCGGGGCGCGCCGAGCATGCGGCGATGGCGACCGAGCTTCTCGCCGAGCTCGGTGAGAAGGCGGACGAGCCGCCCGAACTGCTGGCCGTCGCCGCGATCCCGCCGGACGACTATGCGCGCATCGCGACGCCAGCGGACTTCCTCTGCCTGGCCTTCGACCGGCCGTCCAGCCCTGGCAACATCGGGACGCTGGTGCGTTCGGCCGACGCGTTCGGAGCGGCCGGGGTCGTGGTGACCGGCCATGCGGCCGACCCCTATGACCCGAAGTCGGTCCGCGCCAGCACCGGCTCCTTGTTCGCCGTGCCCGTGGTCCGCGACGCGTCCCCGCAGGGCGTCCTGACCTGGGTAGACTCGCTGCGGCGCGGCGGTCTGCCCGTGGTCCTGGTCGGCACCGACGAGCACGGGACGGCTAGTGTCGCCGACCACGACCTGACCCGGCCGACCCTGCTCGTCGTCGGCAACGAGACCATCGGGCTGAGCGCCGCCTGGCGGGAGGCGTGTGACGTCGTGATCCGCATTCCGATCGCCGGCTCCGCGAGCTCGCTGAACGCCGCGAACGCCGGCACGATCGCACTGTACGAGGCGGCCCGGCAGCGCGGGTTCGCCGCCAGCCGGCCGGCCTGACCTCCTGTCACGTTCTCGGTGCCCCGTACGTCAGTGGGGTGTATCGGTAAGCATGGACAGGGAGACAGCCATGGAAGCACGGCTCACTTATTACGACAGCCCGGTCGGCACGAAGTTCTCTAAGTACATAAATTCCGCAGGCGCTCTCATCTCAAAGTCGACCTTGCCGAACTCGACGCAGGAGCTGGTGAAGATCCGCGCCAGCCAGATCAACGGCTGCGCCTTCTGCCTCGACATGCACACCAAGGATGCCGAGTACGCCGGGGAGACCGCGGCCCGGCTGAACATGGTGGCGGCGTGGCGGGAGGCGAAGGTCTTCACTGACGCGGAGCGGGCGGCATTGGAACTGGCCGAGCAGGGCACCCGGCTCGCCGACGGCGCGGCCGGCGTCACGGACGAGGCATGGCGGAACGCCGCGAAGTACTACGACGAGGATCAGCTCGCCGCCCTCGTGTCGCTGATCGCGATCATCAACACCTACAACCGCATGAACGTGATCACCCGCCAGCCGGCCGGCGACTACCAGCCCGGCCAGTGGGGTTAGCCCGAGGTTTGACCCGCCCGCTAGCCCGGCGGCGGACGCCGCACCGTGACCCGAGGATCGAACGGTAGCCTGGGCAAACTCGTCATAGGGCACGCCTCGGCCCGCATGGCGAGGTCCGTGAGGTCGACGGTGCTGATCATGGGAGATAGTTTGGCACCAAACGATAGGGAGGTCCAGTCGTGCGGGTACTGGTGGTCCGTCATCACGACGTCGATTCGGCCGGGTTCATCGCCGAGGCCTTCCGCGAGCGCGGCGCCGAGCTGGACGTTCGCCTTTTCCCCGACGACGGCCCGCTGCCCGGGCTGGCCGGGGTCGATCACATCGTGGTGCTCGGCGCGATCCCGTCGGTCAACGACGCCCTCCCGTGGATCGCGGACGAGCTAGCCTGGCTGCGTGCCGCTGACGTGGCCGGCGTGCCGGTGCTCGGCATCTGCTTCGGCGGCCAGGCCCTGTGCGCGATGGCCGGCGGCCGGGTCGAACGCTCGCCGCGGCTGGAGATCGGCTGGACTGCCGTCGAGTCCTCGGCTCCCGACCTGGTCCCGCCCGGTCCGTGGCTTTCCTTCCACGGTGACCGCTGTGTGCTCCCGGACACCGCCCGCGTGCTGGCCGCCAACGACCTGTGCGTCCAGGCCTTCGCCATCGGGCGCCACTTTGGCGTCCAGTTCCACCCCGAGGTCGACGGCCCGCAGTTGAAGCGCTGGCTCGACAACGGCGGCGCCGCCGAAGTGACCCAGGCCGGCCTCGACCCCGACGAGTTCCTCGCCCAGACGATCCGCGAAGAACCCGCCGCCCGCCGCCGCGCCGCCACCCTGGTAACCACCGCCCTAACCCTCGCCGCCCCCTAGCTCCGGCCGCCCCCGCGCGCCTCCGCCCCGGCCGCCCCCGCGCGCCTCCGCCCCGGCCGCCCCCGCCGTGGCCCGACATTTCACGACTTGCCCCGATATGTTCGACCGACCACGACGGCTTACGTGTCGGAAAAGGGCTTCGCGTTGAAAAAGGGTGCAGATCTGGCGCCTTTCTCAACAGGAAGCACTTTTCTAACATCTAACATGACCCTTTAACCGCACCAGTCACAACTGTCATCGCATCATGGGTGGGTTATCCCCTAGGTGAAGATGGGTGACAGTCTGCTGCCGCCCGGCGTGCACCGTCCGTAGCGTAATTCCCGTACGAAAATCACGCTACGTAGGGAGATGCCCGGATGATCGAGGCACGCGGGCCTGACCGAGTGGCAGGTCGCCGACATCGCGTTCGCCGGCTCGATCCCCGTCCATCACCTAGCGGAGACGAAGGTGTCGCTTGACACGCCTTCATGGAACTGACCTCGGACAGCGTCGAGTATCGCGCGGAAACCCCAGTGGAGGCCTGAGATGACGACCCTGACAGTTGACTACCGCCGGACCATTCGCTCCGAGTTCACTAAAATCCGCTCGGTCCGGTCCACCTACTGGTCGCTGTTCCTGCTGGTGCTCGCCGCCGTCACCTGGTGTGTCGCGTACTGCCTGGCGACCGTGCACCAGTGGCCGACGATGTCGACAATGGACAAGTCGAGCTTCGACGGTACCCAGGACAGCGTGATCGGACTGGCGCTGCTCGGCCAGCTGATCATCGTGGTGTTCGGCGCACTGATGATCACCTCCGAGTACGGCACCGGGATGATACGCACCTCGCTCACCGTGATGCCGCGCCGCCGGGTGCTCTACTGGTCCAAGCTGGCGGTGTTCGCCGGGGTCAGCCTGGCGCTGTCGCTGGTGACCAGCTTCGGCACCTTCTTTCTCGGCAAGGCGCTGCTGGCGCCCACCCACGTGACGATGTCGCTGTCCAACCCCGCTGAGCTGCGGTCGGTGCTGGTCACCGCCCTGTACGTCGAGGTCTGCGGCCTGCTCGCCTACGCGATCGGCGCGATCGTGCGCAGCACCGCCGGGGGCCTGACCATCGCCTACGGTGTCCTCGCGCTGCTGCCGCAGCTGATCAAGGCGCTGCCCGGTTCCCTGGGGCACGCCCTGGTGCGGTGGGTGCCCGGCGGCGACGCGCTCTCCGTGATGACCACCACCAACGGCTCGAACCCGCCGCACATGTTCTCCGCCTGGGGCGAGCTGGCCGTCTTCGCCGGCTACGCCGTCATCCTGCTCACCTACGGTGCGGTCCAGTTCAGCCGCCGCGACGCCTGAGGAGACTTTAATGAACCGCAAATCGCTCACCGCAGTGGCTGCGGCGGCCGTGCTCGCCGGCGGTGGCGCCACCGCTAGCTGTGCGTCGGCCGCGACGAGCCAGGCAACGACGAGCCAGGCAACGACGAGCCAGGCAACGACGACCGGCCACAGCGGCACCGCCCACCTGATGATCTGGAGCCTGAACAGCGACGGACCGTACTTCCAGGGGATCGCAACCGGAGCGGTCGGCGACTACGGGAAGGGCGAGACTGTCCTGCCCGACGGCAAGGTCGACCCGGAACATACCAGCGAACTTCAGCTGAACATGACCCACGGCTCGTTCCGGCTCAGCATCGCGGCCATCGGCAAGGGAGTGGCCGACAGCAAGCGCTGGCAGTGGAACACGTCCAACTGCTCCGGCCGGGTCTCGTTCCGTGCGCAGGCGCCCATCGTGGCGGGCTCAGGTACCGGTGCCTACCGGGACATCACCGGCACCTTTGGCGTGACCGTGACGATCGAGGAGGTTGACGTCAAGCCCGTCTGCAACGGCACCAGCGGGTTCCTGTCCCAGATCATCCTGCTTGACGGCGCCGGCTCCGTGTCCTACTGACCCAGAGGCCACCCCGCGATGACCCCCTATCCTGAGCGCGTGCTGCAGCAGGCGTACGCATGGATGCGGAGTCATCCGCGGGTGGCCGACGGCGTGCTCGGTCTCCTGTTGTTCGCCGCCGGAGCCGGCCAGATCCCGGCCGGCGGCCCAGTCGCTGACGTGCGGGCCATCTCTGTCAACGTGTTGCTCGCTGGCAGCGTGGCGGTCCGCCGGCGGAACCCCGTGGCAGCCTTCTGCGGCGCCGTGGTCATCGTGTCATTCCAGCTCGCGTTCGGCCTGGGATCGGGCAGCCTGCCGGGCATGGCGCCCGGGGTGACCGACCTGGCCATCGTGATCTTGCTGTACACGCTCGCCGCCTACCGGCCTCGGCGGGTGTCGGTCACCGCCCTGCTCGTCTGCTTCGCCGGCGCGGTGGTCGCCATCGCGGGGTACGCGCCGCTGCACGAGACAGACGCGAAAGCCGTCCTGCTGCTGTCCTTCGTGGCGGTCGGCGTAACCCTGCTGGGCGCGTGGGTGCTCGGCGACTCGGCCGCCTACCGGAAGACCTACTACGTCTCGCTCGAGCAGCGCCTGGCCGCTGCCGAACGGACCAGCGAGCTGGAGACCAAGCGTGCCCGCGCGGTAGACGAGTCCGCCGCCCGGCTGCGCCGGATCGAGCGCGACCTGCACGACGGCGCGCAGGTCCGGCTCGCCGCGCTCGCGATGGCGCTCGGCGAGATCAAGGAAAACCTGGCGCAGGCCGACACAGACCCCGGCACGCTGAAGCTCGTCGGCAGCGCACACCAGAACGCCAAGAACACCCTCACCGAGCTGCGTGACCTGGCCCGGGGCATCCACCCGCCCGTGCTGGACCGCGGTCTGGGCGAGGCGCTGACGATCCTGGCCGGGACCAGCGCGATCCCCGTCGCCCTCACCGTCTGCATCGCCGAACGGCCGTCACCCGCCATCGAGGCAATCGCCTACTTCTGCACCGCCGAATTGCTCGCCAACGCGGCCAAGCACAGCGGCGCGCGGAGCATCCAGGTCAGCGTGAAAGACAGCGAGAGCGGTCCGCTGGCGCTGACCGTCACCGACGACGGCGCCGGCGGTGCCCGGGTCGCGCCGCGCGGGGGACTGGCCGGACTGCTTGAGCGCGTGCAGACCGTCGACGGTCAGCTCATGGTCGGCAGTCCGCCGGGCGGCCCGACCACCGTCACCATCGAACTCCCGAGGCATGCCTGATGCGTATCGTCATCGCCGAGGACGCCGCGATCATGCGGGACGGACTCACCCAGACGCTCACCCGCCGCGGCCACGACGTGATCGCCGCGGTCGGCGACGCGGAGGCACTGAAGAAGGCGATCGCCGAGCACCGGCCAGACGTCGCGATAGTCGACGTGCGGATGCCGCCGTCGCACACCGACGAGGGCCTGCGCGCCGCCAAGGCCATCCACCAGGACTTCCCCGAGGTGGGCGTGCTCGTGTTCTCCCAGTACATCGAGGCGCACGCGGCCACCGAACTGTTCGCCAGCGCGCCGACCGGGGTCGGCTACCTGCTCAAGGACCGGGTAGCGGACGTGAGCGAGTTCATCGACGCGCTCACCCGGGTTGCCCAGGGCGGCACCGTACTCGACCCGGAGGTGGTCCGCCAGCTGCTCGGCGCCGGGCGGCGCCAGGACAGCCTGGCCACGCTCACCCCCAGGGAGAAAGAGGTCCTCTCGCTCATCGCCCAGGGCAGGTCGAACGTCGCCATCGCCTCCGCGCTATTCATCTCGCCGAAGGTCGTGGAGAAACACGTCGCGAACATCTTCGACAAGCTAGGCCTCGCACCCTCGGACACCGACAACCGCCGCGTCATAGCCGCCATCCGGTATCTGGAGTCGTGAAGCGTCAGTCGGCTTCTACCGAACGGATGATCTTCCGCAGCAGGTAGGCCAGCTGTTCCTTCTCGTCCTCGGTGAGGGCCGAACTGGCCGTCGACTCCCCGGCGTTGAACGCGGGGAACAGGCGCTCGATGACATCGAGACCCGCGGGTTCCAGCGAGACGAGGACCAGACGGCCGTCCTCGTCGTGTGCGCGGCGGCGGGCCAGGCCGCGCTTCTCCAGCGTCTTCAGCACGCCGGTGAGCGTGCCCTTGGTCACCCCGGCCTCGGCGGCCAGGTGCCTGGTCTGCTGGTCACCCCAGATCCACAGCACGAACAGCACGGTGAACGCGGCCCAGGACAGGTCCTCGGTGGCCAGCACGTCCCGCTCCAGCTGATGCCGGATCGCGTTCGCCGCCCGGTAGATGTTGGACACCGCGGCCATCGCGGCGAAATCAAGCGCGAGCTCGCCCGCGATCTTCGCGCGGATGTCCTGCTCGGCCTGGATCAGGTCACGGTCGTTGCCGATGCTGAGGCGGCGTGGCATGGGATGATCGTACGCGGGTCCGACCTAGCATCTCCGCGGCGCTGGGATGCCCCGGAACTCCCAATCCCCGCCGAGCGCGGTGGAGATGACCTCCTCACTCTCCGACGCCTGAGCTCCTCGGCCTACGAGCCGCGGGCGGCCTGGATCGCTTCCCACACCCGCTGTGGCGTCGTCGGCATGTCGACGTGCCGCACGCCGAGGTGAGACAGCGCGTCGACGACCGCGTTCTGCACCGCTGGCGTCGACCCGATCGTGCTGGCCTCCCCGATGCCCTTGGCGCCCAGCGGGTTGTAGGTGGTCGGCGTCGCCATGTCGGCGAGTTCGAACGACGGCAGTTCCGCGGCGGTGACGAACGCGTAGTCGGCGAACGTCGCGGTCAGCGGGTTGCCGTCGGCGTCGTAGACGACCTCCTCCAGCAGCGCCTGCGCGGCGCCCTGGGCGATGCCGCCGTGCCGCTGGCCTTCGGCGAGCAGCGGGTTGATCACCGTGCCGGCGTCGTCCACGGTCACCACCCGGCGCAGCGTCGTCTTGCCGGTCTCGGTGTCCACCTCGACGACGGCCACGTGCGTGCCGAACGGGAACGTCGGCCCAGGCGCGCGGAACAGCGCGCGGACGAACAGCCGCTCGCTCTCGGCCAGGTGCGCCAGGGACACCGCCACGTCCGGGTCCCCGGCCACGGTGAACTCCGACCGCGAAGCGTCGAAGACGAGGTCCGCCTGGCTGACCTCCAGCTCGGCGCTGGCCCGCGTCCGCGCCACCTCCAGCAGGTCACGGGATGCCTGCTGCACCGCCGCGCCGCCCTGCTGCAGGCTGCGCGACCCGCCGGTGCCGCCACCCTCCGGGACCAGGTCCGTGTCGCCCCACTTCACCGTGATCTTGTCAACCGGAATCCCAAGCTCGGAACTCGCCAGCGTCGCCCACACGGTCTCGTGTCCCTGGCCGTGCGGCGAGGTTCCGGTCAGGATCGTCGCGCTCCCGTCGGGGTGCACCTCGACCGTGGCGTTCTCGCTCGGACCGCCCTCTTCCGCGCCGGGGCCGGTGATCTCCACGTACGAGGACAGCCCGATGCCGAGCTGGACCACGTCCCCCGCCTCCCGCCACGCCCGCTGCTCGTCGCGGAGCGCGGCATACCCAGCGGCGGACAACGCCAACGACAAAGAAGTCCCGTAGTCCCCGGTGTCGTACGTGGCCCCGAACGCGGTCTTGTGCGGTGAGGTGAACGGAGCAAGCAGGTTGAGCCGTCGCACCTCCGCGGGATCCATCGAGATCTCCGCGGCGAACAGGTCGATTGCCCGCTCGATCGCGGCGGTCGCCTCCGGTCGTCCGGCGCCCCGGTATGCGCCGACCGGTGTCGTCGTGGTGACCACGGACCGCGCCACCGCCTCGGCGCGCGGGATCTCGTAAGGACCCGGCGCCATCAAGATCGTCAGGTACGGCAGGAACGCGCCGAACCGCGGGTACGCGCCGGAGTCCTGGAGGATCTCCAGCCGGTATGCCTGCACCTCGCCGGATCGCGAGCCGCCGATCGTGATCGTCTGCCGCTGCGCCCGGCCGTGCGTCATGCCGACCAGGTTCTCGTTGCGGGACTCCGCCCAGCGGGCGGGCCGGCCGAGCCGCCGCGCAACCCAGCACACCACCACAGCCTCCGGGTCGACGCCGAACTTCGCGCCGAACGCGCCGCCCACGTCCGGGGTGATGACCCGCACCGCGTCCGCGTCGGCGCCCAGCGCCTTCGCCAGACCCTCGCGGGTCTCCTGCGCGCCCTGGTTCGGGATCCACGCGATGAGCCGGTCACCCTCCCAGACCGCCGCGGCGGCCCGCGTCTCCATCGGCGCCGGGGCAACCCGCTGGTTCTCGATCGTGCGGGAAACGACCGCCTCGCAACCCTCGAACAGATCCGCGGTCGGGTGCGGCAGGTCCTCCGGGCCGTCATGGGTCATGACGACGTTCGTGCCCGCCGCAGGGAACAGCAGCGTCGCACCCTCGGCCGCGTCCGCCATGTCGATCACCGCGGGCAGCATGTCGTAGTCGACGTCGACGAGCTCGGCCGCATCCTCCGCCTGATAAGGCTCGTCGGTGACGATCACCGCCACCGGCTCACCGACGAACCGCACCACTTCGCGCGCGATCAGCGGCTGGGTCATCAGCTCGTTCATGCCGGGCATCGGCGGGGTGATCGGCGCCAAGTCCAGGTCGTCGCCGGTGAACGCGGCGACGACCCCCGGCGCGGAAAGCGCGCCGCTGACGTCAACCGACCGAAGACGCGCGTGCGCGACCGTCGACCGCACGAAGTGCACATGCACCGCGCCCGCCAGCCGTTCGTCCCGCAGGTCGGCGGTATAGACGCCGCCGGTGGTCAGGAATCGCGGGTCCTCGACGCGGCGCACACGGGTGCCCAGAATGCTCACGTTTACTCAGCTCCTCCCCGGCCCACTCATCGTAGTCCGAGGTCGATCACCGTCATTCCGGCGGTGGTCGCCCGCCCGTCCATCGCGGCCACGTGCGCATCCTAGGGCGCGATCGGGTATTCTTTAGCGTCGCGGGGCGGAGTAGCTCAGTCAGGCAGAGCAAGCGGCTCATAATCGCTGTGTCGCCGGTTCAAGTCCGGCCTCCGCTACACTATTTATCCGTATTCACCAGTAGAAAGGCACTCCAACCGTGGCTGCCACCGACGTCCGGCCGAAGATCACGCTGGCTTGCCAGGAGTGCAAGCACCGGAACTACATCACCAAGAAGAACCGGCGCAACGACCCGGATCGCCTCGAGCTGAAGAAGTACTGCCCCAACTGCCGCTGCCACCGCCCGCACCGCGAGACCCGGTAGTGTCCCCGAACCCGGCGTTTGTCGGCCACACGTTCGAGCCATCCGCTCCGTACGAGGTTAGCCGGGTCAAGATCGCCGAGTTCGCCACCGCGATCGGGGAGCAGAGTCCGCTGTGCTTCGACTCCGAAGCTGCGGTCAAGGCGGGCTATCCAGATGTCATCGCGCCGCCCACGTTCGCGATCGTGCTCAGCACCGTGGGCAACTCCAGGGTCCTCGCCGACCCCGAGCTGAACCTGAACTACACGATGGTCGTGCACGGCGAGCAGGCGTTCGAGTACACCCGGCCGCTGCACGCCGGCGACGTGGTCGTCTCCCAGTCCACGATCGAGCAGATCCGGCCGATCGGCAAGCACACCTCGATGACGATCAGCACGAGCATCGACACGCTCGATGGCGAGCATATCTGCACAGCGCGTAACACGCTCGTAGAGCGAGGGGAGTAGCCGATGACCCCAGGCACCGAACTCGCGCCGAAGACCTACCAGGCGACCCGGCTGGACCTGGTCAAGTACGCGGGCGCCTCCGGCGACTTCAACGTCATCCACTGGAGCGACCGGCTCGCCACAGAGGCTGGCCTGCCCGGCGTGATAGCGCACGGCATGTACACGATGGCCCAGGCTGGCCGCTACGTCACCGAAGTGGCGGGCGGCGATCCCGGCCGGGTGAAAGAGTTCAGCGTGCGGTTCTCCGCCATGGTGCCGGTCCCGGATGACGATCAGGGCGCGACGATCGAGGTCAGCGGCACGGTGGCCGAACAGGTGGACGACGAGCACGTGGCCATCGCCGTCACCGCCACGACGAACGGGACGAAGGTGCTGACCCGCGCCCGCGCGGTCATCCGCGTGTGAACCTGGCCGACTGCACCAC
>Ga0070714_100000179_pt1 | contig 50940 bp, 58 predicted proteins | sample LARL83metaG_FD_65450 | JGI IMG/M metagenome (GOLD analysis project Ga0070714, IMG submission 65450) | Corn, switchgrass and miscanthus rhizosphere microbial communities from Kellogg Biological Station, Michigan, USA - LAR L8-3 metaG | ecosystem: Host-associated > Plants > Roots > Rhizosphere ... | reverse complement strand
TGCCGCCTCGACGCAGACGCCGCGATCCCTGCGAACTTGCTGGGAGCTCATCCGGCATTCCTGAGCATCACCCGCACCGCTGACGAACTCTCCATCGTCTGTGCCGAGGAAATGGCGCCCGCAAGCGCGAGGGTGCAGCCGGGCTGGCGTGCCTTGAAGGTGGAAGGGCCTCTGGATTTCTCCCTGACGGGCATCATGGCGACCCTCGCCACACCCCTGGCCACGGCGAAGATCAGTCTCTTCGCCGTGGCCACATTCGATACCGACTACCTGCTGGTGCCGGAGCGCGACCTGGAAGCTGCCATGGCGGCGCTCGGCCAGGTCAGCGAGATACGACGCTAGTCCCGAGCCCGCAGCGCAGCGGGAACTTCTTGTAGGGCTGCGGCGAGTAGCAATAGCCTTCCTTGCATGGGTCCGCGCCCAGCGCCCGCGCCATCTTCTGCCAGGCGGCGCCGTGCTCCTCGCTGAGGTCCTGCAGTCCCGGACCGTTCATGGCCACCAGCTGCGGACCTGAGGACGTGGGCAGCATCGCCGTCTGCGGCGGGCCGAACTGGTCGTAGTAGACGAACAGGTGGGCGAGCTCGTGGGGCAGGGCTTCTTGGGTAACCATGCAGACGTCCCGCTCGATCCATTCGGCGTTGAGATGGATGGTCCAGTTGGAATAGGCGGCCGCACCGATCACGGACTCTGACAGGCCCTTGGAGTCGATGACCAGCTTCGGCACCGGATAATGGGTGCCATGCGCCTGGTTGTAACTCTGCGTCAGATGGGTGATTTGCAGGCTGAAGCTGTCAGCCTGGGTCTGCAGGCGCGGATCCATGCTGCTGCAACCGGCCAATAGCAGGCAGAGCATCCCGAGTCCTTTCGCCGATCGCATCTCGCCGTTCCATGAGCGATGTGTACGCGATCAATATGGGAGCAAGGCATCTTTTCATTAATCGGGACCTCACCCGATGTTGGCAGGCCCAAGCACCCGAAAATCACGGATGCGTGAGCCATGCACGGGTGACCTGCATCACGCGGTTATCGCAGGGGTAAAGTGCGCGGCTTATGTATCAGGCGTAAGCACTGGCGGCGCGGCAGGCGCTCCATAGGCTCACCTGCCGCGCGCCGGCTTCGCGCAGGCTCTGCGCCAGGGATTCCGCGGTAGCGCCGGTGGTGACCACGTCGTCCAGCAACGCCACGTGCAGGCCCTGCACCGGCGCAGTCACGGTGAACGCACCCTTCAGGTTCTTGCGGCGCTCGTCGGCATCCAGCGTCGATTGCACCTGCGTCGCGCGGCTGCGTTCGCAGAGATCGAGACGCACTTTCAGCTTCAATCGTCTCGCCACCGGCCGCGCCAGTTCCACTGCCTGGTTGAAGCCGCGTTCCTTCAGGCGCGAGGCGTGCAGCGGTACCGGCACGATGCAATCGGGACGGTCTTCGCCGGCGGCGAGATATTCCGCGAGCAGGGAGCCCAGCAGCCGTCCCACCGCGAGATCGCCTTCGAACTTGAAACGCTGCACCAGCTTGTCCACCGGGAAGCCGTAGGCGAGGGGACTCCTGGCCGTATCCCAGCTCGGCAGCCGCTTGATGCAGGCGCCGCAGAGAGGCGTATCTGCGTCGGGTGGCAACGGCGCCGCGCAGCGGGGGCAGGGATGTCGGTTCCAGGGCAGTTCGCCGAAGCAGTCGGCGCACAAGTCCCGGTCCCCGGCGCCTTTGCCGCCGCAGAGCACGCAGGTAGGGGGATAGAGGAACCGCAGCACTCGCGGATGCTAACCCACCTGCAGGGACTGCAAACCATAAGCCACTGATTTGGAAGCTTAAATCCAGATTGACCATTACGCCGGCAGTTGTAAACCTCAAGAGGTTTTAAAAGTTGACGGGCTGGCACTACACTGGCGCCCTCCAAATAGAGGGTCAGGCCATGTCAGTAGTGATGCCGGGAGACGTGCGCAACGATTGGACCCTGGCCGAGGTGCAAGAGCTGTTCGCCCTGCCGTTCAACGACCTGCTGTTCCGCGCCCAGGCGGTGCATCGCCGCCACTTCGATCCCAACGCGGTGCAGGTCTCCACGCTGCTCTCCATCAAGACCGGAGCCTGTCCCGAGGACTGTGCCTACTGTCCCCAGAGCGCGCGCTATGACACCGGCCTCAAGGCCGAGAAGCTCATGTGCGTGGACGACGTGGTGGCGAAGGCGAAGATCGCCCGCGACGCCGGCGCCACGCGCTTCTGCATGGGTGCCGCCTACCGCAGTCCCAAGGACAAGGATCTGGACCAGATCGCCGAGATGGTGAAGGGCGTGCGGGGACTGGGCATGGAGACCTGCTGCACGCTCGGCATGCTCACCCCGGCGCAGGCGCAGAAGCTCGCCGACGCGGGCCTCGACTACTACAACCACAACATCGACACCTCCGCCGAGTACTACAAGGACATCATCAGCACCCGCAGCTTCCAGGACCGCCTCGACACGCTGCAGAACGTGCGCGACGCCGGCATGCACGTGTGCTGCGGCGGCATCGTCGGCATGGGTGAGCAGAAGGAAGACCGGGCCAAGATGCTGCACACGCTCGCCACCCTGCCGGAACATCCGGAGAGCGTGCCCGTCAACCAGCTGGTGCAGGTGGCGGGCACGCCGCTGGCCGGCGGAGAGACCATCGATCCATTCGACTTCATCCGCGTCATCGCCGTGGCGCGCATCCTCATGCCCAAGGCCCACGTGCGCCTGTCCGCGGGCAGGAGCGAGATGCACGACGAGATGCAGGCGCTGGCCTTCTTCGCCGGCGCCAACTCGATCTTCTACGGCGAGAAGCTGCTCACCACCGGCAACCCGGACATGGAGAAGGATCGCCAGCTCTTCGCCCGGCTCGGCATCAAGCCCGAGGAACTGAGGGAGCGCTCCGACACCGCGCACCTGGACATCACCGCGGACGAAGATGGACGCGTCGCAGCGACTCGATGAGCTGCTGGCTCCCGAACTCGAGGCGCTGAAGCAGAAGTCGCTGTACCGGCTGCGCAGGCTGGTGGGCGGCCCGCAGGGCCCGGAGCTCGAGGTCGGCGGCACCACGCTGCTGAACTTCGCCAGCAACGACTATCTCGGCCTCGCCGCTGACGCGCGCCTGGCAGAAGCCGCCCGCCGCGGTCTCGACGAGTACGGCACCGGTTCCGGCGCTGCACACCTCGTCACCGGGCACAGCAGCGCGCACCACGCCCTCGAGGAAGAACTGGCGGCCTTCTGCGGGCGGCCGCGGGCACTGCTGTTCTCCGGCGGCTACATGGCCAACCTGGGGCTGGCGGGTGCGCTCGTGGGCCGTGGCGACCGGGTGCTGGAGGACCGCCTGAACCACGCTTCGCTGCTGGACGCGGGACTGCTCTCCGGCGCGGCATTCTCACGCTACGCGCACTGCAATGCGGTGTCCCTGGAACGGGAGCTGCAGGACGGCAAGGGCAATGCGCTGGTGCTCACGGACGGCGTGTTCAGCATGGACGGCGATGTGGCGCCGCTGCCAGCCTTGGCGAAGGTCGCCGCCCACCACGGCGCTTTCTTGGGCGTGGACGACGCCCACGGCTTCGGCGTCATCGGTGCGGGCGGCCGCGGCAGCCTGGAACATCACGGCCTCGGTCCTGCCGAGGTGCCCATCTATATGGCCACGCTCGGCAAGGCCTGCGGCAGCTTCGGTGCCTTCGTGGCCGGGAGCGAGCCGCTCATCGAGACCCTCATCCAGCAGGCACGCACTTATATATATACGACCGCCGCTCCCGCGGCATGGGCAGAAGCGAGCCGCATGGCTCTGCGCCTGGTGCAGACCGAGACCTGGCGGAGGGATCACTTGAATGAATTGATAGCGCGCTTCCGTGGCGGCGCTGCGCAGATCGGGCTCAAGCTCATGGATTCCTCCACGCCTATCCAACCCCTGCTGCTGGGTGAGCCGGAGACGGCACTGGCGCTCTCGCAGAAGTTGCAGGAGCGCGGCTTGCTGGTGGCAGCCATCCGCCCGCCTACGGTGCCCGCCGGCAGCGCGCGTCTGCGCATCACGTTCACGGCGGCCCACACCGAGCAACATGTGGATCGCCTGCTCTCGGCTCTGGCGGTACTCCGGCCATGAGCATGTCCCTATATATGGAGACGGAGGGGCAGGGGCCCGACCTTCTGCTGCTGCACGGCTGGGGCCTACACGGCGGGGTGTGGGACACGCTCATGCCGAGGCTCACGCCGCATCTGCGCATCACCCGCCTGGACCTGCCGGGCCATGGCCGCAGTCGCGCGGTAGCGATGCCCCATTCCCTCACGGAGCTTGCGCTGCAGACCATGGCCGCGGTGCCGCCGGGCACGGTGGTGCTGGGCTGGTCCCTGGGCGGACTGGTGGCACTCGAAGCCGCACTGCGCATGCCGCAGCGTCTGCGCGGGCTGATCCTCGCCGACGCCACGCCGCGGTTCACCACCGGCGAGGACTGGTCCTGCGCCATGCCGCCGGAACAGTTGCGGGAGTTCGCAGGAGGTCTGGCACATGACTACCAGGACACCCTTCAGCGTTTCCTGTCGCTGCAGGTGCGCGGCGACGAATCCGCCCGGGCCGCACTGCGCGAACTGCGGGAGTCGCTGTTCGCCCGGGGCGAACCTGACACCGCGAGCCTCGCCGTGGGACTGGAGATACTCAAGGACTCGGACCTGCGTGACAGGCTCAGGAACGTGAGCCTGCCGACGCTGGTACTGGCGGGCGGTTACGACCGGCTCACGCCGCCGGGAGCGAGCGAATACCTGGCCGCGCACATCCCGGACGCGAAGCTGGAGGTCTTCCCCAAGGCCGCGCACGCACCTTTCATCTCCCATGCAGACGCTTTCGCGGCAGCGGTGTTGAAGTTCATGAAGCATACGGACCGGGCGGTGGCATGAACGCGGCGGACGAGTTTTCCCTGGACCCGGCGCGTGTCGGGGCTTCTTTCGATCGCGCCGCCCGGGATTACGATGCCGCCGCCTTCCTGCAGAAGGAAGTGGGGGAGAGACTCCTGGAACGCCTGGACCTGATGGCCGAGGTGCCGGCGCGGGTGCTGGACGTGGGCTGCGGCACCGGCCGCCCGACCCAAGCGCTGCGCAAGCGCTATCCCAAGGCCGACCTCATCGGCGTGGATCTCGCGCCTGACATGCTGAAGATGGCGGCCAAGAAGCAGCCCTGGTTCGGACGATCCGCCCGCTTCGTCTGCGCCGAGGCCTCGCAACTGCCCTTCGCGGATGCGAGCTGCGAACTCCTCTACGCGAGCCTCATCCTGCAGTGGTGCGAGGACCTGGACGCGACGCTGCTGGAGTGGCGGCGCCTGCTCAAACCGCACGGCCTGCTGCTGTTCAGCACCCTGGGACCGGACACCCTCAAGGAGCTGCGTGCCGCCTGGGGCGCCGTGGACGGCTTCAACCACGTGAACCGTTTCCTGGACATGCACGACGTGGGGGATGCGCTGATCCGCGCCGGCTTTGTAGAACCGGTGATGGACGTGGAGCACATCACGCTCACCTACGAACACGCCACGGGACTGATGCGGGATCTCAAGAGCATCGGTGCCCACAACGTCACCGCCGGGCGCCGCCGAGGTCTCATGGGCCGCGGCCGGTTGCAGGCCTTCTCCGCAGCCTATGAGAAGTTCCGCAGCGAGGGCCGCCTGCCCGCTACTTACGAAGTGGTTTATGGCACCGCTTGGGCGCCCAAGTTCATGCCGACAGCCGCGCTGGGCGGGCGGAGCCTATGAAGGGTTTTTTCATCACCGGCACCGACACCGGCGTGGGCAAGACCCGGGTGAGCTCGGGACTGCTCAAGGCCCTGGCGAGATCCGGCCTCAAGGCCGTGGGCATGAAGCCCATCGCCAGCGGCGCCACGATGACGCCGGAAGGCCTGCGCAACGAGGATGCACTGGCACTGCAGGCGGCCGCCTCCCTCAAGCGAGACTATGCGCTGGTGAATCCGTACTGCTTCGCGCCGCCCATCGCACCTCACATCGCGGCCCTCGATGCCCAGGTGGAGATCAGCCTGGATCAGATCCGCGCAGCCTATGCAGCACTGTGTCGCGACGCCGATGCGGCGGTGGTGGAAGGCGTGGGCGGCTGGCAGGTGCCGCTGTCGCCAGCGCTCGAGTTGCCGGACCTGGCTCGGGAATTCGACTTGCCAGTGCTGTTGGTGGTGGGCCTGCGCCTGGGATGCCTGAACCACGCACAGCTCACGGCGCGGGCCATCCGCGCGGACGGGCTGGAATTGGCGGGCTGGGTGGCGAACGCCGTGGACCCGGATTTCCAGCGCCCCGAAGCCAACCTCGCCACCCTGGCGGCGGAGCTGCAGGCACCGCTCCTGGGGCAACTGCCTTACGCGCCGAAGACGCGCCCGCACGAGGTCGCCGGGCTGCTCAAAATCGCCGCAACCGCACTCACCTGAAGGCGCGAAATAGCGCAAATCACCCGGGAAAACATGCACTTCCGCGTCGAAGCTCCGTTGCGCCGCCTGGGGGCCATGCGGTAGCATACGGCGCGCCCGAGATGCCGCTGGACGGCAGCTTCGGAGCGGGGAATTCCATCGGGGACCAAGCCTGGCGCGGCTTCCAGCCGCCCTCTCTCCGGGGACCTTGAGCTTCACGACGCCGGCCGAAGCGCGGGCGTGACCATCAAGAAGACGGCGCCTCGCGCCGCGAGACAGCCAGCAGGAGTGACGATCGCATGGGCTTCCAAACGATAAAGAACCTGGCGCGCGCCGCCATCCTCCTCGGCTTCGGATCAGCGAGCGTCGCCGCCCGCGCCGCCAAGACCACTGCGGACGCCGTATTCAACATGCCGGAGGGCGTCACGCCCACCAGCCACCAGGTCTATGACGTCCACATGATGGTGGGCTGGGTATGCTTCTGGATCGGCGTGGTGGTGTTCGGCGTGATGATCATCGCGCTGTTCCGCTTCCGCAAGTCCAAGGGCGCCGTTCCCGCCCAGTTCCACGACAGCACCTTCCTGGAGATCGCCTGGACCATCGTGCCGGTCATCATCCTGGTGGCCATGGCCATCCCCGCCGCCAAGACCCTGGTGCGCATGAGCGACGCCAGCGATCCGGACATGAGCATCAAGATCACCGGCTATCAGTGGAAGTGGCAGTACGACTACCTGCAGGACGGCTTCAGCTTCTTCAGCATGCTGTCGCAGAAGAGCGACGAGGCCAGCCAGTACCGCTCCGGCATCGATCCGGCCACGGTGGACAACTACCTGCGTGATGTGGACCACCCGCTGGTGATCCCCACCGGGGAGAAGATCCGCCTGCTCATCACCTCCGACGACGTGATCCACTCCTGGTGGATGCCGGACTTCGGCGGCAAGACCGACGCCAACCCCGGCTTCGTCAATATGACCTGGATCAAGGTGGACGAGCCCGGCGTGTACCGCGGCGCCTGCGCCGAGCTGTGCGGCCGCTGGCATGGCTTCATGCCCGTCGTGGTGGTCGCCAAGGCCCCGGCCGATTACCAGGCCTGGATAAAGGCCATGAAGGCCGCCAACGGCAAGTACGTGAGCCCCTTCGACGGTTCGCTGGAAGACGTGGGTAGCCCGGTGGTGTTCGAGAGCACCAGCTACAACAGCGTCATGGGCCAGCCCACCGGCGCCGCCGTGCCCACCGGCACCAAGCTGGGCAGCGCCCCCGTCGCGGCCGCCGCCAACGCCGGCGCCATCGGCATGCCCACACCGGCGCCCAAGACTGCTGCCGCCGCAGCCGCCAGCCAGCCTTGGGACATGCAGACCGCCATGGCCCGCGGCAAGCAGGTGTATGACCAGAACTGCGCGAGCTGCCACATGCCGGACGGCAAGGGCAATCCCGCCATGGGCGCCAAGCCCATCGCCGGCAGCCCCATCGCCAACGGACCGCTGGCCGCGCACCTGGCGCGGGTGCTGAAGGGCAAGGGCATCATGCCGGCCTGGGAGAACATACTGAACGACATGGACCTGGCCGCGGTCATCACCTTCGAGCGCAACTCCTTCGGCAATCACACCGGCACGCTGGTGAAGCCCGAGGACGTCAAGGCCGCCCGCTGAAACATACGGATTCCGGAGACAAGTAAATGAGCGCAGTCACGATCGACCACGACACCCACGGCGAGCACCACCCGAGCGGCCTGTGGCGCTGGGTGACCACCACCAACCACAAGGACATCGGCACGCTGTACCTGTGCTTCAGCCTGCTGATGTTCTTCATCGGCGGCAGCTTCGCCATGGTGATCCGCGCCGAGCTGTTCAAGCCCGGCATGCAGATCGTGGACCCCATGGTGTTCAACCAGATGACCACCATGCACGCGCTGATCATGATCTTCGGCGCGATCATGCCGGCCTTCGTGGGCCTGGCCAACTGGATGATCCCGATCATGATCGGCGCGCCGGACATGGCGCTGCCGCGCATGAACAACTGGAGCTTCTGGATCCTGCCGTTCGCCTTCACCCTGCTGCTCGGCACGCTGCTGATGCCCGGCGGCGGCCCGGCCGGCGGCTGGACCATGTACCCGCCGCTGATGCTGCAGACCGGCACCGCGTTCCCGTTCGTGATCTTCGCGGTGCACATGATGGGCATCAGCTCGGTGATGGGGGCCATCAACATCATCGTGACCATCCTCAACCTGCGCGCGCCGAAGATGACCCTGCTGCGCATGCCGCTGTTCGTGTGGTCCTGGTTCATCACCGCCTACCTGCTGGTCGCGGTGATGCCGGTGCTGGCCGGCGCGGTGACCATGCTGCTCACCGACAAGTATTTCGGCACCAGCTTCTTCAGCGCCGCCGGCGGCGGCGACCCCGTGATGTACCAGCACATCTTCTGGTTCTTCGGGCATCCCGAGGTCTACATCATGATCCTGCCGGCCTTCGGCATCATCTCGGAGATCATCCCGACCTTCTCGCGCAAGCCGCTGTTCGGCTACGAGTCGATGGTGTACGCGGTCGCTTCCATCGCCTTCCTCTCGTTCATCGTGTGGGCGCACCACATGTTCACGGTGGGCATGCCGCTGGCCGGCGAGCTGTTCTTCATGTTCACCACCATGCTGATCGCAGTGCCCACCGGCGTGAAGGTGTTCAACTGGACCGCCACCCTGTGGCGGGGCTCCATCAGCTTCGAGACGCCGATGCTGTTCGCGATCTCGTTCCTGTTCCTGTTCACCATCGGCGGCTTCTCCGGCGTGATGTGCGCCATGGTGCCGGCTGACTTCCAGTACCAGGACAGCTACTTCGTGGTGGCGCACTTCCACTACGTGCTGGTCACCGGCGCGGCCTTCGCCATCATGGGCGCGGTGTACTACTGGCTGCCCAAGTGGACCGGCCACATGTACAACGAGAAGCTCGGCAAGCTGCACTTCTGGTGCTCCACGATCTTCGTCAACGTGCTGTTCTTCCCGCAGCACTTCCTGGGCTTGGCCGGCATGCCGCGCCGCATCCCGGACTACCCGGTGCAGTTCACCGACCTCAACATGCTGTCCTCCATCGGCGGCTTCCTGTTCGGCGCCTCGCAGCTGATCTTCCTGTACGTGGTGATCAGCACCATCCGTGGCGGCGAGAAGGCTCCCGCCAAGCCTTGGGAGGGCGCGAAGGGCCTGGAGTGGCACCTGCCGTCGCCGCCCCCGTACCACAGTTTCACCACGCCTCCCGACAAGGAAGTGTGGGACCACCCGTACCGGGATTGAGCCGGTCGCGTGGGCGCCGCCATGGGCAAACCGGAGATGAAGAGGGCCGTGCGTAACGCGGTATTGCTGGGCCTCCTGGCGCTGGCGTTCTACGTGGGCATCTTCCTGCTGGTGAAGTGGCGCCATCCATGAGCGAAGCGCCGCGAGCAGCCACGGCCAAGCGCCACCGTAAGGTGGTGCTGGCGCTCTCGGCGATGCTGGCGGGGATGTTCGTCTTCGGCTTCGCGCTGGTGCCGCTCTATAACGTGGTGTGCCGGCTGACGGGATTGAACGGCCGGGGCGTGGAGGCGGTGTCCTCAGCCTACGCCGGCCAGGTGGATGGGGGCCGCACGGTGACCGTGCAGTTCATATCGAACGTGAACAGCAGGCTGCCGTTCGCGTTCCACCCGGACATGGGGGCCGTCACGGTGCATCCGGGCGAGCTCTACGCCACGTCGTTCTTCGCCGAGAACCAGAGCGGCGGCGACGTGACCGCCCAGGCGGTGGCCACCTACGCACCGGGTGAGGCCGCCAAGTACGTACACAAGACCGAGTGCTTCTGTTTCAGCAAGGAGAGTTTCGGTCCGCACCAGTCCCGGCACATGCCGGTCCGGTTCTACATCGACCCGGCTCTGCCCAAGGACATCTCGACCGTGACCATCTCCTACACGTATTACAACGTCACGCCCGGCCAGACGCCCGGGGCGTAACCAGAGGAAGAGACCATGTCAGTGCACGTCAAAGGCGAATACGACCACGCCCACTATTACGTCCCCCACGGCAGCCACTGGCCGATCGTCGGCTCGGTCGGGCTGTTCACCACGCTGGGCGCGGCGGCGCTGTGGCTGGAGGACGTGTCCTTGGGCCCCTGGCTGTTCCCCATCGGCCTGCTGATCATCCTCACCATGATGTTCGGCTGGTTCGGCACCGTGATCCGCGAGAGCGAGGCCGGCGCCTATAACCAGCAGGTGGACACCTCGTTCCGCTGGGGCATGACCTGGTTCATCTTCTCCGAGGTGATGTTCTTCGCCGCCTTCTTCGGCGCGCTGTTCTACGCCCGCACCTTCGCGCTGCCGTGGCTGGGCGGCGAGGGCAAGAACCTGTTCACCAACCTGCTGCTGTGGAACAACTTCGAGTCGGCCTGGCCCACCAACGGGCCGGCCGCCGTGGGCGGCGCGTTCAAGGCCATGGAAGCCCTGGGGGTGCCGGCGCTCAACACCGCGATCCTGCTCACCTCGGGCCTCACCGTGACCATCGCCCACTGGGGCCTGAAGAACAACCAGCGCGGCAAGCTGAAGCTGTTCCTGCTGTTCACCGTGCTGCTGGGCTTCAGCTTCGTGACGCTGCAGGCCATGGAGTACCACCATGCCTACACCGCGCAGAACCTGACGCTCGGCACCGGCATCTACGGTTCCACCTTCTTCATGCTCACCGGCTTCCACGGCCTGCACGTGACCATCGGCGCCATCATGCTGTGCGTGATGCTGGGCCGCTCCCTGAAGGGCCATTTCACCCCGGACCACCATTTCGCCTTCGAGGCGGTCTCTTGGTATTGGCACTTCGTGGACGTGGTGTGGCTGGGACTTTATATATTCGTGTACTGGCTCTAAGCGCTACAGCGGAAAACAAAAAGAAACGCCGCGCCTCAAAACGCGGCGTTTCTTATTTCCCGGAAGATGGGCGCTGGAAGCGTCGCGAGCGAGGATGGGGCTAGGCGCGCGAGGCGAGCACGAGGGAGTGCACTCTTGTGTGCATGACCGACTGCGAGTCCGAAGTGCAACAACGCCCCAGCAAGCGCAGCAGCTTCCAGCTAGGGATGGACGGCGTTGGGCTGTATCCATCCCAGGAAGTAGGCGAGGATCAGCAAGGCGAACAGCGCCAGCGACAGGCCGATGCGGATGCTGAGTGACTTGACGTTGCGGGTGGAACCGCTCTTGTCGTGGAGCATGAAGTACATGCCTGAGAACAGGCTGGCGAGGATGGCGATGAATACGGCGATGATGATCAGGCGTGCCAGCATGGGGACCTCCGCGGAACTCGGGGACGGTACCACTTGCGCCTGAAGTTCGGCAAATCCTTCCGCCCCGGCCTGTGGCCCACACTCGCCATGCTGGTGCTGTGCGCGCTGTTCCTGCGCTTGGGCGTGTGGCAGTGGCACCGCGCCGAGTACAAGCGTGAGCTGCTGGCGCAATATGAAGCGCAGGGCAAGCGCGCGCCGGTGTCCCTGGATGCCTTGCTGGCGGACTCCACCCTGGAGAGTTTTCCGCCCTATCTCAGGGTCACGGCCGACGGCCGCTACGACCCCATGCGGCAGGTGCTCCTGGAGGACATGACGCGTGACGAACAGGTGGGCTACGAGGTGCTCACGCCCTTCCTGATGCAGGGCGGGGTGATCGCGCTGGTGGACCGGGGCTGGGTGCCCATGGACCCCAAGGGCACCGCGCCGGATGTGGCGGTGGACGACCGGCCGCGCCAGCTCACCGCCAGCATCGGCCTGTTGCCGGCGCCCGGCATCAAGCTGGGGCAGTCACCCGCGCCTGCGGCGGGCTGGCCCAAGAGCATGCTGTACCCGACGCTGGACGACCTGCGGCCGCTGTTCGGGCCGAAGCTCATGACGCCGCTGCTGCACCTGGAGCCGGGCCAGCCGGACGGCTACCGGCGCGAGCAGACCCTGGACGTGGGCCTGCCGCCGGCGCGGCATCTCGGCTACGCCTTCCAGTGGGCCGCGCTGGCCGTGGCGGTGTTCGTGGTGTGGCTGGTGGTGAACCTGCGGCGCGGCCGCAAGCAGGATGAGGACGCATGACGCAGGATAAGGACCTGAAGAAGAACCGCCTGACGCTGTTGCTGCTGCTGGCGGTGTTCCTGGTGCCGGCCTTGGGCTCGTGGCTGCTGTACGCCTTGCGCGACCACGTGCATCTGGGCACCACCAACAAGGGCGAGTTCGTGCAGCCGCCGCAGCGGCTGGACCCGGTCGGCCTCGGCCTGCCGGCCGGCTACTTCGCCCACCATCAGACCCTCATCTACATGGGCGATTCGGACTGCAGCAAGGCCTGCCAAGATGCGTTGCGGGTGATGCAGGCCACCCAGCAAGCCTTGGGTGAGAAGTCTGCGCTGGTGCAGCGCCTGTATCTCTCCCAGGGCGCGCCGAGGCGGGACATCATGGCCGAGGATCCCGGGCTCACGGCCCGCGGCCCTGTGGCGAACGATACTCTCAGGCCCTTCGCGCTCAATTACATCTACCTTGCCGATCCCAACGGCTATGTAGTGATGCGCTACTCGCTCTCGCAGGATCCCAAGTTCATCCTCATCGATCTGCGTCATCTACTGGGCGCCAGCGAAGGTTAGATGCAAAAGCGCTATTTCCATTACCTCGCCATCGCGGCGATGCTGCTGGCCTTCGGCGTGGTGATGCTGGGCGCCTATGTACGCCTGTCCCAGGCGGGCCTGGGCTGCCCGGACTGGCCCGGCTGCTACGGTCACGTGGCGGTGCCCACCGCGTCCGAAGTGAACAGCACGCTGTTGGCCGCCCGGCCGCTGGAACCGGCCCGGGCCTGGAAGGAGATGATCCATCGCTACTTCGTGGGCGGTCTGAGCACTCTGATCTTCGCGCTGGCGGTGATCGCCGTGTGGCGCCGCCGCCAGGCGGACCAGCCCAAGCTCCTGCCGGGGCTGCTGGTGGTCCTGCTGGTGCTGCAAGCCCTGCTCGGCATGTGGACGGTCACCTTGCTGCTGTTCCCGCCGGTGGTGACCGCGCACCTGCTGGGCGGGCTCGCCACGTTCTCGCTGCTGGTGCTGTTGGTGCTGCAGAGCGGGGCATACCTGCGGCTCGGCGCAGCGGCCACGCCGCGCATGCGGCTGTTTGCGGCGCTGGGTCTCGCGGCGCTCGTCTGCCAGATCGCCCTGGGCGGCTGGGTGAGCAGCAACTATGCCGCCATCGCCTGCCCGGATTTCCCCACCTGCCAGGGAAGTCTATGGCCCCCGGCCATGGACTTCGCCGCGGGCTTCAGTTGGCACGGCCTGGGGCCTGATTACCAGGGCGGCATCCTGGCGAACGCGGCGCGCATGGCCATCCACATGGCGCATCGCCTGGGGGCGCTCATCACGTTCCTGGTAGTAGGCGGCACGTCGCTGTGGATCTCCCTCAGGGCCCCCGCGTTGCGGCGCGTGGCCGCGGCGGTAGGAACACTGCTGGTGCTGCAGGTCTGCCTCGGCATCAGCCTGGTGGAATTCGGCTGGCCGCTGGCCCTCGCCGACCTGCACAATGGTGTGGCAGCGCTGCTGCTGGCTTCGGTGGTAACACTAAACTGGTCAGTAAACGCTGGTAAGCAATGAATACCGCTGGTACGACGACATGGCGCGACTTCTACGAGCTCGGAAAACCGCGGGTCGTGGCGCTCATCGTGTTCACGGCGGTGGTAGGCATGTTCCTGGCGGTGCCCGGCTGGCCGCCGTTGTCCAAGCTGATCTTCGGCACCCTCGGTATCGGCCTCGCGGCCTCCGGTGCCGCCGCGGTGAACCACCTCCTGGACCAGCGGGTGGATGCGGTGATGTTCCGCACCCGCCACCGGCCCCTGCCGACGGGGCAGGTGACGGAGCGCCAGGTGCTGCTCTACGCGCTGGTGCTCACCATGCTTTCCATGCTGGTCCTCACCGCGCTGGTGAACACGCTCACCGCGGTGCTGACCTTCTTCTCCCTGGTGGGCTACGCGGTCGTCTACACCGTGTTCCTGAAGCGCGCCTCGCCCCAGAACATCGTCATCGGCGGCGCTGCCGGCGCCGCGCCGCCGCTCCTGGGTTGGACCGCGGTCACCGGCCATGCCCATGCCGGCGCCTTCCTCCTGTTCCTCATCATCTTCGTCTGGACACCGCCGCACTTCTGGGCACTGGCGATCCACCGCCGCGAGGATTACGCCAAGGTGGGCATCCCCATGCTGCCGGTGACGCACGGCGTGGAATACACCAAGCTGCAGGTCCTGCTGTACACGCTGCTGCTCCTGGCGGTGAGCCTGTTGCCCTTCGCCATCGGGATGAGCGGCTATCTCTACTTCCTCGCGGCGCTCATCCTGGGCGGCGTGTTCCTCTGGTATGCATGGCGCCTGAAGCAGACCGGCGACGAGAGCCTGCCGATGCGCACCTTCCGCTGGTCCATCTGGTACCTCTCGCTGCTGTTCGCGGCGCTGTTGCTGGACCACTATATCCCGCTGCTGCTGGGCAGGCCCTGACCGCCGCGGCCGCCTACAAGGAGTCGAGTACGTGATCTCACAGGAAATACTTGCCCGCTCCGCGGCCATCCGCGATGAGTACCAGAACGCCAAACCTTTCCGGCACGTGTGCCTGGACGGGTTCCTCAAGCCGGAGCTGGCGGAGCGCCTGTTGGCCGAGTTCCCGCCTTTCGATCCGGTGCTGGCGCGCAACGAGATGGGTGAGGTGGGCGGCAAGGCCGTCAACACCGACCTGCGCAACATCGGCCCGGCTTACCGTGAGTTCTACGACTACATGTGCTCGCCCGACTTCCTGGGCGCGATGTCGGAGATGCTGGGGGTCCCCAACCTGCTGTTCGACCCCGCCATGTACGGCGGCGGCACCCACGAGAACCTGGAAGGGCAGGAACTGGACCCGCACATCGACTTCAACTACGACCCGCGCCGCAAGCTGCACCGGCGCATGAACCTGCTCATCTACCTCAACAAGGAATGGGACCTGGCCTGGGGCGGCGGCATCGAGCTGCATTCCGACCCCCGTGACTGGGACCACGACCAGGTCAAGACCTTCAACTGCGAGTTCAACCGCGGCGTGGTGTTCGAGACCAACGAACACTCCTGGCACGGCTTCCAGCGCATCCGCCTGCCGGCCGACAAGCGCGGCCTGTCGCGCAAGTGCATCTCGATCTACCTCTATACCGCGACCCGGCCCAAGGAAGAGATCGCTCCGCCGCACAGCACCTTCTACGTGCAACGCCCTCTCCCGAAGCACATCAGGGTGGGGCATACCCTGAGCGCCGGGGACCTGGATGAGATCAAGCGCCTCCTCATCTACCGCGACGGCTGGATACAGGAATACCAGCGGCAGGAGTTGCAGCGCGGCCGGGAGATGACCTCGCTGGCCGGCTACATCGGGCGTGGGGTGATTCGCAAGATGCGGCGCATGCTGGGCCTGCCGCCGCGCCGGAGCTGAGGGCGATTCCCGAGGCACTCACGGGCCCTGCGCCTGAGCGTCTCGTACCGGGCTGCTTGCCGATATACTTGGGACATGAGCCAGCACCTCGGCATCGGCCTCATCGCCCTGTGGGCGGCGCTCCCGCACATCACCGATCCCGCGCTCCAGCCCAGCCAGCAGCCGACACTGCCGGCCTGGCCGGTGCTCAAGGCGCGGCACGAGCAGTTCGCCTTCGCCGCACCCGATGCCCCCGGCGTGGACCGGCCCTGGGTGTTGCGCCTGGCGGACGCGTCCGGCACCGAGAAGTACCAGTTGGAGTGCCACGCCGGCGAGCACGGCGAGGACGAGCTAATGAAGTGGTCCGGCCTCTACCAATGCGCGCTGTTCCCCATCAACGGCGACAGCATCACCGCGGTGAACCTGTTGGCGGCGTACACCCGGGAAGAGCAGGGTGACGACGGCTGGAACCGGGGCCGCATCCTGGCCCAGCAGTTCCACGCGCCTTGCGTCTCCTACCCTGAGTACAGCACCCTCCGGCACTTCAAGCTGCGCGGCTTCGACCTGACCCTGGCCTTCACGGACATCGCCTGGTCCGGGCCGCGCATCGCCAAGTTCACCCTGCACGTGGACGTGGTACCGGACGTGGATGCCAAGAGCGACGTGGCGGAGACCGCCAGCGGCGACCGGCCACCGCGGGCCTGCTACCCGGGGCCGAAAGCCACCGAAAAGAAATAGATTGAGAGCATGTCATCGATGAATCAACTGTCTTTGGTCCTAGCCGACGTCATTATTGCAGGAGATGCTCCACCTTTTTATTTTCTTGTGATTGGCATCTTTTTAACTATCCCTGGGTTCAAGCTCCTGTATGAATGGCGCGTCGCAGCCAAGAAAGCGGCGGTAGATACCCCGCTACATCTCAGCCCCGCCCAGCAACGTGTGAGAGCCAAGTTCACGAGTGATCCCAAGCAGATCAGGACGACCGCAATCGTGTTCTTGCTCATGGCAGCTTTCTTCATCGCACTTTACTTCGTCACCAGTCGCGCATGAAAAAGCCCGGCTCGTGCCGGGCTTTCTTTCGACAAGCCAAGTCATGCGTCAGGTCTTGATGGCGCAGGCCTGGAACTTGATGGTGCTATCCGCCGTGGTCTGGGCGACGCCCGCCGTGGTGATGGTGGTCTTGGTGACGATGGCGGCGGGCACCTGCAGGCTGCCGAGCGTCTGATAACTCACGGTGATGCCGGTGACCGCAGTCTGGGCGCCTTGGGTCATGTGGATGGTGCTGGTCTTGATGCCCAGCTTGTCGGCGTTCACCTTCGCGAACTCCATGTCCGACACGATGCTCAGGCCGTTGGTGCCAGCTTCCTCGTGGATCTTGGAGCCCTGGATTGTATCGGTGGCAGAGACGCCACCCTCCGAGTACTTCACGATCCATCCACCGTCGGTGTGGGTCACGCTGCTCAATTCCGGGACCGTGTCCAGATAGCCATTGAATATGCCGGAGATGACCTGGTCTGTGCCCTGTACCTGCCGATCGAAGCCCTGCTTGGTCTCCTCGATACCCTGCCGCACCTTGGCCGGGTCCGCCATGCCCTTGTCACTGAGGACCTGTATGTCCAGGGTAGGGTTGTTTATCGAGAGCCCGATCTTGCTGTCCACCGTCAGGCTGTAGCTCGCCAACTCGTCCTTCACCTTGAGGGTATCGGCACGGGGAGCCAGCATCTGTTTGATGTTCGCCACGGTGGCATCGAGGCTGCTCACATCGATCTGGCAGGTGAAGCTCCGGTAGGCATGCGGGTCGAATTCGTAGTATCCCTGCCTGAGCTGCTCGTATTGTTTGAGGGTGGCAGGGTCTTGGGCCAGGGCTGGGGTCGCCAGGGCGCCCAGCAGCAGGTATCTCAGGTTCTTCATGGTCATCCCTCTCCCCGGTGACTAAGAAAAAGCCCGGCAGGGCCGGGCTTGAAGTCTTCCACATTCCTGGGGCTTAAGCCATCGCCGTCCTGAGTTTCTTGATCGCGTTGTTCTCCAACTGCCGCACCCGTTCCGCGGAGATGTGGTACTTGTCCGCCAACTCCTGCAGCGTGGCCTTCTCCTCATCCAGCCAGCGGCGCTGCAGGATATGGCGGCTGCGCTCGTCCAGGCCCACCAGGGCGTGCTCCAGGCGTGCGCCGTTGCGGATATCGGCATCCTCCCGTTCGATGGACTCGGCCGGGTCGGCGCTCTCGTCGGCGAGGTAGGTGACCGGCGCCACGGACACGCTGTCTTCGTCTTCCGTCTCCGGCGTGAGGTCGAAGCCGATGTCCTGACCGGCCAGGCGCGACTCCATCTCCAGCACTTCCTCCGGCGAGACCTTGAGGTCCTTGGCCACGGCGGCCACCTCGGCGGCGTTCATCCAGCCCAAGCGCTTCTTGGACTTGCGCAGGTTGAAGAACAGCTTGCGCTGGGCCTTGGTGGTGGCCACCTTCACGATGCGCCAGTTCTTGAGGATGTACTCGTGCATCTCAGCCTTGATCCAGTGCACGGCGAAGGAGACCAGGCGCACGCCCACCTTGGGGTCGAAGCGCTTCACCGCCTTCATCAGGCCGATGTTGCCCTCCTGGATGAGGTCGCCCAGGGGCAGGCCATAGCCCAGGTAGCCCCGGGCCACGTGCACCACGAAACGCAGGTGGTGCAGCACCAGTTGCCGGGCTGCCTCCACGTCCTGCTCATCGTGGAAGCGCACCGCCAGTTCCTTCTCCTGTTCCGGCGTCAGCACGGGGATGCCGTGCACGGCCTGGACGTAGGCATCCAAGCTGCCGACCGGGCTCACGGAGAGCTGGCGCACTGGGATGAGATTCGCGGTTGCTGTCGTCATGGGACCTCCTGCTTGAACCCACCTCCAAAGCTGCTGCGCTCGGCATAGCTTGGTTGGAGGAGGCGGGGTGAGCTGTATATTAGCACTCAGCGATTTAGAGTGCTAACAAGCAAAGAAGTTCCCGCCAGGAGGGGATTTCTAAGTGACTGTTCTGAAAGGGATATTAGCTGGGTTCGATGTCGCGCAGGTGTCTGGCGACAGCCACCCATGAGCCCGCCCAACCCAGCAGCGCTCCGCCGGCTATAAGCCCCAATACGCCCAGGAAGCCCAGTCCCTGGAGCTCGTAAGCGCTGCCATAGAGGCTGGCCAGGCGCCCCACAGGGGCGGCCACGAGGGTCACAGCCACCGCCACCAGGATGCAGGCGATCAGCCCGCCGCCGAAGCCGTACCAGGCCCCATGGTAGAGGAAGGGCCGGCGGATGAAGGCATCCGTGGCGCCAAGGAGCTTGCTCACCTCGATCTCGGTGCGCCGGCCGCCAATCTCCAGGCGGATGGTGTTGCCCACCACGAAGATCACCGCCAGGCCCAACAGGGCGGCCAGGATATCCACCACCCGGCGCACTATGTCGAGGATCGCGGTGAGGCGCTTCAGCCATTGCAGGTCCAGCCGCACCTGGTCCACCTGGGGATTGCCCGCCAGTTGGTGCTGCAGGTCCGCGGCAGCCTCCGGACTCGCATCCACGGGCCGCACCACCAGCACCGCCGGCAGCGGGTTCTTGTCCAGCACCGAGACCGCGTCGGCGAAGCCGGACAGCTTCTTGAACTCGGCAAGGGCTTCGGTCGAGCTGATGTACTGCACTTCCGCCACGCCGCTCATCTTGCGCACGGTGTCCGCGAGGGTCTCGCCGTCCGCATCGCTGACGCCGGCCTTGAGATACACCGAGATGCGCGCCGCCCCTCCCCAGGAACCGCTCACGGTGCGGGCATTGCCCACCAGCACCTGGAGTGCGGCCGGCAGCGAGAGGGCGATGCCGATCACCGCGGCGGTCATGAGGCTGGTGCCGGCATGCCGATACAGGCGCCCCAGGCTGGTGACCGCCACCCGCGCGTGGTCCCGCATCCAGGCATCCAGCCCGCCATGCTTCTCCGGGTTGGCGCCGCGGCCGTCAGCCGGAGATGCCATGGGCTTCTCCCGCCTCCGCCATGTGGCCGGCCTTGAGGTTGAACACGCGCGGCGCGAACTGCTCCACCAGGCCACGGTCGTGGCTGGCGATGAGCACGGTGCTGCCCACCTGGTTCAGGCGCTTGAAGAGCTGCATGACCTCCTGGGAGAGGTCCGGGTCCAGGTTGCCGGTGGGTTCATCCGCGATGAGGATGCTGGGGCGGTATACCACGGCCCGGGCGATGCCGACCCGCTGCTGCTCGCCGGTGGAGAGCGTCATGGGCCGGGCCTTCTCCTTGTGCAGCAGGCCCACCAGGTCCAGGGCCGCGCGCACCCGCTTGGCGGTCTCCGCCAGGTCCGCGCCGGCGATCACCAGGGGCAGCGCCACGTTGTCGAACACGCTGCGGTCGTCCAGCAGCTTGTGGTCCTGGAACACCACGCCGACCTGGCGGCGGTAGTAGGGGAGCTGGCGGCGGCCGATGCCCGCCAGGTTCTGGCCGTTCACGATGATCTGGCCGCGGCTCGGCCTCTCTATCAGGGCCACCAGTTTCAGGAGCGTGCTCTTGCCGGCGCCGGAGGGGCCGGTGAGGAAGGCCAGTTCGCCCCGTTCTACCTCGAACGAGACGTCGCTCAGGGCCTCGTTGCCCCCGTCATAACGTTTACTTACGTTCTGAAAGCTAATCATGTGGCATCTCGAAAACGGATCTTTTGCCCTCTGGCGTCGTTGCGCTTCGGACTCGCAGTCGGTCATGCACAGAAGAGTGCACTCCCTCCTGCTCGCCTCGCGCCCCTAGCCAGAGGTCAAAATCTCTCGTTTTCCAAAGTCTCTCTTTCACCATGGCAGTTATCCTACCAGCGCTTCGGCGAAAGCCCGCGCGTCGAAGGGGGCCAGGTCCTCGGCGGATTCCCCCACGCCGATGAAACGGATGGGGATGCGGAAGCGCGCCGCGGCGGCCACCACGATGCCGCCCCTGGCGGTGCCGTCCAGCTTGGTGATGACGAGTCCCGTCACACCCACCGCCGCATGGAACTCCTCGATCTGGCGCAGCGCGTTCTGGCCGGTGCCGGCGTCCAGCACCAGTAGCTTCTCGTGGGGGATGCCGGGACCGAACTTGGCCAACACCCGCTGCACTTTCCTGAGCTCGTCCATCAATCCCGCCTGTGTGTGCAGCCGTCCCGCGGTGTCCACCATCAGCACGTCGGCACCGCGGGACTTGGCCGCGGCATAGGCGTCGTGCGCTACGGCCGCCGGGTCTGCCCCATGCCCCTGGGCGATCACCGGCACACCTTGCCGTTCACCCCATAGCTGGAGTTGCTCCACGGCGGCGGCGCGGAAGGTATCGCCCGCGGCCAGCATCACGCTGCGGCGTTCCGACCTGAAGCGTTGCGCGAGCTTTCCCAGGGTGGTGGTCTTGCCCACGCCGTTGACACCCAGCGCCAGCACCACGTAGGGCTTCACGTCTGCGGGGAGCGTCAGCGGCTGTGCCACCGGCTGCAGCAGCACCAGCAGTTCTTCCAGCAGCGATCCCTTCAGTGCCGCCGTGTCCGCGAGGTGACGCCGGCGCAGGTTGTCCATGATGCGTGCCGTGGTCTCCACGCCCACGTCCCCCTGGATGAGCCGGGTCTCCAGAGCTTCGAGCGCAGCCTCATCCACCGGTCCCGCGAACGACGCAAGCCAGCCGCCGCCCCGGTTGAGGCGGGTCTTGAGGCGGGCGAACAGGCCGGGCTTGGGGTCGGATGGGGGCACGGGGGCGGGAATCTGGGAGAACAGGGTCCGCAGGTTAACGCAGGCCTGCGAAGCGGACAAGAAAAAGGGCGGCCTTGCGGCCGCCCTCTGAGTCTATCGCCGTCTGGGGGCTACTTCTTCAGCGTCGCGCTGAGGAAGGTGTTGCTGGTCACCGTGATCGAGGGAGCGCCGGCCAGGTTACCGAACACCACGCTCGCCGCCTCCTTCTGCATCTCCACCGTCACCGCGGCGTACTCCGCCTGCACCGAGGCCGAAGCGGCGCCCGGCACGTCCGGGTCCACGCTCGGGTCGAGGAGCGAACCGTGATCGCCAGTGGTGAACTGCGCGAGGGTCGGGCCTCCCGCCACCAGCGCCGAAGTGGCCGTGATGGGGGTGGTGATCCCCATCTGCGCGATCAGCACGTCGGTGGCGCTGTTCGGCACCACCTTGTCCGGCGGCGAAGAGGAGTCGTGGCCGCCCACCACTTCGATCATGTGGATCGGTATGCCGCTCGCTGCGTCGGCGGCATAGTTGCCGGGGTCGCCATCTTCCACCACTGCCTGGGCCTCGTTCAGGAAGTCGTAGTACTCCTGGGTGCCCGTGGCCAGGCCTTGCGCGGCGAGACCCTGGTTGATCTTTGTCGCGAAGGCCGGCGAGTCCGTGAGCAGCTTCGTAATATGGCCGCCCGGCATCGCCAGCACCGCCGCCTGGACCGGGGTCAGGGTCGGGTTGAGGGCCGCGCCGGCCGCGCTGGCGGCCAGGAAATCGGTGCCGACGATGGCACCCAGGGAGTGGCCGACGAAGAACACCTTGGTGCCGTCCAGGTTGGCGCCGCCCGGATGGATGTTAGGCACCGTCGCCGCCAGGTTGAGCAGGTCCGCGGCACCCTCGCGCAGGTTGTCGCGGGAGGTGACGGTGCTGCTCAGGTTGATGAAGAAGGTGCCGGAGGCGGCGATGTTGCCACTGCTGGCACCGGCCACGCCGTTGGCGTCCATGTCGAAGGTACGTTCGAAGCCCTTGGTATAGAAGGGATCGCTGGTGTCGGTCACGCCGTGCAGGGGCAGGTCGATCGCCACCACCGCGGTGCACAGCGCCGGCGCTCCGCCCACCGCCAGGGACGAGGCCACCGCCAGCATGTCCTCGCGATTGCGGGTGATGCCATGCTGGAAGATGGTCACCGGCCAGCCGCTGACGGGAGCCGCACCGCAGGCCAGTGGCATCGCCACCAGGACCGGGATCACGTTTTGGGTGACCGTCGCCACGGGCACGATGCTGGTCGGGTCCGGGGAGACCAGCACATCGCCGCCCTTGGCGTTGCGCCAGGAATCCGTGAGCGCCGCCGTGGAACCCTTGGCGGGCACCGTCAGGTAGTAGGGCAGTGCCACGGTGCCGGCGAACACCTCGGTCACGGTGCTGCCGGGTACGGCGGCCTCGCAGTGTGCGGCAACGTTGTCTGGCAGCTTGCCGGCCTTGAACAAGGCGTCACACACCGTCAAGTGCGTGTCCACGACGCCGACGCCCGTCGGTTGAGCCGTGGCGGACACGGTCGCCGCCACTTCGGTGAGGGCGGCCTTGAGGAATTGGGTGCTGAAGCTGAACGTCACCGCGACATCGCTGAGGGGAATCTTGGCATGCGCGGCCACCGCCAGTTGGCCCAGGCTGAACAGGGCCACCGGATACAGCGGATCGGTCTTGGGCATGGCGATCTTGGTGGGATCGGCGCCGGTAGCGGTGATGGCAGGCGTATCGGCCGCCACGATGGCTTTGAACTCGGCGCTCTGCTCGGCGGTGCCACCGCCTGCGGCCTTGACGCCGCTGGTCACGATCACCAGATAGGTGGAGAAGGTCGGGGTCTGGGTGATGGGGTCGACGGTGCTGGGATCCAACGGATGCAGCGGAGTGATGTCCACCACCATGCCATCGGAATCGCTACCGGGGGAGAGCGACACGCTGTAGTCGACGTCCTCACGCAGTTGTTTGACGACGCCGGTCACAGCCTTGCTGGACGGGTCACTGCTGGCTTTGACGACGATGATGTCGCTCTTGTTGAGCGAACTGGCATCCACCGGGGCGGTGAAGTAGACCTTGATGTCCGACTGGGTGCCATAGCCGTCGAGATGGTTCAGCGCCAGGATCGGGCCATTGGCCGGGACCGTGGGGTCGCCGGGGATGTCGATCTGCCCGGTCTTGGGGTTGGAATACAGGTCGTTGGGGAAGGGCAGTATCCCCAGGGACGGGTCGAACTGCGCCTGGAAGCCGGCGGTCGGCTTGTCGTACGTCTTGGTGTCGTCGTTGCCCGAGACACAGGCAGTCAAGGCGGCGGACAGCGCAAGAAGCGCGGCTATGTTGCGGAATTTCATTCGGATTTACTCCCCAGACAGTCCGGGCTAGGGTACGCTGCCCGCCCCTGAGCTGGCAAGACACGAAACCGTCAACAAGGCCGCACCCCATGGCCACGCAGAGGCACAATCCGGGGCGGGGCTACCGCGAGGAGTTCCGCATCATCGGGGGAGAGTGGCGCAGCCGCCGGCTGCGCTTCCCGCCGCTGCCCGGCATCCGCCCCTCCCCGGACCGCGTGCGGGAGACCCTCTTCAACTGGCTGCGCGACCGCATCGAGGGCGCACGTTGCCTGGACCTGTTCGCCGGCAGCGGCGCCCTGGGACTGGAGGCTCTGTCGCGCGGCGCGGCACACGTGACCTTCGTCGACAAGGAGCGGCCCGCGGCCGAGGCCATCCGCGGCCACCTGCAGCTACTGGATGCACGGGGCGGCGAAGTGGTGCAGTCCGACGCATTCGTCTGGCTGGCCGGCACGCCCCGGCCCTTCGAGCTCGTATTCCTGGATCCACCTTTCGACGAACACTTGGTGCCCGCGGCCTGTACGCGCCTTGCGCAAGGGTGGCTCAAGCCCGGCGCCTGGGTGTATGTGGAGCATGCGGCGGAGCAGGCGCCGGCTTTGCCCGACGGCTGGAAGGTGCTTAAGCAGAGCCGCGCCGGGCGCGTAGGGTTCTGCCTCGTCGCGGCTTCGATTTGAACGAGGGCAGTCGGCCCGGTATATATAAGGACTCACGGAGACGCCGCATGGCCAGCATCCTCTATCCCGGGACCTTCGATCCCATCACCAACGGCCATGCCGACATCGTGCGCCGCGCAGCGCGCATGTTCGACAAGGTGGTGATCGCCATCGCCGCCAACCCGGGCAAGGCGCCGGCCTTCCCCCTGGAGACGCGCGTGCGGCTCGCCAGGGAAGTGCTCGCCGACGTGAAGAACCTGGAGGTGGTGGGTTTCACCGAGCTCACCGTGGAGTTCGCGCGCAAGCACAGGCTGCAGGCCATCCTGCGCGGCCTGCGTGCGGTGTCGGACTTCGAGTTCGAGTTCCAGCTCGCCGCCATGAACCGCCATCTCGGCCCCGAAGTGGAGACCATCTTCATGACGCCAGCCGAGCAGTTCACCTTCATCTCCTCCAGCCTGGTGCGGGAGATCGCGGTGCTTGGGGGCGATGTGTCGCAGTTCGTGCACCCGGCCGTGCAAGCGGAATTGAAGAACCTCAAGAAACGCTGAGTCCATGGCGCTCAAGATCATCGATACTTGCATCAACTGCGACGTCTGCGAGCCGGAGTGCCCCAACGGCGCCATCTCCCAGGGCCCTGAGATCTACGTCATCGATCCCCAGCTCTGCACCGAATGCGTGGGGCATTTCGACAGGCCCCAGTGCCAACAGGTCTGCCCCGTGGACTGCATCCCCCTGGATCCCGAACATGCGGAGAGCCGGGAGGAATTAATGGATAAGTACAGGCGTATTACTGCCGGTAAGACCTGAATCACCGCGGATGGTCCCCATGAAACTTCGTCTCGTCGCGCTCTCGCTGCTTTTCTTCGCCGTTTCGGCCCTGGCCGCCGCGCCGAAGCCGCCCCAGGCGGCGGTCGCCAGCGCCCATCCCCTCGCCACCCGGGCAGGCATGGAGATCCTGGACGAGGGTGGCAACGCTTTCGATGCCGCGGTGGCGGTGAGCGCGGCGCTCTCGGTGGTGGAGCCTTATAGCTCCGGCATCGGCGGCGGCGGTCTCTGGCTGCTGCACCGTTCCAGCGACGGCTTCGAGACCCTGGTGGACGGCCGCGAGTACGCGCCCGGCGCCGCCAGTGAGAAGATGTACCAGGACAAGGACGGCAACGTGATCCCGCGCGCCTCCATGGACGGGCCGCTCTCCGCCGCCGTCCCCGGCATGCCCGCGGCGCTGGTCTACATGGCGCAGAAGTACGGCAAGCTGGGCCTGGCCCGCGACCTCGCTCCGGCCATCAAGCTCGCCCGCGACGGCTTTCCGCTGGACCAGCGTTTCCATGACCGCCTGCAGGGCAAGCAGGACACGCTCAAGCGCTGGCCGGCCGCCGCCGCGGTGTTCCTGGACCACGGCCAGGTGCCGCCCGTGGGCTGGCTGCTGAAGCAGCCGGACCTGGCCGACACCTTCGAGCTGCTGGCCAAGGACGGCGACGCGGGCTTCTACCAGGGCGCGCGTGCCCGCCAGATGGTGGATGCGGTGGGCGCTGGTGGGGGCATCTGGAGCCTGGACGACCTCAAGGACTACAAGGTGGTGGAGCGTAAGCCCTTGAGCGGTGATTACCACGGCATGCACGTGGTGTCCGCGCCGCCACCGTCGTCCGGCGGCGTAGTGCTCATCGAGATCCTCAACATCCTGGCCGGTTATGACTTGGGGCACTTGGACCGCGCCACACGCGACCACTACATCATCGAGGCCATGCGCTATGCCTACCACGACCGGGCCGACTACCTGGGCGACCCGGACTTCGTGCAGATGCCGGTGCAGCGGCTCATGAGCGCGGACTATGCCGCGAGCCTGCGCAAGGGCATCCTGCCGGACAAGGCCACGCCCTCCAGTGCGCTGCCGCCCGTCACCATGCCGAACCTCGGCAACAACACCACCCACTACTCGGTGCTGGACAAAGACGGCAACCGCGTCTCCGGCACGGTGACGGTGAATTTCAGCTTCGGTTCCTGCTTCATGGCGCCGGGTACCGGCGTGGTGCTGAACGACGAGATGGACGACTTCTCATCCAAGCCCGGCGTGCCCAACGGCTACGGCCTGGTGGGCAACTCCGCCAATGCCATCGCGCCCCATAAGCGCCCGCTCTCCAGCATGACGCCGAGCTTCCTGGAGACCAAGGATGGCATCGCCATCCTCGGCACTCCCGGCGGAAGTCGCATCATTACCATGGTGCTGCTGGGCGCGCTTGACTTCTATGACGGCGGCGACGCCAAGAGCATCGTCTCGCTGCCGCGCTTCCACCACCAATACCTGCCGGATCTGGTGGAGTACGAGCACGGCGCGCTCAACGATGCGGAGATCGCGGCGCTGCAGAAGATGGGCTACTCGCTCGCCGACCACGGCCAATGGGGCAACATGCAGGCCATCACCTGGGACTACAGATCAGGTAAGGTGTCGGCAGCTTCTGATCCGCGTGGCATAGGTTCAGCCGAGGTCCACTGACTCGTCCCTGATGCGCCGTCCAGCCCAGCCCGTGCGCTACGCTTCCTGCTCCGCGCTCGGCCCAAGGCGTGCATCCATGCACGCCCGCTCGAAGCGGTGCTTCGAGCCCCTGGCTGGGCGCTCACCGCCGGCGAAGCGGACCTTCGCCTTACCGGCTCGCCCAAGGGGCATCGGTACCGCCGAAGTCCACTAGACGGGGCTAATGGCAGGCGTCTCGCGCAGCATTGCGAACCTGCTCTCCAGCAGCGCGAAGCCGCCGAACAGCAGCAGCGTGTAGAAACCATCTCCCAGCAGGGTGTTGGGGAAGAACGGGATCGCCGCTGCGTAGCAGGCCAGGAGTCCCGCGAGGCTCTTCGCGTACAGCGCGTCGTTGAGCCAGACCCCGAGGTCCGTGACCACGAAGAACAGGACCGACGCTGCCAGGCTGGCGGCGGCGATGCGCAATGCGCCGCGCCGCTGCCGAAGCCACAGGCCCAGGCAGACCGTCAGCGCGAAGTTGAGATAGACCCATTCCATGTGCGAATACAGGCCGATGACCAGGTCGCTGAGGAACAGCGCCGCGGCCGGTACCAGGAACGCCAGCCGCTTGTCGGCGAACTGCGCGCCGCCGAACAGGGCCAGGGCGCCTATGGGCGCGAAGTTGTAGGGATGCGGGATGAGCCGGCTCACGGCTGCCGCCAGGATCATGGCGATCAGCGCTTCATGCCGTGGTCTGAGCATAGGCATCTCCTCGGTCAGGGCAGGAGGTCGCAGAACCAGAAACCGTCGCGGCAGACGGTCTCGCCGGTGGTGAAGCGCACCGGCGCGCTGAACAGCGGGCCATCGAACACGAAGGTATGGAACTCGCCGTTCTCGCCGCAGGGATCGACGCCGGCGGGCAGTTCCTCCAGGAATCTCTCGTCGATGACCCGACCGGCAAAACGCGGGTCCAGCTTGGCCGGATCCACGCACACCACCACGGTACGGAAGCCCAGGGCGATGAACTCATGGATCAGCTCGCGCGTGTCGCGGCCCCACACCGGATACACACCCTGCATGTCATGGACCGCGAGCAATTTTTGCCGGTAGATACGGATCTCTTCCAGGAACAGATCGCCGAAGGCCACCTCGGAGATCCCCCGCGCGCGGTAGTGGGCGAGGCTGCGTCCCATCTCGGCTTCATACTCTGAGTTGCCCGCGCCCTTGGAGATCTGCACCTGGTGCAGCGGCAGGCCGAGGCTCTCGGCCTGCCGCTCCAGCAAGATGCGCCGCACGCCGTGCATGCTGATCCGGTCATAGTCCCGCGTCACCGTGGTCAGCAGCGCCTCCACGCGCCGCTCGCCGGCACGGCTCAGCTCCCAGAGCGCCAGGCAACTGTCCTTGCCGCCGCTCCAGGACATCAATACCGGCGTCATGGTGCTGTCACTTCGAATGGTATTCGAGCTGCAGGAACAGTGACCGGCCCGCGGTGTTGTAGCCGTTGGCAGTCTCATACCTGGCATCCAGCAGGTTATCCACGCGGATCAGCCCGGCGAAACCCGCGCCCAATTCCCGGTGCAAGCTCACCCCCAGCAAGGCGTAGCCGCCGTCGGTCACCGGGGTGCCGTCGCTGAAGGCGATGTCGCTGCGCGGACCGGTGAGCAGCAGGTCCAGGCCCACGGTGGTCAGGTCATCATGCCAGTCCAGACCGGTGGTGAGAGTCCGACGGGCGCGGCGCAGCAGCCAGGTGTGCTTGTCCAGGTCCTCCGGGTTCTGCAGGATCGCGTCGCTGCGCCAGGACCAGTTGCCAGCTGTGAGCAGGTACTCGGCCTCGATGCCTTCCACACGGGCCGAACCCACGTTCTGGTTCCGCCCGAAGAGATATTTCGGCGGCACCGGCGTCGGGTCGAACACGATGAGGTCGTCCAGCTTGTCGCGGAACAGGCTCACCGACAACGACCGGGAGGCGTCGAACTTCTGGCGCAGGCCCAGCTCCAGGTTCTGGGAGGTCTCGGGTTTCAGGGTGTCGTTGCCGGCGAAGGCGTCATGCAGTTCCTCGGTGGTAGGCGCGCGGAAAGCCGTGCCGGCGCCGGCGGTGAGCTTGCTGCTGTTGGAGAGGTCGTAGCCGTAGTCCGCGTTCCAGGTGAAGTGGTCGCCGAAGCTCTGGTCGTGGGTATCGCGGCCGGCCAGCACCAGGCGCTGGCCGTCGAAGTCCAGGTCATCCTCCCCATACAGCGCGTTGACACGATGGTCCTCCGGCTGGCCGGAACCGAAGGAATAGAACCCGGTGGCTTCGGCTTCGCTGTAGAGGCCCAGGGTCAGCAACTGCGAGTCGCTCACGGAGAAGTCGTTCTGCCAGTCTGCCACGTTGCGCTGGGTGTGCACGAAGTCCATTTGCGATGCCACGATGGGATCCGCCTGGTGCTGGTCGGTCTCGTCCAGCATGTGGCTCAAGGCCAGGTTGGTGCGCCAGGCCTGCACGGGATGTGCCGTGAGCCCGAGGCTCGTGGTGGCGTCCTGGAAACCCTCGTCCGCCGGCACCGGGTTGAAGCTGGAATCCAAACCCACGAACTGGGTGAAACCCTTGCTCTGCCAGTGGTCCAGCGAGAGGTCCACGGCTCCAAGCCGGGTACGGCCGAAGGCAGTCACGGTCCGGTCCTGGTTGCCGGCATCGAAGTCCGTGGTGGCCGTGGCCGGGAATCCGTCCGTGTGATAGTCGTCGGCGCTCACGCCGAAGGAATCAGGGCCATCCCCGTAGCTGAACTGGCCACCGCTGTCGTAGGTGCCGTAGCGGCCGGCGCCCACATGCGCGCCATAGGCGAGGCCCTCGCTGGCCTTGCGCGTGATGATGTTGATCACGCCGCCGATGGCATCGGCTCCATAGAGCGAGGCGCGCGGGCCCTTCACGATCTCGATGCGCTCCACGTCGGCGAGGCGGATGTTCTGCAGCGCCGAGCCGAAGCCGTTGTCCGGGTTGATCTTGACGCCGTCGATCATCACCAGGGTGTGGTTGCTGTTGGTGCCGCGCAGGAACAGCGAGGCAGGCTGGCCGGGACCGCCGTTGCCGGCGGTATCCAGACCGGCGTAGTCGCGCAGCACCGCCGCCAGGTCCTGGCCCTGGGCGAGTTCGAGCTGCTCGGGTCCGATGACGATCACCGGAGCAACTTCCTGATCGGCGATCAGCGGAGTGCGGGTGGCGGTGGTGGTGATGGTGCCGAGTTGTACGGAGTCGTCCGCCCACACCGGGGTGATGACGAAGGTGAGCAGCGCGAACGCGCCGCCGAGACGTGGCGACAGATGCATTTTGTTTCTCCCTACGCAGCACGCCCGCTGCGTGAAACGCTTGGATGACGGCGTCTTGGGAGAGAGGAGGGCGAGGGGGGCGGAGGCGCGACCCGCGCACACCGCCCACCGCGATGCCGGACTTGGGAGCGGACTCCCTCCTTGAGGCAGGTCTCCGGGCTCGCGAGTGGGACTGCAGTCCCGGTGTCCCGCCTTCCCGCTTGCGCAGTGGCTTCATGGAACACCTTGTCTCGCCTACCGTTGCGGGGGCAGCGCCGGATTTGGCATCAGGATGTGCCAACGTCCTTCAATCACGGGGTGATTGCAGGACGGAGAAAACCGAAAATCACACTTCTCGGTTTTCGAGTTGAAAAGGCCATGGATGGCCTTTTCAACTTCCCGATGAGGCCGTACCGGCTTCCCAGAGTCCGCCGCGAAGCGGACGCCTGAAGGCGGGTGGCACTCTAGGGACGGGTCGCAGATGTGTCAAGGTTCGTCGCGCCAAGCCGCGGCGGATGGGACGGGAGCTGCGCTGTCCCCGACCTTCGGCGGCGGAGTGGCGCAAGACCGGCGGCGGAAAAGAAACGCCCGGCCGATCGGCCGGGCGCAGGATGCCGTGAGAGTGCCGCCGGCTATTCGGTGGTGGTGTAAGCGGTTCCGTTCTGGATGTTCTCGAACACCTTGTGGGCGATGTCCGCAGCCTGTTTCTCGCCGGTGTCGAAGTCCTTGGGGTTGTTGATCACGACCAGGAGCTTGTTGCCGCTCTCGAAGGTGCCGAGTTCCACTTCCAGCGCATCGAAGCGCGGCGTGATGTCGCCGAAGAACGAGCCGGCCATGAAGCCGTCGGCCGGGTGGTACTTGGGCTGCTTGATGTTGCCGGAGAAGAGGTTCTTCTCGTTCTTCTGGTCTTCGGCCAGCGCTCCGGCCTGGTCGGTGTACTTGCCGCTCTTGTCGATCTTCAGCAGCGCCACGGTGACGTTCTTGGCGTCCTTGTAGGCGCAGATGGATACCGGCGCGCTGTCCGCGGACATGCGGTTGGCTTCCACCGGGGTGCCGAGGATCGCCGACACGGCATCCCCGCCGGCAGCGAGGCAGGCGGTGAGCGTCTTCTTGGCGGCGGCATCGGGCGAGGGGGCGGAGTCGGGGCTGCAGCCGGCGGCCAACAGGGTGGACGCGGCGAGAGTATAGGTGAGCAGACGGGGCAGTCGGGTCATCGTGCAGGCCTCATGGTCTGATAAGGGTTGGAATGCGCTACATCCCCCGGGAACCTGCGGAGTTTACCGCATCGGGCCCGGGTCGGCATCACCCGGCGATGAACACCCGCCCCCCGGCGTGGGGCAGCACCGTGACCGGGGTCCGATAGAGGCGGGTCAAGTTGCCGGCGTCGAGCGCGCGCTCCGCCGTGTCGAACAGCGCCTCGCCGTCGCCGAACAGCATCAGCACCTGGTCGCAGAAGCGCGCCGCCAGGTTGAGGTCATGCAGGCTCATCAGCACCAGGCGGCCCTCGGCGGAGGCGAGGCGCTTCAGGAGTCCCAGCAAGGCCATCTGGTGCTGCAGGTCCAGTTGGTGTGCCGGCTCATCCAGCAGGAACACCTGCGGGTCCTGTACCAGCACCGTGGCGATGTCGAGGCGGCGGCGCTCGCCGCCCGAAAGCGCGGTCTGCACCCGCTGTTCCAGGCCCTCCAGTCCCACGTGCTTGAGCGCGCGGCGCGCGATGGCCACGTCGCGGTGCGATTCCCAGCGCCAGAAGTCCAGGTGCGGATGGCGGCCGATGAGCGCGGTCTCCAGCACCGTGGCCGGCAGGCTGTCTTCCGGCTGTTGCATCAACAAGCCGAGCTTTTGGGCCACCCGGCGGCGCGGCAGGTCGAGGACCGGCGCGCCGTGCAGCAGCACCTGCCCGGCTGCCGGCAGCCGCAGGCCGGCTAAAGTGTGCAGCAGCGTGGTCTTGCCCACACCGTTGCTGCCCAGCAGTCCCACGCAGCGCCCGGCTTCCAGGCGCAGATCCAGGTCACGGCACACGGACTTGCCGGCGATCTCCACCGTGAGGCCGCGGGTCTCCAGCAGCGCGCTCACAGCGGGCCACGCGCACGGTTGAGCAGATACAGGAACAGCGGCACGCCGAGCGCGGCAGTCACCACGCCTACCGGCAACTGTCTCGGCTCCGCGAGGGTGCGCGCCAGCGTATCCGCCAAGAGCAGCAGGCAGCCGCCCAGCAGCACCGCACCGGGCAGCAGGCGCCGGTGGTCGCCGCCGGCCAGCATGCGGAACATGTGCGGCACCACCAGGCCCACGAAGCCGATGGCGCCGGCCTCGGTGACGGCGATGGCGGTGAACAGGGAGGCGACGATGTAGATGGCGATGCTCAAGGGACGCACCGCGATGCCGAGCGCCTCCGCCAACGTCTCACCGCGGGCCAGCACGTTGAGCTGGCGCGCGAAGGGCCAGCAGCCCGCGAGTCCGAGCGCGAGCACCGCCAGCGTGAGCAGGCCGCCGGATTGGTAGGAGAAATCGCCCATCAACCAGAAGATCATGCTGTGCAGGCTGGCGTCGGTGCCCAGCACCAGCAGCAGGCTGATCAGCGCTCCCCAGCCCGCCGCCACGGCGATGCCGGTGAGCAAGAGCCGCGTGGGCGTCCAGCCGCCCCGGCCGTGGGCCAAGGCGAACACCAGCAGCGTCGACAGCAGTGCGCCGAGGAAGGCGCCGCCGTTCACCCAGATGCCGGCCAGCCCTGCGAGGAATGCGCCTAGCGCGCCCACCGCCGCGCCTCCTGACACCCCCAGGATGTAGGGATCGGCGAGCGGATTGCGCAGCAGCACTTGCATCAGCGCGCCGGCGAGCGCCAGGAGACCGCCCACGGCGAAGGCGTTGATGCTGCGCGGCAGGCGCAGCTGCATCACCACGGTGCGGTCGAAGTCGCTGCCACCGCCGAGCAGGGCGGTCCACAGTTCATGCAGCGACAAGCTGCTGCTGCCTAGCGCCAGCGAGATGCCGAAGGCCAGCAGTGTCAGCAGCAACAGCGCCGGCAACCACAGCAGGAGTCCGGGATGCTTCTGCATCAGGCAGCGCTCACCGCAGCGAGGCGCAAGCGCAGCACCGGCCAGCCTCGTTCGGCAGCGATCCGGCCCAGCACCTCGTCGGGGTTCACAGCCACCGGGTGCCGCACCCGTTCCAGGAGCGGCAGGTCGTTGTGGGAATCGGAATAGAACCAAGTCTCGTCCGGTTCGAGATGTCGCTCCACCAGCCAGGCGTCGAGCTTGTGCAGCTTGCCCTCCCGGAAGCAGGGCACGCCGGTCACCCGGCCGGTGAAGCGCGCGCCGTCCTGTTCGGGCTCGGTGGCGATGAGTGCATCCACGCCGAGCTCCTCGGCGACGGGCGCGGTGATGAAGCTGTTGGTGGCGGTGACGATGGCCAGCATGTGCCCCTGGGCGCGGTGTCGGGCCAGCAGCGCCCGCGACGCGGCCGGGATGCGCGGCAGCACGCAGTCCCGCATGAAGCGGCCACGCCACTCCGCGAGCCGTTCCGGCGTGTTGTCCTTCAGCGGTCGCAGGCCGAAGGCCAGGAACTCGTGGATGTCGAGTTTCCCGGCGCGGTATTCCGCCATGTAGCGGGCGCCCTCGCGCCGGTACTCCTCCGCGTCCACCACGCCTTCCCGGACCAGGAAGCGCCCCCACAGGGAGTCGCTGTCGCCGTCCAGCAGGGTGTGGTCCAGATCGAAGAGCGCGAGTTTCACGGGATTCGGGACGGGGTGGCTTGGGTCAAGGGATTGTAACCGCACTTGGTAAGCCGGCCGGCTTTGTGGAACACTCGGGGCATGGGCGTGCAGGAACAACAAGAGCAGGCGGTCATCGATGCGGAAGGTTACCGCGCCAACGTCGGCATCATCCTCTGCCACGCCGACGGGCGCCTGTTCTGGGCGCGCCGCCTGGGCGGCCGCGCCGGCTGGCAATTCCCCCAGGGCGGCATGCAGCCCGGCGAGACGCCGGAGCGGGCGCTGTACCGCGAGCTCGCCGAGGAGGTGGGTTTAGGGTCCGGGCAGGTGCAGGTGCTGGCCGAGAGCCGTGACTGGCTGAGCTACCGGCTGCCGCCGCGCTACCAGCGCCACGACAGTGAACCCAAGTGCATCGGCCAGAAGCAGCGCTGGTTCCTGCTGCGCAGCAAGGACGATGAGCCCCGGGTGCGCTTCGACACCAGCCCCACGCCCGAGTTCGACGACTGGCGCTGGGTGGACTACTGGCATCCGCTAGACGAGGTGATCTTCTTCAAGCGCCGCGTGTATCGCGAGGCGCTTCTCGAGTTCGCACCGACGCTGTTCCCCGGCGGCGCACCTCCTGCGCCTCACGTGCACCGCACCCGGCGCCGTCGCGGGAGGCGCTAGGCTTCAGCGGCGAGCTTCTCCAGGGCCTTGCCGGCCAGGCGGTTGATCTTCCAGGTCTCCAGCATCTGCGCACCGATCCCCTGATAGAAATCGATGGCGGGTTTGTTCCAGTCCAGCACTGCCCACTCGAAGCGGCCACAGCCGCGCCGCAGTGCAAGCGAGGCCAGGTGTGCGAGCAGCTTCTTGCCCACGCCCTTACCGCGCAGCTCCGGCCGCACGTACAGGTCCTCGAGGTAGAGGCCGGGCTTCGCCAGGAAGGTGGAGAAGTTGTGGAAGAACAGGGCGAAGCCCGCGGGCTTGCCGCCCAGCTCCGCGATCACACATTCCGCATGCGGACGCGCGCCGAACAGCTGTTGCTTCAAGTCGGCCTCGGTGGCCTTCACCTCGTGCAGCAGTTTCTCGTATTCCGCGAGCTCGCGGATGAAGCCCAGGATCAGGGGGACGTCCGCCTCGCTGGCGGGACGGATGCGGCAGGTCTCGGCCATGACGGGACTCTCCTCACGAGAGTCCCAATCATAGACCGCTTTAGACCAGATACCCTAGGCCAGATTTCGCGCAGGCCAAAGGCCAGAAGATTCAATTGAATTCAAATTCCAGGCGCAGGGCCAGTGTGCCGTCGGGTGCGCCCTGGTTGAGTCCCAACAGATAGGCGACGTGATACTCAAGCTCGTTGCCACCGGAGGTGGCGAGCTCGCCGTCCAAGGCCGGGCCGATCTGGCGGGAGTCGTCGCCCGGACGGTAATAGGCTTCGAAGCCCGGCTGCAGCACCGAACTGATCTGGTAACTCGCGCCGTAGCTGGCGCGGAACTCGTACTGGCGATCGGCTCCGCTGCCCACTTGCTTCTCCCAGACGAAGTTCAGGCGCTGACCGATGGGACCGCTATGCTTCTCGAACAGCGGCCCGAACTCCACCACGTTGTTTCGGCCGGAGGGTTCGTTGACCCCGTACGAGGCGATGAATCCCAGGTCCGCCCAGTAGCGTCCCTGGTCGGTGAGCTGGAAGATGTTCTCGAACTCGTAGCCCTGCAGGAAGTTGGGACCGCCCGGGTCACGCTCGTAGCTGCCCACGTACACCTCCGCATGCCACCAAGAGGTGAAAGAGTGCGCCAGGGCGATGAGGTAGGCGCGTTCGCCGTCCGCTTCTGCGCTGGGGTCGAACTGCTGGTGGGCGCGGAACTCGATCTCGCTCTGGCCCTCGGTCACGTAGGGCGAGTAGACGATGAAGTCGTCGTCGGCGCGGGCCGCGTCGCCGAGCAGCGCGGTCGCCGCCAGCATCAGGCTCCCCAGGATCTTGGTCTTGCTCATCGCCTGATCCCCTGTGTATCGGTTTGCAGAAACGCCTCGGAGCGGCCCGCGTCACTTGAGATGGATGGATCCGCCTAGCTCGCGCGCGCCGCCAGGTGGCGTCGGCCTACCCAGCGCATCAGGCCGAGGATGGTGCAGAGCGTCGCCACGTAGAACAGCAACTGGATGCCGGAAGGCCGCGCGGTGTAGCCGATGAGCGTGTGCAGCAGCTTGCCGGGGATGCTGGCCTGGTCCAGCAGCCGCGAGCTATCCCACAGGCTTTGCCCCAACGCCGGCAGCCAGCCGGCCTGGTTGAGGAAGGCCGCTGCCTGGGCCGCCAGACCGGCGGCGATCAGCAGCACCAGCCAGCCGGTCACCGTGAAGAAATAGCGCAACGGGACCTTGAGCAGGCCGCGGTACATGAGCACCCCCACCAGCGCACCCGCCGCGAGACCCAGCAATCCGCCCAGCAGCATGGAGGCCGCGGAGCCCGTGGTGCCCAGTGCCCACAGGAACAACACTACCTCGGAGCCTTCGCGCATCACCGCCACCAATGTCACCACCATGAGCGCGGTCAGGGGTCTGGCGCCGGTCTCCACGTCGTGGCCCACCTGCTTCACCTCGGCGGCCAGTTCCCGGCCATGGGAGCTCATCCAGATGTTGTGCCAGGCCAGCATGCCCACCGCTGCCAGCAGCACGCCGGCGTTCAGCAATGCCTGGCCGTTGCCGGAGAAGGCACTGGTGATGACGTCGGCGAAGATCGCGACCATGCCAGCGCCCATGAGGCCCAGCCCGATGCCGGCGCTCACCCAGCGGCCGCGGCCGGCGATACCGCGGCTCGCACCCAGCACGATGGCCACGATCAACGCGGCCTCGATGACCTCGCGGAACACGATGACGGCGGTGGCGAACATGGCTGCCCTGGTCCCTCGTTACTTGGCGTCCGCCACCACGTAGCCCTGGGACTCCTGGTGGAAGTCGTTGAAGAAGCGATAGCGGCCGGCATCCAGCGGGCCGATGAAGACCTTCACGTCCTTGTGCGCCGGCACCACGATCTCACGCGACAGGTCGGTACTCTCGAACTCGGCGGGCAGGTCGTCCTGGTTGACGATGTGCAGCTCCACCTTCACACCCGCCGGCACGTGGATCTCGTCCGGGGCGAAGGCCTGGGCCTTGATCTCGATCTGCACCGGGCCGTCGCCCGCGGCGAGGACAGCGGGGGATAGGCCCAGCAGGACGGCGGCGATGAAGAGCGCAGCACGGCGGCGCATGGCGGAGACCCTTAAATGAGATTAATTCTCATTTAGAGTTTACCCTAGCAAAGTCTAAATGACAATCGTTCTCAATCACACTTTGAGGCCGCCCTCTCTGCCGCTGGGGCTGCTCAGAACGGCTTCACCACCACCAGGATCAGTACCCCGATCAGGAGTAGCGCCGGCAGCTCGTTGAACAGCCGGTAGAAGCGGGCGCTGCGGGCGTTGCGTCCCGCGCGGAATTCGCGCATGAACTTGAAGCACAGCATGTGATAGATGAGCAGCAGTGCCACCAGGCCGAGCTTGGCATGCAGCCACAGCGGCGCCGGCCACCACAGCCTCAACATCAGCCATGAGCCGAACAGCACGGTGCCGATGGCGCCGATGCTCATCATCATGAACAGGCGCTGCTCCATCACCACGAAGCGCGCGTGCCCTGCATCGTCGCGTGTCTCGGCGTGGTACACGAACAGCCGCGGCAGGTAGAAGAGCCCCGCGAACCATGCAATCACGAAGAACAGGTGCAGCGCCTTTACCCAGAGCATGGAGAAGCCTTTTGTGTCGGGGGCGTTAGATTATGGGCCGCGCCAATCCTAGCACCGCCGGCCGGTGGCGCGGCCTGGCCTGGTTGCGTACCATGAAGCCTTCCCTGGGGAATCCTTTGCAATGACCCGACTGGTCGTCAAGCATCATCGTCCGCATCGCACCTGGGTCACGGCCGCTGTCGGAAGCGCCGTGGTGCTGACCGCGGTGTGGGTCGCGTTCGTGTACGGCGAGTACCGCGCCGGTTTCGACCGCCAGGCCGCGGTGGCGCTCAAGGACGCGCTCTCAGACGCCCAGGAGCGCGCCGACGCGCTCAACGACCAGATCACCGCCTTGCAGCGCCAGCGCATCGTCGATCAGGACGCGCGCCAGCAGGTGCAGGCGACGCTTGAGGAACTGCAGCGCAAGCAGGCGGACCTCCAGGAGGAGGTGGCTTTCTACAAGGGCATCATCTCTCCAGGTTCCGGCGAACAGGGCCTGCGGGTGCAGAACCTGCGCGTCGCCAGCGCCGGCGCGCCGCGGCTCTACCATTACCGCCTAGTGCTGACCCAGGTCCGTACCCGCGAGCTCAAGATCAGCGGCAGCGTCTACATGAAGGTGTACGGTACCCAGGACGGCAAGCCGGTGACCCTGGATGCCCGGGACATCTCCCCGAACGGCAAGGGCCCCGCGGGCTTCGCCTTCCAGTATTTCCAGAGCCTGGAGGGGGATATGCTGTTACCCCAGGGCTTCACCCCCGGGCACGTGGAGATCACGGCCCAGGAATCCGGCCATGCTGCGGTGCAACAGAACTTCGATTGGCAAGGGTTGAGCGGCACGGCGGCCGCCACCACATCCTGATACAGAGCGAGGCGATACCCATGTTCAGCGGCGGCGACAACAAGCAGATCCGGACCCGCATCGACACCCTCATCGGCAAGGGCAGCCGCATCGACGGCAACCTACGCTACAAGGGCGGCCTGCACGTGGACGGCGAGATCCATGGCAACGTGCACGCCGAGGAAGGTTCCGAATCCATGTTGAGCCTGAGCCAGCATGGCGTGATCCGCGGCGAGGTGAAGGTACCGCACCTCAGCATCAACGGCACGGTGGAGGGCGACGTGCACGCCGAGAAACGCCTCGAGCTGGGCGCCGAGGCGCGCATCACCGGTGACGTGTACTACAACCTGATCCAGATCGCGGTAGGCGCCACCGTCAACGGCAAGCTGGTGCACAAGCCGGTGGGGCCGACGCTCGCGGTGAATAACCCCAAGAAGGCCGCAGAATCCGAGGCCAAACGCGGCTGATATAATGGAGTCCATGGATACGCACGCCACGACAGAATCCTCCCTGGTCTTCACCAGCGCCGCCGCCCGCAAGGTGCAGCAGCTCATCCAGGAGGAAGGCAACCCGGCCCTCAAGCTGCGGGTATTCGTCACCGGCGGCGGCTGCTCCGGTTTCCAGTACGGCTTCACCTTCGACGAGAAGTCCGAGGAAGGCGACACCCGCGTGGTCAACGAGGGTGTGACACTGCTGGTGGACCCGATGAGCTACCAGTACCTGTCCGGCGCCGAGATCGACTACAGCGAGGGACTGGAGGGCGCGCAGTTCGTGATCCGCAATCCCAACGCCACCACCACCTGCGGTTGCGGCTCCTCTTTCACCGTCTAGATCTCAAAAGCTACTGCGCTCGCCGGGGCGTTGTTGCGCTTCGGACTCGCAGTCGGTCATGCACAGAAGAGTGCACTCCCTCCTGCTCGCCTTGCGCGCCTAGCCCCGCCTTCGCTCGTAACGCTTTTGAGGTAGTTCTTTCGAAAGGCGCCTCTGGCGCCTTTCTTGTCTACACGGGGTAAATCGCCCCGAGTACCGTATGTTTCCCGGCACCCGTCACGGCCGGGAGGTTCCCGGGCTGGTTGTTGATGGTCCTGTAAGCGAGCCAGGCGAAGCCGGCGGCCTCCACCCATGCCGGGTCGATGCCGATGGCGGCGGTGCTGTCGACCTTCGCACCGGGCAGTTGCGCCGCGAGGCGCGCCAGCAGATGTGCGTTGTTGGCGCCGCCGCCGCAGACGTACACGTGTTTCACCCCGGAAGAATGCTGTAGGGCCGCTTCCGCCACGGTGCGGGCGGTGAGCTCCGCCAGTGTGGCCATCAGGTCTCGGGTGGCGAGCTTGCGTCCGGCGAGGTGCCTGTCGAGCCAGGTGCGGTTGAAGAGTTCCGGTCCGGTGCTCTTAGGCGCCGGCAGGTCGAAATAAGGTTCCTGGAGCATGGACGCCAGCAACGCCGCATCCACAGTCCCCGAAGCCGCGACCGTTCCGCCTTCATCGAAAGGCTTCTTGAGTTCGTCGCGGCTCACGATATCCATCAACACGTTGGCGGGACCCGTATCGAAGCCGCGCACGGCGCCGTCTGCGGGAAGCAGCGTGATGTTGGCGATGCCGCCGGTGTTCAGCACCAGCCGGTCCTCCGTGGGGCTGCCGAAGGCCACCTGGTGGAACGCCGGCAAGAGCGGCGCGCCCTGGCCGCCCAGCGCGATATCACGGCGGCGGAAGTCCGCCACCACGGTGATGCCGGTGCGGGCTGCGATGATGTTGGGATCTGCAATCTGGGTGGTGAAGGGGTGGTTCTGCCGCGGCCGGTGGCGGATGGTCTGGCCGTGGCTGCCCACGGCGCGCACGCTCTTGGGGTCGGTCTTCGATCCTTCCAGAAGTGCCAGTACTGCCGCGCCGAACAGTTCTCCCAGCTCGCTGTCGAGGGAGCCGGCCTCGTCCAGGGGATCGCCCCCATGCTGGCCCAGCATGATGCGCCGGGTCCGCTCCTTGATTGAGTCAGGATAGGTGGAATAGTGGGTCGCCAGGATCCGCGGCGCCGGTGCGAACTCCATCAGCACCGCATCGATGCCGTCGGCGCTGGTGCCGGACATGAGGCCGATGTAGCGATCGGCCATGTGCTGGCGTCAGTGCGCGATGGCGGTGGCGGGCGTGGTGCTGCCGGTGTCGGTGAGCTGCGCCAGCAGGCCCTTGGAGGATTGGCTGAAGTCCGCCAGGTACTGGGTGGTGACCGGCGCCACGTTGGGCAGGGTCACGGTGCGCGGGTTATGCGGTACGCCGTCCACGTGCACCTCGAAGTGCAGGTGGGGCCCGGTGGCCAGCCCGGTCATGCCCACGTAGCCGATCACCTGTTCCTGGCTGACGTGCAGGCCGGCGTGCATGCCCTTCCTGAAGCGCGACATGTGACCGTAGAGGGTGGCATAGCCGCCGCCGTGGTCGATGATTATGCACTTGCCGTAGCCGCCCTTGAGTCCGACGAACACCACGCGGCCATCGCCCGCGGCATGGATGGGCGTGCCGGTGGGCGCGGCGTAGTCCACGCCCTGGTGGGCGCGGGTATAGCCGAGGATCGGGTGCTTGCGGTGCAGGGTGAAGCCGGAGGAGATGCGGCTGAAGCTAACCGGTGCGCGCATCAGCGCCTTGCGGATGCTCTTGCCATCCGGCGTGTAGTATCCGGTCTCGCCCTTGGGATCGGTGTAACGGACGATCTTGTAGTCGTGGCCGCCGGTCTTGAACTCGGCCGCCAGGATCGGGCCATCCACCATCGCGTGTCCGGCACGCTGGATCTTCTGGTACAGCACCGTAAAGCTGTCGCCGCTCTGGATGTCGTGGGCGAAATCCACGTCCCAGGCGAACAGGTGGATGAGTTCCATGGTGGTGCCGTCGGCCAGGCCGGCACGGCCGGAGGCGTCGAACAGCGAGTTCTCGATCACGCCGTGGGCATAGGCCGTGGTCACCGTGGTTGGGATCTCACTGACGGCGGCGCTGAAGGCGCCCTTGTCGTCGCGGGTCACGTCCAGCATGTGCGCGTCGTCGTACTGCATCTGCAGCGACTGGATGTGCGCATCCGGCGTGTACTCCACGTGGATCACATCGCCGGGGAGGATGCGGCGCAGGCGTTCGGTGCCGTGGCCCGCGTCCATGATGGCGGCGAGGTCGGCGGGATTGAGGTCGCGGCTGGCGAAGAGCTGCGCCAGGGTGTCCCCGTTGGCCACGCGGAAGCTGGCCTTGGTGTAGGTGGGCACGGCCGGCGCCAGGCTCGCCGGCGGAGGCGTCTTCGCGGGTGCGGCGGCGGCGGTGAAGCTGGCGCTGGCAGGTGCGGGATTCACGAACTGATAGGAGAGGGCGCCCACGGTGGCCAGCACCAAGGCGAGCCAATAGCGGCGGCGCACGCGCAAACGCGCCTTCAGGGCTGGCTTATAATCGGCGCCCGATTCGGGAGACTGGTCCACTGCGAAGACACCCCACTGGAAAGTGGCTAGACCTTAGCCTGTTACCAGTTTAGGGTCAATGCCTGAATGTGCGCTAAGTCACTGAAAATCGGCAAGATTATACGAAGAAATGGTAAATTCTCAGTTTACATAGTCTGACCCGCCCAATTTGAGGAGTGGCCGATGCCGACCCCCGCCGAGCAGCTCGCGGAACTCGCCCGCGGCGCCGACGAGATCCTGCCCGAGGCCGAGCTGGCGGCGCGGCTCAAAGAGGGTCGCCCGCTGCGCGTGAAGGCCGGCTTCGATCCCACCGCCCCCGACCTGCATCTCGGCCACACCGTGCTGCTCAACAAGATGCGGCGCTTCCAGGAGTTCGGCCACGAGGTGATCTTCCTCATCGGCGACTTCACCGGCCTCATCGGCGATCCCACCGGCAAGAACGTCACTCGCAAGCCGCTCTCACCGGAGGAGATCAAGGCCAACGCCCGCACTTACGAGTCCCAGGTGTTCAAGATCCTGGATCCGCAGAAGACCAAGATCGACTTCAATTCGCGCTGGACCAATGAGCTCGGCGCCGCCGGTCTGGTACAGCTCGCCGCCAAGTACACCGTGGCGCGCATGCTGGAGCGCGACGACTTCAGCAAGCGCTACGCCGCGGGAGAACCCATCTCAGTGCACGAGTTCCTGTACCCGCTGGTGCAGGGCTACGACTCGGTGGCGCTGAAGGCGGACGTGGAGCTGGGTGGCACCGACCAGAAGTTCAACCTGCTGATGGGCCGCCACCTGCAGGAGCACTATGGCCAGAAGCCGCAGATCATCCTCACCATGCCGATCCTGGAAGGTCTGGACGGCGTGCAGAAGATGTCCAAGTCCCTCGGCAACTACATCGGCATCAATGAACCGGGCAACGAGATGTTCGGGAAGCTCATGTCCATCTCCGACGACCTGATGTGGCGCTACTTCGAACTCTTGAGCTTCCGTCCCCTGGCCGAGATCGAGGGTTTCAAGCGACAGATCAAGGATGGCGCCAATCCCCGCGACATCAAGTTCCTGCTGGGCCAGGAGATCGTGGCGCGCTTCCATGGCGCGGCCGCGGGCCGGGCTGCCCAGGAAGAGTTCGTGGCGCGCTTCCAGAAGGGCGCGCTGCCTGAGGATATGCCTGAGCTGCAATTGACCGCGCCCGCCGCCGGCATCGGCATCGTGGAGCTGCTGAAGCAGGCGCAGCTCGTGGCCAGCGGCTCCGAGGCCAACCGCATGCTGGAGCAGGGCGGGGTGAAGGTGGACGGCGAGAAGGCTGCCGACCGTAGCGTGAAGCTAACGCCCGGCGCGACCTACGTGATCCAAGTGGGCAAGCGCAAGTTCGCCCGCGTGACTCTCAAGTGACCGACGGCCTCAATAGAAGGGTTTCTCGCGCAACGTAGTGCGAGCCAGCCATTTCTCGCCGCTGACTACCGGCGTGCCCGTATGCAGGGTGGCGGGATCCGGTGCACCGCTTTCATCGCAGTTGAAGTGGCACAACGCCATGCGCTCGCGTCCCTGCACTTTCCTGTCGATCTCCAAGTAGTGGGTTTCGCCACCGGCCGCCGGCGCCCGCAGGTACACCAGGAACGAGGCGACGCGCTGGCCCGCCAGGTCGCCGATGCGTTCGTTGTAGGCGAAACGGTCGGCATCGAAGTAGTCCACGTGCGGCGCGTAGCGGTGGCCGCTCTCGTAACGCAATATCGACAGCGGCTCCACGTGGCTGGCCGGCAAGCTGAATCCCGCCGCGATGCGCCGCTCGATGTTGCGCACCACGGGATCGCAGAGCGGGCCACGCAGGATCGCGGCCGAACCGTTGAACGCCGTCTGCTCTCCGGAGAGGCGATCGTGGGTGGATCCCGCAGCCTCGAGGTTGGGCGAGGCGAGCCACTGGAAATGCGCACACTCCGCCAGCGAGAGGAAGTCGTCGACGGTGAAGATGCGGGGTGCGGCGGCCAGCGTGCGCCGTTCGCCCGGGACGTGGCGTGACCGCCCGTCGCCTCGTCCGCGGCGGTCCGCATCCAGCGAGAAAGCCGCGACATCGAGCGCCGCGAACTGTTCCTCCACCACCCGGCGATAGGCCGCAGCGGAAGCCTGCGCCTCGGGCGAGCGTTCGAGCCTCTGGCGCAGTGCGGCGAAATTGCCGGCGATGCGCTGGGCCAGCGACCGTGCTTCAGCCAGGGCCGCGGGATCGAGATCCGCCTCGAGCACGCGCAATGTCGTTTCGGCACCGGGATACGCGGCTTGCGCAGCCAGCGCCATCCAGGCCCAGGCCTGGGCGGGGTCTGCCGCAGTGCCGCAGCCATGGCGGAAGCGCAGCCCCAGGTTGAAATAAGCCCGGGGTTCGCCTTGGGCGGCGGCACGCAGGTACCAATCCGTGGCCGCGCGATCGTCGGCGTCGGTGCCGATGCCTTCTGCGAGCATGTAGGCGAAGTTGCACTGCGCTATCGGGTAAGCCTGCTCGGCGGTGCGGCGGCACCACTGCAAAGCCTCGGCATCGTCCTGGGGGACGCCGCGGCCGACCAGGTAGTGATCCGCGAGGCGGTCCTGGGCCATGGGGTGCCCCTGGGCAGCGGCGCGGCTATAGCAAGCCACGGCCGAGCGGTCGGCATCCGGCAGCAGGTGCACCTGGGCGTACACGTTGCCGAGCGTCACCTCCGCCTCCAGCCAACCCGCGTCGGCGGAACGGCGCAGCAACGCCAGGCCGCGCGCGAATTCGGCGGAATCATGGGCGTGACGGGCCACCAGCGCTTCGCCCTGGCGCCACCAGTCTTGAGGTCCTTCCATGCCCTGAGTCTAACAAACGGGTTGGTGTTGGCAGCCCGCTGCGTTACCCTGTACGCCGCATCCCTGGGCGGAAATCCCGTGTCCCTAGAAGGCAAACGCATCGTCCTCGGCGTCAGCGGCGGCATCGCCGCCTACAAGAGCGCCGACCTCACCCGCCGCCTCAAGGAGGTGGGCGCCGAGGTGCAGGTGGTGATGACGCCGGGAGCCCAGCGCTTCGTCACGCCGCTGACCTTCCAGGCGGTCTCCGGCCGTCCGGTGCGCACCGAACTCTGGGACATGGCGGCTGAACACGCCATGGGCCACATCGAGCTGGCGCGCTGGGCGCAGCTCATCGTGGTGGCACCCGCGACCGCCGACTTCCTCGCGCATCTCGCCGGCGGCCTCGCCACCGACCTGTTGAGCACCCTGTGTCTCGCCAGCGAGGCGCCGATCGCAGTGGCTCCCGCCATGAACTGGGTCATGTGGAACAATGCCGCCACCCAGGACAACCTCGCGGCGCTCCGGCAGCGCAACGTGCAGATCCTGGGCCCTGGGGAGGGTGAGCTCGCCGAAGGCGAGGTGGGCATGGGCCGCATGCTTGAACCCGCCGAGATCGTGGCGGCGCTTACCCAGGCGCCGCGGCTGCTGCAGGGAGTGGACGTGCTGATCACGGCCGGCCCCACCCGCGAACCGCTGGACCCGGTGCGCTTCGTCTCCAACCGCAGCTCCGGGAAGATGGGCTTCGCCGTGGCCCGCGCCGCCGCCGAGGCCGGCGCCAACGTCACCCTGGTAGCGGGCCCGGTGCACTTGGCGACGCCGCGCGACGTGCTGCGGGTGGACGTGGAGACCGCCGCCGAGATGCACGCCGCGGTCATGAAGCGCGTGAAGCAGTCCCAGGTGTTCATCGCCGCTGCCGCGGTGGCGGACTACAGCCCCAAGCGCGCCGCCACCCAGAAGATCAAGAAGAAAGGCGCCTCCCTGCAGATGAAGCTGGCCCGCACCGCCGACATCCTGGCGGAGGTTGCGGCCCTGAAGTCCGCACCTTACACCGTCGGCTTCGCCGCCGAGACCGAGAAGCTGGAGGCCCACGCCCGGGAGAAGCTCGCCAAGAAGGACCTGGACCTGCTGGCCGCCAACCTGGTAGGTAAAGGCAGGGGCTTCGATAGCGATGAGAATGCGCTGACGCTCTATTGGAAGGGCGGCGAGCAGCAACTCCACAACGCGCCGAAGCTCGAGATCGCCCGGCAGTTGGTCCAGGTCATCGGACAGCGTTACAAGAAGAAGTGACCATGCACATCGTGAAAGTGAAGTTGCTGGATGCCCGCATCGGCAAGGAGTTCCCGTTGCCGCAGCACGCCACCGCCGGTTCTGCCGGCATGGACCTGCGCGCCTGCCTCAAGCAGCCCCTGGTGCTGAAGCCCGGCGACACGGCGCTGATCCCCAGCGGCATCGCCATCCACATCGGCGATCCCGGTTATGCGGCGGTGCTGCTGCCGCGCTCGGGATTGGGTCACAAGCACGGCATCGTGCTCGGCAACCTGGTGGGACTCATCGACTCCGACTACCAGGGTGAGGTGCTGGTGTCCTGCTGGAACCGCGGCAGGGACGAGTTCACCGTGAACCCCGGCGAGCGCGTGGCCCAGATGGTCATCCTGCCGGTGGTGCAGGCCAAGTTCGAAGTGGTCTCGGAGTTCGAGGAGAGCAAGCGCGGCGCCGGCGGCTTCGGCCATTCAGGCAAACACTAAGAATGGATCTTTTGACCCGCGCCGCCGGTTCCCGTACTTAAGCCATCCATGGCGTTCGGTCCAGCTTCCGCGTCCCTCTGCAAGCGCGCGGCGCATGCGCCGCGCCTAGCCGGATGACCAAAATCTCTCACTCTTGGTTTAGTTGTAGTTCTTAGATCTACAAAATAAGACGCCGCTCTCAGAGCGGCGTTTCATTTCATTGGCCGTAATTCTCAATGCGTGGCGGCGGCGGGCGCCGACGTCTGCCCCGTCAGCTCCTTGTAGCGGGCGATATCCTTCACGAACTGCGCCTGCATCTGCTGTTTGTGCTGTTGCTGCTGCAGCAACAGTTGCTGGTTGTCGATGAGCTGTTGCTTGGCGGCGTCGATGTGCTTCTGCAGGTCCGCCGGGATCGGCTTGTCTTTGCTGGCGAGTTCGTTGGCGCGGTCCTGGAAATCAGCCAGGGAGGTCTGTGACGAGCTGATGCTGCCGTTCAGCACGTTGATCTGCGCGTCGATGGACGATAGCTTGCTGTCGCGGTCCTGCTCCATGTCCGCTACCGAGGTGTAGGTGTCCAGCAGCACCCGGTCATGGGTCGTCTGCGCCTTGGCCGCGTCGGCATCCCGCTGGGCTTGCTGTTGGGCCTGGGCCTCGGCCGCCAGTTGCGCCGGCGTCTTCTGTGCCTCCTGTATTTTGATCACCTGTCCCTGGGCATTGAGCTGCTCGCTCTGCTGAGACGCGTACTCCGGCGGGATGCTGCTGCCGTAATGGGTGACGCCGTCCTTGTCCACCCATTTATACAGTTTCACCTTGCTGCTGTCGGCGATGGCCGCGGCGGCGAAACTCAGCGAGCATACGGCGATGAACAAGGCGAGCTTACGGGTATTCATGTCGGCACCCCGGAGTCACGACATTCGAGGAGGACAGATTATAGCTTAAGCCCCGTATTCGCTCCGGTAGGCATCGATGGCGGACAGCGCGCTTTTCAGTTCCGGCTGCGACGCGACCCAATCCCGCAGTTCTGCGAGCCGCACGATGGCCGTCACCTGCATGCCGTGTTCCTGTTCCACCTCCTTCACGGCGGAGAGCGCACCCTGGCCGCGCTCCTGGCGATCCAGCGCGATCACCAGGCCCACCGGCTCGGCACCGGCGGCACGGATGATGGACACCGCCTCACGCACCGCGGTGCCGGCAGTGATCACGTCATCCACGATCAGCACCCGACCCTTGAGCGGCGCCCCAACCAGGTTGCCGCCTTCGCCGTGGTCCTTGGCCTCTTTGCGGTTGAAGCAGTAGGGAAGGTCGATACCGTGGTGTTCGGCGAGTGCTACGGCAGTGACGGTGGCGAGGGGGATGCCCTTGTAGGCAGGGCCGAACAGCATGTCGAACTCGATGCCTGAATCCACCACCGCCTGGGCATAGCTCCGGCCGATGGCGGCCAGGGCTGCGCCGCTGTTGAACAGGCCGGCGTTGAAGAAATACGGGCTCCTGCGACCGGACTTGAGGGTGAATTCGCCGAAGCGCAGCACGTGGCGCGCCAAGGCGAACTCCAGGAATCGACGCTGGTAATCCTTCATCGGAGGCATCCTCGGGGGGAAATCCGCCGGTATGATACATGCCCATGCGCATCATCACCCTCAACTGCAACGGCGTCCGCTCCGCCTCCCGCAAGGGCCTGTTCGACTGGCTGCGCAAGCAGAAGGCCGACGTGGTCTGCCTGCAGGAGACCAAGGCCCAGGAAGACCAGCTCGCGGATCCCATGTTCCGCCCTGACGGCCACCATTGCTTCTATTTCGACGCCAAGAAGAAAGGCTATGCCGGTACCGCACTCTACGCGCAGCGCGAGCCAAACAAGGTCATCAAGGGTTTCGGCGTCAAGGAGTTCGACGACGAGGGCCGCTATCTCGAGGCCCAGTTCGGCAAGCTATCGGTGGTCTCGCTGTATGTGCCTTCGGGGTCCGCGGGCCCGGTGCGCCAGGCTTCCAAGGACCGTTTCCTCAAGGTGTTCATGGCCCACCTCAAGTCGCTGCGCAAGAAGCAGCGCGAGTACATCCTGTGCGCCGACTGGAACATCGTGCACACCGAGAAGGACATCAAGAACTGGAAGGGTAACCAGAAGAACTCGGGCTGCCTGCCCCACGAGCGGGCCTGGCTCGATGAGCTGTTCGGGCCGGCGGGTTACGCGGACGCGTTCCGGGTGGTGGATCAGCGCGATGAGCAATACACCTGGTGGTCCAACCGCGGCCAGGCCTGGGCCAAGAACGTGGGCTGGCGCATCGACTACCAGGTGATCTCGCCGGGTATCCGCGAGGCGGTGGAGAAGGCTTCCATCTACAAGGAGCAGCGCTTCTCCGATCACGCGCCCCTGATCATGGACTACGACCTGTAGGCGATGGATCCCGCACCGACGCCGCCGGGTTCCTTCGCCGCGCTGATGTATGCGGGGTTCAACCGGCGCATCGGCGTGACCCTGCTGCTGGGCTTCTCCTCCGGACTGCCGCTTGCGCTCTCCGGCAGCACCCTGCAGACCTGGCTCGCCACGCTGCACCTCGACATCACCACCATCGCCGCCTTCTCGCTAGCCGGCTTGCCGTATTCCCTGAAGTTCCTCTGGGCGCCGTTCCTGGACCGCTACCTGCCGCCGTTCCTGGGAAGGCGGCGCGGCTGGATCCTGATCACGCAGTTGCTGCTGGCCTTCAGCCTGGTGCTGATGGCCATCACCGACCCCACCAGCGCACTGCCGCGCATGGCGGAGCTGGCCGCGCTGCTGGCCTTCCTTTCCGCCTCCCAGGACATCGTCTACGACGCCTACCGCACCGAGATCCTGCCGCCGCGGGAACGCGGCCTCGGCGCCGCCATGACCGTGGGCGGCTACCGGCTCGGCATGATCGTGTCCGGCGCGCTGGTGCTGGTGCTCTCGGGGCGCATCGGTTGGCGCGACAGCTACCTGATGATGGCGCTGCTGATGCTGGTGGCGATGCTGCCCACGCTGCTCGGCCCCGAGCCGCCGCAGGCCACGCCGCCCCGCAGCCTCAAGGAGGCGGTCACCGACCCGCTGGCGGAGCTCTCGCAGCGTCCCGCCGCCGCCGGCCTGCTGCTACTGGTGGTGCTCTACAAGTTCGGCAACTGGTTCTCCGGTCCGCTCACCAGCGTGTTCCTGGTGGCCGGCGTGCATTTCTCACCGGCCGACGTGGGAGTGGTGAACAAGGGCCTCGGCATCATCGCCACCATCGTCGGCGTGTTCGTGGGCGGCGCGCTCATGACGCGGCTCGGCCTGTTCCGCTCGCTGCTGGTGTTCGGCGTGCTGCAGGCCGCCTCGACGCTCACTTTCATGGTGCTCGCCATGGTCGGACACAACTATGGACTGATGGTGCTGGCGGTCGGCGTGGAGAACCTGGCCTGGGGCATGGCTACGGCGGCCTTGGTGGCCTACCTCATGGGCCTGTGCGATCCACGCTATACCGCGTTCCAGTTCGCGCTGCTCTCGGCGCTGGATTCGCTGTCGCGGGTGTTCCTGGGGCCTCCGGCGGGCTACGTGACCGACCACTTCGGCTGGACCGCCACCTTCCTGCTGAGCGCCCTGCTGGCGATCCCCGGTCTCCTGGTGCTGCTGGCGTTGCGCCGGCGCATCGAGGCTCTGGACGTGCGCCGCGCCTAGTGCAGTGTTCCGGCCGGCGCCGCCGGCGCGCGCATCACCGACGTCGCCACCGGCGAGGCGTGGTGGAGGATCATGCGCCAGCCGTCTTCAGTGAGCTGGTAGATGTTGGTGGCCACCGCCGGCGGGCGTTCCCCGTTCTCGCCGGGCACGCTGATGTATTCATGCAGCACATGGATAGCCAGGAGGCCGTCCTGGGTGCGGCTCACCTCGCCGAGGCGGAACTTCAGACTGCCGCTGTTGCGGAAGATGTCCGCCCAGCCCGTCCTGACTGCGCCGCGGCCGCTGATGCGCGGTCCCACCGGGTGCACGCAGGTCACCGCATCGGAGTCGAGCCATACCGCCATCATGGCTTCCAGGTCGGTGTTGGCGAAGGCGGTATAAAATGCCTGCTCCGCTTCGTCCGGCGTGGCGAACATCGGTCGTCCCTGAACGTTTTGGGTGCGAAAGATTAGAAGAATGCGTCGTCCCTGCCAAGTCCCGCCCTAAGGTCCCAAATCCATGCCCATGCGCCATGTGGTCTGCCGCCTCGAAGAGCTTCCGGAACCCGGCGCCCGTGGCTTCTCCTTCCCCGGTGCGGATTTCCCGGACGAGTGGTTCCTGGTGCGTCATGCGGACCGGGTGTACGCCTACCGCAACCTCTGTCCCCATGCCGGCCGCTTCCTGAACTGGAAGCCGGATGCCTTCCTCACCAAGGATCTCAGCATGATCATGTGTGCGGGACACGGGGCGCTGTTCGATCCCCAGACGGGGAAGTGCCTCGCCGGCGCGGCGCTGGGGCAGGAGCTGGAGAGCCTGCCGGTGAAGATTGAGGACGGGATGGTTGTCGTCGAGATGCCCGACTCGCAGCAGAACGGAAACTAAAAATCAGGGACCCGA